>Ga0160428_1000345_pt1 | contig 54058 bp, 62 predicted proteins | sample SolpanmetagenomM_FD_108198 | JGI IMG/M metagenome (GOLD analysis project Ga0160428, IMG submission 108198) | Solar panel surface microbial communities from Lawrence Berkeley National Laboratory, California, USA - M | ecosystem: Engineered > Built environment > Solar panel > Unclassified ... | reverse complement strand
CGTGCCATGTTGCCGTAGTGACGCTCGAGTCCGAGTCCACAAGTTCATTGCATGCCTTCGCAATGCCACCATGCACGATTCTGACGTCCTACAGTAGTCTCCCTGATACTGGCAACTTCTCGGTTATTGACAATCTTACACTCGTTTCTCCCAGCTCTACCATAACCTTGTCGTCGACCTCTGGTTGTTCAACCTTGCCCTGACCACCTTCTCCACCCCCCAGCCACAAAATATCAGAACAACAAAGTCACTATATCCTCGAAGATTGCCCACGATGAGGCTTGCGCATCCGTAAATGCAAAATAGTTCAACCAGTAGCCAACCACTATGTCACCACACCAAGGGCTCAGTGCTAACGTCGCTCGCCTTCCGTTCACTCTTCTCATCCTGATCGCTCAAGCCGTCCACGCCGATCTTCCTTATAATCCCACACGAATCTTCGCAACTCAAGATAACATTTACATCCTCGATCCGGCATCGGCAACACTACCTCAAGGCCAATTGCGCTCTTTCAAGACCAACACAAACCTCGATGCTGGCAGTCTATCTGCAAAGACAGTCGGATACTTGCCTTGGTACGACCCGAACGCTAGCAACACAAACTCAGCAACTTCCTACACACCTGTTTTGGACACGGATGGTGGTATAGCTGTATTAGCAGGGAATTGTTCGGTGGGAGTTGGAGGATCTTCGCTATATAAGTTTACGCCAGCGACCTCACGATGGGCCAGGCAAGGACTAGGAGACGACACAGGCTCCGGTGGGAGCAATACACTGACAGGAGCAACCTACCTGGGAGCTGGAGTATCATTCTCGCCGAGCTTCACAGGTGGGGAAATGGATTTGTTTGTCTTTGGTGGAATGTGTCCGTTCGCTAACAACACAGCTGAAACCTGGATGACTTCAGCAAGCTATTCAAATTCACTACTCAAAGTGCAGGAAAAGACCACAGGTGACAGGATATCAATTACAAACCAGAACTTGCAGCAACCAGTAGCAGAAGCTGGTTTTACATTCACCCCACTAGAAGCAACATACACAAATACCAGCAGTGGACCGAATGTCGTTGAACAAGACTTTCTGCTTCTTGGTGGACATACAAATGGTGGATTCATGAATATGAGTTTGATTGCAATATTGTCGTTACCACAAGCAAGCTGGACCTTTGTTGCTGTTAATACTCCCAATGACAAGACCGAGCTATTGAAAAGAGATGCTATTGATGTTACGCCAAGATCAGGACACACCGCAATACGGAGCGCGGACGGAACACAGATCATAGTGATTGGTGGATGGGTTGGAGATGTTTCCACACCAGCTGAGCCTCAGATTGCTGTCTTAGATGTTGGCGTAGGGTATGGCGGCACAGGGGCATGGACATGGACTACACCATCCACATTGAATTCGCCATTTGCTACAGGTTCAGGAATATATGGTCATGGTGCAGTGATGTTACCTGGGAATGTCTTGCTGGTTACTGGCGGATACAACATTGCAGGCTCGTCTGCTTCCAGGCTGAAGAGACAAGTTGCTTCGGCCGCACCAAGCCTACAAAACTACTTCTACAACATCACATCAAGTAGCTGGATCACCGAGTACGACGCAAAGACAGCTGCAGCGTCCAGTCCTGGCACTACAAATACAGATACAGCATCATCAGGCAAGGCAGCCGAGATCATTGGACCTGTGGTTGTTATTGCTATAGTATTGGTTGCTTGTTGGGCGGGTTGGTACTTCTGGCGACGATATAAAAGAACTCACAAGCAAGACCAAAGTCCACAAATGAGCGAAAGAACCGAGTACTCTGGTGTAATGACGGGACCATATGGTGGTTCAGAATATCCCAGCTCAAGCCACGGCCAGATAAGAACAGCAAGCACAGTAGATTATCACAGTTCTCAAGACGACTTACAACCAGGCGCATCAGTTTGGGGGCGTCCTCGGTCTCGGGAAGGCTGGCCGTGGATGCCTGGTGAACCAGAAGGCTTGGACGCTGTAGGTACGGCAGCACGAGAAGCAGAAAGAAGTGGCCTTGACGTTGATTTCCCAAGCCCCCAACGTGGTCTTCGTCAATCGTTTAAAGCAGCTCGTGGAGGTTATCATTCAGCTCCACGCGTTGATTATGACGATTCACGACCAAGTAGAGCATATGGTGACATGTATGCTATCGAAGAGCTAAGTGAGCACGAAGGTTCGAATCCTTCTTCTCGAGTAGTCAGCCATCAACAACCTGGTAGTCCACTCATCAATACTCAAACAACACTAGATCCTTTCCGAGATCCAGATGGTGTTGACGGTCATCATCCGCCTGCTCCACTACCACAAGCACATCAGAACTCACTTCGTCGGATCAATAGCAATAGCAATCTCAACCTCAGCGTTACAACAGACTCAACGCCAAGTGGAAACGGCACCATCACATCCGCAACCCAACGTCGGCTGGAAATGGTACAATGGGTACAAGACTGGGAAGCCGCTGGAAACTCTCCAACGCGATCAAGTCGTTCCGCATCGCCCGACAAGTCCGATCGTACAATGAGTGATCTCAGTGATCGGTCATTGCTATCTGCAAGCTCTCTGCACCGCCAGCAATCAACACGATCAGTTGTGAGGCAGTACTTTCCCGGTTTATTGAACAAATCAGACTCCAGTGCAAGCAACAGCAACCACAGCCATAGCACTCGCGGTGGTGGTGGTGGTGGTGGTGGTGGTGGTGGTGAGCCATCAGGTCTGAACATTGCTCGCAGTCGTCCACATCATCGCATCCCAAGTAACGGAGGAGAACCATCAACAGGCTTCTCCTACCTACAATCGGAGTCGCAAAACCTGCTCGGTCAACATAACACCAACATTTCCTCACCTCCACCCACAACAGCCCGCCGTCATCGTCCTTCCATTGAACCAGATACTGTCCCAACTTTTTCTCGGGCACTTAGCACCACTTCTACCAAAACAACGCAGACAACAACCACGCTCTCCTCTGTTGCACGCTCACGCATCGGTGGATTCGTGGGGTCAGTGAGACGCGGCGTCTACCTCCCTCGTGCCTTATCATTCGGCTCGCTAGCTGGAGGAAACAGAAGCAACAGCATGACACGAGCCAATGGTCGTCCACTCGCTGGCATGATTCACGGAGATGGTTACTACGAATACGCGGATGACATGGACGGTGCCGCACGCCAAGGTCGACTCGGAATGCACAGTACAGCGTCGAGTCCTGGCAAGCAGACTGGATCTATCGTCGAAGATTTCGAAGGCGACAACGAAGAAGATGTAGCGAAACAAGATGCCAGCGAGTGGGGCGAGAGTACTCGAAAGGCCATTGTGAGGAGAAGTGTCAGTGATAGTGGACCCGCTTATTGGGCTGTTAAGCGTGGGAAGAGTGATTGGGATCGCGATCGCGATCGTGTGAGTGAAGATCCCATCACCAGACCGAGTGCTAGAGGCCTGTTTACCGGACGGACAGGGTCGTCACTTGCCGCACCGGTCGCTACGACTACTGGGATGAGGATGAGTGTGAGTACGACGGGCGCGACGAGGGGGACGTCTGGTCATTCGAGAAGCAGAAGTCGGAGTAGGATTGCTGGAGGGCGTGTCGTGCGTGAACAGCCCAGTCATGGAAGTAACCTTGGTGCTAGCCGGCCTGATACGGGCAATACTGGCAGAAGTGCCAGGAGTGGGAGAAGCGGAGAGGAAGACTGGGATGTTGAAGCTGCGGTGGAGGAGAGAGTGGTGCAGGTTATGTTTACGGTGCCGAGGGCCAGACTGAGGGTTGTGAATGCGGATGTGGAGAGGGAGAGTTTGGTTGATGATGGTGAGGGTGAGGGTGGGTTGGAGGTGACTGGTGTGAATGGTAGAGATAAAAGAAAGGGTAGGGCGAGTGATGCGCAGGAGGGGGATAATCGGTATGATGGGAGTGGGTGGTCGTAGTAGAAGGTTGATAGGATATGAGAATATGTATATAATGTCCGCCTCTGTTCCACAACAAAATGGAGTCTTGTCTACTGTACTCCTCAGGTGCTATATCGTTCTATTGTCGTAGTTCTGCTGCAAAAGGGAGATATACCTGGAGCATTGCTGAGAAAACAAGCTTGCTTGCGCGGCCGACAACAGGAGACTGATTGTTATCTTCTTCTTGAGTCCAATGAGCAGTGCATATATGTACATGACTACAGCTCAGCTCAGCTCAGCCTTGCTGATGCATGTCGTCCATGATAAGCACTACTCGCTGACACACACTCTCAAAAACCATTACACAACCACATAATCATACAGCCACTTCCAGCCACAACTGCATCACAGCCCCTAAACACTGCCAAACACTTCGCACACCCTACCCTCACTCTATTTTCCGGCCCCATGCCTTCATTGACTCGGCAGGATCTGCTTATAGACAACCTTGGACGTTACTGTAGCGCTTACCCTCACCTCTCGTCACTTCATGTTTTGCTGACTGACCGGTGACTACTGCCTTGAAGTTTCCTTCTTTGGGTAGTTTAGCGAGAAAGTGGTGTGTTATTGTTATGTTTGTTGTGTTTGTGTCACAGCCGCAAGGAAGGATACATACAGTCTAGCGCAGGCCACATTGGGGCTGTGTCGCTCGCTAAGGTGCATAATATAGTAAGACTGACTGTATGAGCTAAGCCTGCAGCAATGCACGCTGTCAGCACAACTGCTTACGTCTCGCATTGTGAACAAGCACGTATGTATGTATATAAGAAAAGTGCCATCCTGTGCTCCTTCTTTCCCTTCCACTTGCTCTCGCATCGGCTATACACTACATTACACTTCCTTCCATCTCCACAAAGCCTCTTCTCTTGTTCAGATTCTACTCCAAGCACATCAAGCTTCGAAACACAATGGGGTTCACACACTACCAAGGCCCAGCATCCGCCTTCCCTCGCATGCACGAATGGAAGAGCTTCGAGACCATTTTCAACGCTAATAAAGGTAAGTTTTGTAATCCTTTACGCTCTCTTCTCGTCGGTGCACTGTTTTATTCTCTTTTCCCTTTTTTCTTTCTCTGCTCTTTCTTTCGTACGTCAAGCCAAACGTCGGTGAGTGTCACGTCCGCTTTGCTGCTGGACTGGACTGGCTGGCTGGCGCTGGCATCAATTGACCTGTCCGAGTCCAAGGCCGAGACCTCTTTTGATATTGGCTGATTAAGGTCTTTCTCCCCTTGGCCTGCAATACTGCCTGCCGAAGACGAAGAAGACTTTGTTTCTATCATCCTATATCCTCTCTTTCTCTTTCTATCTCATGCAAACGTCTTTCTTCCACTTTACACCCCCTACCACCTTCTTCTTCATCACCAGCATCATCCATTTATTCACATACCCGCACAAATCATCTCACTCCCTCCATCCATTTATACACACTTCCCAAAGCCCCTCTAACAACTTTCCCCTGTAGCCGAAATGGCCAAAACAGGCGACACAGGCGAAGACATCGGCCGCATCTGGAACGGCGTACGCGAGGCCTCTCACAAAATCGGCGTCGAAGACCGCGTCATCTTTGCCATCATCATGCAGGAGTCTACGGGGAATGTTGGTGTTGGAACGACTACGAATATGGATGGGCATGGCACTGGGGGATTGATGCAGTGGTGAGTTTTTCTTGTTGTGTTCTTTCTTTTCCAAATGAAAGGGAGAGGAAGAGGGAGAGGGCAAGTTATTTTACTGACATCATGAAGTGATGGATCGCCACAGTTCGGTGGCAAGCATGGCCTTAGTCAGGTGAGTGTCTGACTTCTTTTCTTCGTGCCTTTGACTCTACTGTATGTGAAGGAAGCACCATCGACGACACACGATATCGAGGACATGAAGACATGATAAGCAGCTTCTGGTCCAGCTGGATCAGACTGTATTTGGTAGCCATGTTTTTGAACAGCTTCGTCGGGGCACGTCTCTTGCTCTTTAGTGTGCTATCACTAAGCCAGTTCCTTTTCTCTTTAGGATCAAATCACCAGCATGATCATGGCAGGAACAAAGCACTTCAAAGCAAATCTCAAACAGGTCGGTGATAAGGACAACGAAGACTGCATCTACAAGGCTCTTCGTCTGTACAACAGTGGCTCGATGAATGAAGCCAACTTGAGTGATGGTAAGATTCCTTCATGAAGAGAGCTTCAAGCAGAGCCTCGTGTTTCTTGCTGATATTGTGATAGGCAAGGGTGCCACGAACAGCTATGTTAGTGACGTGGCCAATAGGTTGTGTGGTAGGACGAACTAGGACGGTGTGAGAGGCTGTGAGGTGTATGGTATGCTGGACTGAGGATTTGTCGACGTTGTTTCGGGTTGTCTAGGTAGTCGTTGATAAGAATGAAACAGTTTCATGTGTCATATTACTCAGGTTGGATCAACAACGTGATAGGCGACAGTAGCAAGACAACAACGTGCTAGGCGACAGGAACGAGACTCCAATGTTGATCTGATCTGATCCATACTCTTGTATTTCGAGGATCGTATATCGTGTGTCAAAGTCAGAAATACACGCGACTATGCTGAAACGTGATCAAAACAAGTCCGAAGCCGGATTGCTGCGACTAGTCGTGGTTGATCTGTTGATCAGTCGGCGGCGATTTCCATCAGGTTGTAAAAGGGCGAGAAGGAATCAACAACTAGCGTCTTCATGCAGGACGCATAAATGGTTAGATACACAACTGAACAAGTTTGGCAGTCGTGCTCTTTCTATAAGTCGAGGAAAAGGTCGGCCGGCTTCGGAGGTTGTCGAAATCGGAAGGTAAAATATCAGTGATCAGCATCATGGCCATATTGTTATATCTCGAATTTTGGCTTTCTCATGCCGACTTCCAGTAGCCAAGACGATATTATAATCGGAGCCACACTGTAAGCCTCGAAGGGCAGTTTAGATGCAGGAACGGAAGCCGTAGCGTGACAATCTGATGGTGTAACAAAAGTCCTGCGGCGATGCGTCCCCTCACATCGTGCTCCGAGGTGCCGTTTCGACAGGGAATCCAGGCCACACTAATGAAATAGCTGTTGGTGATCATTTATACAGCTAATCACACAGCGTCTAGTACGTCTAAGTATGCTGCAGCTAGCAAGTAGCACAGGCCGGACGTTGCGCCAGATGCCTGCCCTTTTTTTGCCTTCTGGATCTGGGCGGGCCGTTAGCCGTGACAGGTGGGCGGTAGACGCCAGATCTGCGGGTCATATGTGAACTCCTGCTGCCAGCATGTTCCGTGTCATGTTGCTGCATCGTTACTTGTACTCGTGGTCCAGCGTAGCCATCCCCGAGTCTTTCCATAACAACAAGCCCAGCCACCGAACACACACCCGAGTGAGTGCCGCGCGGATGAGAGTACTACCGGAGGGTATACACGGTACCATTATCGAGACCACGGTTGTGTTATGGCCACCAAGCGCCAACTTGCTCGAGAAACCAGCAACAGCACAAGCTGAAGGACTACATGTGTGATCCTGCACAAACAACCCCTCGGCCAGCACAGCCATGTCTCCAGAGCGCGGTAGAGGCCTATCTCTCACCCAGGTAGATCGTTGCGCCGAGAACACTTCGGCGTATAGGAGATTGTCGCCAAGCTGTCTTTTTGTCCAAAGTGATTGACAAAACACTACTGCGTGACGCACGTGGATTATCCATTGAACAATAAAGTCTAAATCAATGTGTGTATTCATGCACACGACGCTTGCTCTTCTAATCAAGACGGACGGATGGAAAACGCCCACGGCGTTGCAAGAAGCAAAAAGCGCGCGTGTATAGACGACAAAGATATTTTCCTTAAAGGTCAACGCGAGAACGTGGCAAACAAGCGATAAGAAAGGCTGACCTTAATCGACAACTGAGAACAAGACAGGTTACAACAAGCGACAGGGATTGACGAATCAGGTCATCACTCGTTCATCCCACTTCCTCCTGCCGCTTCTGGGGTGGTGCGTGCCTGCGTCCCGGCAGAACGGCTTTCCGCACTTTCCGCAACATAAATTTCCAGCTGTGACATACTCTTTTCATACACTGCCGACTCTTCCATAAGATCATCTTGATGATTTGCGATATCATCTCCATCGTCAGCCACCCGCGGCTCGCCGGCTGTAAGGCAGTCTATTCTGCTTCAAATTAGCAAATCTGTTTGAAGTTCATCATCCTTCACCCCACCAACCCCGCTGTAGGAGTCAATATATCGGCCGGCCTGGCTTCATCTACCTTCACCACGAATCATCAAGCCCCGGGCTGAACCTCCACATACTCTTCCTTATTCTTCTCTTGTCCTGTACGCCGAATGACTCCGGTGCTAATTCGAGTCCTACTTGCCACAGCAAGCAAGTCACAAGGTATCTTCAATCTGTACCAACTTCGACTAACGCGCTTCTCCAGATCTACAACGACCCGTTCCAGGTTTCATCTAACTGGAGCATCCAAATAAGCTCTAAACGTATGCAGGTCGTCCTTGTCGCCGGTGACTTTCGTTCAATCAATAATCGAACCTGTGCCGCGCTTTTGACATCGTCTAGTCTCGACGCAAAGAGTTGGCGTTGGTCATTGAAAAGTACTAAATCACATCATTTATGTGTCTCCACCTCGGTCAACGTAGTAAGATAAGCATATAGTTCACTGGCGCGCGCCTGCGCTCTTGTCTTGTCGCTTACTGTCTGGACAATGATGGTTGTTGTATTTACGATTTACGACATGATATTTGCTTAGTTTGCTGTACCTCTGGTCTAATTTACAGGCATCCTCGAGATCGAGGTACCATATACAGCCTCATCTAAGCCTTTCATCTTAGGTAGGCTTGACATTAGCAATTGGCTTGCATGCCCGTCATTCTTTTTCGATCTGCTGGAACAACATCTTCCACGATGAGTTCACTAGAGGCTTCTCCCCGTTCCTCACGAGTTGTGCCAACTCCGCCAGTCTCGCTACAGGAAGGTGCGTTGCACCACTCAACGGCATCTGATGTCAACAAAACAAATCCAACATCACCTCGACATGCACAACACACTGTGCAACATCAAAACAACATATCGCCATCATCCCAAGGCTACAGCAATTCCAGGAGTACTCGATCAAATATACATGACATACTCTCTGCCGACACTCAATCATCATCTCTTCGTTCGCCTCTCAAGCGCCCATACTCTACGTTAGCATCAGTCAACAACCCTTCTTCGCTGTCTGAGCAGCCATCCAAAAGGTCTCGCGAGAACTCTCCATCACGACAATGTCAAGGCTCCGTAAGCGGTCAACAACAAACTCCAGCATATGCTCTTGCTGGATCTGGACACAACGTTCTGACTGCCGCTCCACAACTACTCAACCCATCTGTAACGGATGACCAGGGACGATCGAGAAAAGTGTCATTAGAGAATTCGCCAGAGGGGGGTCCTGGATCCGTATCTGATGGTAGCGCAGAACCCGATAGTTCTCCTTCATCCTCGCACCAAGATCGCGAGCGCGGTTACAGTACCAACCCTCTACCTTCCGGACACCAACAAACACCACAAGAACGTCCGACAAAGAAGAGGTTTGTCTCCACACCGAAGCCATCCAATGAGTCCAAGCTAATCTCATGGTAGGAATTTCGCGAATCGTACCAAGACAGGTTGCATGACCTGCCGGGAGCGAAAGAAGAAGTGCGATGAAGGGAAACCGTTGTGCAAGAATTGCGAACGTGGTGGATTCAAGTGTAAAGGATATATGCAAGCTGGTACGACTTTTCGACGATCAGGTTATTCAGTGGATCACCAAGCAGCAGTGGCTCCTGCTCGCTCAGTAGAAAGAGACACTTCGCCATTTCCAGCACAACAAACATTACCGCACCATCGGCAGGATTACCACCACCACCTCAGTATGTCGCGCGGCGAAGAAGAAGGCAGATACATGTCTCGAGGAGAACCTGCTCACGAAGGTCGACATTCTCGTACAATATCAAGCACAGAATCTGGCCCAGCATACGCACCACTACAGAATCAAGCATTAACGCCAGCAATGCAACATTACGATCCTAGACATCCACGGTACGCACCCTTACCCAGTGACCATGCATCACAGGTCACTGGTAGACCAACGGATCCGATGACACGTTATGCTCCTCACGACCACGCTGGAATATCGCAAGCGCATAAAGAGAACATGCTTAGAGGCTGGTCATATGATCAGAACGACCAGCTGCTCCAAGCTGAACGTTTAGAATGCCAACGTACTACTCAACACTTCAACCTTGTGGCAAATACTAGTGCTCCGCATGAGATTGAATGGCGACAGAGCGCAATGGCAATATTTGAGCCCGCACGACGTCGCCAGTCAATCCTATCCTTACCACCAAGACAAAGCACTGCCAGCAATCCCACAACATACACATTCCCTGAGCTCGCGTCTCCAACAATGTATCCTGGATATCTAGGCAAAAACGTCAGCATTGAGAAAGGCTTCGAATGCGACTACGGCTACAACATTCGTATCGCAAACGGCGTCGAAATCCGCGCGAACTGCTATATCGAGGACGCTGCTGTCGTTGACATTGGGCCTGGAACGTCCATTGGTCGTGATGTGGTGATTCTCACGTCAGATCCAGAACCTTATGTTCCTGGTCGACGTCCGTTGTTTCGATCGAGGGGAGTCGTTATAGGTGAAGGCTGTCATATTGGCGCGAGAGTTACTATCATGCCTGGGACGCATATTGCTCCTGGCACGAGGGTACGGCCGGGCGCGACTATACCTGAGCCTGTCCTGGTTGCTGCTGCTCCTCCAGGGGTTGATATGCGTATGGCTGGACGATGACCATGATAGGATGGGGTTGTAGATGTCGTTCAGAGCTGGCATACATCTAGACTTGTTTTACTTCATCTACGTTATCCCCACCAAAGGATAATATTCTTCGCCACTTGGTGGGGTGCAGTGGTGGTAAAGGAATCATCCGGTACCTTCCTATTTGGAACATTTGCTACCAGAGTTCACGAAGACGCGAAAGGTCAAGGCGCATTTATATTATTATGAAACCTCTTTGTAGATCATGTCCTCGACGAGAACATATACCCTGCAACAAACTCTCAGTGTGACGAACAGTGCGTCGCCGTGTGAATCTGTGCGAAAGCAAGCATAGAATCATTATTCCATTGCGCTGCGCCGCGGTGTTGCTAAACATTGTCCTAGGAAGCCACATCAAACTGACCCCAAGCATACGGACATTCCACCGCTTTATTCCTAACCTTCCACCCCTCAAAAGCAACATTCTCGCCCCATCTCTCCGAACTGAACGTGCCTTTAAAGTCCTTGCATGCGTTACTACTAAACTCCAAATGTCCCATACAATCACTTCTAGGACCTCTTGACACATTCTCCGACGATAGCAAATCATGACCTCGCCATTCGAAGAAGAACTTCGGCTGACGAAACGTGTTTTTTTCGAACATTGTTCTGCTTCTAGATGGCGAGATTGGAGCGGCGTTTTCGTCGTCGTCGGGTTCTGTGTCGGCACCTTCGTCGTCGTCGGAATCTTGTTGATATACTTTTGGATAGTCTCCTGGCTTTCTTTCTTCTTCCGCTTCTTCTTCTTCTTCTGCGTCATCTGCTTCGTCTTCCTCTACTGTTTGTATCACTTCCCGTAACCCGCGTCGACTCCCACCAATCAAACACATGCCCTTGACAACTCCGAAATCAAAAGTCCCTTCCAATCCCTCCATATCTTCCGTTTCCTCACCATCACAATCTCGCGTCTTTTTCTGCACCAGTCCGTGGATCTCAAACATCATCTGCTCATCACTAACACTGCCCCTCCTCTTTCTATCGACTGGGCTACTTCCGCCTGCAGCTTCGGCGGCTTTGTGCTTCTCGTGTGCTTTCTCAAGTACGGGACACTTTACAGCGTAGCTCCCTAGGATACTCTGGACGTTGAAGGTGCTGCCACTGCTGCTGTTGCCTGTGCTGGATCGTTTGGCGGCGCCGCGTTTGGGGAAACGGCGGTTGTGTGTTATTGTGTCGGTCCAGGAGTCGTCGGCGGGGGTGTCGTTGTCGTGGTGTTTGCGGCCCATTTGTTGTTGAGTATTGGGGGCAGAGAGTGTGGAGAGAGTATCTAGTATCTGGTGACTGGAGATGTTTGTGTTCTTGTACTGTTACTTGTTGTTGTTATGAGGTTGGAGAGTCACGAGACTGTAATTCGTGCGGGGCGAGAGACGAATCAATGCCGTCACTCGGATTGCAATGTGCCGATTCAGCGAGGCCAATGGACACGAAAAGCAACAACATCTCAACATCTCCTCCACCACTCTGCAACCTCCATCCAAAACAACTACAACATGGCACAATCGTCCTCCCATCGCTCTCTCGAAGGCAAGCTCGCCGTCATAACTGGTGCCTCTCGAGGTCCGTACAGCATCCCACACTGACACACATACATCCCAACTCACCACTCACACCAGGAATCGGTGCGGGCATCGCCTCCAACCTCGCCTCCAAAGGCTGCAACCTCATCCTCAACTACACTTCTCCCTCATCAGAGCAACCATGCACAGACCTCGCCAGCAAGCTTTCCTCAACCCATTCCATCAAAGCACATGCCGTGCGCGCAGACATGTCTACGGCCACAGGCCCAAAAGATCTCATTGCAGGGACTAGGAAGCACTTTGCCGATGGAAAGTCTGGCGATATGACCATCAGTATCGTTGTCAATAACGCGTATGCCAGAATGCTCTCACACAACCCTACAACTCGAGCCACAGATATACAGTACACTGACGTCTACCATCACCCTGCATTCAGCGGTGTAGCAGGCAACCGCTTCGTCCTCTCCTCCATCGACTCTGAATCCAACGACTCCGGCATGATCGCCGACTTCGAAAAACAATACCGCACCAACGTCCTCGGCCCCCTCCTTCTCCTCCAATCCGCCCTCCCCTACCTCCCCACCAACCGCAGCGGACGCATCATCAACCTCTCCTCCGTCTCCTCCTCCCTCGGCTTCCCCGGCCAAAGCATCTACGGCGGCACAAAAGCCGCCTTGGAAGCAATGACACGCACCTGGGCACGCGAACTAAGCGAGCGATGCACAGTCAACGCCGTCAATCCGGGGCCCGTAGACACGGACATGTATAAAGGCGTTGACAAGGATTTTGAAAGCTTGATGTTGCATTGGAATAGCGTTACGCCGGGTGCGCAGATACGAGAGGGAAAGGGTGGCGATCCGGAGAGTGTTGTTAAGATGGTTAAGGCGGGGAATGAAGGACGAGGGCTTGGTGGACGGGCTGCGACTGTTGATGAGATTGCGGGGGTGGTGGGCATGTTGTGTAGTGAGGAGAGTGGGTGAGTATTTCATCATGTGAGGAGATGAAGGTGGGATGCGAGAGTTGCTAACGTGCTTGCTTTTCCCAGATGGTGCACGGGAAGTGTGATTTGTGCGAATGGTGGTATGAGGTTTAGTTTATGAGAGGGTTGTGTTACAAGAATGGGCCGAGAGAGGAATTCAAGATCCTGGCAGCAGAAAGACGAAGGAGAAGAAGGGGAAGAAGCAACAGCAGAAGAACAAGCAGCAGAAGAAGAAGAAGAATGTTTTACTCGTGGTGACGGAATCTCGGTATCAGCAAGCGTAATTATACGTACCTGGCTCAAAGCAAGGCCGACAGTACAATAAAGCTATAAGTATATGCTTGCTGCCCGTAATTACGCTCAGCCGGGTGCTATTCGTCGCACTAAGAGTTCGTTACAGGGTATATTTTCTCGTCAAAGGCGTATGATGTATAAAGAGGTATCATCATGGCATTATTTTTGACTCATCAAGCAACATTCTAGTGACTTAAAAAAACATACGTCGACCCTCGACGACTGTAATAATCTCTTCCGAAATTCTGGTCCTCATCTAAATATGACCAGGTTATCAATAAATCGTGTGAGGATTCCATCTAATCATCACGCGCATTATTTGCGACGTTGCACAATCAAACAATGACATATCTCAAGGGGCGCGTGAGAGACCACGACACTATACTAGTAGGTTGATTGACGTTGATAATGTTTCACGTATCTATCAGAAAGGTAGGATATGCTATTAGAAAACGACAGGTTTCTGGGCAGCGCTCGAGAGACACCTCCGATCACTTCTGAAGGAGATCAGGATGCCCTCCCTTGAGGCCTTAAGCAGTCCTGGTCGACGACTATTCTCACCAGTTTACATTGTCAGAATTCCTCACGATATGTGATCTTTGCTCTATATCTCGCAACCACAAACTGCAAACATAGTAGAGATGACACAACCAAACCCCACAAGCAGTATCTAATGGGCAAAGCGAAAGTCCAATCTCCTATTGCCTCTGTCCTTGGTAGTCGCAAGATAATCCTCCTTCTCCTCACGAGTCTTAGCCTTCCAGATCTTGTCTCTTGAACTGTATGAGCCAGTATTAGCTTACTCGTCTTTTATGTTGACCCAGCTAGAAGATACATACGCGTTCTTCCTCACATAGTAGAATTTAGCACCAACGAAGAGTAAGATGTTATAAGCAACGAAACCAAGGAGCACCTTGTTGCCTCTGTGATAAAGTGGCTTATCGTCATCGCGATATATCTGGCTTCTTGGTCAGCGTCCACCATGTAGTAATGTGATCTAGCGAATGGAATGGGCAAACCTGGGAACCATAAACACTGCTCATCTGGACAGTCATGTTATAAAGCGACGTCGCTACTGTCCTAGTACGTACACTACCAGCATTTCGACTCGTGAGTGCGACTAGTATTGCGTGCACGTACGGACTACCGACCAGCATGATGGTGAGTGCGTATCGGCCCCACCTTGGTGCTTCAACTGGTAGTACCTCCAGGGCAATCAATAATGGTAAGGGCCAGAATTGACTGACTAGTCCTAGTAGTAGACGCTCATTTATCTTCTCGCTGAGCCAGGTCCAGAAAAGGAGATTGATTATGAAAAGGACATAGGCAGGGATAGTGAGCAGATTAGTCTCAAAGGTGGTGTAGCCGAGCGATTTGAGCTGCAAGGACAGATAAGAGGTTATGGGATTTGTCGGAATTAGCCAGGAAAGACCGATGAGGTATATAGGCCACATGTCGTGGTCTTTGAGGGCATCCCATAGTAGGGAGGGCTGGAGGGGTTGCCGATTATGCATGTCACCTGAGTCAAGGAATTAGTAGGATACTAAAATCAGGTGGCACAAGCTAAATCGGTGAGACATACCTTTGCTAGGGTCATCGCGGAGGATACGGTTGACCAAGATTTTCTCTTCACGTTCGTTGAACCAGCCATCTTTGCCACGCAGTCTTCCTTTCGTTTGAGTCGGGGATGCTGGGAGGTAGAAGTAGCTTATAATCCCGATCAGACCAGTAAGAATGCCCTCTAGGAAGAACAACCACCTCCACCCAGATAACCCACTGTGACCACGGAGATGTAAGATGCCAAACGCCAAGAATGCAGATATGATGGAGGTGAATTGGTAAGCCGTCCAGAAGAAAGAAAGACGGCGTGGCAACTCCTTGCTTGTATAGAAGAAGCTGAGATAGAGCACCATGTCTGGAATGAAGCCACCCTCAGCAAGTCCTAGAAGTGCTCGAAATACAAAGAAGTGGTTACGGTTCCTCATTAATGCTTGCAGCGCAGCAATCAACGACCATAAAACCATTTGTATTGGTATCCATGTGTCTATGAAAAGTCAGTACAGACGGATAACTGCTGGTATCAAAGTAGTAACTACCTGGCCCAAGTCTCTTGCCCAGCATTTGCGACGGAAGTTCAGCAACAAGAAAGCCAAGATAGAATATCATTTGACCATTGTTGTAGTCGTTGGTGTTCATCTTCAGATCTTTCAACAGATTATCGGAAGTTGCCTACACACAGCGTCATCAATATATGTGCCACTATTTCCTCTCATGATGCGAAATTACCTGCACGATATTGCCTCTGTCGAGCTGCAAGGCAAAGAAGGTAAGACAACACCATGCCATGATCTTTATATCCAGAGTTCTGACTAGTCTTTGCTCCTCCTTCGCTTCCCATTCGAAGGAGGGATCATAACGCTTAGCACCTTCATATGTGTCGATGGGTTTGTAGTATTTCAGAAGGGCTGCATCCTTCTCGAAAGTCCCTGTAGTGGACTCATCGGAATACACAGATTGAGCTGGAGAATCGGCGGCCTTGACGTCGACGATTGGTGGTTTGCTTTCCATGTTCGTTGTTCCGGACATGATAGTCTATCGTATCGAATACAAAGTTTGTATACAAGAGAGGTTCCAGAAGAGTTGGCCACACATGCTCTTCTTATGTTCGATAGCTTCATGGCCTCTGGTGGTGGTTCTCTATGTCTTGTTGGGTGACGAAATCATGGACTCAAAGCACGTTTGTCAGCCTGAACGTCTCTAGTAACTCTCAAGAAACGCCAACTCCTTTGAAAGCTGTTCCGATAGTGACAATGCGCCGTACTACCAGGTTGTTGACCAATAGCTTCGAGTTCTGCTATCATAGAGGTTATCTTAAGCCTGCACAAAGCACGCAATTTCGGTTTCTAGGCTGGCACCATATGCTTACATGCGCGCTATACAACATATTGTAATCACGACATGGCGAGCCCTGTAGCACGCAAGAGCTCACCGCAACGCATGCTTTGAGGTGCTTCTTGAAACTGGTTGAGAACGACTGTACCCATGGTAATCGCCCTTGTATTCGGCGCTTGATGGTTGATATACCTCGCCGATTGCGCCATCATTAGCCAATACGATTTTCTACAATACTCTCTGCAAGAACACCGAGGGGCACGGCACTGCTAGGATTCCTGATTTCGTACACATTGCGTAATGGCGACATGGGATAACGCCATACTAGCGTAGCTATCTTTGATATTGCCTAAGCTCTTTCAATGTTTTCAGACAGCATGGATGTCACAAGCTAAGCAAACACGACTCGTCGCAATACGTCTCGAAGATGGTGCAATACTCATGGTGCACAAAGAAGAGTATATAATGAGGCAAATGTCAAACTTCGAGGTCTTCAGAATTACAACACGACGATTACATAATCAGCCATGGCTCCTGCACTTCTTGTCGAAACACAAGCACCCCTTTCTCTTTCCTCTTCCACCTCAGACTACAAGCAATTTGGTACTGTGCCTCGCACATTCGATAAGTCGAAGGAAGTGAGCGCCAAATATCAGAACTATTTGCCAACATGGGACCAAAAGCAGAAGTATTAACCTTATACTTGACCTGCTTGACGTTTAGCTAATCCATACGTACTATAGATTCGCTCCTCTTGAGGCATTTGAGGTACGACTTCACGCAGCTGAGAAGGCTGGGGACTTGCTGACTCCAAGATATAGTTCATCGAGCATGGCAAGGGAGCTGATTCCACCTTTCCCGACCTTCTTGGGAAAGGCGCTGTTGTCAACGATGTGACTGGCAATATTGGTGCTGAAGTACACGGGGTTCAGCTTACCAAGCTTACACAAGCCGGCAAAGATCAATTGGCTTTGTTTGTAGCTCAGAAGAAGGTCGTTGGTAGGTCGTAGCTATTCTGTGTGACCGAGCAACACGGTACTGATCACAACGTAGCCTTTCGTGAGCAAGATCTCGCCGATCTTGATATAGCAGATGCTCTCGAGTTCGGAAGGTACTTCGGCCGCTTGCACATTCATCCTACCTCTGGAGCGCCAGCTGGTCATCCAGAAATTCACTTGGTCCATCGTGGTCAAGATGGTCAGTAGACCTCCATGCATGCTTTCGGCTAGAAGCCTAGTTAACGATCTCTAGACACCACTGTAAAGGACTTCTTTGCTGACCGCACGACCTCTACAGCGTGGCATTCTGATGTGTCATACGAAGCACAGCCACCTGGAACCACATTTCTTTACGTCCTCGAAGGGCCCAAGGCTGGTGGTGACACTGTCTTTGCGAACATGGTGGAAGCATACAACCGCTTGTCACCAGAATTCCAGAAGCGCCTCCACGGACTCCAAGTTGAGCACTCCGCTGTCGAGCAAGCAGCAATTGGTGAATTACGTGGAGGCGGTGTACGACGTGAGCCTGTCAAGAACATCCATCCTCTCATTCGCAGCCATCCCGCTACTGGAGAGAAGGCACTCTACATCAACGCCCAGTTCTCCAGAAGAATCATTGGCCTGAAGAAAGAAGAGAGTGATTATTTGATGAAATTCCTACTCGAGCACATTGCGTTTGGACAGGATTTCCAGGTCAGAATGAAATGGGCACCAGGGACTGTTGTTGTTTGGGACAATAGAGTCACTACTCATAGTGCTATACTTGACTGGAAGGATGGCCAGAGTATGTGCACACCACTTTATGATATCGAAAGCTATGAACTGACCGTGTTAGGACGCCATGTCGCCAGGATTACGCCACAGGCTGAACGACCGTATGAGACTCCTTACGAGGGTTGAGTGCAAACGTAGTAGGACGACTTACGATATGGGACTGTTTCAGATATATTGTCAGAATAACCTCGGTAGGCTTTACTACCAGGTAGTAATGGTGTTGTCATAGTCGTCAGGGGGCGACGTATGTTTGTTAGTCACTAGATGTCATTTAATAAGTCAAAAGAATGCCATCAGAAAACCTCTGTGTACATCACACCCCTTGACCATGTCGTATATACAATGCGTTCCACCTGCGATTGTTCAGCTACAAAGGGGTAGTCAGCCTGGCCTTGCAATTCTACAGTTACCTGAACAAAATTCCTTTCTGCATGGTGCGATACTTGTAACGTTTGGAAAGATGATACTCTACGGCTCGTGTGCTTGGCGCAGCGTGTCGCGTGTGTCATGCTCTTGGTAATGAATAGGTAGTACGTGGGGGACGAGCGATATGCCCTGACGTTGCTTCGGAGTTGGCTAGATCGAACGAGTCTGTTGCCCGAGAGCTGTGGATGAAGATTATCTTTGCTCGTGACGCTAAAGTCGGGACCTTCTGTGTCAGTGCACCAACTTTATCAACAGACTTCACAGCACAATTTGAAAAAGGTTTTGTTGTGTAGTGTTGTTCTCGTTTAGTCTGGCTTTTTCAGCACGCATCCCAATTCGCTCTGTTCTGATTTGTCAACTCGATATACATGACCACTCATCCATGTCAATTCTGTCTTTTGTGTTCATACTACCCGTCCTCCCCATCCCATCCGTCATCATCACCAAAAACTAGCACCACCACTCTCGACCGCCTCAATCTCCGCCGCCGTAAACTCCAGCCTCCTAAACCTCATCGGCAGCTGATCCCTATCCCAAACCTCTCCCTCTTTAGGCTCGACGGGGCCAAGACTTCTCCCACTCCTTCCACTTAACAGCTCTTTCCGTAGTCCGGACGTTTGTTGTGCTGCCGATGATGACGAGGATGAGGAGGTTGAGGAGGAGGAGGAGGAGGAGGAGGGGGAGTTTTTCTTGAGAGGGCCGTAGTTTGTGGCTTGTTGGCGGTAGGAGGAGAAGGAGGAGGGGAGTTCGTGGGTTGGTGAGGCGGGGTGCGGTTTTGGTGTGTGGTCGACATCTGGGTGGTGAGGTGAGATTGGGTTAGTCTAAGGATGTATGGGAGTTGGCATCGGGGGTTCAGGATGATGGGGAAGGATGAATGGTGAATAGTTTGGGGTGATGTGTACTTGAAGGTGTCTTGCGCTTGCCAAGGAAGCGGATCATAGGCTTATGTTGGAGAAGGATGCGCGTTGCTCGCATTGTGGCAGCGTTATTTTATCGTGGACTAAAAAAGCTATTGGACTAGGACTCGGAGTGGGAGGGTGGTGGGATGGCCTCAAGTAAAGGTGGAAGGCTCAGGTCTTGTCTAGCGATATAGATTCGAATAGGGTGGTGCAGAGCGGAAAGTGGGTGGTGAGTCGAGCGGAACAAGGCAAGCTGAGGCTGAGGGTGACGCGTAGACTCGTCGTGAACAGCAGAGGTGGACAACTCCAAGCTCAAAGGCCAATGTCACCGCCCTCAGCACGTTGCACCTCGATAATGTCGGCGCCAAGTAATCTGGGGAGGCCGATCTCCGAAAGCGGAGCCCTAGGAAAGCACGCGTTATAGTGATTACATTTGCTAAACTATTATATTCTGCGTATGTCCTCATATAAAAGGCATCCTTCGTATTCATAGAAGAATAAACACCTGAGACAGTCACTCATGAGCCAACCAATCACCTGAAGGTGCACACTCGGTATTCTCGACCATAAGGTGATTCCTTCGCACAACGTCTACCAAACCATCAGCACCCGAAACGAGACTGGCGTGGTTGCCCCGTTATAGCCTGTCCCAAAGAGAACATACTCATCTTGCACTGCTATGCCACCATAGACCACATTGTCCAACGGACGTCAAGAAGGGTCTTTCCAGTATGCTTGTCGAGTGCCAGAAACTCGCCATGGAGCAAAGCTGGATCTGTAACATTGATTCGGTTTGTAGTGCATACTAGAACGATATCACCAACGACTGTTGGCATTGCATAGGCCACAGAGTTGAGCGGCGCTGCCACCTCCCAGAGGAGAGACCCGTTAACCAGAGACGCACTACCAAAGGCGCTATTCCTGATAGTAACGCCTGAAGGTTCAAGTGTAAAGGCAGCTTGGTCAGAATTAGCACCAGTGAAGTAGACCTGTTCGTCATCGACGGCAATACCCCAAATCAAGCCGCCTTGGGTGCCATCTGGAGAAGTCTGGGTGGACCACAGGATAGATCCAGCTTGAGCACTTAAGGCGTAAAGGCGGCCATTCTTTTATTCGACGACAACGACGTCCTTGCCTAGAGGTTAAGGCACTGCCAGGGACAAAGGCAGGAGCCATACCGAAATCAGCATCAGGTCCGAAGGCTCCAGGGCATAGGGTCTCATTCCTTTCAAAATATCCAGGGACACCACACGCCGCATTCCAGACGTCGATGGGTGATAGTTGACGAATCCAGTTCGGTATACCTGTGGTAATGTCGAGGGCCAGCACAGACTCTTGCCAGATGTTGGATGGTAAACATGGATCGCTGAACACGGTGGTGAGGTTGACAATGTCTTGTTGGCATTACTCGATCGCTTGGTACAAAATTAGCAATCTTCCCACCATCTACGTGACGCCGAACATACCATCAGGGACAGTATACACATTACCGGTTGCGATGAAGACCTAATGAGTAAGTCAGTCACATTTATATTTGGCTAGTATCTTGTCTCACCTGCGACCTCGCCTCATCAATCGAAGGTATGTCTTAGTTCCAACCAATTTGAACCACTAGCAGTCGAGATAGCCGCTATCACCGTACAGAGTCGCGCGGCATCACATTTTCATCACTTGATACCATTGAGATGGCTAGAAATAATGACGAAATAGCTCGCATGCTTCCTAAACTACCTGGAAGCGATAACTACGCCATATGGGCTGCCGATCTACGCGTAATATGCGAAGAGGAGGAGATTTGGGAGTATGTTACTGGTAAAATCACTCTCCCAAGCATGATTCCTAAGACGCCCGAAAGGGAGGCGACGTCTGCAGCACCAGTAATATGGTGGCATGCCACCCGTCGCTGTAGCCGGGCATGATTATACCGATGAAAAGAGGAGGTTTAGGAAGTACGACGCCAAAGCAAAGAGAGGCCATCTTTCTTTCGGTTTCCGACAACATCCAGGAGTCCATCCATCGCTGGTTCAACTACCGCTCATTCCATGTGGCACCAACTCAAACGATACAGAACCAGTAGTTACTATGAAGTGCAGATGAGGCGTGACAGAGCAGCGAAAACAGCACGAAGTCGGAAGTGAGAGTGCACAAGACACGAATATTCACGATCGTTATGAAGGCGTGCGTAAACCTTATGCGTATCATTTTCCTGACACAACCCATCCAACCCTCCAGGTCTACAGTCTTCACCGTCGTGACTGTATCCTTTCCATCCTTACTCACATCCACACTCGCATCGTCTAGATCAATGTTTTGTCCCTCGATCATCTCCGCCTCCTCTTCAGGTCGGATGTAATTCTTCGACTCCTTCCATCCTTCGTTGTACATGACGGGCGGAGGCAACATTCGGCACATTGCCCAATACACGAACGCACTAACAGCTAGACCTACCAGTATGCAAAGTAGTAGGGCCGAGTGACTCCTATTGGTGCAGAAACACCCATGTTGTTGAGGAAACCATAGAAGTTGGGTATGACACCAATAACGTAAGCTACGTATGCCCTGAAGTTCCAACCACTAGAGAAGTAGTATGCGGCTGTAAGCAGCTGGAATGTCTATATGACCTCTAGTAACGATGTAGTAATTGCAGAGCAGGACGCCGGTGATAGCAGATAGGAAGATTTGGTAGGACGCCAGGAAAGAGACAAAGATTGAGGCACTTCCCAGTAGGTACCAGGGATTGATAAGAAAGCTAACGATGTCACAGATGAAGAAGCCAGTGCGCCGGTGATATACTTTGGAAAGAGTGCTGCAAGATCGTTTCCAGCAGGTAGCGAGTTTTCGAAGATTGAAGAGAAGATGGCGCGGTACGCGAACATGGCAGCGATAAAAAAGCATTCAGCTCTGTTGGCTGAGCTGTAGTCCTGAGTCTGAATCTGGTCGAGCAAGGTAATCGGATTTCTATTCGACCGAATCAGCATGTAGGTCCGCGATCAGTTTTGTACAAGACTACTCACTACACAAGTCTACCAAATATAACCTGGCTGGACGCGCAGACAAGATTGCCAATAACAACGACAACGAAATTCGCTAACGGGAAGCCGATCAAATTGCCTAGCAGGACATCTGATGGCTTTTTGGCGTAGCGTTGAAAGTCGGCAGCGTTCGAAGCAAAAGTAGCGCAGTTTGCAGCACCCAACATGAGGAATCTGACGACGAGCCACGTCTTCTCAGTGCCGTGTACGGTTGATTCTAAACGTGCCACAGGTCCGAGACCACCCGCTTTGCTGACCGTCCAACCAAGCATGGAGAAAGCCGATATGATGAATACCATTGCTTCAATTGCAATTGACAATGCACTGAACGCCTCGAAGACTTTCTTCGCTCAGCCTCTTGATAAGAAAGCAATGGTCTCCAAAAATCTGGGTAAATACTACAATGTGTTTGTCGCCAATGGTAGTGTGGCAGCAAGCCCCACAGAAGGACGTTAGTATACTCGATCCTGGATTTAGGCAGCGACTAATCTGTATAGTTGATTATCGTGAAGCGTTCACGTGGAGGTATGACCCAAAGTATGATCCTGAATACAAGGATCCTGCGGCTATACCAGAAGAGGTCAAGCCATATTTACGTGGTGAGGAGTATGTCTGGGAAGGCACAAGTCATCTCCCAGGTTTCCAAGATGCTTGCATCTCTTATTGGCAGGAATGTGTCAAGCTTGCACGTCGACTCGTGCGTATCTTTGCTTTGTGCCTGGAACTGCTGGAGGACTACTTCGATAAGTTCACGACGTATCCAGGTAGTGACGGCGTCTTTAATTACTACCCAACCATGGCACAAGAGCAAGCTGCATCTAGTCAAGATGTCGGCCTTGGTTCGCACACAGATTTACAGTGTTTCACATTGCTGTAGCAGGATATGATCGGAGGTCTTCAAGTCCTGACTAAAGACGGCCAATGGATCAAGGCGTCACCCATCAAGAATACAATCGTGGTGAGTATTGGGGATTACTTGATGCGCTTGACCAATGATAGAATGAAATCGACGATACACAGAGTGTACAACAGATCCACAGTTGACAGGTAAGTGATGAGAAGCACGTCGTCGTCAGAATTCGTGGGCCAGGACTGCTGTGAGTGGTACCCTAACTTTCTTCGGGCTACTCATCTTATGCCCTTCTCTAATATCTCGGGCTCTTCCTCGAACGATATTTGCGATCTACGAATACATTTGTGAAATTTAGAAGGTCTACAGGCCCTCTTCGCAACGCAACCTTTGCCCTGCCTCACGAATTCTGACGACGACATGGAAGCACGCAATAGCCCTGAATGTCATATTGATAATTGGACAGGTATTCGATGCCTTTCTTCTTCGGCTTCAACTTCAATGAGAAGTGTGGTGTACTGCCCAGCTGCACAGATGAAAACAACCCGCCAAAGTATGAGCCAATTACTTGTGCTGATTGGTGCCAGCTGCGCTTCAAACAGACAGATGCATAGGAAAGGTTTGCTTAATGGCAGTGCAAATGTGTCGTAGGGCAGTTGGATGGAAATCCCGGCAACTGACTTGCTCTTGGTGGTGTGAGGAGGACCTTGGAACTCCAGACTCGACTTAGGGATGCTCAGTACTTCAAGACATGACTACCGAAGGAATGTCACTATCACATTCAAAATGACTGCTCGTGAGCGATGTGTAGAGTGCCGCAAATTTAAAATCCAGAAAACAAGCCATCTCAAAAGGAATGTACGTCAGAAAACTCTACAGTTGGTCTCAACAAAGTACCTACCTCTGATGTGAAGAGTGCCTCAAGATATTACAAATTCCACAGTGGAATGATACAGTCCAATGCTTCCAATAACCGCTCAAAGACAGTGCGAAGTCTACCATGATAGAGTAGCAGAGCGTACCTGTAACAAATCTTGCATTATCCGATACCAAAAGTGTTCGTCCAGGTGCCTTACACCTGAAACGTCTCTTCTACCGATACCAGTGAACATTATCAGTCAATCGTCTGAGGATCCTTTATTATGTCCTCATTACCTGCACTATCTGGTACGTTGCCCAATCACTCATTATTATGTATTTAGTACGCAACTGGGACCAAATTGCACGAAAACGCCAGATTGTACAGATGGGGAGTCCATGTCTTGATAAACTAGACCTACTCTACATATATGCCTCCGGTCGCGAACTGCCAGCAAGAGAGCACTGCCACAACAACCTCTTCTCTTTGGAGTCCGCGAGCTGCCCAGTGATGCTGTGCAAAACACCTCTATTGTGAAAGATGACCAAATCACCCCGTTCCCATCTATGAGCGTAGATGTTCTCAGCAGTATACACCTTGCGCAACAGGTTGTGGCAGATACTACGAACTTCCTGCAAGTCACTATTCACAGTCCTCTTTCCAGTGTTCGGGTCGACAGTCTCGAGAGCATATACGCAGCATGCCAGAATCTGCAAATATGGCAAGCCATTGCCATGGTTCTTCCATACCATCTGAATAGTCGTACATTAGTGACTAGTTGGAACTCATCGAACGTGAATGTACTTACTGGGAATGACTGTACTTGAACCCATGAGAACTCGCTAAGTTGATCGAGCTCTTTCTCCTGTCCGACGCTTGCAATGGTCAGCCCATCGTCAGTTGCCTTGCAATCGCGCATCCACTCGTAAGCTTTTGGCGCATAGTGTACTGTAGTGTTGAGAGCGAATTGCTGTTCCTCTGCAGACAAGAGTTGGAAAGCGCGGTGACCGGAGAAGACTATACCTTCTTGTTAGCTGGACAATATCTAGTACGCAAAGAATGTCATCATGACGTACAAGCAGTTGCACCAGCAGCGACAGGCATGGTCGATTGGTCCGCGAAACGAAGCTTTTGATCAGGCAATTCTGGGATCTTCAGGCAGTGAAGTGTGGTCACTTGTCCCGGAAGCTTCTCATACAACGGCGCATCCATGTGCCACCGGTATGGACGTGTGAAACCTGCCGAAAGGTCTTTTGCGTTGAGTGGATTTTGGTGAAATTCAGTGTGATCCTAAAAGTACCATGAGCTTGGAAGCCTGTTCTTGCTCTTCAATGTACTCACCACGTGTTTCAGGTTCAGCTGAGGGATTCCATAATAGCCGTCATGATTCCCTTGTCCAATAATCTGGACCTAGAAGTGTTGTTAGTCCAGTGGACTGTTTTGGGATATCGTACAGGCTTACCTGAGGGACGGTTGGTACTCTCTGTCCCATGTTCCTCGCAAGGATGTTCTTTTCGTCATCCACCTGCTTTTCTCCTCCGGAATGCACATCTGGTGCATTGGGATCAAATAGCTTGCCTATCTGGAACAGAACCTCCGGGTCGATACCACTTTGCTCTTTGATAACTAGGACACTATGTTTGTACAAAGCTTGTCTGAGGGTATCGGCATCATCGGAAGAGAATGACGATAGGTCGAGGAGTGGTGAAGACGGTGGCAATATGACTTCGGCACCAATTTCAGAGGACTTGCTGAGCTTGGTGGAAAGGGGACGGATCTCCAAGGTACTACTGGCGTGAGGCATGATGTGCAGAGACTATGTGTGTGCTATGTAAGCCTGTTCTTGTGCAAAGGTCTTCCCAGTCAAGAGATATCGAAGAAGATATATTGTGAAGACTTTTGAGCATGATCAAGGTGCACTCCGGCATAGCAGCGAAAGCCCACAAGACCAAGGTCGAACACGGCCGACTTGCTTGCTCGCAGAACGTTGTAATCATGCTCACGGTAAGTAAAGAGAGGGGTGGTGAGGTTGAGCGATTAGCCAAGACCCGATTAAGTGGATTCAGAGAATCGGGTGGGTCCAGATTTGCACCTTCCTTCACCCGACTTTCCTTCTTAAGATGAGATTGAAGCTCGGCCGGTCGGTTGACAAGCCCCTCGACCTCGTTGTGGCCGACAGCAACGAGAAATCAGCATGGACCTCGGAAGGTTAGCGTGCAAGAATTGCACCAGGCTCAAGGTCAAGTGTGACAAGAAAATTCCCTGCTCTCGTTGCACGAGGACCGGCCATGAATGCCTCCCACGCGAAGCACTCAATACTCGGCGGAGGCCGCTTCGCCGACAATCTCATACGCCTTGGGTCAACCAGGACGCAGAGAGGACGCCTGAAGATGGGTTGCCACCACCTGTGGCAGCAGTATCAGGACAAGGCCGGCAAAAGCTGCCTGCCTCTGCTTGGGAGTTGACGCAAGATGTGACTCTAGATCAGCAGCTTGTGAACTTTCATGTTAGGCATCTGACGTGGTACCATAATGTTCTTCATGCTCCTACATTCCTGGAGGACTGCGAAGCATACTGGACAGAAAGCTACGTTAAACAACCACTATGGATGGCACTATATCTCGCAATCCTGAGCACATCGGCATGGACACTTGAGAACTCTACAGAATACAGAGACTCTCGGGGCATTGATTCAGCGATACTCGTTGGACTAGCCGAGAAGTATTACAATGCCATGATAGAATCGTTATATGCAGCGGATTTTGCGACCAATCATTCCATATACTCTATACAGGCAGTATTGGTATCTACAATGGTGGCACACTGCTTGGGACGTTCCGATCAGCTGTACACAATGCTCTCCAGTTGCACCAGAATCGCTCAATGTCTTGGTCTGCACAAGATTGCAGTCAAGGAGCAAGATTCGAGCATGGACTTCGACCAGTGGACATCTGCAATGGATAGCGAAGTGGGCAAACGCATATATTGGAAGCTTGTTGAGTGCGACTATTATGCTATTCCCTACACTAACACATATGGTATGGACTGAGCCGAGTGAAGCGATTTGAGAACCAACAAGCTGATCGGCAACCACCAGGAATCAACTTAGCTCACATCACAACACCTATGCCACTTAACTGTGACGACCATGATCTCGAGGATCGAGACTCGACTGTGGTAACTGTGAGCACATACACCAATGTGATGATCAAAAGTATATTACAGTTTTCCACGCCTATAAGTCCAATCATCTAACTTTTCTCAGTGTCACTGTTGATGCCAATATTGCTCGACTCCCTCCAATCTACAGCTCAAGAATCGATCTCGGACCAATACGAGCATGTTGTGGAGATCGACAAGAGGCTGCGGCAATTTGTTAGTACGATCCCACCTATATTGCTACAAGGACCAAGGTACACTATTGGAACTACATGGCTCGGCACAGCCCGCCGCACTCTTGCTTTAGCTGCAGCAGATAAGGTATGCTCTTTGTCCTAGTATCAGACAGCAATCAATCACTAACATGCACACAGATTATCATGATACATCGGTCATTCTTGCTGAGAAGTTTTGGATCACCACTTCTGCTATTTACACGTAATACATGTGTTTCCGCGGCTATAACGATATTGCGTGAGCTTGAACTCATCGAGGAAGAAGGTTGTCTACCCATCTGGACACATGCTGCGTACTGCATAAATGCGGCCATTATCCTGTGTCTACACATACAACATAGTTCGCCTTCTGATGAGAAATGCATTCGGTATAGGGAGATGGTACTCACTGCACAAGCTCGTCTCCAACGAATGAAAAGCGATGACATGTCCTTGCGAGGACTGAACATTATCGAGTCTTTGCTCACCCACGAGCAATCCTCAAGAAACACCCGAGGCATAAACAACCAGCATGATTCACCTTGGTCTGCCGGTCGTGCTTCGAGGAGCTATGGAAATACATCATCTGAGGCAAGCCACCTTCTTGGTGGTTTTCTCAATCTGGAAAATACGCTTTCCGCGTCGACCAGGACAATGGCAGGCCAGAACGATGTTCAACTTGGAAGCTTCGAAGACTGGTTTGCACATGCTTTTGGGGTTACTTCGAGTGTCTGAGCAGCGACGACGTGGTAGAAGAGTCTGTCGACATCATCGTATGAGATATACCGAGGAGACCATTTCGAGTTGCACCCTTGCTCGATTAAGCAATGAACTTTTTACGAGGACGTCCTGTTACGAGATCAATTACCGCTTCAATTTACAGTAGAAGAGACGGCACGTTGTAAGCCCATTGAGGTGCGCTCGCACAGATTGATATCACGAAAGATAATGGACGTCTTGTATACTCCCCTCAACCTGACTTTTTCAAGAAATACTCACTTGAATCGAATGTTCTCGAGTCTTGAGTATGGGAGATCGGTAGATGTGCGCCCTTCTTCAGTACAAAGGAACGTCCATCACCTGTCACACCTATATCTCGGGTACTGGAGAGGTGTAAAAAGCACAACATTCTCGGTACTCATTCAACTAATAAGGGATACCTATCCTTGTGGCCGTGTTCCATTTTTTAGGATGGGCACACCTCACACGTCAACTTGCTACATAAAACCTTCCGGACCTTATCCTTAACGTTAAACTCCTACCATAGGATCAGTCCGCACTCCGCTAGTGTTTCGTTCATATAGTGCCTGCCGCACTCCCCACACCTCGACGACCTACATCTGCACGAGCGAACATAAGAACCATCTTATTCTGTCTCATACTACACCACGACTTCTGACTGTGGTGAACCTCTCCTGCATGTGCTCCTCCACAGTCATATATCTCAATTCAGGCTTTGGCCCAGCGATGACCGAGCGTACCACAGCATCAAGGTTACCATCCAGGAAACAAGGAATGCTATATCTGTCTCTATCGCTTGTGTTTATCACACGATGCATTGACGACTTGTAAACCCCTGCTGTCAACTTGGAGAAAACGTCACCCAGATTCACAATCTGCGTCCGCTCGTCAGAAGTTGCTAGTACATAGCTATCTGATGTACTCACATATGCGCCAGGCTCACAAGTGATATTCTCCCACATGTCATCTTTTTTTACTTGTAGTCCTGGGGTACCATCGGTCAACAAGCACGTCACCGCTCCAAAGTCAGTGTGTGCACCTGTACCAAGCTGGTCCCTGCTTGCGTCCGAGGGCTGCGGAGGATAGTGGAGCAGCCTGATGGCCTGGAGACTATCGGTACAGAATGACGCAAAGTGTTGCTCGAAATCGATGTTCAGTGTCATGGCTAGCAGTCTCATGAGCGTGAAAGAGACCATGCGAATACTGTCGAAGTACATGAGCAATGTGTTTTCAAAGTCTGGCTGTAAGGATGCTGGCCAGACATTCGGTCCGGTCAACGATCGCTGTCGCTGAGAATCAGGATGATCAAGGCTCTTGTGTATGCCAATTTGAAATCCCTAGAGAATCGGTCAGCATGTATCATCAGCGGTAGCGCGTGATCTGAACGAGCCTCCTTCAGATCCGGTAGTTTCCCTGCTTCATACGCCTCTCCTCCAATGATCTGGTAGCCTCTGAAGCTGCGCCCCCAGGACTTCTTCTCTGACAGCTCGAGCTTCTCCTGGAGCGGAAGAGCAAAGAAGCATTTTGACATAGCCAATGCGCGCTGTTGCAGGTCTTCCGGAACGCCATGGCCTGTGATGACGAAGAACCCACTCTCAAGACACGCTGCACGGATTTCGTTTAGTACTTCTGCTTTGGCATCCTCTGTGGCCGTTCCAGGACCGACGAACGGGCTGATGTCAATGGTTGGTACCATTGCTTTGTGGTGAGTTATCTGAGATGGTTGGAACTATGTCTGCTATAAAAACAAAGTATACCAGTAGGCTTAGTCACGTCCTATCCTGAAACATGTGTCCGTATCGAGATGTGCGCTATCCCAGAGTCAAACCTAATGGAAATGTCCAGAGTCAAGTAGGATCTTGTCGAAAGCTAGTACTGTGTAAAGAGTACACTGTGAGATTAGAAGTCTTACAGTGTTTTCACAAGTCCTGGATCCTAAAAGGTAGATGTCTGAGATGTTCTGAGAGTAAGTGAACCTCAATCAAGGAATCACTGTGTGAGGAGAACTGGAGTACGATGATGATGACCAAAAAAGGAAAGTCGCAACTCGCCGACTTGGCTGCGCCCGACGCCGACCTCCTTACAACGGCCGATGTCTGTACGACCCGACAGCGCCCGCCAAAGATAGCGTTTTTGTTAACCCGACTCTGCTACACCTTGCATTATCGTCAACATGTCCAAAGCATGGCTGAGCCTGGCCGTATGCCTTGATAAGAAAACCATCTATAAACAACACTCCACTCTCCTGTCATCTATTACGTTGCTTCATGCCAGTGTTTTTACCATCTTGCAATATCATCGCCAAATACCTCAACCATGACTTCCAAAGAATCCAAGCATGATGTGCAAACAGTGACAGGCGAACTCGACATCGACGACGTCGCCGCAGGATCGTCCTGGGAGGAGAAGCCCAAGTCTGGTGTTATTGGCACTTATAGGAGATTGCTCAAGAAGATTGAGCTCGAGCCAACCTTCGGTTCTTATGCTCCTGGACGGTGGAGTAATGCAGGTCAGTGGCCAGTTAGAGTCTTCGAGAGAACTTGGTTGAGCTGATGCTTCTTCTCAGATCTTGATCCTACATCGGAACCGCAAAGGACATGGAGAACATACAATTGTAAGTCAGACATCTTGTTATACTTTGCTCTGACCCCACCGGCTGGGCGACCACGCATATAGATGGGACTCATCTCAGGGATGAAGCTAGATACTAGGTTGTGAAGACTGCTGGCGATGCTTGAGCTTCGTTGCGGCTTGCCTGGTGTTGTCGCATCCTGAATGCCAGATTTGCTGCAGTTGAACAAGTTTCACACGTCACTGACAGCTCCTTACAGACATCACATACTGGCTGAACGATGCCGTCGCACCTGGTAACCTTCGTCTTGGATCGTCGCTCATCAGTCTTGGATTGTCGTGGAAGGCTGCCCTAGGACTTATTGGCATGGGTCACTTCCTCATCGCAATCGCCATCACAGCAAATGGTTTAGTCGGCGCTCGATATGGTATAGGATATCCAGTCCAAAGTCGAGCACCATTTGGCTTCTTTTTCTCCTATCTAATGGTCGTCATCCGAATGGTTGTGGGTGTCTTCTGGTATGGAGTGAATACCTACACTGGAGCGCAGTGCATTTACGCCGTGCTTGTGGCGATCTGGCCATCTTTCGCGACGATGGAAAACCAGCTGCCTGCCTCTGCCAACATCACCACTAAAATGATGATCTGTGAGTAGACGCTAATCCGTTCTGGCTCCTCCCGAACTGATTGATCGCAGCTTACTTTACGTACTTCATGCTCATCCTTCCATTTCACTATATTCATCCTCGCAAGATGAGATGGTTCTTCACCTTTAAGAGCGTACTTTGTCCTTTTGCAATCTTTGGCATGCTTGCCTGGGCTTGTGGTGCAACGAACGGTGGTCTTCACACCCCTGTATTCCAGATCCGTGACACTGTTGGTGGAACTGCCTACACTTGGGCGTTCATGAATGGTCTGAATGTGAGTTGTCCTTTGTTTGATCCAAGTCAGATATGTCTCGTGCCTTGCTAACTGCTCAAGGCCATGCTTGGCAACTACGGCACTCTCGCTGTGAACATCAACGACTTTACGAGATATGCGAAGAATACACGAACGACCTACATTCAACTCTTCATCATTCCAGCCTCCTTTGTGCTTATGGCATTCTGCGGCATGATCATTGCAGGCGGAGCAGAGGAGATCTATGGCGACCTCATCTGGGATCCTTTGACAATCATGGGCAACTGGACTGGTACAAGCAGATCTCGCGCTGGTGCGGCATTCTGTGGACTTGCATTCGCCATTGCTCAAGCCGGTAAGAAAAACTGTGACTGATATTGAGTCTTAAAGCTGACTAGGCGAGGCACAAATCTTGGAGCGAATTGCATATCAGGAGCAAGCGATCTAAATGCACTCTTCCCAAAGTACCTCAACCTTCGACGCGGCTCCTTCCTGATTGCTTTCGTCGGCGCATGGGTCTTGACGCCATGGAACATTCTCTCTTCCGCTGAAGCGCTGCTGAACTTCATGTCCGGCTACACCATCTGGGTAAGTTCATATTCCACCTATTCCACCTACAGTTCGAAACTCGACTACTGACTGTATCCAGCTCGCCCCGATCACCGGCATCGTCCTCGCCGACTTCTACTTCGTCCGTGGCCAGACCTACGAAGTGCCCGAGCTATATCTGCCAACCGGTCAATATCGCTACAACAAATACGGCACAAACTGGCGAGCTGCTGTTGCGTGGTTTCTCGGCTGGGTCCCACTTCTAGGCGGTTTCGCCTCTTCTGTTAACCCCAACTTGTCTATTTCGACAGGTGCACTGCATCTGTATTATCTGGGCTATATCTATGGCTTTTCTGTTAGCTTCGTGCTGTATGTTGGGCTTAGTAAGGTGTTTCCGCCACAAGCTGTAGTCAAGTATGCGGAGACGTCGTATGAGACGCGTGGTATTCAGATGTCGGATGTTTGAGATGTGTGGGTCATGATGCTGGTCTGGAAAGGCCATCACTGATGATGATGAACTAACAATATATCATAGTCCGTAGTTAAGCTATGTTTGCGACATCTTGCTCGAAGTACGGTGTGCAATTCCAAGCTTTTATTGTGATCAATACAACCGAAACCCGTATGCGATGTAGAAACTCTAATGTATGGTTTCGCTCGCTTCTCGACATGGAGTAGAGATAAAGGATCACAGCCACGCTAACAGCTACAGGCTGAGGGCCAGCCGAGGTCGAGTAAAAAGTAGACGCGGCCTCCATCTTCGCACATTCTATTGATCTCCTTTGGGCTGTTAGATTGATAGTGCGCGGTATGAAACACCACGATTTCTTCGCTTCTTGCTTGATGTCTTCGTCTTGATACGAGAGGATTTCAGTGCTCCTTTGCGCTTGTTGCTTGATGTCTTTTTGCACTTCTTGCTTGGCGTGTTGATGGGCGAGGTGTTGATGATGTCTTCGTCGCTACATTATCTGTCGAACTTTCATGCTGCTCGTGCTTAAGCACCCAACCAAAAGCATACTGCTGTACCCCAACCCCTCTTCAGCAATACCTTAGGCTCACATTCAAGCACCATGCGGTCCAATCCTCGGCGGACTCCTACCACTCCTCCTCCTCTCCGTCTCATCACCCCTCAAGCTGGAGAAGTATTCGAGGATACTGGCGTGACATATCTGACTGAGCTGGAAGCGTCTAAGGGCTCGAAGCATGAATGGATTGGTCTTAATCAGGCTATCACAAAGATTGAAGACTCGGTCCCTACCTCTGAGTCGGGCAGATCTATTAAAGAGAGAGATCTGTTCTTCTTAACCGAATATAGGAAGACTCGGCCGCTACCGTTTATGTTCTTGGGCGCTAAAGTGGATTATAACCTTTACGAGACTTTCACTTACCATTGCATCTTCGTCATCCTCTATAACAAGAGCCATGGTGGCATTGTAATGATATATGAAGCACCGTACTACAAGCTCCACCCAGCCTCATCAGAACACGGCATTCTCCATCTGAATTGAATTGAGGGCAAGCAACACAGCTTGATCATCTTGCGAGAGTACATCGAGGCTGCTTGTGTAAGGCGTACGAAGGGCCTCAGACAATTGGCTCAGGATGCCATCAGCACTTGGCTTTGTGCCGATTGTGTAGGATGTGGTCTTGCGAGTGCGATAGGGGGCGGTAATGGTCCATCAGCCGGTCTGGCGACGGTTCGACGTGGTCTTTCTGGACTCGACTCTTGTATTTGTGATATGCTCCACGACCGAGGAGGCCAATAAAGCAGACCACACCGACAGCGACGGCGCGATGAGAGAAGGCTGAGGAAGACGTTACAGCAAGGACGATAATAAAAGAACGAAATGTCAGATGTTTGAGACGTCATGATGGTAGTATGGCAATACCCACGCTACTGAAGCTGAAGATGAAGATGCATGAACCATATTATATCTCAAAGCGGTGTTTTTAGCATTCGGGATTATTTCTTTGGCTTTGGCTTTGAGTCCTTGTGAATACCACCGCCCCTGGTAAAATCATATTCAGTCTTGGAAGCAAACTACTGTATCCCCAGTTCACATCTACAGGGACAATTGTCATCCTATTGAGATTACTCCCGTCCTTGACATCCGTGTGAGTACTACCGCCCATGTAAACCCATATCATGTCTTCCCAACAAATTGCTATATCCCAAGTCACAATTCCAGAGATAGTTCTCTCCCTATACTAGCGCATTAAGCAATTCCATACCCAGCATGCCACACACGGAAAACATCACTTTGCGAGCCCAATAGCGTACGGCTGATCAGCCGACAGTTCATCGATATCATCGATTTCCATCTCAGTACTTGGTCTCCAATACATCGGCATACTCTTCCTGAAAGACCTGGAAGGACGCTTGAGTTTTCCAGCTGAACGTTGTTTGAAGCTGTCATTCGAGTCACGGCTAACAGGCTCATACAGTAAAGCATTGGAGCTGTCGTCACTGTTCCTCATCATGATGTCTCCAGGGTTGACGTCAAAGGAAACTCCACGGGAGTTGGAATTGCCAGCAGTCAAGTACGAGTCCGTCGCGTCACAATAAGAGTTGGGCGACTGCAAACCAGGCAAAGGACTTCCAGAGTACCCCCAGGTCTTGCCTTTCTTCCATTCATTCGGACGAGGACTGTTACCACCAATGTCAGCTTCGCCGGAGCTGCGTTTGGACTTGTTAGAAGCACGGTTGAGCTGAATCTGGGGAATTGGTGGAGTGCTGATTGGCATCTGACGATGGCCAGGAGACATTGCGTAGGCTCCAGATGGAAGAGACGGAACAGGAGGAGCATCCAAGCCAACGTGAGCATTGACAATACTCTGAGACGGTTGACCACTAGTTGTCAATACTCTGCCCGAGTCTTGCATAGTCTGTGTCTGCATGCTCATCTTGTACCACTCAGGCGGCTCAGCGAACTCCATGACATTCGAGTGCTGCTCGAGTGGTGAATTGGCGCAAGAGAAAGCAGATACGGGTCCCAGAGAATGATCAAAGTCAGCCCACTGGCTTACTTCGTTATCGAGATAGTCAGCAGCACGTTGTTGGCAAAGACAACCCTTATTGATTTCAACGTTCGGCTCGTCATCATCTTTCTTGTAATGATATTTCACGAAGTCAACGCCAGATGTGGCAGTAGGATAGAGCTCAAGACTACCTCCGGGAGTATGGAGAACGAAACTGTTATGACAGTCATCACAAGTTGCAGTTTCAACAGACTTGAGAACTGCCAGATCACGACCGGTGCTGACTGAGGTGGCAGTAGTGAGATGGTCATTATGAAAGCCATCGTCATTCTTGCGCAAAGTGGGCACATTGTGAACGTGCTTGATGTTGCAATGAGTCTCGCCAGTCTCATGGCCATGGTTCCTGCTGTTGAGACGTACAATTTCGACATTGTCAGCACCAGCATGATCTGTGCCAATGGCTCGGATACTTTCGGTCACCCACGCGCCGAACGCGTCGTAAGCGCCGTGACTGTTACCCATGATAGTCTGAGGACGTTGTCGTTTGAAATGGTCGCTGTTGTGCGCGGTCGTATCAGCGGTATTGGCTGAACTCGGTGCTTCGCCACGAGCAGCAACGGAGCGAGTGCGACGCTGAGGCTTGACGTCAAGAGCTTTGTCATTATCGCCATAGCCGTAATGACGAGCCAACTTGTTGGCCTCCTCGCCGTGTTTGACTACGTTCAGCTCTTCGGGAAGATTGATGTAGCTGGGTGTGGTCTGAAGATGTCCGTTTGAAAAGCTCTGAGTTGAAGAGCTAGAGAAGCTGCGTGAAATAGCATCCTTGACTCTACTGAAGAAGCCGGCTTCGTTTGCCATGTTGTTGTGAGTTTTGTCGTTCCGCTTGGTAAGGACACGACGACCTTTTGAGGGTGAACGACGCGTCGTGATAGGAGAGCCTCTGATGTCGCTGTGCTGATATTTAGTGGAAATGAAGTCCAAGTCGGCTGAGTTGTATTGCCTGGTCAGAGGCGAGATAGGACGAAGTGAAGGTGAAGCTGTGAGGGGTGATGGAAGAAGCCTCTTGTGCGCGACAATCGCAGAGGTCAGATCTGATGGAAGATCAGCTTTCACAACGTCATAGAAACCTGAGATCTCAAGCTTTCTGCCTGGAGCCATTGTGTCGTTTGTCAACTTGTCGTGCAATAGCTTCGTGGTGTAGCGTTTAAGAGGGCTCCCAAGATGTGGCACAGTGGGAAGAGCCTCGAGTTCGTCTTCTGCTTCATCTACACGTTGTGTGTGGACTGCCGAAGCTTTTCGTGGCAAACTAAAGCGAACGCAAGCGATTGTTAGTCCCAAAGGAAGGCATAGGCAGAGCAGGAGAAGTGGCAAGGTCGACAGCGAGTTCGTCGTTAGAGAAAGTGGAGCTTCGAGTTGTTGAGATTGAAGGTCGGTGTCTTCCAGGAGGTAGGAGGACGGGCGGTTGTGTGGGCAACTGAGCTGACTCTGGTCAGTCGTGAGATGTGGTGTGGAGTGCTTCACACTTTTGACTCACTAAGTTTATCGTCCTGGAATACAGCGAGTGTTGTGGCGAGGGTCCGTCCTCGACGCCTTTGTTTGCCGTACGTCGCCATCAGTGCTTGGGTTTGATAGGCAATTGATACGGAAGAGGACGCGATAGGCGGAGAGCGAAATCTGAATTTACGGAAGGAAGTCGCGTCTTGAGAAACCTGAAATCTGAAACAGATCTTGACTTTGACATCGCGATTATTCTAACACCTACCGCATCCCATATATTAGGGTGCGCGTGTCAAGATCTCAGGAGAAAAGGCCATGCGAATCCCCTCGACAATAATCAACACTATAGGTTCAATTACTCCTGTCGCTATATCTCACAGTTCTTCTCATAAAGATTTCCTCGTGTCTAGGACTTCGGCTTGTGGAGACTGCTGCTCGCTGGGACACTGACTTCTGAGACGGGGTAGGGAGTGTATTCGACTTCTCACTCGTCCGTTAATAGCTAGTACGCAAGTTGTGGTGCAGCTATTCAGCACGGCTCGTTATCTCGTACATTCATTATCGTATCCTCATGCTGTGCGGCTACGATTACTTCCCTGTGATTTTATATCTGCCAGAAAAGTCAGCTATGCTGATATTGTGAAGAAATGAAGTGCACTTGCAGGAACAGCCTCTCCCTGCTCCAGACTGGCCTATCTGGATCATCCATAATATCCTCCACTTTGAAGCTCTTTTTCAAGTCTTTCACAAAATGAAGATCAGCATTTCGCCTCTTCTTGAAGCAGAAGTAGCAAATCGTGTTTAATCCTATCAACTGCTTCATTGTCACAAGCAACAAAGGGAAAGCAGGCTCAAAATAGACGCAATCTGCAGCAAGCAGAACGTCAGGCTGCTGTTCAGCTAAGGAGTCTCCCCAGTCAAGCACTGATGCTGAAACGAGTTCAGACGGCAACTCATTAAGCTTGATATTATGCTGCATGAGTGATAATAGTTGCACTTGGTCGGTAATCTTAATATGTGAAGTACTTGGTTTTCTCAAGGCTTTTGCTATGGCAAGACCAACTAAGCCGCCTCCGGCGCCAAGTTCGAGTCTATTGACAATTAGTAATTGACTATCAGGATGCGACATAGTTCCTCACATCCTCTTGTCATGGAGTGTCGACAGTTGAGGCTCACGAAGCAGGTACTTCGTCAATACCATGCCTGCAGGCCACAGCTGACCTCCACAACCTGTCTTTAGGTCCTCATGGAGTCTAAGTGGCGTGGATAACAGCCCATCAAAATCTAGGTCTGTCGTGCCTGCTGGCTTTGGTGGACGAACATCGACAAGATCTTCACTTATTATTCCGGTGAATTCTTTTAATGATAGATCACTATCGCTATCTGAATCTGCCATTGCTAAGGTAATGCTTGTATTTGGCAGTATTCTGTTCAGATGGTCTGGTCTGTAATAGGGGTGGACCCTGGCCAGATTCTCAGCCAATGAGCTGCGACCTAAACGCATCACCAACTGCATCTCATCTTCAGTGGTTTCATCACGAACTCGACATAGACATCGACAACCACCTCACTCGTCGCTCTCCTATAGTCAACCTTACGACCTCCCTCACCACACTCCACTCTCTCGCTCCATGTTTTCCGCCACCAGATCGACCGCCGCACTGGCATTTAGAGGTACGCCACCTTTGACAATATTCTTCAAGAATCCCCATACTAATGCGACTTCATTACAGTCAAGCCTACAGCCGCTTTAATCCCCTTTCACGCCTCTGCACCCGCCTCTATCACAGCCCGAAGCATTTCCAACTCAACAAGGAAAGATGCGACGCCACAGCCAGCTACCTCTTCCGCAAGCATGATGTCCGTCAGCGATGTACAAGGTGGCGAAGCACTACACCCTCCTATGAGATCTGGCTCAAAGATGAGGACCGATCTACCACTCGGTACACAGGAAGGCAAAGCAGGCGTCGTTCAATATGCACTGTAAGAACCATCTCCACAAGAAGGTCTATCGCCACTGGCGGTGAACTGCGGAACCATCACTAACAGGTTTGCTCTGCTAGCACTACACTTGATCAAATCACCAACTGGGCTCGTCAATCGTCTCTATGGCCTATGACTTTCGGTCTCGCCTGCTGTGCCGTCGAAATGATGCACCTTTCTACACCACGTTACGACCAAGATCGCATGGGTATCATTTTCCGTGCCTCACCCCGTCAATCCGATGTCATGATTGTCGCCGGAACACTCACGAACAAGATGGCTCCTGCGTTACGTCAAGTTTACGACCAAATGCCCGAGGTATATTAGATGTAGAAGGGATTTGAATAGAATACAAAAGGACCACGGCTAACAGATCTTTCAGCCTCGATGGGTCATCTCCATGGGTTCTTGCGCCAACGGTGGTGGATACTACCACTACAGCTACAGTGTTACAAGAGGATGCGACAGAATCGTGCCAGTCGATATCTACGTGCCTGGATGCCCACCGACAAGTGAGGCATTGATGTATGGTATTTTCCAGTTGCAGAAGAAGATGAGGCACACAAAGATCACAAGGATGTGGTACAGGAAGTAGATGTGTGGATATGGGTTATGGAGCGTATGCTTGGTAAAGGAGCATGATACGACGAAGAGCGTCTCGCACTAGATGAGTGGTTCTTTTGCAAGGACGGAGACGCATGACAGAAGCACTCATATACTGTTCGAATTACCAGGTCTGTTACAGGGATGATGCGGGTCGACTTGCTTTGAAGAAAGAGAGACGGACGAAGATCGTGGACGAAGTTTGAAATGGCTGCATATTGGGCTGCTATTGGCGTCTCAGGAGTGCTGTAAATAATACGCGAACAAGCAATTGTCCATGCCTACGTCTTTATCTCACAGTGCGCTCGACTCTCCCTGCTCTACTTCTCCCGCTTGGAGAACGACGCTGGCAAGAAAAATATATATCATATTGTTATCCTGCATCTCCTCGGTACTCCCCCACATCGCCCCACACGTTCTAGTACTACATCGAGTCCTCCCTCCACTTCCAGGTTCACACTATCACACATCACAACCACAACAGATGCTCAAATCCTGCACCAGAATCTACAAATACACATATCCATCACTTATCCAGAGAACAATGGCAACCTCCGCTGCTCCGAGCCCGGCTGCCGCTGCGGCAGTGAAGAAGGAGTTTCTGGTCATCTTGCCGGATCAGGATGGTGCATTGGAGAGGAGGATGAGTGTGAGACCGTATGTGTGATATGTTTTTCGTTTTTTGTGAAGAGGAGGAGATCGGGGGTGCTGTGTGTGTCGCGTGCTGGTTGCATCAGGGAAGGGGTGCGAGGGCTGGGGGGATATGCTGTGGATGTATGGTGCTGGGGCGGACGTCATCTGTGATATTGTTTGCATGGTCATCTTGTCATCGCGCTGAAATTCCTTGTGCTCGTTCGGCCGTGGTTGAGCCAGATGTGTTACACAAAAAGACTTACAGCACGAGATTGTTCGTAGGCGAAAGGTATTCGAGAACATTGGGACTAGAAAGATCAGAGCCAAAGGGTGTCAAGGCACTGAGAGTTCATACACGCTCTTCATGTGACGTGCTCTTCTCACTCGCTTCACGCAACAAGATCGTCACTAATGCAAACCTCTCGTACGAATACAGACAACATCTCTCCAACCTCAAACCACGCGTCGACTCCAACTTTTTCGTGTTTGGAGGTACGTATCGATATTTCTTTTTTGCACCTACTATAACGTATTCAAACGATTCCTACTCCATCACTTTCTCCACTCCCCGATGACACTCACTCTGCCCACCGCGACCGCCCTCTTCGGATTGAGTTCAGACTTCAATCTCAGCCTTCATATCCCTCTATTTCTACATTACGAAACCAGCCGCATCAATCACAATCCAGCTAAACCAAGCATCAAAACACAAACACTAACCAAACGCACCCTCCTTCAGGAGCGATGCTAGAAGATCACCCTGCACCAGGCGAAGGACCCAAGATCAAAGGCAGCGTGATGCTAGCAGTTGCGCATTCCAAAGAAGAAGTCATTGAGGCTTTGAAAGAGGATGTTTATACAAAGGTTAGTTCTCACCTCCTCCTCATCCTCCTCAGATGTTTCTTGCATCTTCATTTCCACCGGGTTTCTTGCTCACACCACTTCGCTCGAAATCCTGCGTCGTGTTAAGACCTGAATGATTCTGCACTTCTACCTGACTCCGCTCGTTGCTTTCTCCCCATAGAAACCATAAAAACCACATCAAAGCTAACACACCAACCTCTTCACTAATACAGAACAATGTGTGGGATTTTGAGAAAGTTCAAGTCATTCCCTTTATCAGTGCAGTGCGCAAGCCACTAGAATCAAAGGCTTGATATCTTTCAGCGAGCAGGAAGCAGAGTGGGTGGGAAGCGGCCTTGGGTACGGCAGGAAAGCGAGAACTGGTGGAGGCGGAAGAACGACAGTTGGAATGTCACTTGGATGAGTAGTGTTTCTGTTGTGGTGGTTGTGATTATGATTGAAGAGTCTTGAGTAGATAAACAATGCTTGTATAGATGGAGGGCGGGTATAGTGATATCAAGACGTCTTATTTAAGCTTGGGCAGACCTACGTAGGGATTCCATAATCTGTTCCTTTCAGACACATATAGTAGTGGGAAAGAGTATCATCGAGATCATGATTTCGTGAAAAGAAAAACCGTTTGCAAGGTAGATGATTTGATCTGCTAATGAGTAGAGTGCCATCTATGATATATCTCTTCCAAACCGTTGTCTATTTTGTTGCCATTTGAACGCCGTCGCTGATGCTGTCTGTATACCCTATGCCTTTTGCACAACCCATTTTATGCCCCATCCATTTCATCCAGTGTAGACGACAAAACGCCTTGCGAACAACGCAGGCAGACAAGAAAGGAGAAAAACAGGTCATATTCGTTCAAAGGTCGTGTTGTCGTTAACTTTCCTCATCCCATCTCACTTCAACTCCGTTCCCTTCAACATCCATCACATCACCCTCTCGCACCAACTCTCGCGCCTTGTCCTTGAGCACCAAGTTCCCTTCTCAGCTTATCATTCTGTCGCTCGTCTGCAAACGCGCGCCGACTCATTTCCAGCACTTCCTCGAATCCGATACGGCCTTTTGCGGCGTTTTGGCCGAAACGCTCGACTGTAGCCGCTTCGATTTTGTCTTTGATTTTCTGCCAGCCGCCTGCAAAGGAGGTTATTGTTGCCTGTGTGGAAAGAAGAAGGATTAGTATTCCGTCATCTTGCTATTCTCCCCATTGCCGTCCTGTCTGATCTTGCTTTGTTTCTTAAACAAAAAGAGGGTGATTGGACTCACATTCTGCTCAAACCTCGTCATCGTCTTCGGATCCAACGGACTCGGCGTATACGTGACCGTCTCCCTGACACTCAGCAAATCCGCCCACGTCAAATTATAGCTGACCATCGTAACACTCGGATTCCTTGGTCCCTCATGGCTCGGCGGGCTCGGGAGTGCTCTCGCACTCGGCACTCTAATCACCTCATTCCCCTGTCCCATACCTTCTCCAACGCCCGGCAGCCGATCCATTTCCCTCTCTTTAACAGCCTCGACATCCGCACTCGGTGGCGTGACATAGCTTATTTCGTAGACGTGGGAGGTGTCTGCGCCGCCGAGAATGCTGGCGATCCATTTTGGCGTTGTTTGTTTGCAGGTGATGAGGCGTTCTGTGCGGAGGAGGTTGGTGGTGGGGTCGAAGGAGCGGGAGAGGGTGTCGACGGCGATTACGTGGGTGGATTCCTTGTTCCAGGGGCAGTATTTGCGCCAGTTGGCGGTGGAGACTTCGGCCCAGGAGTAGGCGAAGTCGTGGGTTGTTGAGAAGACTTTCATTGTTTGTGTGGTATGTATGTGTATGGTGGATTGGATCGAGACTGTTTTTTGATTTTCCAATTCGATTCGACTTCTTTCTGAATCCAATACTCCAGAGAACGCCTGCTTGATGCAACCACAAGGTAGTATCAGCAATGTAAAAGAGAGTTGTGGTGTTAGTAGTTGGGGTATTCGAAAAATGTAAAGATAGTGCTGTCGCGTGAGGTGTTGGGAGTTTCAGATTTTTGCTTTAGGATATCTTCGTCCCGACCAACCGATCGGCAGCCAATCATCTTTACAACATTCTAGGCCGGGCGTCGGACATTCTTCGCACTTCTATCAACACCTCAAATTACAATACTTCTCATTGAATAGCGTACAGTACATAAAATTACATATCTAAGGTATGCTTGCCATGTTCAACCATGACACTGGGCCAGTGTTTCATGGACGAAGAAGAGAAAGAAGGAAAAGGAATCATGTCGCGACGATCCAAAATCTCGCTCATGATGGGGGTATCATCCCAGTGCCAACCGAATAGCCATATCCTTGCGCCGCTTGATATCATTCATTCGTGAAAGACCATGCCAGGTCCTCATAATCCAACTTATCCATCATCATACTCAACTATCACTTCTACCGCGATGCGATGTGAACTTCTCATTCATCTTACCCAACCATTGTAGTCTTCCTCTACCACTGCCGTTCGTCCCAAAAAGTACTGCAGCAGTCTCTTCAATACTCTCTTCATTGTTGCCGAGAATCTCCTTGTTCAACCTCTCTCTGCTTTCAGCCACCTTTCTCGGCTCAAGCTGCTTGCTGCGCCTGTCATACTTGACCAGCAACTCCTCCTTACTTCCTCTCACTCTTGCCAGCTGCTTCTCAATCCATTCCATCAGCTCTGGCACAGGTTGCAGTCGATATGGCTTCTGGAATCGCAAAAGGTCACCAATCATTCGAGAAGTCTTTGCGTACTTATCAAAGTTGATGACTGAAAGTATCTGCTCGCCCTCGGCAACAAGGTTGTTGTGATGGATACCTCCACTGCTGTTAGACGCACTAAGGCTGACTGGTCTCGCCGAAGGGTTCCTGGAGAAGTCGAGACCACTAGCAACTGAGCTGTATCGTACTTGGCGAATGCTGTCATTGCCGACATCGACAAAGGTAAGGTCTGTGAGGTGGATGCCGATGAATGGTATGCATGGTGTGGATTGTGCTTGAATACGTTTGCGATACTCTCCATAATTCTTACGATGGTCGACAATCTCTTGAAGCTCTTGAAGAACTGCCATGGTCTTTGGGCTGACGAAACTCCAGGTCTTTTCGAGGCGATGTATCATTGATGTTGCAAGAGAGCCAACAATTCCGAACATGGCATTGTAGTTGCCAAGTTCTTGACAATGTCGAGCAATGCTAATCCACTGCTTAATAGCGAGCGCACGCTTCTTGGGCTCTTCAAATTGGAGGATAGTGTCGGCGACAAAATTGATAATGTCATTGGTCAGAGAGGACATTGCGCGTACGTTGTTGCCCTTGCTGGAGGTCTTGTCAAGCCATTGCTGACTGAGCAACTCTTCTGGTTCAACTGCACAGAACAGGCGAGAATCGATGATGGTGAGATGTCTTGCAATTTCAAGTGTATCAAAGTTGAGCACATTGCACGGCGCACCACCATCTTGAGCTTTCCGTAGTGAAGTAAGTTGAGCCTTGCTGATCTGTGGAATGGGAAGTTGTGCTAGATCTTGGTCTGAGGATGCAGTATTCGGCCGGCGCATGCCTGATATGGCTCTGTGCTGTGGTGCTTGACTTTGAGCATACTGAAGTCGATCGACGACTTCGATCAGACGCTTACTAGGCGATGACAGCCATAGCTGTAAAGGACCATGTGCAAACTCCGAGATGAGTGGGAGGGCTTGACAGTCAGTCTCTGCCTGCCAGTGGTTGTCAATCCAGCCCTTGAAGATGTTGTATACTCTTAGCCTGGCTGGTATGACATGTTTGGATGAGTGAATGGCAAAGGAGTTGAAACGATCGATGAGTGTTTGGGCGAATTCGGTAGGTGTTGTGAAGAGACGGAAGGTGAGGTAGAAAGCATTAAGATATACAGAGTCGGGGTGGATGTCATATGGTGTGAGCTTTTCGACCAGAGCCTGGAGTGTACCGCCAGTTACTGAGCCATCGGAAGCGGTGACCAGCTCGCTCACATGAGTTTCGGCAGCTAGGAGATGTTCGACATGTTCTTCATCTTCAGGTGATAGTGATGTCGACTCCGACGTCAATGTATTGAAGCTGTCATTGAAAGCACGCTCGTGCACCTCTCTGCGTAGTGGCTTATCCGGAGTCGTGGCTCTTGTCGACACAGTAGACACAATACTGCCTGCAGAGTGTCTGAAACTGCTGACACGAGTGCTGGTACTGTTTGTTACTGAGGCACCGAGGCTATCTGCTCTAGTGGCTTTGCTGTTGATGGATGAGAAGCTGCTACGCTCCTCGGGTATGTCGATTGGTGAGAGTGGAGGTGGGATGCTGACATCGAGTGCCGGTGAAAGGCCAAGGTTGGTGCAGATGGGAGAGGGCATCTTTCCTTGTTCTTGACTGTCATGCCTGGCAGAAGATGTGGGTGTAGGTGTTGATTGACATGAGGTACTTTCTGGGGAGAGAATGGTGGGCAATGGTGTTGTTACTCGTGCTGGTATTTGTTGTTGTTGTTGTTGTTGTTGGTGTGCTGGGGGTGGTGGCGGCAGCGCGTGTTGTGGTGGAAGTGCAGCGGACGACTTTGGCGGCGACAAAGATTTTGGCGGCGACGACGGTGAGAAGGACGATGAAGAGGATGTAGACTGAGTTGTCGAAGTGGAGGAAGACTGGAGATGTGGTGCATCATCACTGGCGCAGATTAAGTTGTGTGATTGCCCGATGGCGGATTGTGCATCCGTGGTAGAACTTCGTCCAATACGAGATGAGTCCAGACCGAAATCGCCAAGTCGTGCAAGAATTGCTCTGGTCTTCAGAACAGTATCACCAGCTGAGCGCGCACAATTTGTAGCTGCTGCTGTCAAAGCGTCGTCCTGGTTAGGAATAGCAAGAACTGCATCTGCGTCGTTGGTGGCTTCGGCGCTAGATTTAAGAATTTCTGACGTGACGTCGTAAAGCTCCGCGAACTGAGAACGCATGACCTGTGCAGCTTCGTCGACGGCACTTGATTGTTGCCCGTCTCTTTGCCAGATTTCTAGCACAACATTCAGAAGAGTTTGGCAGGAGGCAGATGTCTCATATGTCGTTCTGTAAAGGTCCATTGTGGAGCGGCGTTTGAGGTGACCTGCTATGTAGAGTCCAAGGAGACCGAGAAATGCGTCATGGGCTGCAGTGAGTTTGTGCGATGCCAGATGTTCACCTGCATCAGTTGCTGCATCGACGAATATCGCTGCTGAGGATTTGCGTTCTGTTGCTGCTACTACTGATACTACTGAGGTCGGCGGCAGACATTTGACATTTTGAGAAATGGGAGCTAATGGCACGCTTGCACGACGCCGTGTTGCTTGTTGTTGTGTTCGCGTGGGAGTCGTGTCATTACTTTGATTAGCTCTTCCGTCGATCTGCGTGGGGTCAACCTCCGCTGAGGTTTCTGTCGTTTGTGCTCGTGCTACTGGCGTTGCTTCTTCCTCGATAATTACATTAATGTCAGCTTTGATCTCATTTGTAATTGACTGCCTCCGGATTTCGCTGGCGGTACGGCCTCTTGCAGGCAGACTCGACTCTCTTTGTGACCACTTTGCCGGCTGATCAGCGATCCTGTACGAACGTTGTGTTCCTGCAGTGTTTGTCCTTGCCCCACTTTGTGATGCAGCAAGGCTGGGTGCCGAAATGAGACCGGGCAGATCCCTCGAAATTGTCTTTTGGTGCTGCTGCTGCCGCGGCTCTTCAAACACAACTCTCTTGTTGGCCTTCGCTCCGATTCGAAGTCCGCCTAACTGCGTAGTCGCACCTCTCGTTGGTGTAACCTTTGTCGGCGATGGTGCGTGAAAGTTCTTGGGTGGTAGCTGTTGTGACACACTGCGGCGGGCGTTTGGCGTTCGAAAAGCCGGGTGGACAGATGACTGGTCATTCAGTGCTTTTGGAAATGGGTATTCTTCTTGAGTCTGGACAGACGACGGCAGGGTCGTTGGTACCGAAGCTGGTGTTTCTGCGTCATTCGGCATCTGTACGTCGCCATCCTCATCCAAGTCAAGCTGTTCGTCCAGGATGGCATTCCACATGTCCAAGAATCGAATTGCCCGCATCACAACCTTGCAACCCTTGACGAGTACAAACTGGCGGTCCTCAAGGGTATCCGTTTGCGATTGATGCAATTCCTGCAACATCTTGGACGCCTTGACAAATACATGGAAATCGCCGAGGAGACTCTTGCGCATCTTCCCGATCCCAGCATGCGACTGGACCAGAACAGCGTCTCCTTCCAAACACTGCAGCTGTTTCAACACTCCTCTGACACCTTTCAACATGCCAGACACATTATCCTGAATCATGTGCGACTCGATGTCTTCCTCCCGTTGTGCTCCGAAGCAGGTCCAAACATTCTGAAGTGCCTCGAGGAGCTCGCTCACCTCTTCTGGGTAATATGGGTCGCAATGATTTGCTGGCAGAAACCCATGAGCGCCAGTGGTTAGCGTCTGTCCATACGACCATCCACTTGGGTAGCGAGCATGCTGCAGTATGACGTCGCCTCTCCTTAATGGAAGATACTGGTGTCCAATGCCAGCGTTTGGGCTGATACTGGGATTCGGCTGCCAGGAGTCTCGAACTCGAAGATATGCATCAAATTGTGCTGGAGGAGGAATTCGCACTGGTGCTGGAAAGTCCTCTGGCACGATCCTCCGTGACATTGGTCGCTTAGCGGGTGAGCCATGTATGGTTATGCTGGACTTGCTGCTTTGGCTGCGACGATGTTTTTGACCTGTTATCCTTCCTCGAGCACCGGGTGTCTGTGATCTACTCCCTCTTTCTCCATTGTTGATGCTCATTCCTGGCAGCTTGAGTATTCTTCCTCTCAATTCTGTCATCTTGCTAATCCTATTTCCAGTAGGCGCATTAGGCGCTGTTCCAGAGAAAGTCGTGCAAGGTGCAAATCAATCGTCAACTCGGCAAAAGCTTTCCCATCCAGAGGAGGGAGGATAGCGCAATGTTATGAATGTCGTCAACTATTCCCATGTTTTTGTTGTTTGTGCAATTTGATGATGGCCGTTGTCAAAAACCCCCGGAGGAGCAAAAGTGATGCCTGCGGAGATTTTGTCGACTTGTTACAGGCTCGATGTGTTCGCCGATGGAGTCTGGACAGTCCCGTCTGCACGTCTTGCTTGCACACACGCAGATATCCACCGAACCTTGTCGTCGCCTTCACTTAAGCAGTAAATCGTCGAAATTCTTACAATCTGCCCAATACGAACGTGATGTTGGGCAAAGCAGAGGAGGATTGGTCCAATGCTCAATGGATGTGTTTCGGCGGTACTTCGTTCGGAATGTAGTGTTTGTTGATAGTCTGGGCTTTAGAGTTGGAGGAATGCTCGGTCTTCGTGCCAGAAACTGATGTGCACGGATGCTGAAACAGACGGTGCGGGAGCGCAGGACGTATAGCTATGTGCCCGATGGCTCGTGATGTGGTTCTTTGCTGTACACTGACCGGAGCCTGTCAAAGATGTTTGATCGAAGCTGGAAACATGAATACTGTAGCACGAACACATATATGCGTGGTCATTGCGCGAATAACGTGGTCGGGGACTGGCAAACACCATTTGTTCGAGTTTTGGCCAGATCACAAGCAAAGGGATGACTCGAAAGGACGAGGAATGTTCTTGCCAAATCCAGAGGACTCCTGACCTCCTTCCTGTCCTCTGCTTGACATCGCGATCACCAACTTCATGTGAACCATTTGATCACCGCAGAGCACACAGCAGATCTGTGTAGCATCGCCAAGTGTCACAATAGGTATTCAATATACAATGTGATTATGTCGCATGTCACTTCAAAGGTAAACTATGGTAAGGTAAGCAGGTCCTCCTCGGCGCTGAAGCTCGGAGTGAGGTCTTGGCAGGTCTTGGACGATCTGTCTTTCAGGAAGGCGACTTTTGTCATCGAAACGTGTCTCTGCTCGGCACTCGGACGGCGCTGCCTCTTGTGTATCCAATGTAACCATGTTGTCCACCAATCGGGCTCTAGTAAAAGCGCGATCCCAGCCCTTTTCAGCTTTCCAAGCCCAGCTGAAGCACTAAGCTAATTATGGTACCTTGTACCTACGTCCAAAACAATGCCCAAGCAAGCTTTTCGCTACCAGCCTTGCATTGTGGCTCACGCAAAAGATGCTGTCCACAGACCATGACCTTCCAAGAATATAATATCAATATTGCAGCCTCGCCAACCTCGCCAGCCGACAACGCCTGTCCGAACCCACATGTGAGACACTGATCTGTGCCAGTATTGCGCAAACTGCTACTCCCTCCAGCGGCACTATGATGCCTACTATGGCGTCGAACGCTACGATGGCGACTATGACGCCTACTGTGGCTCCATATGTTGGTGGTGCGGCTAAGATTGCGCTTGGAGGGGTTGGGAAGGTTGTGCTTCTTGCTGCCGGTGCGGCTGCGTTTGCTTTTTGAGGTGGGATGGTTCACGGGGTCAGAGATGGGTTGATGGGATATAGCATTGGTGGGCGGGGGCATAGAATGTATACAGTAATGGCTGGTGCATAGCGGAGGAGGTTTGATTCGAAAGGAGTGTTTTAAGGTTGTTTCAGGTGGAGCATAGACTTTCCCAATGATCATCGTCCTGTCTGTCATCTTCAGCCGGACTCGAAAAGTGTAAAGGTCATTACAGCATCTATCTGGGCGAGCAGTATCGAAGCCATATGCAATTCCAGTAGCGCCGCCATACACCCTTGTCTCAAGCACAAGTACACAACAACAACAGCGAAAGCTTAAGCATTACTGGTAGTCTTCACATCCCAGGAATCAGCTGAATTCGTACTTCATCAGGTAGCTAGCGCAGACCCGGCTTATTGAGATCGGGGCAACGTGAAGGTGGTTTAGCAAATGCTTAAGTACTACAGCAATCCTCGCACTACCTGTAGGGTTTACAAATGAAGCTCAATAAAAAGCTTAAAGATTCCACCAGCGTCACCATGAGCCATTCACAATCAGTGGTAGTAGCGAGATAACATCATCAGCATGCTCCAGCTAGACAAGCAGCCAGCGAGCAAAACTTTTCCGACAATATACCTGCCCTCCCACCCACAAGCAATATCCCAACTCAAACCTTGACCATCTTAGCAACCTTCTTGCCAAAAATATCATCAACGACACCATTCCACATAGTCGCAAAGAACCCCGTGATCTTCTCCGGCTCCTTCATCATCTCCTTCGCCTTGACCTGCACATCCTCAAACATCTCTCCTAAACCCTCATGTTTTGTCTCAGCAAGAGCGTTGGATGCGCTGACATGGCTAGCGTCTTCGGAAGCAGTGGTGATGAGAGGACGGTGGACTTGACCGTCGACGACTTCGTGGGTTGTGATGGCGGACGTGGAGTGGATGAGGGGCACGCGGATTTCGTCGTCGTAGGAGGTGTAGGTCATGGCGGGGAGGTAGGTGAAGTCGATGGTGGAGTTGTCGTTGACTTGTTTGAGGGCGCGAGAGGTGTTAAAGGTGCGGGCTTGAGTGGTGGTCTTCTTGTCGGAAACGGTGGCTGTTTGAGGACGCTGTGGAGCTGTGTTAGCTTTGTCGCGAGTAAGGAAGAGAATGTGAAGCGACGCGTGTCGAGAGACGCCGGATGATGCCGAAGCTATGGGGTAAGGTAGATGGATAAGAACGTCAAGTACTGACCTCACCAACGGACTTCTTGGCTTCAGAAGTCAAGGCAGCAATGCTCTTTTCACCAGTGAGAGCACGAGAAGGGAAAGTAGCAGGACCGGTCATGTGAAGGTAGCGAGCCTGGCGAGAGCCAGCAGCAAGCATGCGAAGAGCATTGACGGAGACTGAACGAGGTGCTGACATGGTGTGTGGTGTAAAGAGATGAATGAGAAGGTTGTAATATTAGAGAGGTCGATATAACTAGGTAGAGAGGTCTAAGTTGCTGTCTTGAAAGCTACGTGAAGTGAATGTGAATGTGATGATAAGAAGAGGGAAGAGGGAAGAGGGAAGAGGGAAGAGGGAAGAGAGGACGGGAATGTTGCTTAAACATATATATGAGTAATCTTGGCGGTTGTAAGCCTGATATGATGACCAGCCGCGAGATAACAGCTTGCATTGGCGATCAAGCCACATGTTGAGCTCCTCTCGAGTTTCCCATCATATCCATCCACTCACATAGCGACGGCTAAGAGTTATATTGCGCTATCACCAAGTCCGAAGTAGATGGCTTTGTTTTAGCGTCGTTGATAGTCTACTCAACCCCGCAATCTATATGCTTTGTCGTCTGACCTTCTGCATACAAGACTCAATGGCCTTTAATCGTTTGTATCCTGTACGACCTTTATCCATAAGCTACTGCATGGACTACTGATTCTGCATGCATGAAAAGACACTAATTCCTATGAATCGTCCTCACCGCCTTGATTGTTGTTCATGCCGTTCCCCTCCACATTATCCACGGACTTCAACCCCAGGTCCGATACAAACGATCTCTCCCCAGACGGCGTTTATGTCACCGGCTCAACAGAATTCAGTATGCCATTTGTAGCATCATGGTAAACAAGATCGTGCGATTGTCTTAAGAAGACTGCTCAGCATTCTTATCAAGGTTTTGGCGTGTCACAACAAATAATCTTGCATATAAATATAGTGGTCAGTCGGCCTTCAAAAATGAGTATCTGATCAATCTGCTCTGACTACGTCTTCCGATGGTACAAAAAGCTAGGTGCAAGCCGCTGCGGACTAGTGTGAGGTGATATAGGAGGGATGACAGTCCCCCTCACGATGCAGTGCTATACCTCGTTGTTCGAAATACCAACTTTCTGCAATATCGATCTCGACGTCTGAGCTGAGTGTGTTAAAAATACGCCCAGCTTGTTCCTGCTTGAGGTTCGGTGCAGGATTGACTTCTTCTTTCTGTCCAAGTGACAGACCGAGAGACGGCCATGCATGCTGATCCATGAGTTCTCCAGTACTGCCATATCGCTGTCCTCCTATTCTAGATCGTTCGCAGAACCGTGTCTAATACAGTCGACAAATCTGCTTCAATCCACTTGACCTTTTCAACATTCACATCAACCAGCGTGTATCAGGTGTTCGAACAAGCAGAACAATAATTGGTACCCTAGCATCATCCGCCACATGATACGAATTTATTTGTCTTCACATTACACAATTTCCTGTTTCGCTGAAGTAGGGTGCCGAAGCATACAATCTTCTCCCAGCAGGCTTCAATTACTTCACGTCCACTTAGTGGCTTCGCGGCAAAGTCCTGGGCTAGCACTCTGGCAGTTGTCGTGATCCAGTATTTCGCTAGGGTTTCTTTCTCTGGGGAGCCCGAAAAGACTGACAAAATAAAGGCATTTTAATAAGTCAATAGGGAAGTCTAGGATGTTGACCCAGCATTCACTGGACAGAAAGCCCATTCACACGTCGAATCGCGTCGGACGCAACCCGTGCTGTACTGCTGGCAATTAAGAGGTTCGCAGTGTTGGACACTATCTCGTTGCTTCTTGAGCTTTTGGTGTCGTCTGCAGCAGCACCACCACATTGGAACAATCATGCTTGGTCGATTGAGAACACGTTTTCCATTTCATCATAAACTACCTGCACGAAGGCATAGCTCGCAGTGTCAATACCGCACAGTTTGCACAGCAGATGTTTTAGGCAGGACGTGCTGCTTCAGAAGGAAAGGTCACAGGCTTCGGTCAAGTGGCAGGCGCGATTAAAATCCAGGCCGGCAGTGTATCAATGCAAATAGATTTACATCTTCCTCGAATGTGATATAACCTGTGTCCAGAAATCTCCTTCAATTACGAACTAGAACTAGACGTTGAGATGAAACTTGTTGTTTTTGCTGCCGCGACCCCGCCAAGGAAAGTCTCAACCTCGAACACTGCGCGACAACCACATCGTCTCTCATCACCACGCCTCAAGCTACCCTTCATCCGACCTTCCTCTTCTACAACTACTTGAAACACTGTCCTCACTGCCCAGAGCTTCCTCTATCCGCATACCGTTGTCATCTGCCACCTACAATCACAAGCCTAGGTACGCGATTACGAATCCTTATCGTCCTTTCCCTCCACGACAACGACCCCAAACTTCTCCCTGCTCGTCAAACACCTGTCGCTATCCACCGCTACTCTTTCGCAACCAATAAATCTGCTACGTGGCTGCCGTCCTCTCGCTTACGCAAAATTCTAGAAGAACAACATGGCTGAGATCCGTCGCAAACTCGTCATCGTCGGCGACGGTGCCTGTGGAAAGACCTGTTTGTTGATGTAGGTCATCTTAACCTGGCACCAAATATGGCTGGTCACTAACAAGCGACTCTGCAGTGTGTTCTCCAAGGGCACATTCCCTGAAGTCAGTACATCTCATCTCATTCGAAAGCTCCACCTTAATAACTGGTCACGCGCCACTCTCCGAAACCTCTATTCAAACACAATCCAAACTCGTCAGTCTTACAATCAACTCACATCTCTTCCGCTAGGTCTACGTCCCCACTGTCTTCGAAAACTACGTTGCGGACGTTGAGGTTGACAGCAAACACGTCGAGCTCGCGCTTTGGGATACTGCTGGTCAAGAAGATTACGATCGTCTCCGACCTCTTTCATATCCCGACTCCCACGTTATCCTCATCTGCTTCGCCATCGACTCCCCAGACTCCTTAGACAACGTTCAAGAGAAGGTATAGCAAGAAACAAAGAACAAGATTACCTTCGAAAGCAAGACCTAACACACAGGAATAGTGGATCTCTGAAGTTCTTCACTTCTGCCCTCACCTCCCTATCATCCTCGTCGGCTGCAAGTCTGATCTACGACACGATAACAAGACTATTGAAGAGCTCAACAAGACTTCGCAATCACCAGTCACAGCTGAGCAGGTATGTGCAGTCGAAGTTTTGCTCATGCCTGCATGTGGGAGATAGCTAACACATGCGTCCTGTAGGCTGAGGATGTTCGCAAGAAGATTGGTGCATACAAGTACCTTGAATGCTCGGCCAAGACCAACGAAGGTGTCCGCGAAGTCTTTGAACACGCAACACGTGCGCCACTTCTCACCAACAAGCCCAAGAAGAAGAAGTGTGAGATCTTGTAGATGAATCGTGGGACTT
>Ga0160428_1000344_pt1 | contig 54126 bp, 63 predicted proteins | sample SolpanmetagenomM_FD_108198 | JGI IMG/M metagenome (GOLD analysis project Ga0160428, IMG submission 108198) | Solar panel surface microbial communities from Lawrence Berkeley National Laboratory, California, USA - M | ecosystem: Engineered > Built environment > Solar panel > Unclassified ... | reverse complement strand
TCGTGTGGCCCGAGCCCGCGCACGGCGCGCCGGACTCCCTGGGGGTCAAGGCCGGGAAGCTCAAGCCCTACCGGACGGCGGCGGAGTGCATCGACTGGAGCTACCCCATGTGCAGCATCTTCGCCACGAAGGCGGAGGCGAAGGCCTGGGGGGTCGCCCACGGCCAGGCGGCGCCGGTGCGGCCGCTCGCGGAGAACACGCTACGCCGGATCGCGCGGGGCGTCGACCGGTATGTGCTGAGGAACCCCAAGCCGTATCTCGTCTCGGTCGCGCATTCGGACGTCTCGCCCGGCGGCGCGAAGCGATGGGGCAAGGGGGAGCACTCGGTGGACGAGCCGCTTAAGACGCTCGCTGCGTCGAAGGATCTCGCCGTCGTCGCTCCGATCGTGTCTCCCATCACCCACCAGGGCGATCGGCGGACGCCGCCGGCTGACGAGCCGCTCTCGACCATCACCACGGCCAACCGCTGCGAGCTCTCGCTCGTCGCGCCGCTTATGGTGAAGAGCAACCACGGCGACAAGCCCGACTACTCAGCCGAGGAGCCCGCCCGGACGATCGTCGCGGGCGGAACCCACCACGCGCTCGTCGCCCCCGTCCTCGTGCCGCGCTACGGCGAGCGCGAAGGCCAGGCGCCGCGATCCCGGTCGGTCGAGGATCCCGCGCCCACGGTGGTGACGGACGGCAACGGCGGGAGCCTCGTCGCGGCCCACGTCACCAAGTTCCGCACCGGCTCGACCGGGCAGGACCTGGACGAGCCGATGGGCACGGTGACGGCGAACTCGTCGGACGCCTCGCGCCCGGGCGGCGCCGCGCCGATCGGCCTCGTGGCCGCGCACGTCTCGACCTTCTACCGAGGGCCGGGAGGCGACGCGCGGGGAGTGGATCCGCACGAGCCGCTGCGGGTGCAGGGGACGGAGAACCGCTTCGGCCTCGTTGGGGCGTTCCTCGCCCAGAACAACGGCGGCTTCGCCGAGGGCAACAGCGCGGACGGAAGGCCGCTCGATGGCCCAACGGCGACGATCCCGAGCAAGGGGGCGGTCCACTCGCTCGTGGGCGTCGCGCTCACCAAGCAGCGCGGCACCTCGACCGACGCCGACCCGCAGGATCCTCTCGACACGGTCAGCGCGGGCGGCACCCACCACGGCATCGCGGCGGCGTACCTCGACACCGCGAACAACGGCTGGGAGAACCGCACCGGGCGACCGGTCGACGAGCCTTCGGCGGCGGTCTGCGCCGAAGGGTCCAAGCAGGCGGTGGTCGCCGCGCACGTCCAGCGCGACTTTGGGAAGAGCGTGGGCTCCGGCATGGCCGAGCCCGTCGGCGCCCTCACCGGGGCGGGCGGCGGCAAGGCGGCGCTCGTCGCGAGCTTCCTCTCCACGTACTACTCGACGGGCGACGGACAGGCGGTCTCGGACCCTCTTCTCACGATCCCGACGCTCGACAGCTTCGGTCTTGTGACCGTCCAGGTCGGCGAGGAGACGTTCGTGGTCTCGGACATCGCCATGCGGATGCTCCAGCCCAAGGAGCTTTACGCCGCGCAGGGCTTCCGGAAGGGCTACGTGTACGACCACTACCTCGCCCCCGCCGGGAAGCGCGTCGAGCTGACCAAGACGGAGCAGGTCCGGATGGTCGGCAACAGCGTTTGCCCGCCCGTTGCCCAGGCGATCGTCCTGGCCAACGTGCCGGAGATGGTCGCCCGCCCGAGGCGAGAGATGCGCCGGAAGGAGGCCCAGCTTGCCGCCTGAGAAGAAGCCCGAACCGACCCTCGACCTCAAGCCCCCGTCCGTGTGGGAGCGGGTCGCCCGCGACTTCGCGGAGGCCCTCGCCCACCCGTGCCGCCGAGATCCCGGCACGGGCTCGACCCTCTACTACCTCGGCTTCTCCCACCTCGGGCATCGCGTCCGGCGGTGGGAGGGCGTCGGCTGGGGAGATCCCTTTCCCGTCCCCGCCTCGACGATCAAGAAGTCCGTGGCCACCGCTTTGCCCGAGGGCGCGGAGGCGCCCGAAAACGATGCTTAGAGTCTTATCCCTTGGGGCGGGGTGGCAGTCCACCGCCATGTTGTTCATGGGCCTCGACGGCCTGTTCGGCGACGTTCCCGACGCGGCCGTGTTCGCCGACACGCAGGGCGAGCCGCGCCAGGTCTACGACTGGCTCGACCGGATCGAGCGCGAGGTCGCGCCGTTCCCCATCCACCGCGTCACCGTCGGGGACCTCATCGCCGACTACGTCGATGGTCGCCGCCGCGCCGCCATCCCCGCCTACTCGACGTCGCACGCTGGCAAGCCGATGATGATGAGCCGGTTCTGCTCCGTGACCTACAAGGTCGAGGCGATCCGGCGCAAGGTGCGCGAACTCGCGGGCCCGAACGGCCGCGCCGAGTCGTGGATCGGGATCTCGACGGACGAGGCGCACCGCGGCTTCAAGCCGAGCGGACGCCTGTGGCTCACGAACCGCTACCCGCTCCTGGAGGCCGGGATCGACCGAAGCGCCTGCCGCGAGCACATCGTGGCCCGCCTCGGCGCGGAGCCGCCCAAGTCCGCCTGCGTGTTCTGCCCCTTCCATTCCGAGGCCCAGTGGATCGACCTCAAACGAAACCATCCGGAGGACTTCGCCCGGGCGGTCGCGATCGACGAGCGGATCCGCGACATGGACAACGACCGATGGGATCGGCCCCGGTTCCTCCACCGCTCTATGCAGCCGCTGGCGCAGGTGGAGTTCCGGCACGAGAACCAGAGCCGCTTCGTCTTCGAGGACGCGTTCGGCAACGAGTGCGAGGGGGTGTGCGGCGTATGAGCGAAACCCTGTTCGACCCTCTCGAGGACGGCCGTTCGGCTCCTCCCCGTCTCGACCCGCCCCGCCCCAAGCCCCTGGAGGACGACGGCTCGCCGTCCCCGTTCGGCAGCGCGCTCCCCAAGGGCTACGTCCGCTCGGAAGGCCTCGACGAGGAGGAGGGCGACTCGCTCGGCGTCGTCCGCTTCCTCACGGCGGGCCTCGGCGACCAGGAGCGCGCCCCGCTCCAGAAGGCCAAGCGCTACGACCCGCGCGACCACTACAAGCGCACCTACGCGGCGCTCGAAAGGCTCTACCCCGGCTCGTTCTTCTGGCGGGCGGACTACACCCAGACGACCTACTCGGGTCAGATCATCACCAAGGACACGCTGGGCTTCGCGGACGTCATGGGGATGCTCCCGGGCGGCCGGATCGTGGCGGTCCAGGTGACGAGCTACGGCGCGATCAAGGCGCACCTGAGGAAGTACACCGACCCGGCCAAGACGCACGGTCCCGGAGCCAACGCCCCGTCGATCGAGAGCCTGCTCCGGCGGTTCCTCGCGACGGGCGGTCGCGTCCTGATCTTCGGCTTCGCCCTGCCGGAGGGCAGGCGCACCTGGGAGCACGAGATCGTGGAGATCACGCCCGAGCTGCTCGACGGCTACGTGGCGCGCAAGCGGGGTAAGCGGTGACGGACTTCATCAAGCTCTCGGAGGAGGGCTGGTCCGATCCCAAGCTCCTCGCCGTCGGCCCGGAGGGGTTCACGCTCTACGTCAAGGGGCTGATGTACTCGAAGCAGCACCTCCTGGACGGCTTCGTGCCCACCTCGGCGCTGCCCCTGATCGGCATCGGGATCAAGAGCCCGGAGAAGACCGCCAAGGCCCTCGCCGCCCCTTCCGCCGACCTGTGGGACGCCGTCGAGGGCGGCTACCGTGTGAAGCCGGAGCGCTGGGCGCGTTGGCAGACGACCAAGGCGGACGTCGAGGCGGTCCGCGAAGGATGGCGCGAGCGCAAGGAGCGGGAGCGCCAGAAGAAGGCGGACGAGAAGGCGAAGAGAGACGCGGAAAAGGCGCGTGACAGAACGGAAGGTCACGCAGGCGTCACGCGTGACACGGGGGGTGACTCACGCGTGAATCACGGCGATGTCACGCCACAAGAGAAAGAGAAAGAGAAAGAGAAAGAGACCCCTAAAGGGGTTAGCGCGGGCGCGACCCTCTCCCCGCCCTGGAGACATCGGGTCGACGGTCGTTGGGTCAAGCTGGGTGAGGATCGGTACCTCGCCTCGGAGGAGGTCCTCGTCTCGATCGAGGCTTGGGACCGGTACCGGCTCTCGCTGGGTAAGGGGGGGATCAGCGACGGGGCTCTCGACGCGTTCGTCCAGGCGGTGCAGGATCGGGAGCCCACCGAATCGACCCTCGCGGCGTTCTTCGAGACGGCGGTGCGGGACGGTTTCGAGACGCCGAACGTGAGGGCGTTCCACCGGTTCGTCTCGGGCGAGTACGTGCCCAAGGGCGGAAGGGCCTCAGGAACCTACAATCCCGGCGGGAATCCCGGCGGCGAGGTCACTCCCGAAGCGGAGCTGGACCGCCTCCAGGAGGTGGCCCGAAGATGATCGAACCCAGGTACGACGAGGCGCGTCCGCTGTCTTCGATCCCCCACGAGATGTCCCTTCTCGGGGCGATGCTGCTCTCGGACGCGGCCTGCGCCGAGGCGCTCCGGGCGGTTCGGGAGGAGGCGTTCTACCGCCCGTCCCACCGGATGATCTTCCGGGCCATGGGCTCGCTCGTCAAGCGGTCCCGCGAGGTGGATCCCGTCTCCCTCCGGGAGGAGCTGATCGCCCAGGGCAACCTCGCGAACGTCGGCGGGCAGGAGTACCTGAACGAGATCGACCTCTACGTGCCGTCGGCGTCGAACTGGCCCACGTACGCCGAGGAGATCCTGGAGAAGTCCCGGATGCGAAGCCTCGAGCAGACCTTCCGCCAGGGCATCGGCAAGATCCACGACTTCGAGTCGGACATGGCGGCGAGCCAGATCGCGGCTTGGGCGGCGACCGAGGTCAACGCGATCGGCGGGGCGACGACGGGCGCGGTGTCGATGGAGGAGATCGACGAGACCGGCGGCGACCCGGGCCTTCGGTTCGGCATCCCGCAGATCGAGCGGGTGCTCGGAACGGAAGGGACGCCAGGGGGGCAGATGACCGTGGTCGTCGCCAAGGAGAAGCACGGCAAGTCCGCGCTCAAGATCCAGATGGCGGTCCACCAGGCGCAGCAGGGCCTCGGCGTGATGTACGTCTCGCTCGCGGACCTCAACCCCAAGCGGCTCAAGCGTCGGATGCTCCGGTGCATGAGCGGGTGGTCCGAGCGGCCCAACAACCCGCACTACGCGGAGCGCTTCGACCTCGCGAAGGAGCAGCTGGAGCGGGACATGGCCCTCACGATCGTGGACCGCACCCGCAGCGGCGGCGCGGACGTGGACGACATCCTCTCCGGCGTCGAGACGTTCCGGCAGCGTCACGAGAACGGACCGACGCCGCTCGAGGCGGTGTACGTGGACTACGCCCAGAAGCTCACCTCGCGCGAGTTCCGGGCGAACGACCCGCTCGGCATGACGACGCACTGCTCGAAGCAGATCAGCGCGTACGCGGAGCGCACGGGGCTCTCGCTGGTGGTCGGCTCTCAGCTGACCGACGGCAACGAGAAGGAGGGTCGCGACCCCATGACGAAGGGCGGACGGTGCTGGCTGGAGGACTGCGGGCTCGCCCTGTGGATCCAGCGCGGCGAGGGCTTCAGCGCGACCCTGCAGGTGCTTCGATCGCGCTTCGGAGGGATGGGAACCAAGGTGCCGATGATCTACGACGACGAGACGCTCAGCTTCCGGGCGGTGAACGCGTGAACGTTCCTCTTTACCGGTTGGGACTGGCAAAGTTGATAAAGATGAAGGGCCTACGTGCGGGCGCGCGAGGTGTCGCATGAACGAGCCCCACGACATGGCGGAACTGGCGGAGGCATGCGTAGCTTACGGCCTGATCGCCGCCGCGACCTCGCGGGGTTTCCTGCTGGGCGTCCCCGGGCGCCGCAAGCGGTGCCGATGGCGCGGGACCCAGGAGCACGGTTGGCTCCTGGTGATCCTGCGCGATGCGGTGTGCGCGGTGCTACCCGGCTCCTACTGCGCGCCGACGCTCATCGACCCGGACGCCGATCACGACGGCCCGCGGTGCGTGATCCCCCGAGACGCCGACATGCGCTTCCCAAAGGGAGTGCCGATGCTCGTCTACGGCCGGACCGAGACCGAGTGCTGGGCCCGCGCCCTCGTCCTCCTCTTCCGGGCGGGGCTGATCGGGGAGGGACCATGTTCGAAGAGCTGATCCCCGAGGATCGATGCCTGCACGGTCCTGAGGACCATGACGAGGAGGTCCCCAAGCGTTCGCCCCGCATCCGTCCTTCCGACGCGGCCCGGGCGTGGTTGGCACGTCAGGATGCGACCAACCGCCGCAGGGCGCTTCGGATCGAAGAGCCTGCTCAGGCTCTCGGGGTTTGGCGGCAGGTCCTTGGCGTGGGAGGTCTGGCCGGATCAGACAAGCCGACGCCCCTCGGAGAGCGCGCCGATATGGACGGTCAGCCGATCGACATGCAGGTTTGGACCTGGGTCAGGAGCACGAAGGGCTATGCCGCCTGGCGCGCCGGCGTCCTGCCGACGGCCGCGTTCGAGGCGAACCTCGCGGCGTGGCTACCGAGGACGTTCTACAGTCCTCTCCCGACTCTCTGCGACGTGGAGCTCGAGGAGCTTGCCAAGGGTCGGCGCGAGATCGAGGAGCAGGTCGAGCGCGACCGTAACGGAGATCCGGAAGGACGATTGCGGCCTGGGCTCAAGAAACTATCGTGAGAGGAAACAACACTGGGAAGGTCATGCGGCAGTTCAGACGCAGATAGTGCAGTAATATGATCTTAAATGGGACGCAAAGAGGAACGTTTGAACACGACCATCGCCCTCGGAGGCGGCTGGAAGGCGACGGTGACCAGAGCCGATCTCGACCTCATCAAGCCTCACGATGGCAGCCCCGCCTACCACCTGTTACAGACCTGGTGTGGGTGCGCCCGCACGAACGCCCATCACGTCACGATCTACGACGAAATCGAGGAAGGCGAGTCGCTGGCCATGGCCGAAGTGATCTTCGAGCCTGCGTGGCGCAACTTTGGCGACGGGTGGCGACTCCAGTACGCCGGAAGGACTTACGTCTCCGGCTCCCCTGGATCGGGCGAGGGTGGGAAGGCCGAGACGGAGCTGCTCGCGGTCGTTCCGATCGGAGCCATGCTGAACAACATCTTCGTTCTCTCTATGCTCGAGGAACGAGCCATGCCCACGAAAGAACCTTTTTAGCCGAGAACCCGATTATTGTTCTGCGGAGTGCGCTGGTAAGTGCCGATCTTGCCCTTTCCACCGCAAGGAATCGCCCTGTAGCCCTCCAAAACCCGAACAATCCGCCCTTCCCGGAAGTAAAAAGGGCTACACGTCGCGGAGAAGGGAGAGGTGCGCCAGAAGGTTCGCACCTCTCCCTTTCGCGTTCTAAAAGGGGCTTCTGATGGACGAACAGGCCCTTCGGATCGCCCTTCGACAGCCCGAGGCGTGGGACACCCTGACGGACCGTCAGCGCGAGGCGGTCGCCGCGCTCGTCGAGCTTAAGACCGTCGCCGGCGCGGCGTCCCACCTCGGGATCTCCCGCCAGGCGATCATGAAGCACCTTCGGCTCGCCAGCGCGAAGTTCCTCGCCTTCGCCGAGGCGATCGCCACCGCCGAGTAGCCATGATCCGCGTTCCCGCCTACCCTCTGTCGTCACGCGGCGTAGGTCATGTACTCCAAACCGACGCTAAGCATCCGAAAGTCGCCTCCCCATACTCTTAGAGGGAGCCGCGCCGAAAGGATGCACGAGCGGAGGAACCGACGCGAAGAGCCGCGACGGACCGAAGCCACAGCCCCTTCCCAAGCCTTTAGCGGCCCTGCAGACGTCTGCAGGGCCGCTCTTTTTTAGCCGCTTCCACAGCCTTCCGGCCTTGAGCCGGTTGAAAGCCCTCGCCCGCGAACCGCGGCACCCGAGGCAAACACCAAACCGCCCCTTACGGGCGGCACAGGCGCACGTCGGCCTATGCCGCGATCCGCGCCGACATCGGCCCGTCCCTGCCTGACCGCATACGGGTCACACCTCGATTACGAGGCCCCTGGCGCTCCGCTGTACAAGCGGGCAGGTGCCTCGGTACCTCGCGCTCGCCTTCCTCGTCGCCGCGCCGACGATCGCCACCGCCCCCGTCATCCGCGTCTCGCCGATGACCCTCCCCAAGGCCATCACGGCCCCCGATCTGCCCATGGCCACCCCCGATCAGCTCCGACGGATCATGCCCGACCTGAGCCCCGACGACGCCGTGGTCTGGGCCGCCAAGCTCGCCGACGCCTGCAAGCGGTACGGCGTCGACAACCCTCTGCGCGAGGCGATGTTCCTCGCCCACGTCGCCCAGGAGTCCGCCGGACTCACGAAGTTCGAGGAGGGCCTGGACTACAGCGCCGAGCGGCTGACGAAGGTCTGGCGGAAGCGGTACCCGACTCTCGCCGCGGCGGCGCCCTACGCCCACAATCCCCAGGCCCTCGCCAACAAGACCTATTCGAACCGCATGGGCAACGGGAACGTGGCCAGCGGCGACGGCTACCGCTTCCGAGGTCGCGGTCCCATCCAGTTGACGGGGCGCGGCCTGTACGCCGAGTGCGGCAAGGCCATCGGCTTCGACCTGGTCGCGAATCCCGATCTCCTCCTTGAGATCGGGGTCGGCTCCCGTTCCGCCGCCTGGTACTTCCAGTCTCGCGGCTGCATCCGTAAGGCCGACGCGCGCGACGTTCGCGGTGCCACCTACGCGATCAACGGCGGATACAACGGCGTCGAGGAGCGCGAAGCCTACTACGAGCGCGCGAAGGCCGTTCTGGGAGTCCGATGACCGACGCACTTCCGTCCATCGTCATCGCCGCCCTTAGCTCAGTGGGGACTTGGTACGCGACGAGCGTCTCCCATCGAAAGCTCAAGTCCGAAGAGGCTCAAGGTCTGACGTCCCAGCTTATCGCCGAACGCACCCAGAGGGAGTCCGATATGCGGACTCTCCGGACGGAATTCGAGACGGTGACACGGGGGCTTCGCGCGGAAATCAAGCAGCTTCAGGACGAGCGTGAGAACATCGCGGAGCGTGCGCACGAGATGTTCGAGCTCGACCGCCGCATCCGCCACGACTCTTCGACCCTGATCCGCAATCTCCTGTCCCGCGCCTATGAGGCGGGGATGGAGTGGAGCGACCTTATCGAGCGGAGCAAAGAGCTCGAGGTTCTTCGCGAGCGCCGTCGTGGGATGACCGCATGAAAGCTTTCTTAAGCCATTTCCAAGTGACGCCGAAGAACGGCGTCGCCCTTCTGGGCGCGATCCTCAGCTATCTCGTTCTGCGCGGGAAGATGACGCTCGAGGAGAAGCAAGCCTATCTCCTGATCGCCACGACCTTCCTCGCCCTCCTCGTCCCGGCCCGCGATCCCAACGCGAACAAGGACCCCGACGCACCCTCCGCTCCTATCGTCGCGGGGAAGCCCGAGGGCAGCCTCACCCGGATCGGCGGCGCCGTCGTCGATCCTTCGACTTCCGTCCCCACCCCCGGCCCTGGCGTCCCGATCGCGGACGATGGCCGGACCGTCCCGCCTCCCTCTGAGAAACCATGAACCTCCTCAGCACCTCCTACCTCGCCACCCTCGTCCTTCTGCTCCGATCGGTCGGGCGCCCTACCGCCATCCGGGCCCTCACGCCTTCTCAGTCCGCCATCCGGAGCTTCCCCGGGCGCCGGAATCAGGACGTCGCCGAGATCCAGAACCAGTTCGCTCAGACCGCCGAGCAGGCGCTTCAGAGCGCCGAAGCCGTCTTCGACCCGAACTGGAGCGACCCCGACCTCGCCGCCCACGCCGACGACGCGCTGCTCGCCAGCCTGAAGGCGAACATCGAGACGCACGACTGAAACGAGCCCGGCATCCCGCAGGCGTGCGAGGCAGGGTGGTGGTTTCCTGCGGCTTCGTCGTCAAGATCGGATCGGTGGGAAAATATACGCGGAATGTGAACGGGGGTGGCCCTGAGGGGCCCGCACAATGGCGCTGGCTTTGCCACCTACCATGCGAATCCTCCGCTCCGTTTCCCTCCTCGCTCTCGCCTCGTGCGCCCTGTCGGCATCGGCCCAGAACCTCGTCGTCAACGGCGGGTTCGAGACGGGGGACTTCTCGGGATACACCCTCACCGGCAACTCGCTCGGAGTGGACGTGGTCGGCGGCCTCGGGACGAACGGCGGCCCCGGCGCCGTCTTCAGCAACATCGGCAGGCCTGCGATCCTCACCCAGACGATCGCCTCGGCGACGGGCGCGTCCTACACGTTCTCGTTCGACGCCTACAGCTACAGGTCAGGCTCGGGCAACTCTTTCTCGGCGTCCTTTGGAGGTCAGAACGTGGTCCCTGCCAGCGCCCTGCCGGGCAAGAACTTCAACGACTTCACCCACTACTCGTTCAACGTGGTCGCGACCTCGGCTTCGACCACGTTGCGGTTCGAGATCTACAACACGCCAAGCAACACGTTTCTCGACAACGTGAGCGTCGTCGCCGACCCGATCAGCCCGGCCGTCCCCGGCCCCGTGGCCGCCCTGCCCTTCGCCCTGATGGCCCTGCGCCGACGCAAGCGGGCGTAACCGCTCACCTATCCCACCCCACGAGGGCCGCGCTTCCCGAGAGGAGGCGCGGCCCTCTTCGTTTCCAAGACCATGACTCCAATCCTCGCCGCTCTCGCCCTTACGATCCTCGGCGCACCGACCGTCGCCCCGACCGCCGCGAGCATCAACGCCGACATCGCCAAGGCGGTGGTGTCGGGAAAGACCTCGTACTCGCTCCCCTCCAACAAGATCGCCCTGGAGGCGCCCATCGTCGTTCCGGTCGGAACGCAGGCGTTCCACCTCCCTTCCGGCGACCTTTCGGCGGGCGACAAGCTGAAAGGGCTCGACGTGGGCGGTCTGCGCGTCGGCCCGCTGATCTGCTTCGAGGCCCTCTTTCCCGACCTCGCGTTCCGGCAGGCGGCGCTCCATCCTGATTTCCTGGCGGTGATGAGCATCGACGACTGGTTTAGGGGCAGTCCGGCGCCCGCCCGGCTTGCGGACGCCTCCCGCTGGCGCGCGACCGAAACCGGCCTGCCGCTCGTGCGGGCAGGCTCTCTCGGACGGACGATGATCCTGAACGCCCAAGGCGCCGTTCTTCAGGACGCGCCCTATGGCGGACGTCGGCTCGTCGTCGCCGCCTTGGAGAAGGGTCACGGACCGTTTCCGATCGCTTGGCTTTTCCCCGCCGCGGCCCTCGGTTCCCTGATCGCCGTCCCCTTCGCGGCAAGGCGTCGGCGCACCCTTCCGAGAGGCCACAATAGTGCCCATGAGCAAACTTCGATTGGGCGACCCGATTAACGGCACCGTCGGCAAACCCCTGGGCGGTCGCCGCTACGCCCTCGAGTCGCGCGACGCGCCTAAAGGCTGGACCGTCGAGCTGCACGTCCGCGATCCGCTAGAGACCGGCCTGCACACCACTTTCTGGGTTTCCCGCATCGTGCCGGTCAAGTCGGCGATCACGGTCCGACACGGCGACTATGGCCGCCTTCCCGTCTCCGAGGCGATGAGCGTCCGCTACGTCGCCTCGATCGACGCGCTCCTGGGCGACACCCTCGACGGCAACACGCTCGCAGACCTTCGGGCCATGGCGACCCACGTCGACACCCAGGACTCCGCCGACTGGCTGACCGTCTGGCGCCTGCTGGGCGAGCCGGAGGCGGGGCCCTTGAAAGAATTGGCCGCGATGCTGGGCGAGCTGCGCGACGCGCGCAAGACCGATCCCGAGCGCGCCGCCGCCGTGCGCGAGTCGGTGGTCGCCCTTTGGGGGGACCGGCTTCGAGCCGCACGAAGCCGATTGGCCTGAAGGGGAACCGGTTATTCTTAGAAATAGTTAAGAATAACGTGACCGCCTCTCTCGACCTCGTTCCCTCGGCCGTCCGAAGCGTCCGGACGATCTTCGAAGTCTCCGACCATGTCGGAGGCCGGCCCCTTCGCGCGGAGGCCGCGCGCACGGTCAAAGGCCTGTTCGACCTGCTCGCCTGGAGCGACGGGCGGCTCGACCATGCCGAACTGGTGTTGCTCGATCGGCTCTGCACCGACCTGCCCGGATTCGGCGAGCTCTGCAGCGACCTTTGCGAGTACGTGCCGACCGATCCGACGTTCGGCGAGATCCCCGCGCTGCTGACCGCCGTCGTGGCCCACGACCGACGCACGGGCGAACGGCTGACGCCGTTGCTCGTCACCTCGTTGGAAGCCCTCGGCTACGCGGTCATCGGAGCGGGCAGCGTTCCCATCGACGTGGAGAAGTCGGAGCTGCGCGTCTACGTCGATGGTCTGCGAAACATCGCACGGCTGCTCGCCACGGCGCCGACGGACGCCGAGCCCGTAGGCCTAAAGGCCTGACTTTCTCGAACCGGAACCCCAGGAGCGACTCCTCTCGCTAGTAAAGACATGCCCCGCACTTCTCTCGATCTCGTTCCGACGGCGGCACGGAGCCTTCACTCGATCCTAGAGATCGCCGACCACGTCGCGCCGGGCGGCCTCCGTCGCGAGGTCGCGACGACCGTCAAGGGCCTTTTCGATCTTCTCGCCTGGAGCGACGGTTCGCTCGACGCCGATGAGATCGCGCTCCTCGACCGTCTCTGCGAGGAGGTTCCCGACTTCCGGGAACTGTGCGAGGCGCACGACATCTACGAGCCGACCGACCCGACGTTCGGCGAGATTCCCGCGTTGCTCACCGCCGTCGTGGCCCACGACCGTCACTCGGGAGAACGGCTCACGCCCGTTCTCGTCGCTTCGCTCGAGTCGATGGGCTACGCCATCATCGGAGCCGGCGGCATTCCCGCCGAGATCCAGCGAGCCGAGCTTCGCACCTACGTGGACGGCCTGCGCGGCCTCTCCCGCGACCTTGCCCGCGCGACGCCCGTCGCCCTGTTCTGACCGAAGACGCTCTTATTTTATAAAAGGGGCTTGGAACGATGGTCGTTCCAAGCCCCTTTTCGCCATTCCTATACGGACGATCGCCGGACTACAGCTTCGGCTTGATGTCCTCGACGCCCTTCTTGAGCTCACCGATGCCCTGACCGACGCCGCGCATCAGTTCGGGGATCTTCTGCCCACCGAATAGTACGAGGACGGCGACGAGGACGAGGAGAGCCGGTTCGGCTCCGATGAAGGCGAGAGTGTGGATCATGTTCTCCGTCTATCTTAGCGCACGTCCCGCGAGGCTGCGAAGCTTGGCGTCCTGCGAGGCCGTGAGCGCCTTCGCCAGGGCGGCGCGGGTGGTCTTCTGGAGTTCTACGAGGGCTTGGGGGTTGGAGACGGCCTTCTTCGCGATTTGAAGGTTCGACGTGAGCGCGGTGACGCTCGTCGCCTGCTCGGTGGTGAGTTCGAGTTGAGCCCGAACGCTCGATAACGAAAGGGCGGCGTAGCCGAGGTCTTGCACCAGAAGCTCTCGAAGGCGCGTGGTCTGCGCCTCGGTGAGGATCTTCCCCACGGCGGTGAACGCCGCGTCCTCCGTCAGGGTGGCGGTTCCGTTCGTCCGGGCGAAGGCGCTCAAGGCGGTCCATTCGTTGAGGGTCAGTCCTAGGTCGGTCTGCACCGCCTTCAGCCCAAGCAGACGCATCGTTTCGGTGGTGGTCTGCGATGATTGGTTCGAACGCGAAGACGCGCTCCCTCGCATCGAAAGACCTCCGCCTCCGGGGACGCCCTGTCCCGGCGCTCCTTGTCCCAGTCGGGCCCCCGGTCCGCCGGGAGGCGGACCGGCTTGGCAGAAGGCGATAGGGGCAAGGGCCACGAGGGCGAGAGTCGTGAACGGCTTCATGCCTCTCGTTATAAGATCCCGACGTGAAGGGGGAATGAAGAGGCTTTGGGTTTTAGAGAGTTCGGGGGATCGAGCCTTCGCCCAAGGACCCGACGCCCCTAGCCGAGCGTCACCGTGTACCGGAGCTTCGTCTCGCCGCCCGCCGGAACCTTCAGCCGCCACTCGGCGGAAGCGGCGTTCGGACGGAGGCTCTTGGCCGTCTCGCCCGTGATCTTCCAGGCGCCGCCGAAGCCCTCCACCATCCGAACCTCGACCGGCTTCGCCTTCTCGTTGCTCACCACAACCTCGACGGTGCGACTCGTGCGTTTCTTGTCGATCTTGTGCGCCTCGACCTGCTTCGCGCGGGCGTAGACGTCGAACACGCTCGTCAGCTCCAGGCTGACCCGCGCGTCCTTGGGCGTGTCGCCGAGCGAGGCGGCCCCGACGTACCGCGCCCCACCGGCGGGATCCGGCTCGTAGACGCGCACCGCCCCGGCGGGCAGCGGTAGGCCCAGCCCATCGCCCTTGCCGTTGGCGAAGTTGATGCCGAGGGTCGCGCCGATCCTTTGGTCCGGGTTCGCGTTGAGGCCGGAGTACCAGGGCGAAACCTCGGGAAGGCCGATCGTGTAGACCCGCCTGACCCGAACCGTCTCGCTCCCCATCATGCGGACGCGGTTCATCCGGTCCTGCCGGATCGTGGCGGTCGATTTGTAGGGGTAGGCGTACAGTTCGCCCATGGCCTGAGGCGCGTTGAAGGCGTTGTTCATCTCGAACTTTCGAGCTCGCAGGGCCACCCCTCCCCTGGACTGCGGGAGCGTCGTGTCGGACATCCGATCCTCGTCCTGGTGCTGCACCGCCCGGTTCGGGGAGCCTGCGACGAAGCTGATCTTCGCGTCGGGATAGTCGGTCCCGGTCCGGTTGGTGACGGTCGCCCAGCACTCCAAGCCCAAGGTGTCCCGGTCCGGCGCAAGGGTGAGCGTGTAGTCGGCGGACCAGGAGAGGCCGCCCGTCATGTAGGTCATCCGCAGATCGGTCGGTCCGCCCGATCCGCTGTCGACCTCGGCGGAGAGTTGGGGGATCGCGACGATGCCCTGGTCCGCCGGGGCCTCGAGGGTCGCCTCCGGGTTCACGATGTACCGGCCATCGGCGCGCACGACGACGTTGCCGGGGTCGGCCACCTCCAGGATGCCTTTGACCCGGTCGCCGGGCCGGCCGTCCTGGCCCCGGTAGACCAGCTCGACCTCGCGCCCCAGGAACCGCTTGAGCAGCCGCCCGCTGTCCCCGACGCCCAGGTCGTACGCGCTGGACACGACCTTCGCGTCCTTCGCCTTCGGCCAGTCGAAAAGGACCGAGTTCTGATCCAGGCTCTTGCTCACGTCCTGAAGGCCGACCCGACCCCTTCCCGTCTTCAGGTCGACGCGCCGCGTCTCGCGCACCATCGCGAAGTCGCCCGCGTAGACGACGAGGTCGATGGGACCCCGCCCGACCGTTCCTCCCGCCGGGAGCGTGGCGGCGGTCTGGGCCTCGGCGCGGGCGCAGCCCCAGACGACGGGAACCGCGGCGAGAGGAGCGAGGAGAAGGGAGAGGTGTTTCATCGCAGGACCTTTGCGTGAGTGCCAGAAAAGGTGCTCTGGGTTCAGCGACGTTTAAGGGCGTAGGGCGTTACACTCTATCCCTGATGGGAACCGTCACGACCGAGAGCCTGGCCGCGATGCTCGCCCTGATCGGCGCCGTCATCGCGGTGTCGGCCCTTCTTTCCGGCTTCGTGGAGCGGAGCAACTTCCCGCAGGTGGCGGTGTTCCTCCTGCTCGGCGCCGTCCTGGGACCGACGGGCGTGAACGTCCTGAACGTCGGCCTCGACTCGCCCGTCCTGCGCGTGGTGGCGACGCTCAGCCTCGCCCTCGTGCTGTTCACCGACGCCCTAAGCCTAAACCTGCCGCAGGTCAGGAAGAACGCGAAGCTCGCGGGCGTGATCCTCGGGCCGGGCACGATCCTCGCGGTCGGAGCCATCGGCATCGGCGCGCACTGGATCCTCGGGTTGCCCGCGACCCACGCGGCGATCCTCGCGGCGGCCCTCGCCTCCACCGACCCGGTGCTCCTGCGCGGCCTCTTGCGCCGTCCCGACCTGCCAGGGCGGGCGCGGCTGTCGCTGCAGCTGGAGAGCGGCCTGAACGACGTCGTCCTCCTGCCGATCGTGCTCGTCGCCATGGCCCTCGCCGCGCCCGGCGAGGGGAGCCCAAACATCGCCCGCCTCCTGCTCCAGATGCTGGTGCTCGGGCCGGGCGCGGGCGCCCTCGTCGCGGCGGTCGGCGTAGGCGCGCTGGAACTGGTGCGCCGACGTGCGGCGCCCCGGCGGGACTACGAGAGCATCTTCTCCCTGGGTATCTGCTTCGCCGCCTTCGCGGCGGCGGAGTCCCTGCACGGCAGCGGCTATCTCGCCGCCTTCGCGGCGGGCCTCACCATCTCCGCGCTGGACGTCGAGCTGTGCGACTGCTTCACGGAGTACGGCGAGACCACGGCGGAGATGCTCCTGATGTTCACCTTCGTCCTGATGGGCGGCTCCCTGATCTGGAGCGGCCTGGGTCTGCTGGATGTCGCCCTCGGCGGCTTTATCGCCCTCGCCCTCGCCGCCCGCCCCTTGAGCCTGCTCGCCACCCTGCGCCCGCTGGGTCTCGACCGCGAGTCGCGGCGCATCATCGCCTGGTTCGGCCCGCGCGGGCTCTCGACCCTACTGTTGGTCCTCGTGCCCGTCTTCGCGAAGGTGCCGGGAACGGAGCGGCTGTTCGCCATCGCCTCGGTGGTGGTGCTCTTCTCGGTGGCGATCCACGGCCTGTCGATCATGGCCTTCGGTCGAAAACGCGACACGGCGGCGAGTGAGGAGGCGGCTTCGGACGCCGCGATCTCGGAGAAGACGGCGGTGGTGTCGCTTCCCGCGTCGCCTCCTCCTTCCGAATCGATGACGTCCGACCCGGTGATCGCGCTCGAACCCTTCGGCGCGGAGACGATCGACGCCTCTGCGGTACGCGCTCTCGATCCGGTTCGGCTCGCCGACGTACGCTCGGAACGCGCCTTCCTCAACTCTGAAGAGATGCTAGCGGGCTCGGTCCGGCTCGACCTCGACCGCCCCGTCCGCGATGCGGAGCGCAAGGAACTTCCGAAGGGCGCTTGGATCGCCCTCTACTGCACCTGCCCGAGCGAACAGACCAGCCTGCGCGTGGCGAAGGAGCTTCGCGCGGCGGGCTGGAGCCGCGCGGTCGCGGTCGTCGGCGGCTGGGACGCGATGCTCGCGGCGGGCTTCGCGCCGGAACCCAAGCGAGCAGCCCGAAAGTAGGGCCATCTTAGAGGGTCAGGGACGATCTTTGTCGCCCGATGGCCTCTAAGGCCCTTTGAGTCGGGCTCCTTGAGACGCGAGCTGCTTTCCGAGGTTCTCCATGGTCTTTCCGATCTCCTTCGTCGCGTCGCCGACCATCGCGCCAAGATCGATCTCCTCGACCTTCGCGCCTGCGGGGACGGGCGATCGGAGCAGGCGACTTTCGACTCGCGCGCCGAACCGCATCTCCATGCGGAGCGCGCGCTTCCATCGACCGCCTTCTTGCGTCGCAACCTCCAGCGTCTCCGGAAGGTCGGTGGCGGCGTCGACCGTCATCTCGACTCGTTCCGGTTCGCTTGGGGAGGCGAGGAGAACGTGGTAGACGTCTCGTCCATCCTCACGCTCGACGGGCGAGACGTGGACGCCCGAAGCGGCGTACTTGCGGCGATACTCCTCCAACACCTTCTTCAGGTCCATCTCCTTCAGCCCTGCGGCCAACTCCGACTGGACCGCTCCGGCCATCTGGGCGGCGGTCGCCGGGTCGACCAGGTTGCCGAACTTGAAGCGCGTCAGTTTGTTCGCCTTCCGGTCGTAGGCACTGATCCCGTTCGGCCCGATCTCCATCGAGCCGTCGCCGTCGGTCTGCAGGTAGACGTGGCCGTCGCTTCCGGCGATGGTCAAGGCTTCGCGCTTCGGACTCTCGTCGGTGAGGATGGAAAACTGGAAGGCGTTGATCCGCTGGGCGGCCCTGACGACCATGTCGAAGCTTTTCGCGCTCGCCTTCGCCGGGATCATCGTCGTGGCGAAGACCACGGCGACGGTCCCGGCGACCATCGCGAACGGCAAGGCTCGACCCGACCGCCACCACGTTCGTCGGGGCTTCTCGCGGGCCATCGTCCGCAGGCGGCGCATCAGTTCGTCGGAAGGCTCCCGCTCTACGGGCGAGGGCGCGAGGGCGTTTTCCATCGTCTTGTCAGAATCGGGGTTCATCGCTTTTCTCCGGTGGGGTTAGATTCGGGAAGGTCGTCGAGGCCGAGGTCCTTGCGGAGGCCCTTTCGGCCGCGCTGGAGGAGGCTGTTGGTCGCGGCAGGCGAGCGGCGGATAACGAGGCCGATCTCCTCGACGCTCAGGCCGCTTACGTACTTGAGGGTGAGAACCTCGCGCTGGGGATCGGGAAGTCGGCCCAACGCCTCGCGGGCAGCAAGGCCAAGGGGGCTCGGGGCCGGGGCCGACGCGGAGTCTGCCTCCGACAGCGGCCTTTCCGCCCTCCGGTATCGCTTGCGGTGGCAATCGGCGACCCGCTTGCGGGCGACGTCCAAAAGCCAATAGCGCTGGTTGTCGACGCGTCGAAGGCCATCGAAGTCGCGGAACGCGGCGGCGAACGTTTCCATCACCACGTCCTCGGCATCCTCGCGGCAACGGACGGACGCTGAGGCGAACCGCCAGACGTCGCCCGCGAAAAGGGTGACCAGTTCATCACGGTCGCGGGCGACAGGAGTTCCGTCGGATGGGGCGCTCTCCATGTTAGGTTCCCGAGGGCGCTCCGGAGCGGGGCGCGTGAGTAAGGTCATGCTCTTGCGTGCGGCTTCGTCCTCTTGCGAGGCGAAGCCGAAGATTCCTCCGTGGGCAAGAGTCGCTCAAGGCGACCGGAATCTATCGCAAGGATTTCGGCAGGGGCCGAAAGACCTACCGACGCCTACGCCCCGACGAGGCTCATGACTTCCCGCAGTTCCTTTGTGAAGATCGCCATCTCCTCGTCGGTCCCCACGCTGACCCGCAGGCAGGTCGGGTTACCGAGCACGTCGCCGGGGCGGGTGATCACGCCGCGGCGCAGGAGCGCGTCGAAAACGGGGCGGGCGGGCTGACCCAAGTCGGCGTACACGAAGTTGGCGAAGCTCTCCAGAGGTCGCGCGCCGACGGCCTCGAACGCCTCGGCGAGGGCCTTAAGTCCGCGCCCGTTCGTCTCGACCGTGTTCCTCAGGTGTTCATCGTCGTCGAGGGCGGCGACGGCGGCCACCTGGGCGAGGGCGTTGACGTCGAAAGGCTCGCGCGCCCGCTCGATCGCGTCGGCGATGGCGGGCGGCGCGAATCCGTAGCCCACCCGGATTCCCGCGAGACCGTACGCCTTGCTGAAGGTGCGCAGGCCGACCACGTTCGGCCGTCCGGCCTGCACGTAGTCGATCGAGTTGGGAAAGTCGTCGATCCCTTCCGCGAATTCGAAATAGGCCTCGTCGAGCGCCACGACGACGTCCTCGGGAACCTCGTCCAGGAAGCGGTCGACCTCGCCTTTGCGCACGACGGTGCCGGTGGGATTGTTGGGGTTGGCGACCCAGACGAGCCGGGTCTGCGGCGTGATCGCGCGGGCCATCGCAGGCAGGTCGTGTCGATAGTCCGCGTCGAGCGGCACCTTCACGAGGTTCGCGGGCGCGAGGTAGGCGGCGGCGTCGTACCGGCTGAAGCTCGGGTCGCCCATCATCATCTCGTCGCCCTGATCCAGCAGAACGAGGCCGAGAAGGTGGATCAGCTCGTCGCTGCCGTTACCGACGAGGACCTGTTTGGGACCGACGCCGAACTTCTCCGACAGCTTGACGCGGAGGGTGTGCGCCGCGCCGTCGGGATAGACGTGCATCTTCGCCGCCGCCGTCTGGACCGCCGCGACCGCCTTGGGAGAAGGACCGAGGGGGTTCTCGTTGGAGGCGAGCTTGACGACGCGCTCCAATCCGAGTTCGCGCTTAACCTCGTCGACGGGCTTGCCGGGGGAATAGGGAGTCATCCCGAGCACGTTGGGGCGGATTCGCGCGGCCATCGTGGAAAGCGTACCCAGGGCCGGAAAGAGCCCGTCCCGCGCTTCAGTCCGGAACCGGGCGAAACCGCTCGCGGACGGCGATCTCGCCGTCCGAAAGATCGACGAAGACCTCGAGGACCGTCGCCGGTCCGTCGATCGGTTCGTAGAGATTGGGCACGTCGCCCCAGTAGGAGACGGTGTCGCCCTCGATCAGGATCTGGGAGTCGTCGTCTAAGGTCAGGCGGATCGTTCCCCGCAAGACCAGGAGGAACATCTGTCCTGGAAAGGTGACCGGCTCTTGCTCCTTGCGGTAGGTCTCGACCACGAGGGCGTGAAGGCGGCCTCCCGGGAGGTCGTTGTTCAAGACCCGCACGAAGGCGTTCGCAAGGCCGAGCGAGCCTAAGCGCGCGCGCTCCTCCGGATCGCGAAGCGCCTCCACCGAGGTCAGCCCTTTCTTGCGTACGAAACTCGGCCCCGTCGCGACCCATTGCGCCTCGCGCGATCGGTCCGTCCGGTAGGGCGCAGAGTTGAGGAACGGGCGGCGCAACCAGGTGAGGGTCACGCCGAGAGCCGCCGCGATCCGCTTGAGCGAGCTGTCCCGGACCCGCCCGGCCGCCTCGGTCCGCGCGACGACGGTGCGGTGGACTCCCGCTTGCTCGGCGAGCTCCGACTGCCCCAGCCCCCGGGCGAGGCGACCGCTGAGGATCCGCGCTGCGACGTGTCGTTCCATCCGATCATTAAGCTTCAAGCGACAAGAAGTCTGCTTCGTGTCGCCCTTCAGGCGGAACCGCCTCAGGGACCTTCCCGAATCCGACCTATCCTAAGGGAGTGAGTCGGCGCGCCTTCACCCTTATCGAGCTTCTGGTCGTGATCGCCATCATCGCGATCCTCGCCGCCATTCTCTTCCCGGTGTTCGCCCAGGCAAAGGCGGCGGCTCTGAAGACGCAGGCCATCAGCAACATGAAGCAACAGGGAACGGCGTCGATCCTCTACGCGGGCGACTACGAGGACCTTCTCCCGATGGCGTTTCCGAAGGCGGGCGGCGACTACCCGTTCTACATGTACAACCTCTGGATTCCCGTGCCGCAGGACGTCCAGCGGGGCGACCTGCCGGAGAACGTCGAGATGTGGAGCAACGTCTGGATCAACTCGACCGCGCCCTACCGGAAGAGCACGGACCTCGTCGCGGCCCCGGGCGTCTCCCCCGAGCCCGCGATCTTTCGGGAGGAGGACTTCGTCAAGAAGCCGACCAACGTCGGCCTCACGTTCAACGGTCTGCTGAACGACTACCCGCTTTCCGCCGTCGCCTCGCCGAGCGCGCTTCCCATGTACACGCAGGTTCTAGGTCGGGCGAACCTGAAGGGCGCGTCGCTCGCCACGCCGACCCTCGTCTGCTTCGATGGCGACCAGCCCTGCCGCTACCAGCGGATCGCCAACCCTGCCGACTGCCAGAACTCGAACGGCGGCTTCAGCCAGTTCATCTTTCTCAACGACCAGCCCGAGACGGTGAGCCGGACGATGTGGGTCTACGGCCATGGCCAGATCTGGGTCGCTTCGGACACCTCGGCCCGCTACCGGCGGATGGGGGCGAACATCAAGGGACTCACAGACTACCGCACCGATCCGTTCGCGGACTACACCGCCGACGGCCGTCCCGGAGCCCAATGGCGTACCGCCGGAGGGTGCCACGCGCCGCTCTTCGTGCCGGACAGCGACTTCGGCGCCTTCGACGGCGTCTACCCCGAGACCATCTCGCTGGGGAGCCCCCTGTGACCGCCCGAACGGTGGCCGCCCAGCGCCTCGCCTTCCTCCTCTTGGTCTCGGAAGCGTTTCTAAGCGGCTGTTCCGGCGAGTCGGAGCCGACCGTCGGCGACGCGCCCATCGCCAAAGGGATGGTGCGCCAGGCGCCAAAGAAGATCAAGCCGCCGACTCGTTCCGGCGCCCCGGGATCGCTGTAGAACGAAGGGCGACCGATCGGGCAACCTGACGTCAAAGGGGTAGGCGTTTCGTAGAAGGCCCGTCATCCGGCGTCTCGTTCCACAATAGGATCATGCCCGCGTTCGCGCTCGTCGCCCTTCTCGCCCTCGCCCAAGAGCCGGTGGTCGGCGCGCCCGACCCGGAGAGGCTGTTCACGAGCCGCGACCGGAGGCTCAACGCGAACAAGCAGGTGGTTCTCCACATCGTGCGCGACCTCCTGGAGGCAGGCCACTGGAAGGACGCGCCGAAGTACCTTTCCGAGCGCTACCTCCAGCACAACCCGATGGTCGCTTCCGGCCTCAAGCCGGTGATGGGATTCTTCGGCGGCATGCCGGAGCGATCGATCCCGAAGGCTTCCGAGTGGAAGACCCAAGTCGTGTCCGTCGTCGCCGAGGGCGATCTCGTGGTCGTCGCGACCGCCCGGACGCTGCCCAAGCCGGGCGGCGACGGAACCTACACGACCACCTGGTTCGACATGTGGCGTATCCAGGACGGCAAGGCCGACGAGCACTGGGACGGCGCGACCCTGCCGACGCCCCAACGGTAGCGCCCTTACACCGCTTCGAGCGCGCTGCGGAACTGCTCCCGGTAGAGGTCCTGGTAGATGCCTGGTCGCCCGACGAGTTCCGCGTGGCTCCCGACGCCCACGATCCGTCCCTCCTCCAGCACCACGATCCGGTCGGCGCCCACCACGGAGGAGAGACGGTGGGCGATGACGAAGGTCGTCCTACCCCGCATCACCACGTCCAGGGCGTCCTGCACCCGCGCCTCCGTCTCGCCGTCGAGGGCGCTCGTCACGTCGTCGAGGATAAGGATCTTGGGGTCGGTCACGAGGGCGCGGGCGAGGGCGAGCCGTTGCTTCTGGCCGCCGGACAGCTTGATGCCGTCCTCGCCGATCATCGTCTCGTAACCCTCCGGCAGACCCATCACGAACTCGTCGAGGTCGGCCGCCTTCGCCGCCGCGACGGCCTGCGCGTCCGTCGCGCCCCGGGCGCCGTACTTGATGTTCTCCATGATGGAGACCGAGAACAGCACGTTCTCCTGCGCCACCATCGCCACCTGCCGCCGGACCGACTCCAGCCGGACGTCCCGCAGGTCGTGGCCGTCGATCCGCACCGCCCCGCCGCTCGGATCCCAGAACCGCATGAGCAGGTTCATCAGCGTCGTCTTACCCGCCCCGCTGTGGCCGACGAAGGCGACGACCTCGCCGGGCGCGACCTTCAGCGAGAGATCCTCCACGACGGAGCGATCGGGGACATAGGCGAACGTCACCCCTTCGAAAGTCACTTCGCCCCGAATAGCCGGAAGCGGGAGGGCGTCGCGCCGATCCGCGATCTCGGGCCGCGTATCGAGGGTCTGGAAGATGCGGTCCATCGCGGAGATGGCCCACTGGAGCGCGTTGTTGAAGTCCACCACGCGCACCGCCGGATTGAACACGAACGAGATGTAGAACGACATCGCGACGAGCCGCCCGGTCGTCATGCCGCCGTTCTGGACGAGCCAGCCGCCGTAGGCGTAGACCGCGCCCGTTCCCAAGGCGCTGATGACGCCGGAGACGAGTCCCAGGCGACGGTTCAGGTGGACCTGCCGCATGTCGGCGGTGAACTTGTCGCGCACCGTCTCCATAAAGCTCGCCCGCTCATGGTCCTCCCGCACGAAAGCCTTGACCACGCCGATGCCCGCGATCTTCTCCGCGAGCTTGCCGAGCATCTCGTCGTAGAGCCGCCGCTGGTCCTGGCTCACCTGCCGGATGTGCTTCAGGAACGCGAGGTAGGCGACGACGTAGAACGGCACCAGCGCGAGGATCATCAGCGCGAGCCGCCACTCCAGGAAGAACAGCATGCCGACGACCGCGACGAGCGTGACGAGGTCCGTCACGAACTGCACGAGCTGTCCCTGGATCAGCCCCTGGACCAGTTCGATGTCGGCGGTGACGCGCGCCATGATCTTCCCGACCTGGGTCTGGTTGTGGTACGCGAGGCTCAGCCGCTGGAGATGCCGCCAGGTGGCGAAGCGCAGATCGAACACGAAGCGATGGCCGATCCAGGTGAGGGTCGTCGCGTTGACGTACGAGCAGACGTTGCGCAGGCCGATCACGAGGACGAGGCCGACCGCGATCCAGACCAGCGTGGTCGGAGCCGAGTTCGCGACGGCGCGGGCCGCCGCGTCGCCCGGATACGCGGCGAGGGTCTGCCGCGCCTTGAGTCCCGGCGTGATGGCGCCGTCGATCGCCCACTGGTAGATGCGCGGCGGCAGGATCTGGAGGACGGTCACCAGAAGGGTGACGATCACCGCCAGGATCACGCGTCCCCGGTAGGGCCGCAGGAACTCCAGGGTCCGGCGGAAACTCCGCATGGATAGAGTGTACGAGAACTCTGGCCGAAGGACGCGATCAGATCTGACGCGACCGCCGAAGAAACGAAGCCTCGCCTCGCGCGAGACCGCCCCACGCCGTACACTAGAAGCATGGAACTCCTCGAAGCCCTCGCCGAACGCGTGCTCGTCTACGACGGCGCGATGGGCACCCAGCTTCAGGAGGCGAACCTTTCGGACGACGACTTCGTGCTGAAAGGCACGCTCCCCCCGCTGGCCCAGGCGGCGGCCGAGCGGCTCGGCGGAAAGCCGCTCGACGGTTGTAACGAGATCCTGCTCCTCACCCGTCCCGACGTCGTCGAGGCGGTCCACGCCCGCTATTTCGAGGCGGGCGCCGACCTCGTCGAGACGAACACCTTCGGCTGCACCAGCATCGTCCTCGCCGAGTACGAGATTCCCGAGCTGGTGTCCGAGCTGTGCCGCGCCGCCGCGCGGGTCGCCCGCCGCGCCGCCGACCGCTTCACCGACCGCAAGCGCTACGTCGTCGGCGCTCTCGGTCCCGGCACCAAGCTCGTCTCCCTCGGCCAGACGAGCTTCGACGAGGTCGAAGCGACCTACCTCGACGCCTTCACCGCCCTGATCGACGAGGGCGTCGACGCTCTGCTGCTGGAGACGATGCAGGATCTTCTCCTCGTAAAGGCGAGCGTGGTCGCCGCCGAGCGGGCGATGGCGGAAACGGGACGTCAGGTTCCCCTCTTCGTCCAGGTCACGATGGAGCAGACGGGCACGATGCTGCTCGGCACCGAGATGGGCGCCGCGCTCAACATGCTCGAGCGGTTCCCCAGCGTCAAGGCGATCGGCCTCAACTGCGCCACCGGTCCCCTCGAGATGACGCCCCACGTGCGCTTCCTCGGCGAGAACTCCACGCGCCCGCTCGCGATCCAGCCGAACGCGGGCCTGCCGGTGATGGAGCGCGGCCAAGCCGTCTACAAGCTTTCGCCCGACGCCCTCGCGGAACATCACACGCGCTTCGTGGAGGAGCACGGCGCCGCCCTCGTCGGGGGCTGCTGCGGCACCACGCCCGAGCACATCCAGGCCGTCGCCCAGGCGGTCGGCGGACGCGCGCACACCGCCGACGCGCACTGGCGGCGGGTCCGCAATCTTTTTCCCGGGTTCGACTTCAACCTGACGCCGCGCAACCAGGAGGGCCTCAAGCTCGTCGGCTGTTCCTCGCTCTACGGCTTCCAGCCTTATGAGCAGGACGCCTCCTACCTGGTCGTGGGCGAGAAGACCAACGCGAACGGCTCCCGGGCGTTCAAGGACATGCTCGCCGGCGAAAACTGGGAAGGCCTGACCGAGCTCGCGCGCGAGCAGGAGGCCGAAGGCTCGCACCTTCTCGACGTCTGCGCCGCCTACGTGGGGCGCGACGAGACGCGCGACATGAAGGAGCTGCTGTCTCGCTACAACCGCCACGTCACGGTGCCGATCATGATCGACTCCACCGAGTGGCCGGTCATGGAGGCGTCGCTCCGCTGCCTCGCGGGCAAGCCGCTTCTGAACTCGATCAACTTCGAGGACGGCGACGGGCGGCCGCGCAAGGTGCTCGACCTCGCGCGTCGCTACGGCGCGGGCGTCGTCGCCCTCACCATCGACGAGCTGGGCATGGCGAAGACGGTCGAGAAGAAGGTCGAGATCGCGGAGCGGCTGATCGCGATGTCGCGCGAGTACGGTCTGCCCGACGCCGACCTGTTTCTCGATTGCCTCACCTTCACCCTCGGTTCCGGCGAGGAGGAGTTCCGCACGTCGGCCATCGCCACCCTCGACGCCATCGCGGAGGTTCGCCGCCGCTTCCCCACCGTCAACACGATCCTCGGCCTTTCGAACGTCTCCTTCGGCCTGCGTCCGGCCGCGCGGCAGGTCCTGAACTCGGCCTTCCTCCACTTCGCGCGCGAGGCGGGGCTTACCTCGGCGATCGTCCACGCGAGCAAGATCGTGCCGGAGAATCGCGTCGACCCCGAGGTGTGGAAAATCGCAGGCGATCTGGTCTACGACCGCCGCGAGTACTCGACGGCCTAGAGGTCTGGAGGTGCGGGAGCTTGCTCCCGCTTTCGTCTAGCGAGCTTGCTCGCGCTCGAAAAGTGAGAACCGGGGCGGGCGGGGTTCGGATGAAGAGGGGATAAAAGGAACCCACGTCCGCTTGCCGGTCCGGCCTCATCGGCCTGGATGTCTTTATTAAAACACAGAAAAATCGATCCAGACTTGAACTCTCGTTCATGTTCCACGCTTGCGGGTACCCTTCCCCGCATGGTTCTTCCGCTCCTGACGGCGGCTCTGGTCTTCCAGGGCGGCCTCGTGAAAACCGACGTGAAGGTCGGTGGTGGCGTCGCCGCCCAGCCCGGCGACTACGTGACCGTCGACTACACCGGCAAGCTGACCAGCGGCAAGCAGTTCGACTCCAGCATCGGACGCGAGCCGTTCTCCTTCGTGCTCGGAGCCGGTCAGGTCATCAAGGGCTGGGACCAGGGCGTCGCCGGCATGAAGGTCGGCGGCAAGCGCAAGCTGAAGATCCCGGCTAGCCTTGGCTACGGCGCGCAGGGTGCGGGAGCCGACATTCCTGGCGGCGCGACCCTCATGTTCGACGTCGAGCTCAAGAAGATCACCCGCGTCGAGGTCAAGGTCACCAAGAAGGGCAGCGGCGTCGCCGCGAAGGGCGGCGACAGCGTGGAGGTTCTCTACGCCGGACGCCTGACGAACGGCACGGAGTTCGACTCCAGCGCCAAGCACGGCAACCAGCCCATCCCCTTCCAGATCGGTCGTCCCGGCCTGATCCCCGGTTTCTCGGCGGGCGCGCTCGGCATGAAGCTCGGGGAGAAGCGCACGATCACGATCCCTTACGTTCTCGCCTACGGTGAGGCGGGTCGCCCGCCGGTGATCCCGGCCAAGGCCGATCTCGTGTTCGACCTGACGCTCGTCAGCCTGAACGGGGTGAAGTCCAAGTGATCCAGTTCGAGGATCTCGCCTCTGGCGAAGGCCCGGAGGTCAAGGACGGCGATACCGTCACCGTCGACTACGACGGCACCTTCCCCGAAGGAAAGCGCTTCGATAAGGGCCGCTTCGACTTCAAGGTCGGTGCGGGCATGGTTATCCAGGGCTTCGACCTGATGGTCGTCGGCATGAAGAAGGGCGGTCGCCGCAAGGCCACCATCCCGCCGGACTTGGCCTATGGCGCGCGCGGCGCGGGCCGGGACATCCCGCCGATGGCGACCCTCGTGTTCGACGTCACCATCGTCGACATCAAGTAACTCCCAAGCCCGAACGCGAGAAAGGCCCACCCGAGTTCTCGGGTGAGCCTTTCTTCTTCCTCTCTCCCTTTTAGGAGCCGGAACCTTCGCGGCGGGCGTCCTTCTGCGCCTCCGCGTACTCCTCGGGGCTCAGCGGCTGGGGCGCCGTGCTCTCGCGGCCCGGATCGTCGGAGTCGGAGTCGTTGTTCGGATTAGGATTGGCGTTCTCGTCCGTCAGCATGGATAGTTTTACGAGATCGGAGCCTAATTGTTCCCGTCCTCGAGCTCGTCCACCTCGGCGTCGATCCGCGCGACGCCGTAGGGACCAAGGTCGAACTCCACCACGCCCTCTTCCGGTTCGACCGCTTCGCCCGGCTCCGCACGCCAGCCCTCGGGATCCGAGAGAGCCCGCTCGAGGTTCCGCCCGTCAAGGATCTTCACGACGTGGGCCTCGTCCCCCGCTGCCACGACGGACAGGCGGATCGGCAGGGGAGTGAGGTTTGCCGCGATCGCACGAAAGCTCTCGTCTAGGACCAAGGCGAACCCGGCGGCGCGGCGGGTCGTACCAACGCCCACGACAAGCTCGCCTTCCGCGAACTCGTGGAGGTCCGAAAGGACGTGCCACGCGGGCGTCGGACGCCCTTCGCGTGTGAGGTCGTCGAGGTCCATCAGGGTTGCCGCGTCGACGTCCGACTGCACGAGCGCGCCGAGGGCGGCGACGAGCCACGCCGCCTCCAGGAGCGTCCCCTTACGCGGGTCTGATCCCGATCCAAGCTCGAGCGGACCGACGACGATCGGTCCCTCCGTCCGCTCGGCGGCGGTTGCGGCAAGGTCCGGGAGAGATTCGACGTTCTCGAAGAGGGTGCGGTCGTCGGTCAGATGAGCCTGCGGATTCCAGCCGAAGCCGAGTCCGTCGGCGTCCTTCTCGCCCAGTCCGCTCCGATTAAGCTCGTCGAACCTTTCCGAGGCGAGGACCACCAGGGCTTCGCCGGCGGCGGCCCGCAAGGCCTCGATCCGTTCCGCCACACCGAGCGGCGCGATCAGCCGCTCCACCGGGCTCTCCAAGGCCGTTACCGGGTCGAGATGCTCTTCGGAGTCCACGACGACCTCCAAGGGCTTTGGCAGATCCCGCGCCTCCGACGCCTTGATCCGAACGAAATCCACGGGAGCGGCGGCGACCGCCTCGGGCGTCGCGGTCGGACCCACGCTCAAGCCGAGCAGCGGCAGCGGCACCGTATCGTCGACGAACAGAAGACCGGCGACCGCGTCGGGAAGCGGCGGCAGCCCCTCCACCTTGGAGCCCCAGGCTTGGGCGGCGACGCGAACCGTCTGGACGACCTTCTGCCCCGCCTCGATGATATAGCGCATCGGCAGACTCTGAGGGCGGCAGTAAGTCTTGAACGAGGCGTCGCCGAAATTGCGCTGATCTTCCATCTCGAACGTCTCGCCCTCCATCGTCACGTTCACCTTGAAGCCGGGGAGCTTGACCGAGACGCCGACGATCTCCCGAAACGGCCATTCGGGCTGGACCAGATCGGGGAATCGTCCGCTTTCGCGGGTGCCGTCGGGATGCCGAATCTCGACCGGCAGGTCCGCCTGCGCCGCCGGATGAAGGACGCAAAGGCCGGTACGCGCCGTCTCGAACGCCTGCGTGGCCTCGCCCGCGTAGGCGAACTCGATGCCCGCCGCCCCGCCTTCGATCCGAACCTCGACCGTCTGGCCGACCTCGTAGGCGAGCCGGTAGCGGACGGTGAAGCCGTCCTCCCGCGCGTCGACCTGAAGGTCGCTCACCGTCGGGGCGATCGTCTTCCAGTCCGGCAGCCGGAGCGTGGGATAGATCGCCCGCACCGCCTCCGTGCCGTCGGGCAGCTCCAGGTAGCGGAGGGAGCCGCTCTCGGGATCGAGCTCCATCGTCAGCGGCCCGGCCCGCAAGGGGATCGGCGCGGGCGGGGGCGTCGGGCGTCCGAAGACGAGGAGGTTCGGGTCCATGCCACCATTGTGGCGTGACCCCGCGCCAAGAAGCCGCCACCCTCGCCCGAACGCTCGGCGATCCCGCGCTCGATCTGGCGATGCTGGCCGAGGGCAACACCTCGGCCCGCGAGGACGAAGGGACGTTCTGGGTCAAGGCGAGCGGCCTCTCGATGCGAGAGATCGAACCGGAGGGGTTCGTCCAAGTTCGCTTCGAGCCGATCCTGGCCGCTCAGGGCTTGGACGACGCGGGCGTGCGGGCCCTTCTCGCTTCCGCCCGCGCGGAGGAAGGCCCGCTCCTGCCCAGCGTCGAGACCTTCATGCACGCCTGGCTACTGACCCTTCCGGGCGTGTCGGTCGTCGGCCACTGCCACCCGACCGACCTGCTTCCGATCCTCTGTCGCCCGGATGGGCCGGAGGAAGCCGCCCGGCGCTACTTCCCCGACGAGATCGTGTGCTGCGGCCCCGCGAGCGCGTGGGTTCCCTACGTCGATCCCGGTCTGCCCCTCGCGGAGGCGATTCGGGAGGGCGTCGAGGCGTACGTCGCGGAGTGGGGCGGCGTCCCGAAGACGATCTGGATGGGCAACCACGGCCTCATCGCCCTTGGATCGAACCGGCGAGAGGTCGAGTCGGCGACGCTGATGGCGGCCAAGGCCGCGCGGGTCCGACTCGGCGGCGCGTCCACCCCGCTGACTCGCGTCCAGGTCGAGCGGATCGCCAACCGCCCGGACGAGCACTACCGCCAACGTCTGCTGTGGCAGATCGCTGGGAACGGCGCCGAGTAGATGGTCGCCGCCGCCCGCCGCCCTTGGCCGCGGAGGAGCCGCTTGGGCTAAGCTTTCCGCCGTGTCAGACGCCGCCGTCCGCCGCATCCTCATCGAGAAGGACCCTTTCGCGGGTCGAGACCCGAGTTGGCAGCGGCGCGCCTGGTGGCCTGCCCACTGGATCGCGACCGAGGGGGCGGCCCCGTTCGTCGCGGGCTACCGCCTGACGTTCGAGTTGGCGGCGGAGACGACGGTGCGGCTCCACGTCTCCGCCGACGAGCGGTACGCGCTCTACCTCGACGGCAAGCTCGTCGGACGAGGCCCCGACCGGGGCGACATCGGCCACTGGAACTTCGAGACGTACGAAGCGACCCTTCCGGCGGGGCGGCATCGTCTCGCGGCGAAGGTCTGGACGATCGGCGAGGAGGCTCCCTACGCCCAGCACACCTTCGGTCACGGCTTTCTTCTGGCCGCCGAAGGCGCGTCCCTGAACAAGGAGCTTCTGAACACGGGCGAGGCCCCGTGGGAGGCGGCGATCCTGCCGGGCCACGGCTTCCTTCCCAAAGGGGTCGCTTGGGGATGCGGCCTCAAGCTGGAACTGGACGGAAGATCGTATCCGTGGGGATGGGAACGTGGCGAGGACGCGCTGTCCTGGACGGCGGCGAAGACGCTCGACCGGGGCTACGCCCGCGAGGGCGCGAACGACATGGAGCCGGGCCGAATGCTCATCCCGGCGATCCTGCCCGAGCAGTGGGAACGTCCGTTCGAGGGCGGACGGGTTCGCCACGTCGCGATCCATCTTGGCGGCAATACCCACGCGATCCCAATCCGCAACGCCGACTCGATCCCCGGTGAGGCCGCCGCGTGGCAAAACCTCGTCGGAGGGAAGCCGATGACGATTCCTGCGAACACCCGGCGGCGCGTCCTGCTCGACCTGGAGGAGTACGTCTGCGCCTACCCCGAGCTTCGCCTCCAGGGCGGACGCGGCGCCCGAGTCCGCGTTCATTGGCAGGAGGCCCTCTTCGACGCGAACGACCGCAAGGGCGACCGGGATGAGATCGAGGGCAAGAGCTTCCGCTCGATCTGGAGCCAGACGGACGGGGTCGGCGACCTTTTCGTCGCGGGTGGCGGCGACGAGCGACATTCGACGCTCTGGTGGGAGGCGGGCCGCTACGTCGAGATCGTGGTCGAGACGACGGACGCGCCCCTGACCGTCGCGTCCCTGGGCTTTCTCGAGACGCGCTATCCCTACGAGGACGCGAGCGAGTTCTCGTCGAGCGACCCGCGACTCGCGCGGGTCAAGCGGCTGGGCTACCGGACCCTGCAGATGTGCGCCCACGAGACGACGATGGACTGCCCGTTCTACGAGCAGCTCCAGTACGTCGGCGACACGCGGCTTCAGTGCCTCGTCGCCTACGTCACCGGCGACGACGACCGTCTCGCGCGTCAAGCTCTGCTAGCCTTCGACCGTAGCCGCGAACCCGAGGGCCTGACGCGCAGCCGCTATCCCTCCCGTATCCGCCAGACCATCCCCACCTTTTCCCTCTGGTGGGTCGCGGTGGTCCACGATTTCGCCCTCTGGCGCGGCGACCTCGCGTTCGTGCGCGGCCTTATGCCCGGCGTCCGCGCCGTCCTCGACGCCTACCGCCGCAACGTGGACGCGGACGGGGTCTACCACGCCCTCGAAGGCTGGAACTTCACCGACTGGGTTCCGGGTTGGAGCGACGGCGTGCCCGTCGGAGCCCATTGGGGCGTATCCGGCATCCTCAACCTCCACCTCGCCTACGTCGCGCGACTGGCGGCCGAGCTTGAAACGTGGATCGAGGAGCCTCAGCTCGCCTCGCGCCATCGCAGGCTCTACGACCGTGTGCTGCACGCCGCCGAAAAGCGGTTCTGGTCGCCCGGGCGTGGCCTCTACGCCGACGATGAGAAGCACGCCCACTGGAGCGAGCACGCCCAATGCCTCGCTCTCCTCGCGGGCGCACGCTACGGCAAGGTGGCCGTGCGAAAGATCGCGGACATGCCGATCGTCCAAGGGGAGACGCTTGCCCGGACGACCGTCTACTTCGACCACTACCTCTTCGAAGCCCTGGGAAGGGTCGGGCGCACGGACGTGCTGCAGAAGCGGCTCGGGCTCTGGTACGGCCTTCTCGACGACGGGCTACGGACGGTAGTCGAGATGCCCGAGCCGACCCGGAGCGATTGTCACGCCTGGGGCGCCCACCCGATCTACCACCTCTTCGCGACCTTTTTGGGCGTCCGCCCCACCGCTCCCGGTATGGCGACGGTTACCGTCCAGCCCCAGCTCGGCGGCCTCGAATGGGCCGAAGGCACCCTCCGCACCCCCCACGGTCCCCTCCATGTCCGCGCGGACGCCTCCGGCGTCCAGAAGATCCTGCCCAACGGCATCCGAGAAGCCTAAGCGAAACCATGACCCTCAACCGCCTCCGTTGCGAATACGCCACCACCCCGATCGGTCTCGGCGAGACCGCGCCCCGACTGGGTTGGGAGCTTTCCGAAGGGACTCAAACGGCCTACCGCCTGCAGAGCGACAACGGCTGGGACACCGGGCGCGTCGAGAGCGATGCGAGCGTAGCCGTCGTCTACGACGGTCCGGCCCTTAGGAGTCGCCAGCGGGTCGCGTGGACGGTGACCGTCTGGACCGAAGACGGCGAGGCCACCGCTTCGTCCTGGTTCGAGATGGGCCTTCTCCAAGCGGACGATTGGACCGCAGAATGGATCGAGGGACCGTTAGCGGGCGGGCCACGCTCGACCGTTCCGGCAACGACGTTCGCGGGATTGGTCGACGTCACGGACGGGATCGCTCGGGCGCGCCTATATCTGACCGCGCTGGGCTTGGTCGATTTTCGGATCAACGGCGAGTCGACCACAGACAGCGAACTTCTACCCGGCTGGACGGACTACCAGAAGCGGGTGCGCGTCTCGACCCACGACGTCACGGCGCTTGTACAGAGCGGCCTGAATACAGTGGAGGCGATGCTGGGAAGCGGTTGGTATGCGGGCAAGATCGGATGGCGCGAACGTGCCTTCTACGGCGATCGTCCTCGCCTACTCGCCCAGTTGGAAATCGAGACCACGTCGGGCGAGAGGATCGTACGGGGCACGAACGAATCGTGGACGCCCCACCTTGGAAAGATTCTCGATGAGGATCTACTCGACGGCGAATCGATCGACGCTCGCCGGACGCCGGAAGCGATCGGCAAGGCTCGCCTCGCTCCGCCCTACGAAGGTCGGCTCGTCGCCTGGAACTCGCCGCCGATCCGTCCGGTGCGCGTTCTCCAGCCGGTGTCGCGGACGAAAGACCTGTTCGACTTCGGCCAGAACCTCGTCGGGCGAATTCGCATCCGGGCGAATGGCAAGGGTGGCGAGACCGTCGTCGCCCGCTTCGCCGAACGCCTCGATGAAGGCAAGCTCTACACCGCGAACTACCGGGCCGCCCGCTCCACGGACCACCTCACCCTTGCGGCGGGTGCGAACGATCTCACCACCCGGTTCACCTTCCACGGCTTCCAGTACGCCGAGCTGGCGGGACTGCCGGAAGACGCGACGGTGGAGGCGGTCGTCCTGTCGAGCGACCTCGAACCGACCGGCTCTTTCGCCTGCAGCGAACCGCTTCTAAACCAGCTTTGGCACAACATCGAGTGGGGCTGGCGAGGCAACTCGGTCGACGTACCCACCGACTGCCCTCAGCGCGACGAGCGTCTGGGCTGGACGGGCGACGCCCAGGTGTTCGTCCGGACCTCGCTCTTCCTCTCCGACTCGCTCACGTTCTGGGAGAAGTACTCGACCGACCTCGCCGACTCCCAGAAGACGGATGGCCGCATCCCCCCGGTCGCTCCAGACCCCGGTGCGGATTTCGTCCACGACGGTGGGCCTGCCTGGTCCGACGCGGTCGTGATCTGTCCTTGGACCGCCTACCGGTGCTCGGGCGACGTCCGCATCCTCCAGCGGAACGCGGACTCGATGCGCCGGTGGGTCGACTGGCTCGCCACCTCCGCGAAGGACGGCATCCGATGCTACGAGGGTTACGAGGGCTGGCGCGGCTTCGGCGATTGGCTCAGCACCCAAGCCGAGACCCCCAACGAGCTGATCGGAACCGCGTTCTACGCCCACGTCGCGCGCCTTCTCGGACGGATCGAGCGCGTTCTCGGACGCGACGGCGCGGCGTACGACGCCTTAGCCGACGAGGTGAGGACCGCCTTCGTCCGCGAGTTCGGAGATCGACTGGAAAGTCAGACCGCGAACGTCCTCGCTCTGCACTTCGATCTGCTCCCCGAGACCCAAAGGCCCGATGCCCTCGGACGTCTCGTCGCCGATATCGAGGCGCGTGGCGACCATCTGAGCACCGGCTTCGTCGGCACTCCCTACCTGCCCCACGTCCTCACGGCGGGCGGACGGCTCGACGTCGCCTATCGCCTTCTGCTCCAGAAGTCCTGGCCCAGCTACCTCTATCCGGTCACCCAAGGCGCCACCACGATCTGGGAACGTTGGGACGGCTGGACGGAGGACAAGGGATTCCAGGACGTTGGGATGAACTCCTTCAACCACTACGCCTACGGCGCGATCGGCGATTGGATGGCGTCGACCGTGGCAGGAATCGATCTCGATCCCGAGATCGCGGGCTACAAGCGCTCTCGACTCACACCCCGTCCAGGGGGAGGACTCAAGAGCGCCGAGGCGTCCCTGAAGACGGCTTACGGGATCCTCTCGAGCGCCTGGACGATCGACGGCGGACGGTTCCGCTGGGTCGTCGAGTTGCCACCGAACACGACGGCGCGGGCGATCTTGCCGCCCGAAGCGGGCGACGCCGCCCATGACCTCAGGCCGGGGCGGCACACGTTCGACGAAGCCTGGTCCTAACGGGTCCAGGCTACGGACCCGTTCCGGCGCCGCCCGCCGCGCCGCTGGATCCCGCCGCGCCGCCGGCCCCCATCGTGCCTCCACCCGCCGTCGTTCCCCCGGCGGTGGTCCCGCTTGCCGACGACGTTCCCGACGAGGAGCCCATTCCCGAGGTTGTGCCCGAACCCGGCGTCGAGCCCATGCCGCTGGTGGTTCCAGAGCCGGAACTCGTGCCGCCTGCCGACGTGCCGCCAGCCGACGACATTCCTGTCGAGTCGCTCGACGTCGAGCCCGCGCCGGAGGTCGAGCCGGTCGTGCCAGCGGAGGTGTCGGTCGTCGACGTCGAGCCGCCAGAGGCGCCGCTACCGCCGCCCGGGGTCGAGCTACCGGCGGCAGACGACGTGCCGCTGGCGGAGTCCGTCGCCGTCGAGTCGCTGCCGGAGCCGCTGCCGCAACCGATCATGAGGGCCGCGAGGGCGGCCAGTGCGCTGAATTGGAACGTCCGTTTCATGGTTTCCTGGTCGCGGCCTTCGGGCCGCTAAGGATGGGAAGAGGTCCGCCCGCAAAGTGTTCGCCCCACTTTAAGGGACTTTGGAAACGATTAGGATCGGAAGCTCGCAACTCTTTGTTGGCAGGGCGCGTCTCTCCCAGAGATGGCGAGGAGAACGATGGCGATCCTGGGGGTTTTGGGAGTGGGGTTCGCGCTGGGCCTGCTCGTGCCGTTCGCGCGTTACGCCTACGGCGACACGAACGGGGTTCCCTACCGTTTCGATCGCCTGACTGGCGTCCAGCAGTACCCTTCCTCCTCTGGATGGGTTACCGACGACGATCTCTCGAAGAAGGTCGAAGAGCGGCTGGCGCCCGAGATCGCGCGGTTCGGCGAACGCGTCGCCCAGATGCGGGAGGCGCAAAGATCAGGATCCCTTCGTAAGATCGACGTCACGGGTCGTCAGGTGAGCGCCTACTACACGGACGGACGCAAGGAGGAGTACTACGCCCTCGACACGGCCGACCCGCGCCTCGACGACGTTCAGCGGATCGCCGATCGGCTCACGCCCCCCGTCTCGGGGGGTACGGCGGGCGGTACGGGCGAGTAGGCGAGAAGTCCGACAAGGCGGGCTTCCTCTCTCGTAGAATAGATCGCCATGTCTTCCCGGTTCGAAGAAGTCCCGGATTCGCCGCTTCTGCTCACGCCGGAGTTGGCCGAGCGCGTCGTCGAGCGATTCGCGGAGCGCCGGGCCGAGCGAGAACGCGCCGAGGTTGCCGAACGGGAACGCCTCGCGAACATGACCCGCGTCCACGAGTTGGCGGATCTCTTGGGCACGACGCCCGAAGAGATCCGCGAGATCGCGCAAGAGGAATCGAAGCGCCTGCCGCCTACACCGAAGCCGGTCGAGGTTCGACCAGAGCCCCCCGAAACGAAGCCTCGATGGCCGATCCATACGGCCTATCTCGTTACCCTCGCTCTCATCGCCTTACTGTGGCCGCCGTTCGCGGCGCGTTCGTACTTGGACACGCGCCCTCCCCACAAAAGGCTTGAACTTCCGCCAGGCTTCACCGCCGCCGTCATGGGCCACCGATTCGATCCTTACGTCGACGGAACCGTACGATCCACCGGACTGAACGCGCCCTGGGAAACCAACCATGAGTACCTCGTCCATCCGAGCATCCTGCCGCCGCCCCCCGGCTTCGCCCTCAAACTGATCTATCCGGGCGGCGACCGCATCGTGACCGGCCCTCCGGGACGCGTGAAGGACGACGCGGCGACGGTCGAAGCGCTCCAGAAGTCGATCCGTTCGCTCGTCGCCTACGAGGAATCGCTCGCGACGATCGAGGGCGACGTCCCGATCGTGCGCTACGATCGGGCGCCGTGGATGCCGCAGGACGCTTCCTACCAAGGACGTCCTGACTTCGTCGGATGGCACGATGTCGAGGTATCGGACGGCGTTCATACCCACCAGGGACTCGTGCCCGATCGCCGTTACGCCAAAGACCTCGCCGCCTATTCGAAAGCGATGACCCAACGGTTGAACGACCTGACGGATACCAAATTCTTCCCGGGACAACCGCCCGCGAACCTGCGTCCGGGCTCGGTTCGCGTCGCGATGCCGACTCTGCCGAAAGGGACGTCGTTTATGGTCTGGAACGGAAAGCGCACGATTTGGGCCCAGGGCTCGGCCACCAAGGCCGATCCGACCGCCGTTGGAGAAGGCTTCACCAGCCTTATCGAAGAAGCGACCCGTCGCCTCGCCGATTCGATGGGTCCAGTAGAGGATCACCTTCAGATCACCCTCGTGTATCCGGGTGGCGAGTACTACAACAACTGGCCTCTCGATGGCGCGAAGGCGTACCCACCCGGAGGCCAGCAGACGCGCCAAGCGGATGAGATCAAGAGCTTGGTTGCGAGCGCCATCTATGCCGTCGCACCCCCTTCCCGTCCTAAGGGGACGATCCGCTACGGTCCGCCCGCAACCCCGGCCCGTCCGGTCCCGTAAACCTCTCCCTGAAGCTTTCGCGGGCTCTCGTCCCCCTCGCTTGCGCGCTCGGCGGATCTCTCGTAGGCGTCTACGTCTATCCGGGACCGTACGCGTACGGCAGAGGCGAGAAGGAAGCGAGCTACCGCGTCAATCGATTCACCGGCTTCCAGGAGTTCGCCTCGTCTCACGGTTGGGTCGGCGAGCGGGAGCTCGTTCGGGACTCGCTCGACGGTGTCTTCGGCGGCATGGGCGACGCGTTCCGGCAAGCCGACGCGGCGAACGAGCGCCCTTAGGCTTAAGTAATCTACAGCCATGCCCTCTCGGTTCGAGGAAGCCTCGGAAGAAACACCCTTGCTCACGCCCGAATTGGCCGAGCAGGTGGTGGAGCGCTTTGCGGAACGGCGGGCCGAGCGCGAGCGCGCCGAGGCTGCCGAACGCGAGAGGCTCGCAAGCATGACCCGCATCCATGAGCTCGCGGATCTGCTCGGAACGACGCCCGAGGAGATTCAAGAGATCGCCCAGGCAGAGGCGAAGCGCCTCCCTAACTCACCAAAACCCGTCGAGGCCGTCCCGGTCGTCTCTCAAGATCCGCCTACCCTGTGGATGGTCCACGCGGCCTACCTCACGGCTCTCGCGGTGGTCGCCGCCTGGGGAGCGGCTCAGCGATCCAGCTTTAGAGTTCCTACCCCGCCAAAGCCGATCGTCGTCCGGGACCATCAGCCCCGCGAGAGGATTCTTATGGACCCCTCATTGGCCACTCCGCCTCAGGGCGTCAAGCTGACCCTGATCGGCGACGCCAGTCGGCACACCGTGGTCGGACTCCAGGGGCCGGTGACGAGGAGCAAGGCGACCGCCGACGCGCTCAAGAAGGCGATCTTGGCCCTCGTCCGGCACGAGGAGGCGAATTTCGGGACGATACGCAACTGGAAGCAGGCGTCGTTCGATTCGCCCGTTCGGGGAAGCGTGCCCTATCCGGCTCCGGGGGGCTGGCATCTGATCGAAGTGACCATCGGGGCGGAGATCGAGCGTCTTCGGATTCCAGACGGCCGCTTCGCCGAACGCTTCGGGGCGTTCGCGAAAGAGCGGAACGCGGCCTTGTCCGATTTTATCGCACACCGATTTCTGCAATCCGGCTCCCAGGACGGCTCTAAGGTCAAAGCCCGGCCATGATCCGCTCGACCGTCGCCTCGACGCTCAGCTCTGCGTTGTCGATCACGAGCCACCCCGCGCCCACGTCCTGTCGGTAGCGGTCGTTGGTATAGGCGATCGTCTCGTCCAGCAGGTGCGGGTCGAACGCTTTGTTCGTCCGCGTGTGGCTCCGCCGAAGGTTCGTCTCCAGGTCGGGCATCAGGAGGACCTTGACCACGCCCGGAACGGCGAAGGACTCGTCCAGACGCCGGGGATTGCGGCAGTGGTCCACCGCGACGGCGAAGCCCGCCGTCTGGTAGTGGCGCGCCACGCCGAGGGCGGCCCCTTCCGCGATCTGGAACTGCCGCTCCGTCTCGTCCGTCCACGGCACGCTGTCCGCCATCCCCGGCCCGACCCATCCGCGCAGATCGTCCACCGGCAGGTGCAGGCCACGCTCGAACCGGGCGAGGAGCGCGTCGCAGAGGGTGGTCTTCCCCGCCGCCGGCGGGCCGGAGATCAGAAAGATAGGTGACACCGGGCGAGAGCCTACCGCTTTGGGTCGCCCCTCGCCGAGCCGGATCGAGCCCGCGAGATTACGGAGCGGTCGCCCTTGCCTCGCCCTTGAGGTCCACCGTGGTCACTCCGCCGGAAAGGCCCGGCAAGTCCACCGTCTTGCGCCCGATCTTTCCCCGCAGGGACACGTCCATCTCGAACTTGCGTCCACCGAACGCGAGCCACGCCTTCGTCGTCGCCTCGAACGGCCCAACCTGCGAATCCTTGAACCCCATCGCCGCGACACTCGGAGCGTTCGGCGAGTCGGCGGCGATCTTCGCCGTCAGCCGTTCGTCCGTCCACTTGAGATCGACCTTCGCGACGACCGTCCGGACGCCCTTCGCGTCGGCGGGCAGGGTCATCGTCAGGCGCGCCGACTTGGCGCCAGGCCGGTAGGCCGCGTCGTCCTTGATTTTTCCGGCGAACCGAAAATCGCCCGCTTGGACCTCGAACGTCGTCTCCCCATCGACCTTCATCCCTTCTATCGGCGCATCCGCCGTCATCGCGAGCTTCGTTCGGGAAGCCGTCTGCGTCTCGCTCCAGGTGTCACTGAAGCCGCCGCCGGACTTCGTCATCGTCTCGTAGCGCACGGACTCCGAAAGGCTGAGCTTCGGAGCGGAAGGAGGGGATCCGGCGAGTGGAGACGCCAGCGTAAGAAGCAGGATCGCGCTTTTCATCCTAAAGCCATTCTAACGCGCTTCCTCCACCCTGGTAAGGTTCTTCCGAAGATGCTGATCTTTCCCCTCCTTGCGACGATGCCGGAGAAGCCCTACCGTCTCGTTTGGCGCGACGAGTTCGAGCGCGACGGGCGACCCGATCCGGCTAACTGGATCTACGAGGAAGGCTTCGTACGCAACAAGGAGCTTCAACTCTACCGGCCGGAGAACGCCCGCGTCGAGAAGGGCCGCCTCGTGATCGAGGCGCGGCGGGAGCAGGTTCCTAACCCGAGTTACGAAGCGGGCTCCGAGGACTGGCGAAGGGGCCGCAAGGAGGCGGCGTACACCTCGGCGTGCTTGGAGACGCGCGGCAAGCGCGAGTTCCGCTACGGTCGGTTCGAGATCCGGGCGAAGATCGATCCCCGACCCGGCCTCTGGCCTGCCATCTGGAGTCTGGGAACCCAGGGTCCATGGCCCCGGAACGGCGAGGTCGACCTGCTCGAGTTCTACCAGGACACGATTCTCGCCAACACTTGCTGGGGAAATGGCGCCTGGAACACCCAGAAGCGCCCGTACCCCTCGCTCACCGCCAAAGATCCCCGATGGGCGGACAAGTTCCACGTCTGGCGCATGGACTGGGACGAGGCATGGATCCGCATCTACCTGGATGGCGATCTTCTCAACCAGACGGACCTCTCGAAGACCCTCAACCCCGACGGTACGAATCCCTTCCACAATCCGCAGTTCCTACTGCTGAACCTCGCCGTCGGCTCGAATGGGGGCGACCCGAGCGCGACGGCGCTCCCATCGCGCTTCGAGGTCGACTTCGTACGCGTCTACCAACGCAGCTAAGCCATTCTGCCCTCCACCGAGGGGTACCTTACGCTGAATGGAGCCTAGCCGCCGCGACGTCCTGAAGGCCGCCGCCCTCGCCGCCGTCCCGGTCCCCGTTCTCGCGACCTCCGCCCTCGCTATGGAACCCGCCAAACCGAGCCTCGACGTCCACCGAACCCCCGATCTCGTGCGCGCCTTCGGGGCCGACGGCGAGATCGCGCTGACGAAAGAGGGCGACGCCTGGACGGGCAGCGGAGTCGAGGTCCGTTACACCGGCGGGACGCTCACCCTCAAGGCGAGCGTCGGCGTCACGCGACTTCAGCTCCGCTGGCGAGGCGACCTCGGTTGGGCGAAGGCGTACCTAGGCGACCACTGGGAGCGCTCCTACGCGGACCTCGGCTGGCAAGGCGAGCGGGCGGCACGCACCCTGCCCTGGTCGTTCCTGGCCACCGATGGCAAGCGAACCGACGGCTATGGCGTGATGATCGCGCCGGGCGCGATGTGCTTCTGGACCGGCGACGCGGAAGGCGTCTCGCTCTGGGCCGATGTGCGGAGCGGCGGCTCGCCCGTGCGCCTAGGCGACCGAACGCTCGCCGTTTGCACCGTCGTGTCCGTGTCCGGCGGCGCGCCCTTCGGCGTCCAGAAGGCGCTCTGCCGCGCGATGTGCCCCCACCCGCGCCTCGCCGACCACCCGGTGTACGGCACGAACGACTGGAACTACGCCTACGGCAACAACAGCGCGGAGCTCATCGCCGGCGTGAGTGGCCTGATCGCCGACCTCTCTCCCGACGTCTCCAACCGCCCTTACTCGGTGATCGACGATGGCTGGTCCAGCGGCGGCCAACTCGGTCACGGCCCTTGGGTGGGCAACGAACGGTTCGGCGACATGGGCGCCTTCGCGAGGCGTCTTAAGGGAATGGGCGTTCGGCCCGGCCTTTGGTTCCGACCCTTGACCGCCCTTCCCGGCCAGCCCGACGCGTGGAAACTGGCACGCAATCGAGACGCTCTGGACCCCACGATCCCGGAAACCCACGCGCACGTCGCGGAACATTTCCGTCGTTTCGCGAACTGGGGCTACGAGATGGTGAAACACGACTTCACCTCCTGGGACCTGTTCGGCCGCTGGGGCTTCTCGATGGGTCCGAGCGTCACCGCCGACGGGTGGCGCTTCCATGACGACACGAAGACCAACGCGGAGATCGTGCTCGGCCTCTACCGCACGATCCGGGAGGCGTCCGGCTCAATGCGGCTGATCGGTTGCAACACCTTCTCGCACCTCGCCGCCGGAACCCACGAGGTACAGCGTACGGGCGACGACACGAGCGGCCAGTCGTGGAACCGGACCCGCCGCATGGGCGTGAACACCCTCGCCTTCCGCGCCGCCCAGCAGGGCACGTTCTACACCGTCGATCCCGACATCGTGGCCGTCACCCACAACATCCCCTGGGAGCTGAACGAGCAGTGGCTCCGCCTCGTCGCCGGAAGCGGCGCCGCCCTTTTCGTTTCGGTCGAACCGTCGTTCCTAAACGAGACCCACAAGGCGGCCCTCCGAAAAGCCCTCACCCAGGCGGCGAAACCCCAGCCCGTCGGTGAGCCGCTCGACTGGCTCGACACCGACTGCCCGCGCGTCTGGCGGATCGACGGGAAGCGCACGGAGTTCCACTGGATGGACCGGATGGGCGCCTCGCCCTACGGCGACGAGTAGTCTACGCCGCCAGATATTCCTTCGGGACCAGAACCGGCCTGAAAGGCCGGTTCCTCGGGCGGGGGAACCCTCGAGAGGAACGGGAAGGTCAAAAGGGCATGATCGATACCACCCAGATTAGCGAGCACATGGAAGTGCGGGGCAACGACGGCGTCCATGTCGGCACGGTCGACCACCTCCAGGGTGAGAACCAGATCAAGCTCACCAAAAACGATCCCTCTTCGGGCGGCCAGCACCACTTTATCGATCTCGAGGACGTCGAGTCGGTCTCCGAAGGCGCGCTCGTGCTGAAGTACTCGTCCGAAGAGGCCAAGGGCATGTGGGCTACGCCGTAGTTCGAAGCTAAGCCGAACCGAGGAGGACGAGGCCCTTGGCCTCGTCCTTTTCCTTTTTCGACGCCCTACAATATAGATTGTCTTCTACGTCTTTACCGCAGGGCCTTAAAGCGCACAAGGAAGGCTCTGCGCCCTGGGAGAAAGCCGGACCTCGCCTAATGTTCGAACCGGTCGCGACCGTCACCATTGCGACGAACAGGTAAACGTCGATCAAGCCTTCTCTCGGTAAGCCTGCAGTTCCGCCTTCGCGTCGGCTCCGATCTGCGCCAGCTTCGTCTCCCACTCCTTTCGGTAGGGCCGGAGGGCGTCTCGGACCGCCTCAGCGATCGCGAGGTCACGGAACCACTTATGGTCAGCGGCGACGATCCGCCACGGGGCGGCTTCGGTCGAGCACTTCGACAGCGCGTCTTCGTAGGCCTCCGTCGTCTCGTCCCAGAACTCTCGCTCCTTCCAGTCTCCGACGTTGAGCTTCCATGCCTTGACCGGATCCTGCTCGCGGGCGAGCAACCGTTCCTCCTGCTCCTCTTTCGAGATGTGCAGGTAGAACTTCAGGACGATCGTGTCGGTGTCGACGAGAAGTCTTTCAAAGGCGTTGATCGCTTCGTAGCGCGGCTTCCAGGCCTCCTTAGGGACGAGTTTGTGGACGCGCACCGCGATCACGTCCTCGTAATGAGAACGGTTGAAGAGCGCGATCTCGCCCCGACCCGGCGCGTGAGGATGAACCCGCCACAGGAAATCGTGGGCTAATTCCTCGGGGCTCGGGGCCTTGAACGCCTTGACCGAAACGCCCTGGACGTTCGTGTACTCCAGAATCCGGTTGATCGCACCGTCCTTGCCGCCCGTGTCGCGCGCCTGGAACACGAGCAGAAGCCCGCGCGTCCGGGCGGCGGCCATGAGTTCCTGAAGCTCCTCGATCTCCTTTGCCATCTCGGCGAGGCGGAGTTTGGCCTCGACCTTGTCCATCCCGCCATCGTGGCCGGGCTTAAACTCTCGGAGATCGACCTTTGAACCCGGTTCGACGGTCCACGCGTACGACATAGGGACAGGATACAGGGGACCGCCCCTGCTTTCCTGTCCAACGGAGCCGGTTCTCCTTAGTCCTTGTACTTGACGCTGCAGCCGTAGGGCCGTGAAGTGGGCACGGAGACGGCCTTGCCCGCCATCGCCTCGGACAGGGCCTGGAGCGCGTAGTTGACTTTCGGGGTGGGGTTGTCCGTCTGCGCGTTGTCGATCGCGCCGTTGTAGATCATCGTGCCCTTGGGATCGATGATCACGATCTGCGGGGTGGTCTTCGCGTTGTAGAGCCTGCCCACCTTGCCGTCCGGGTCGAGGAGGACGTCGCTCGCGGCAACCTTCTGCGCCTTGAGGTAGCCCTTGTAGGTCTCCGGGTCCATGTAGCCCTGCTTGCCAGGCGCGGAGGAGCAGATCGACAGCCAGACCGCGCCCATCTTCTTGGCCTCGGCCTGGGTCGCCTGCATTCCACCCTTGTCGTAGTGGCCCTTGACGTAAGGACAGTCCCGGTTCGTCCACTCCAAGACGACGTACTTGCCCTTATGGTCGGTCAGGGCGACGGACTTGCCTCCGACGGAGGGGAGCGAGAAGGCAGGCGCGGGAGCGCCGACGGCGGGAGCCGCGAGGACGGCGAGGGCGAGGAGGGTGGTCATAGCGCTATTCCTTTTCGAGCTTCGTCTCGACCTGAACCGCCTGTCTCCTCGGCCCCGAGGCGAAGACGATCAGGCCCTTCAGTTGCGAACGCTGTTCCGGAAACGGCGAACGCTCCATCTTGAATACGATCTTTCCGCCTTGCAGAGTTGCCAAAATCGGCTTCGCCTGGTCGACGGCGCCCGATTCCGATGGGAAGAACTCCGCCCGCTTCCACCAGGAAGCGGGCGAGGCGAACGTCGCTTCGAGCGTGACTCCCTTCCCCGTCCGCGCCCGCAGGCGACCGGCTCCCGGTCGAGGAAGGGCGAGATGGGCGGATCGAAGGGCTTTGGCGTAGGGGCCGGGCTTCACGGCTCCGAGCGGTACCCGCGCGCCCACCGTCGCGCCTCCCTGGACGCACGCCTCCGAGCAGACGAGCCAACTCGCCTTCGCGGCGATCCCACCGGGCGTCGTCGAAGGGGTGATGCGGGCCAGGAAGAACGTCTTTCCCTCGTAGCCGTAGGCGGCGACTCCGCCGGGCGCGAAACGGCGGGGGATGGGAAACTCCAGGGGCTCGACCCGCCATCCTTTCGGAGCCGACCAAGCGATCCGCGTGGGAACGCCGGAGTCACCTGGGTTTCGCCAGTAGACGTGCCAGTGTGGATCGGTCGCGATCTCGACCGCCGCGAGGAATGGCCTCCCCGGCGCGACCCGCGTGACCTCCACGCGCATCGAGGCGCGGGCATGAGGCGAGTCAAGCATCAGAGCGGGAAGGAACATCCACCTTTTTCGTACGACGAACGGACGCGGGGTATCGTCCGGCGAGCGATGACGCTTACCCCCGACGAAAGCCGTACCCTCGACGCCGCCCTGGCGCGGATCGTCCCCGCCGATCGCGATCCCGGCGGGCTCGCAGCCCGCGCCTTCGTGCTTGGAAGAGCCGCGGTTCAGCCCGACGCCTACCGAGCGGGGCTCGCCTTGCTCGTGTCGCGGGGTTTCGCCGAACTCGATCCCGAAAGGCAGGATGATCTACTGCGTGAAATGGAAGGTCACCCGTTTCTCGGGCTGATTGTCCAGCACACGCTGGAGGGCTACTTTACGAGCGAAGCGGGTTTCGCCGCCGTCGGCTTTCGGGTGACGGCGTGAAGGAAGAGTACGACGCGATCGTCGTGGGGGCGGGGGCGGGCGGGGGCGTCGCGGCCTTCGTGCTGGCGAGCCGAGGGGCGCGGGTCTTGCTGTTGGAGCAAGGCGGATGGCTCGATTTCGCGACGACCGGTCGCGACCACCTGTGCAACCACCGCCTCGCCCAGTATGGCGACAACACCGGCCTCGACTCCCTCGCCAACCCGCGCGTGATCGCCGATCCCGAGCCCCGCGTGGTCCGCCCCTATCATCCGGGTTACAACCACAACGCGGTCGGCGTCGGCAGCGGAACCCTGGTCTACGGCGCGCAGGGATGGCGGTTCCACGAGAAGGACTTCCGCATGGCGAGCGAGTACGGCGTCCCCGAAGGTAGTTCGCTCGCGGACTGGCCGTTCGGGCTCGACGAGTTGGCATCCTGGTACGCGAAGGTCGAGACGAAGGTCGGCGTCGCGGGCGACCAACCCAGCCATCCGATGCCCCCGACCGCCCTTCCCGAGAAAGGCCGCCGCCTTCTCGAAACGGCGCGTACGCTCGGCTGGGAGGCGCGGCGAGTGCCCCTCCTGATCAACTCCGTCCCGCGCGACGGGCGAGCGGCGTGCGTGAACTGTCAGCACTGCGTCGGCTTCGCCTGCCCTGTCGACGCCAAGAACGGAACCCAGAACACGGTTATCCCTCGCGCTCTCGCTACCGGCAACCTGACCCTGCTTACGCACGCGACCGTCCTCCGGGTCGAGATCGAGGACGGCAAGGCGGTAGGCGTGACCTACGTGCATGAAAGCGCCGAGCTTCGCGTTCGCGCCGCGAACGTGGTGGTCTCGGCAGGCGCGATCGAGACCGCCCGGCTTCTCCTGCTTTCCGGAATCGAGAACGATGCGGTCGGGCGAAACCTTCAGGGTCACTACTATCACGGCGCTTTCGGCCTCTTTCCCGATCCCGTGTGGGACGGCGTTGGCCCCGGCGCCTCCGTCGCGACCACCCGATTCAACCATGGGAACGACGGCGTGATCGGCGGGGCGATGCTCGCGGACGACTTTATCGCCACCCCGATCTCGTTCGCCAAATCGTCCCGCCCTTCCGGCATCCCCGGTTGGGGACAGGCGCATAAGGACTGGATGCGCCACGCCTATCCCCGTTTCGTGAGCGCGGTCGGACCGGTGCAGGAGATTCCCCATCCCGAGTGCCGGGTGACCCTCGACCCGTGGGTCAAGGATGCCTTTGGCCGTCCGGTCGCCCGCCTTTCCGGCACGACCCACCCGGAGACCGTCCGCACCTCGGCCCTGATGAACCTCCGGGGCCAGGAGTGGCTCCGCGCCGCCGGGTGCGAGACGGTTTGGTCCGGCGAACCCGTCCTCCGTCTGAGCGCGGGCCAGCACCAGGCGGGGACGTGCCGCATGGGCGATGACCCACGGATATCGGCGGTCGACCCTTCGGGTCGGGTTCATGGGGTCAGGGGACTCTACGTCGCTGACGCCTCCGTCCACGTGACGAACGGCGGCTTCAACCCCGTTCTGACGATCATGGCTTTGGCGTGGCGCACGGCGGATCGTATCGCGGCTCGCTGAGCGGCGTCTATGGATTTATGGAACTCGAAGCGCGCGTTCTTCGGCTGGAGCGCGCGAATCGCCGACTGCTTCTCGCCTGGGGCCTCACGCTGAGCGCATTGCTCCTGGTGGGCGCGCAGACCACGACCGACATCGTCCGCGCCCGCCGGATCGAATTGGTCGATGAGCGAGGCGTCCCCCTGGCGACCCTCGCCCCCGCCCGGAACGGCGCGGGCGGCGAGTTGATCCTTCGTGACCGCGATGGCGAACGGCGCGCGAGCCTCGCCGCCGAACCAGGCGCAGCCACCTTAGGCCTCTCCGGCGGCCGCATCGACGATCCCGCCGGAACCGCCGCCCTACGCGCCGACGCGGACGGCGCCGCCCTCGGCATCCTTGGTTCGAAGGCGGGTCTCAGCGCGAGCGTCCGCAAGGACAAGCCTCGGATCGCGACGACCGACGCGAAGGGCAAAGAGACGTTCGCCGCGCCGTGGAGGTAAGGGCCTAGCGGCCTATCGCATGTTCACGAAGTCGACCGGGAACTCGAGGTCCAAGCCCTTCACGAACGCGATGGTCTTCTGAAGGTCGTCCTTGCTCTTGGAGGTGACGCGGATCTCGTCGCCCTGGATCTGCGCCTGGACCTTGAGTCCCTTGTCGCGGATCTGCTTGATGAGGGGCTTGGCCTTGTCCTGCTCGATGCCCTGCTTGAGGGTGAGGGGAAGCTTGACGCTGATGCCCGCGCCGGGCTCCAGCTTGCCCCACTCGATCTGGCGGCCGTCGACGCCACGTTTGATCAGCTTGGAGAACACGATCTCCTTGAGCTGATCCATGCGGAACTCGTCGTCCGCGATCAGGGTGATATCGTCCTTGTCCACAAGGATCTCGCACTTCGTCCCCTTAAGGTCGTAGCGGCTGGAGAGTTCACGCTCGGCCTGGTCGATCGCGTTCTTGACCTCCATCTTGTCCGCACGCGAGACGATGTCGAAGCTGAAGTCTTGGACTGCCATGGAAGAGAAGGTACCAGGGGCGCGGTCAGGCCTTCTCTAGGTCTTCGGCGCGCACGAGCAGCACGTAGTGCGTGTCGAACTCCAGCTCCTCCTTCGTCAGCGCCTTGCGCTGCTCCTCGGAGATGCCGTTCACGAACTTCTCGCGCATCTTCTGGGTGGCCGTCTTGTGGACGCCGCGGGGGGTCTCGCCGAGCGTCGACGGATCGACCTGAAGGGCCACCGTCCCGTCGCCGTAGACGCTCTGGACCTCGCCCGAAGCTCCCGCCATGTGCTCGAAGTACCGGCTCTTCGCCCGATCTTCGGCGGTGACCTTCCGCGTCACGACCCGTACCTTCTGACCGGTCTTCCATTGCGTCATGTCTACTATTTTACCCGAGCAAACCGTGCCCGCCCGAGAAGAGCGGGCGGGCGACACAGGGTTAGCGGGTGGTGGCGCTATCGCCGCCGGCGCCGTTCGTCGGGCCGCCGCCCCGCCCCTGCCCGGCGGGCAGCGTGTTGCGAGGGGGCCCTCCCGACCTCTGCATGTCGGGCGTGACTTCGCGGCCTGAAGCGGCCGCCGGGCTGTCGCCCTGGACCGGTTCGGGCTCGTTGCTTCCGCAGCCGCAGAGGCCGAGAGCCAGGAGCATCAAAGGGAAGATGGAGAGCCTTTTCATTCTCTTAGTACCCCTGATAAGGATTCAGCGGCCACGTCTGGAAGTCGAAGTCCGGCCGGAAGAGGATCGTGTGGCAGTAGCTCGAGTCGTACCACCCGTTTCCGCTGTCTACCGCGTTCGCCTTGTACTTCGTGTAGGGATCCCGCTTGAAGTCGGTCTTTCCCCCGATGTTCATGCCAAGTTGGCGCGATTTGGCGGAGGTGTCGGCGTTGACCCAGACCTGGGATCGACCGTAGATCCATTGGGAGGCGTTGGGATAGACAAAATAGTCGTAAGTTCCCTGTCCGTTGCACGAGCCCCCTTCCGGCACGGGAACGTAGCGGCACGAGATGTTGGTTCCGTTGCAGTTCGGCACCGGATTGGGGCCGGTGTCCACGCCATCGAGCGAGAGGTTGCCCTCCGTCTGGGTGTACAGTGGAAGTTCCGAAGGGGCGGCGACGGCGCTGCCGTTCCAGGCGTGGAGCAGGCCGTTGTAGGCGAAGCCGTTCTTTGCCGCCCGGTTGCCGGTCGTGAAGGCGGCATCGCTCACGTAGGCGCGGATCGAGTTCATGCCGGGCGGATGGAGCATCGCGTAGTTCTTGCGGTAAGGCTCGGTGACGTTCAGCACGTCGCCTCGCGAGATCTGGGTGTTCACGGTGTTCTCGCCGGACCGACCGACCATCCAGTCGGCGGGAACGTACTGGACGGCGAGCGAATTCTCCTGACCATCGTCCGTTTTCCCCCAGCCTGTAGGAAAGACGTCCTCACTGTCGGACATGTAGACGGCGGTGGCGGTCCCTTGTTGCTTGATCTGGCTTAGAGCGGCGGTCTTCTTCGCGGCGGCCTTAGCCTAGGCGAAGACGGGGAAGAGGATGGCGGCGAGGATGGCGATGATCGCGATGACGACGAGAAGTTCGATGAGCGTGAACGCACGAGAACGGTTTTTCATAGGCGTTAAACCGAAACAAGAGCCTGAGCAGACAAAGAGAAATCACGGGGCTTCCATACAAGGTCCCCAGAGACTCCATTATTCATCCTTTCCTAATTTTTACAAGGATAAAATAGACTTTTTCTCTTCAGCCGAACAGGGGATTTCTCGGCGTCGATCCGCGAAAAGGCCGCCTCATGGGAATTCCTCCGAGGCGGCCTTTCCGAAAGCGAAACCCAAAGGGTCTTAGCGGCGAAGCATCTGCTTCAGCTCGGAGGCGACGCCCGCGAAGCGTAGGGCGGTCTCCTCGTTCACGATGCCCGCCTTCACGTAGCGCAGAAGCGACTGGTTCATGGTCTGCATGCCCCAGAACGAACCCTCGTTCATGTGGTGGTACAGATCGCTGAAGTGGCCGTCTTCGATCGCCTTCTGGACCGTGGGGGTACAGACGAGGATCTCCTGGGCGACGACGCGGCCCTGGCCATCGGCGCGAGGAACGAGCTTCTGGGCGACGATCGCCCGGAGACAGTTCGCCATGCGGACGCGCATGTACTCCCGCTCGTGCGGCTGGAACATGTTCATGATACGGTCCATCGTCTCGTAGGCGGAGGCGGTGTGGACGGTGGAGAAGACGAGGTGGCCCGTCTCGCCCGCGGAGAGGGCGACGCCCATGGTGGTGGTATCGCGCATTTCACCGATCAGGATGATGTCCGGGGCTTCGCGGAGCACCGCGCGCAGCGCAGGGTGGAAATCGAGAGTGTCGAAGCCGATCTCGCGGTGCGAGACGTAGCACTGGTGGTCCTGGTGGACGTACTCAAGCGGGTCCTCGATGGTGACGATGTGGCCCGCGCGGTTGCGATTGATGTGGTCGATCATCGCCGCGAGGGTCGTCGTCTTGCCCGATCCGGTGGGTCCGGTGACGAGGATGAGACCCAGGCGCTGCTTGCACAGCTCCTTGAGGACGGGCGGCAGGTTCAACTCGTCCAGGGTGCGGACCCTGAACGGGATGATGCGCATGACGGTCGCGGCGGTGCCGCGCTGCCGGTAGATGTTCATGCGGACGCGGCACTGCCCTTCCAGCTCGAACGCGAGGTCCATCTCCCACGTCTCCTCGAAGATCTTCTTCTGGCGCTCCGTCATCATGTCCGTCACCAGCTTCTCGATCGCCGGGCCGGTCACGATAGGCATGTCGTCGGCGACGGGCACCATGGAGCCGTTGAGGCGCATCATGGGGTACTGGTTGGCCTTCACATAGACGTCGGAGACGTTCCGGTCGTAGCCGATCTGGATGAGATGGTGAAGGGTGAGTTCTTCGAGCGTCATGGCGGTTTTTGAAGGCAGCGAGCGTTACGACTTGGACATAGGCCGTCGGCCGATGAGGAGTATGAGGCAGTATACCAACGCCCCTGCGGCAACGGCGGCGCCTGCGAAGAGGGCGACGGTAAGGGGATCGGGGCCGCGTCGGGCGGGAGGCGTGGCGGCGTTCTGAACGGCGGCCTCCTCGTTGACGACGAGGCGAGCCGGGTCTTGCGAACGAAGCTCGACGTTGTACTCGACGCTGGAACCCACGGAACGCCCGGTAAAGACGAGGTCGCTTCCCCGCCCCGCCGTGTGGCGGGCGATCGTCTTCGGGCCGATCGTCACGCCGTCGAACGAGACGACCATGCGCCGCACGGTGTAGGGGGCCGGAGCACCCGCGAACGCCTGGGCCAGGGGAGCGATCGCGAGCGCGCCGGTGGCCGGGTCGACGAGGCCGTCCACCCCGCACGACCCCTTGACGATCGTCGCCGAGGGATCGCCTGGGCGGAAGCTCTCGCGATGGGCCTCGACGCCCCGCGCGGGAAAGCCGAGCCTCTCGCCTAAGGCGACGAGTCCCTTCTGGATCAACTCCGGCGGGTAGTCGGAGGCGCGGGCGCTGACGGTGACCAGATCCGCCCCGATCGCGGCTTTGCGTACGGAGACGATCAGGTCCGGCGTGGAGGGCACGGCTTGCGCCGACACCGGAGCGCCAAGGACCAAGGTCCCCGCGAGGCTGGCGGCAAAGGCAAGACGCGTCCGCATCGGCAGGACTCTACCCCCCAAGGGGGTGGTTCGCCAAGATAGACGCGCCGTCGGCCCACGTCCGTTCGAACGATTCGTCCGAAAGCGGGAACCTTCTTTCGTCCCGAACGCCGAACAAATGCCTGAAAAGGCGCGTAGGGGTATACGCAGCGGGCTATAATGGGCGCCCGCAAACGGACCAAAGGACGAAATGAACGAGACCGAACTCATCGCAGAACCTCAGGGTGGCATCCTGCTAACCGCCCGAGGCTATGGCCAGCTCAAGAAGGAGCTGGAGCACCTCACGAGCGTCAAGCGGCCCGAGATCGCGGATCGTATTCGTGAAAGTCAGCAGCACGGCGAGTTCAGCGAGGACAACAACGAACTCGACGAGGTGAAATTCGAGCAGGCGATGGTCGAGAACCGGATCGGCGAACTCAAGGCCATCTTCGGTAATGCCCACATCCTCGACGAGGCGCAACTCGCCACCGACCGCGTTGGCGTCGGCGTGCTCGTGACCGTCCACGACTCCTCCTATGACGACGAGTTCGAGATTCGTCTCGTGTCCAGCGTGGAAGCCGATCCGGCGAACGACCTGATCTCGATCGAATCGCCCATGGGCACGGCTCTCCTGGGCCACGCTCCGGGAGAAGACGTCGTCTTCGAGGCCCCTGAGGGCAAGAAGCGCTACAAGGTCATCTCGATCAGGAAATAGGCGACGGCTCTTCCTCTGGAACCTTGCTCGCCGCCCGTACGGTGGCGAGCAGTTTTTTCAGCCAGTCGTGCCTCGCTTGAGCCAGGAAGATAAGGTTCTCGTAAGCGACCATCTGGATCGAGCCCGCCTCGAAAGCCTCGGGGACGCTTGCTTCGACCTCGGCGATAAACGACTTGCTTTCGGCGATCCAGCCTTTGACGACGCGGATCTGCTCCGTCGGCTTCAGGCGCGGCAGGAAGTAGGCGCGGGTGCGGATCGGGTCGACGAGGTAGCCGAACTCCTGCCGGTCCGGCGGAAACGTGAGCCAGCTCTGGAGCGTCGATTGCCCCGCCTCGGTCAGTTCGTACTCGGTGCGCTCCCGGTTCGGCACGCCCACACGGCGGGCTTCCCGCAACAGCTCGTCCTTTTCGAGACGGCGTAGGACGCGATACACCGAGCCGCTCTCCGAGCTCCAGCGCCCTCCACGCATGCGGGTCATCTGCTTTCGCATAGCGTAGCCGGAGCTGGTACCGCTTCCAACCATCGCAAGGATGAGAAACTCGAGTTCGCTATAGGGGCCACCGTTCATCTGCTTTAAAGTCCTGTACACGATCGCCAACGCGAACGCCGCTGTTACTTTAGCGCGAAATTCTCGACGGCGCTAGACAGGGGAACCTTTTCTCCCTGAAAATACGTACAAGGTCGCGCCGAACCGAGATCCGGGTTCGAAAGGACGATTTCCCCGGCCTCTTCGTTCCAAAGGTCTCAAAGCGGCGCCCTCGGCTCCCGTCCGGGGTATCCTGTCCAGACCCCCAAGGCAAGTCCCGGGGGCGAACATCGATGGCAAACGTCGCAACCGGCAACGAGGAACCCCGAAAGCCCCAAGGAGGCGGTGGCCTCGCCGTGCCGCGCTCGAAGCGCGGAATCAAAGGCTTTTTCGCGGAGGTCAAGCGCGAAGGCAAGAAAGTGAGTTGGCCGACCGTTCCCGAGACCCACCGCCTCACCGGCGTGGTTCTCGGCGTATGCGCCCTCCTCGTCGTCACATTGACGACCTTGGGCTACGTTTTCCAGTTCGTCGTCGACTTCCTCACCCACCTCTAAGAGGCCCCGCTTTACCGCCATGCCGAAATCCTGGTACGCCGTCCACACCATCTCCGGTCACGAGAACAAGGTCAGGGACGTCCTGACTCGCCGCGCCCAGGTCGAAGGTCTTTGGAACTACGACATCTACGAGATCCTGATCCCGACCGAGCGCGAGCTCCAGACCCGCAACAACAAGCGCTACGAGATCGACCGCAAGGTCTTCCCCGGCTATATCCTCGTTCAGATGTCGCTTACCGACGAAGCGTTCAAGCTCGTCAAGAGCACCAGCGGCGTGACCGGCTTCGTCCAGAGCGGCAGCAAGCCCGTGCCCATGGAGGACTACGAGGTTCGCCGCATCCAGACCAACCTCGCCGCCAGCCAAGAGGCCCCGAAGGTCAACTGGAGCAAGAACGAGACTATCCGCGTCGTCGAAGGCCCCTTCAGCGACTTCACCGGCAAGATCGAAGAGATCACCCCGGACAAGGAAAAGCTCAAGGTGCTCATCAACATCTTCGGTCGCGACACCCCCGTCGAACTCGACTTCAACCAGGTCGAGAAGATCTGAACGAACGGCTCACCCCCTCGGACTGTAGTCCAGCGGACAAACGCCGGGATCTTCCACGGTCCCGGCGTTTTTGTCGCTCATCAACGACTCGGGCTGAAAGCCTCCCGCTAACACCCGCTTAGGTTGACGCGTCCTCTCGACGGCCCCGTCGCAAAGCGTTCGTGCGCAAAATTCCCGCACTCCGCGATCCGACGC
>Ga0160428_1000343_pt1 | contig 54137 bp, 48 predicted proteins | sample SolpanmetagenomM_FD_108198 | JGI IMG/M metagenome (GOLD analysis project Ga0160428, IMG submission 108198) | Solar panel surface microbial communities from Lawrence Berkeley National Laboratory, California, USA - M | ecosystem: Engineered > Built environment > Solar panel > Unclassified ... | reverse complement strand
TTCACAAACAGGCTAGTCAGAGCGCGAGGGATTTTCAATAGGGGCACAAAGGTAGAAGTTCGTGCGGGGAATAAAAAACAAAAAAATCAATTCCGCTGGGTTACCTTTCGCGTTTGCGATGCAATAGATAGCAACTTAGAAAACACGCATTTGCGCAGAATTGTTGCGCACGTTAGCGATGGAGATGACGTTGCCACGCCAACCGCAGCATACTATTTTTCGTTGATTTTGCCTTGGTTCAGCCAGTTTTTCACAACAAGTGGCTAATAGGCATAACGAGCCGAAGCGGCCCTACGGGCAGTTCGTAGCAATAGGTGAATACTGCCAATTGCTACTCCACTATTTCTAAACCATTACGCCTGTTATTTCCAGTTTTCCTACTACTAAACCTAGCCGTAACATTGGCGTGCTTATGTGAATAATACGGAGGAGCTTCGGTAAACGTTAGCTAGTCTTACTCCCCTTTTTGAAGTGAAAAAAGCCAAACGCCCGACCGAACAAGAGTTCGGTCGGGCGTTTGGCTTCCTACGTGGAGGTAACTATTCTACACTAGGGGCGTCCGGGGCGGCCGTGAGGGCCGTACCGTCGGCGGGGCGAGGGCCTTTGCCACCCCGGTTGCGGCCGCCACGCTTGCGGCGGCGTTGGCCCTCAGGTTTGTCGCCGTCGGCGCGGGGCTCGTGGGGGGTAGGGGACTCGCCTTCAGGGCGCGGTTCGCGGGGTGGACGGGGAGCACGCGGTGATTCGCCTTCGGGGCGGGGCTCGCGGGGCGGGCGGGGGGCGCGTGGTGCTTCACCCTCGGGACGGGGCTCACGAGGCGAGCGACCTTCACGGGGCGGGGCTACGTAGCCCGCCACGGGCGCTTGGCCAGCGTCGATGGCCGCGAGGCGAGCGGTAGCCTGGGCCAGCCGCTCGGCGCGCTTAGGATCATTCTTATCCTCATCGCGGCGTGGGCCGCGGTCACGGCCGCCACCCTCGCCACGAGGTGGCCGGGCGCCACCATCTGCGTGGCCGCCTTCGCGGCGGGGGCCTCGGTCGTGACCCCCGCCACTGCTGCCGCGGCCACCTTCGCGAGGGCCGGTCTTGCCACGTAGGCCGCTAAAACGCTTAGGGTCAAACTCGGGCGCTACACCGTAGCCCAGCGCTTCCGTAATAGCCTGCTTCTCAATTTCGCGCTCAATGAGCTTTTCGATTTTAATGATGCGGTCCTGGTCCTGGTCGGCGATAAACGTGATGGCCGTGCCCGTGGTGGCCGCCCGCGCCGTGCGGCCGATGCGGTGTACATAATCCTCAGCGGCGCGGGGCACGTCGAAGTTCACTACATGGCTCAGCGAGTCGATATCGATGCCGCGGCTCACCACGTCGGTAGCCACCAGGATGGGAAACTGCTTGTTTTTGAAGGCGCGCATGGTTTCTTCGCGCTCCTCCTGGGTGCGGTCCGAACTGATGCCCTGCGCCGGGTAGCCTAGCTTGTTTAGCGAGCGCACAATGCCTGCTACCGCCGATTTCTTGCTGGTAAACAGCACCATGCTCTGCACATCCTGGGCCTTGATGAGGTGTTCTAGCACGGGCAGCTTCTGGTGGTCGAAGGTCATGTAGAACTGCTGGTTGATGCCAGCCGCTGGCTTGCTCACGGCCAAGCGCACCTCGTCGGGGTCTTGCAGAATCTGCTGCGAAAAGTCCTTGATTTTGCTCGGCATGGTAGCCGAAAACAGCAGCGTTTGGCGCTGCTTGGGCAGCTGGCGCACAATGTTGAGAATGTCATCGGCAAAGCCCATGTCCATCATCTTATCGGCCTCGTCGAGCACAAGGTACTTCAAGTCCTCAAACTTGACGTAGCCAAGCTGCATGTGGGCAATGAGGCGACCAGGTGTGGCCACAATAATGTCGGCTCCCGAGGTGAGTGCGCGCTTCTGCTGCTCCCAGTTCTCGCTCTTGCCGCCGCCGTAAATGGCAATGGATGAGGCTTCTACAAAGTAGCCAAAGCCCGTAATCTGCTCGTCAATTTGGGTAGCTAGCTCGCGGGTAGGCACTAGTACGAGGGTCGAGGTGGTGCCATGCCCGGCGTGCGAAATCTTATCGAGAAGCGGCACCAGGTAGGCGGCCGTTTTACCGGTGCCGGTCTGGGCACAGGCAATTAAGTCTTTGCCCGCCAGTATTTTAGGAATTGCCTGCTCCTGAATGGGCGTGGCGTTGAGATAGTTCATGGCATCCACGCCGGCCAGCAGGTCGTCGTGGAGGTTAAAATCGTGAAAAGTCAAAGGTTCAGCTAGTAAAGTGAGAAAAAGCGCTGACCTTGCGTTTCCTGGCCAGCAAACCGCTTGATTTAGTACAAAGGTAAGCTGAATAAGTGCCGCGCTTGCACCTACCTTCGCCCCATGCCTCTCGACCGATTCTCGGAGCAAGCCGCGCAGTACGCCCGTTATCGCCTCTCCTACCCACCCGAACTCTACGCCTGGCTGCTGCCGCAGGTACCCAACCGCCTGCGGGCTTGGGACTGCGCCACCGGCAATGGCCAAGTGGCCACCGTGCTGGCCGACTACTTCCGCGAGGTAGAAGCTACCGACCTCAGCGCCAATCAGCTAGCTGAAGCCGAGGAGCGTCCCAATATTCACTACCAAGTAGCCACGGCCGAACATACGCCTTTTCCAGACGACTACTTTGACTTGATTACGGTGGGGCAGGCCGTGCATTGGTTCGACCAAGAGTCCTACCACCGCGAGGTGAGGCGCGTGGCCGGCCCCGGCACCGTGTTAGCCGAGTGGGGCTACAGCCTAGGCCAAACCGGCGATGCGGAATTAGATGCCCTCATCCGGCACTTTCATGACGAGGTAGTGGGTTCTTACTGGGATGCCAATCGTTGGCATGTTCTAGATGAGTACGCGCGGCTACAGTTTCCTTTTGCCCACGTGCGCACAGCACACTTTGAGGTGCGTCGGCAGTGGTCAGCCGCGTGGTACCTGGATTATCTGCGCACGTGGTCGGCTGTGGCCAACTACAGCCGCCAGCATGATAACGCCGATGCCGTGCTGCTAATAGCCGACGAGCTGACGCGCCAGTGGGGGGTAGGGGAGCGGGCTGTAATATTTCCAGTATTTGCGCGGGCCGGCGTGGTGTAATGAATTAATAACTGTTGCGATGAAAGCTAATAAAATTCTTAGTCTGCCAGCTGGCTGGAAAGTCAGAGTGAAGCTATCTACTCCTGGTAATTACACGGTTATGCTATTTAAGCAGCAGCAAGTCCGTATGGAGCTCTTGTGCCAGCGCGCGGCCGTAGCTGTAGCCGTGTGGGAATGCGTGGCTTGGGCCGCGCGCGTGCACGCCGACCAACGACTACTTTACCCATTAGGCCTAAGCTGATGAACCCTACCCTGCCCTTTGCCGGCCTGCGCGTGCTAGAACTCGCCACCGTGCTGGCCGGCCCTCAGGTGGGCCAGTTCTTTGCCGAGCTAGGGGCAGCGGTACTAAAAGTAGAAGCGCCGACCGGCGATGTCACGCGCACCTGGCGCACCGCTGGCGATGACCCCGACAGCAGTGTCTCGGCCTACTTCGCTGCGTCTAACTGGGGTAAGACTTCCGTGGTGCTTGACCTCACCCAGCCCGCGGCGCAGGCCGAATTGCGCCGCCTGGCTGCCGAGGCCGATGTGTTAGTCGCTAGCTTCAAGCCCGGCGCCGCCGACCAGTTGGGGGCCGGCCCTACCCCCCTGCGGGCCCTGAACCCGCGCCTTATTTATGCGCACCTCACGGGCTACGGCCCAGCCAGCCCGCGCGTGGGCTAAGATGCCGTGCTGCAAGCCGAAACCGGCTTCATGCACCTAAATGCCGCTGGCCCAGCCGACCCGCCCCAAAAAATGCCGGTGGCTTTTATCGACCTGCTGGCCGCGCATCAGCTGAAAGAGGGTATCCTCACAGCGCTCTATCAGCGCGAAAAAACCGGCCAAGGCGCGCTCCTTGAAGTGAGCCTGCACGACAGCGCGCTGGCTTCGCTGGCCAACCAAGGTGCCACCTGGCTCACCACGGGCCATGACCCCACTCCGCTCGGCTCGGGCCATCCCAGCATTGTGCCCTACGGCACCTTGTACCGCGCTGCCGACGGCCAACGCCTAGTGCTGGCGGTGGGTACCGATGCGCAGTTTCGGCAACTGTGCATCGTGCTGCAGCGTCCGCACTGGGCGCGCGAAGTCCGCTTTAGCACCAATCCTGCGCGAGTGCGCCATCGCCAGGCGCTCGAAGAACTACTGCTCGTGCGCATTGCGGAGCTCGATAGCACGGCCCTGCTGCACGAGTTGGCCCGGCTTGGGGTGCCTGCTGGGGCAGTACGCTCGGTAGGCGAGGCGCTCGACCAGGCAGCGGCACGCGATATGCTGCTGCCGCCCACTGCCGCTTTTCCTCACTCTGGCCTACGCACCGTAGCATTTCGCAGCTCGGCCTGGCCCGTGGCCGATGCTTTGCTACCCCCGCCAGCCCTACCCCCTAGCTTAGGCGCGATAATTGGATAAGCATTGCTTCGCAACGCCATTCCGGGCTTTACCGTTGAGGTAGTGCATTAGCGCTTTTGCATGAAATCTATATTTTTCCCGCGTGCCTTGGGCGCGTTCTTGGTGGGGCTGCTGCTACTGGCCCAGCGCCCAGCCCATGCGTATTCGGTGCTCAGCCACCAAGCTAATATTGACTCATGCTGGGTGCCTTGCCTGCGCCCCGCCCTGGAGCGTCGCTTTCCGGGAGGCACCGACGAGGAACTGCGTGATGCTAAGGCTTATGCATACGGAGGCTCTATTATGCAAGACATGGGCTACTACCCCTTCGGCTCGGCGCTATTCACGAATTTAGCGCACTATGTGCGCTCGGGCGATTTTGTCAGCAACTTGCTTAAGAACGCGCACGACCGTAAAGAATATGCCTTTGCGCTGGGCGCGCTGGCACACTACGCTGCCGACATCTACGGCCACGAAATGGGTATTAATCGGTCGGTGCCGCTGCTTTTCCCTAAGTTGGGCCAGCAATATGGCCCAGTAGTAACCTACGAGGAAGACCCGGTAGCCCACGGCCGCACCGAGTTTGCTTTCGACGTGACGCAGTTAGCCGCCGGCCACTATCGCTCCAATGCGTACCACGATTTTATTGGCTTTAAGGTGAGCAAAGAGTTGTTAGAGCGGACCTTTGCTCAAACTTATGGTTTAGAGCTCAAGCAGATAGTTCTCAACGTAGACTTGGCACTGGGCTCGTACCGCTTTGCAGTGCGCAACCTGATTCCGTTGGCCAGCCGTGCCGCTTGGCGCGCCAATCGCCATGAGTTGCGCCGTGTAAACCGGCGTATCCGGCGCCGCGACTATGTATACAAGCAGAGCAAAGCTGCATATGAACGCGAATACGGCAGCAACTACGAGCGGCCCGGTTTTGGCGCACGTATCGTCGCCGGCGTTATCCAGATCTTGCCTAAGGTTGGCAAGCTCAAAAGCCTTAAGTTTATTGCTCCGAGTCCGCAGTCGCAGGCGCTGTTCCGCGCCAGCTTTCACCAGACCATCCTCACGTACTGCAAGTTTTTGGATAGTCAGACGGCCCAGGTAGGCCAGGCGCCCACTTTGCCCAACACCGATTTTGATACTGGGCACCCTACCCTGCTGGGCGAGTACAGCTTGGCCGACCGCACCTACGGCGAATGGGTACGCCAGCTAGCAAAAGATGATTTCAAGGATGTTTCGGCGTCGATGCGTCAAAATATTCTGGCCTTTTTTGCCGATACATCCCGCTCGCCGCTCAATGTAGAAGAAAAGGAAAAGGAGAATCTCCTCAAAACCAAGGAAGCCCTGGCACGCCTGCGTACCCTGAAACTTTAGCCGCCGAGTAGGGATAGGGGCTTTAGCCAAATAGAAGTGGTCCTGACGAATAGCGAATAGCTAGCGTCAGGACCACTTCTAATTGACTTGGCACGCAACTTAGTTATCGTCGCGGCCGCTAGTGAGGCCAGGCGGCGGCGTGCCCTGGTTGCCACGCACCGTGGGGATGCCCATCTTCTCCTCACGCTTCTGCTGGTAGCGCATGAACTGAGCAGCAGTAAGCACATCTTTTAACTTTTCAAGGCGGGCCAAGCCAATGTCATCAATGGAGCCACGCAATTTATTGGGCTCCTGACGATAGCGTACATGAGCGGCCTCCAGCGTACGCACGGAAACCGTGTTAATAGCCCGGACCTTTTCGACCTGCGCTGGGTTCAAACCTAGTGCCTGCGTCATGTTGGTGGTGAGGGCTTCAGCCCGCTCGGCTACCGAGCTAGGGCGAGGTGACACAGGCTCTGCGGACTTTGTAGCTGCTGAAGCCAGCTGAGCCATCGCCGCATTGGAAGTAAGCGAAAGGCCAACAGCTACCAAAATAATAGAAGCGGTGCGCATGGTATAGAAACTATCGTAGGAATTAGGTAAGATCTGATTTGCGTAGGGTAGCAACTTAAGCATTATCCTCTAACGTGAGTATCTGCCATTTTGGTGCCGAAGGCAATAATTGCACAAAAAAAGCCGCTGGAAATCAGCGGCTTTTTGAGAAGAATGCGAGATGATCTGTAATAACAGCTTTGTTACTTGACAGTATAGCTAGCACCCGTAATTGTCTTAGCGCTAGTATTAACCGTACCAGGATTAAGGGTAATTGTGTATGTCTTGGCTACTGGTACTACGATATCGCCAGACTTTTGCGCGAGCGTACCACCCGTGCTGCTCCAAGCACCTCCGAGGTCGAGGTCATCTTTCCACTGCCCACCGTAGCGGAATTTGAAAGCAGCAGCATTAAGAGGCCCCGTGTAGGAATACGTCTTCGCAACGCAATCGTAAGTCAGTTTAATATCGGTATCCCAGTCTTTACCAGCTGGGCCAATGATAGTCCAAGCTTGGCTAGTGGCAGGCTGCTCGCAGAACGCATAAGGCGTGGCTGTGAAGGTGCTGGTAGCCGAAGCTACTGAGGGGGCGGCGGCACCTACCGAGGCAACTACCCGCACATCGGCCTGGGTGGCAACTGGGGCGGCGCTAGTGCTCACCAGTCCTTTGGTCTGGTAAACCGAGTTCAGGTCGCTAACCGATAGGGTTTTCGTCAGGGCAGAGCCTGCATCGAACGAAACGGGCGCGCTAAAGTCGCCACCTTTCTTGTCGAATTGCAGGGTATATGTCACAATGGCCTGGTAGCCAAACGTAACGGGCGTCCAGGTATAGGTAACGGCGCTGTTGGTAGCATTAGGCTGCGCCAGCACCACATTATTGGCCGAGGTAGTGAGGGTAGGGGCTGCGCTCGGCTGAATAACGGTTTTTACTTCGTCCTTCTTACAGGACGAAACTAGTAGCACGAACGCCGCACAAAACCCCAGCGCCTGGGTAAGAGATTTTTTCATGGGTGGAATGATGAAGAGAGGGAGAAAAGCAGCGTATTGGCTAACCCAACACGCTGCAATTGACGTTAATTCAACTTAGTAGCCAGGGTTTTGGGGCAGGTTGGGGTTAGCTACCCGGTCGGTGTTTGGAATAGGGAACACCGAGCGGTAAGTTTCTACATCTTTACCAGTTGCTACCCCCCCTTTGAAGGCCCAGTTGTAGCCAGTAGTGTACTTGCTGAAGCGGATGAGGTCGGTCCGGCGGTGGCCTTCCCAGAACAACTCGCGAGCCCGCTCATCAAGAATAGAGTTCAGCGTGAGGTCGCCGGCCGCGATGGCCGTGGCGCCCGAGCGCGTCCGGATGGCGTTCACGTAGGCCAGGGCCTGCGTGGCCGAGCCACCCGTGCCGCCGCGCAGCACTGCTTCCGAATACATGAGCATGACGTCGGCCAGGCGGAACATGGGAAAGTCAGTGTCCGGGAATGTGAGGTTGGAGCCCGGCCGTCCGGTCGAGGTCACGTTGCGGTACTTCGCAACCAGCGGGCCGCTGGTAAACTGGCCTAGCGTATCTACGCGAGGGTTCTGGCCCTTGAAGACGAACATGGCCGAGCGAGCATCTCTAGCGTTGTTGGTCGTAGTAGAACCAAACAGGGATGTGAGCGCCGGCTTAGTGCGCAAGCCTGACCAACCACCATCAATGTCAGCCTGGGCGGCGGTGTAGGCACGGCCGTTAGGCGCGTGTACCAGGTACGTCATGCCGCCGTAGTTCTGGGTGCGCGTGCCATCAAACGTGATGGGGAAGATAACCTCGTTGCGGGCCGAGTTGCTGTTGTTGTCAGCCAGAAACAGGTTAGCGTAAACCGGGCTGAGTGAGTAGCCCGCCGTGCTAGCCAATACTTTGCTGGCATACGTTACGGCGTCGGTCGAACGGTCAGTACCAGTGTAAACTTTCGCGTTCAGGTACAGCTTGGTGAGTAGCGTCCAAAGCACACCCTGGTCGGCGCGGGCATACACGGCTTTGGGAGCCAGCAGTGCGCCGCTGTTAGAATCCAGTCCCTCTAGGGCTTTCAGCTCCGACTCCACATAGGTGAACATATCAGAACCCTTGCGGTACTGGGGGGTAGTGCCGATGGCGTCGGCCTCAGTGGCAAATGGGCCACCGCCAAACAAGTCGATGGCGTGCCAGTAGCAAAGCGCACGCAGCAGGCGAGCCTCCGAGCGGTAGGTACGTACTGTGTTGGCGTTGGCCCCCGTGATGCCGCGCGAGGATAGGTTGGCGTCTGAAGTCTGGCGAATGAACTCGTTGCAGAGGCCGATTTCGTAGTACACGCGGTCGTAAGTAGCACGTACAAATTCGTTGTCGGCATTCCACTGGAGCGTGTTCACAGCGGGCAAGGTGCCATCGTTCCAGCCAATAACGGCTTCGTCTGTAGTGATTTCTTGTAGCTGCCAGTACTGGCGGATGTAGTTCGAGAAGCCTTCGTCGATACCTGAGATATCACCCTGGCCGGCCGGACCCTGCTGGCCGCTTACGGCGAAAGTGGCGTAGAGACGGGCCAGCACCTGCTGAATCTGGGCGGGGTCCGCATATACCACGTTGGCCGACGCCGCGTAGTCAGGCGTCTGGTTCAGGTCCTTAGTACACGAGGGAGCAATGGCCGATACGCCGACTGCCAAGGCTACTATTCCCAGTGTGTGAGTGAGTTTGCGTTGCATAATAAATAGGGTGGGAAAATTAGAGACCAAGATTCAAGCCAACGGTGAACGTACGAGCCCGGGGGTAAATCGTATTGTCGATACCACCAATTATTTCTGGGTCAAGCCCTTGGTATTTGGTAATCAGGAACAGGTTCTGGCCTGCCAGGCTTAGGCTCAAATTCGTGCCCTTCTTAATTAGTTCACCAAAATTGTATCCAATCGTAGCGTTCTGCAGTCGGAGGAACGAGCCATTCTCGATGAAATAATCGGAGAAGTACTGCGCGTTGGTAAAGCGCGAGGCTAGGAACTCCTGGGTCTTGTTGCTCACAAAGCCCTGCGAGTTCTGGTCGTAGTAGCTGTTGGCGCGCACGTTGTTGTACACGTAGTTACCTAGATTGGCACGCAGCGTGAAAGCTACATTGAATCCTTTGTAGGTAGCGTTGGCACCGCCACCCAGTATCCACTGCGGGCGGGGCGACTTGTAGCGGTAGCGGTCGGTGCTGTTGATAACGCCATCGGCGTTGGTATCTGCGTACACGCCCTGCAGTGGCTGGCCGTTGGTACCATATATCTGCTGGTTCACGTAGAACGACTGCGTGGGGTGGCCTACCGTGTTGATTTGGATGTTGTTGCCTACCCCACCGCTGATGCCACCGGTCGGCTGGCCCACGTCGTTGCCCGAGCCGTAGATGGTAAGCTGGGTCAGCTTATTCTGGTTGTAGGTACCGTTGGCATTTACCGTGATGTTGAGCTTGTCGCCCTTCACCAAATCCAAGTTAGTGATAATTTCTACCCCCCGGTTGGTGAGCGAACCTACGTTGAAATTGCCTGCGTTGGACAAGCCAGCCAGAGCAGGAATATTTACGAAGTTGAGCAGGTTTTTGGTGTCGCGGCGATACACGTCAACCGAGCCGTAGAAGCGACCGTCGAAGAAGCCGTAGTCAAGACCTGCGTTGTAGGTCGTTGTCGTTTCCCAAGTAATGTTGGGGTTGTACTGCTCGGAGCGCAAGGTGCGGTAAAACTGATTGCCGAACTGGTACTGCGCCGCGTTGTTGCTGAGCGAGAGCGACGCCAGGAAGGGGTAGTAATTGTTGCCCAAGTCCTGCTGGCCGGTCTGGCCGTAGCCAATGCGCAGCTTCAAGTCCGAAATTGCGGTCGAGTTCTTCAGGAAGTCCTCGCCCTTGATGCGCCAAGCGAAGGCACCTGAGGGGAAGTAGCCGTAGTGGTTAGGGCTGAAGCGCGACGTGCCATCGGCCCGGAACGTACCCGTGAACAGGTACTTATCGCTGATATTGTAGTTGAGGCGGCCGTAGAAACCAATCAGTACGTTGGTATTGAGGTAGGTAAATGCGCCTGAGTAGCTCGGTACGGCGGGCACATATACAGTGCCATCGGCCAGGTTATCATCGAAAACGTAGCTGCGATTCTGGAACTTCTGGTACGAGTAGCCAGCCAGCAGGTCCAGCTTGCCGGGGCCTACCTGGCGCTCATACTTCAGGTAAGCTTCCAGAATGGTGTTGTTCAGGTCCTGGGCGTACTGGTTGTTCAGGCCACCCTGGCGTACCACGCCGTTGACCGTGATTTGACGGAAGTAATTAGAGCCTGCCGTGGCCGGAATCAGGTTGGTACCACGTCCGCGCTGCACGTCGTAGCCCAGATTCACGTTGGCGCTCAGGCCTGGTACGAAGGGCAGCTTGTAATTCACTTGCAGGTTGCCGATGCTACGCTTCACCGTGCTGCGGTTGCGCTGCTGGTTGATGAGGCCGATGGGGTTGCGTGTGGCTAGCGTGATGAGGCCGTCGGCGTTGGTCGACTCGTAGTAGCCGCCGAAAGGCGAGTTAGCTGCGTAGATAGGTTGCGTAGGGTCAAAGTTGACGGCAGCACCCACGGCGCCCTGGTCCGAGAAGTTGTTATCAATCCACGAGCCCTTCACGTTCAAGTCGATGCGCAGGTCGCCGTTCAGCAATACAGGCGAGATGTTGAGTGCGCCCGTGTAGCGCTTCAGGTCGTTGCGCTTCAGAATGCCTTCCTGGTAGAGGTAGCCCGTCGAAACGCGGTAGGGAATAATACCCGCTGCGCCGCTGAGGCTCACGTTGTTGTCGGCGGTGTAAGCCGTGCGGTAAATTTCGCGCTGCCAGTCGGTATTGGCCGCGCCCAGCGTAGCCTTCTGCCCACCCGTGCCGTACTGGTTTATTACGTCGCGGAACTGGCCGGCCGTGAGTACCGGTACGTACTTGGCCGGCGTAGCCAGCGACATTTGCGTCGAAACGGTTACGTGAGTTTGGTCGCCCTGCACACCGTGCTTGGTAGTTACCAGGATAACGCCGTTCGAGGCACGCACGCCGTAGATAGCCGTCGAGGAAGCATCTTTCAGCACCGTGATGCTCTCAATGTCATTCGGGTTGATGAGCGAAAGCGGGTTAGAAGCGCCCGCAAGGCCCGTGTTGTCTACCGGCACGCCATCAATCACGATGAGCGGCTGGTTGGAAGCGTTGAGCGAGGAACCACCGCGGATAAGAATCTGCGAGCTAGCACCCGGAGCACCGCCCGCAGTGGTAATCTGTACACCGGCTACCTTGCCCTGCACCAATTGCTCGGGATTGGTGACCTGGCCTTTCACAAACTGCTTTTCGCTGATTTGCTCTACAGCACCCGTCAAGTCCTGCTTGCGCTGCGTGCCGTAGCCAATCACCACAGCTTCGTTGAGGGCCGTGGCGTTTTCACCGAGTGTTTGGGCTGGCGCAGTCGTCGTTTTGCCTGCTACTACCGTTACGGGTACCCGTGAGGTGGTATAGCCAATGAAGGAAATCACCAGCGTATGTGGGCCCGCTGGCACGCCTGGGATGGTATAGGTACCGTCGGCATTGGTCGAGCCGCCTACTGAAGTGCCTTCAACCAAGACCGTCACGCCTGGCAAACCTTCGTTCTTAGCATCGGCCACGCGGCCGGTCACGATGCCAGTAGTAGCCTGAGCCCAAGCGCCTAAAGAGGCAGTCAGACTAAGTAATAAAAGTAGGAGAAACCGGAGTTTCACCAAGTAAGAGTGTTTCATAAAAGGTTGAAACGGGTGGGGGGAAGTGAAATGAATAAAAGAGGGAAAGTAGCCACTTGCTTTACAGCTTAAAACCCCTGAAAACCAAGAAGGCGGCCTGAGATTTATAAGCTAAGTGAAGGGGCGAAAATCGCCAGCTGTCGCCTGCAAACGATTGCAGGAATAGCTCGCTTAAACAAGGAAAAAATGGGAGAATTTATAGCAAGATAAGCTCGCAGTATACCATAAACCAATAAAAACCCTACTTCAGAACCGGGTCTAATTGACTAGTTTGGTGAGGGGTAGGGGACGCTACCAAGTTGATTTACAGCTAGCGTAGGTAACGTTGGAAACGAGCTCGAATCAACCCCTGGAGACGCTTAACAAACGAACGTGTGTAAGTTTTTTCTAGTCAGCATATTAAGTAATTGTTTCCAAAGTCAACGGAGTCTCTGCGGCATTGTGCTGAAAGCCAGACCACGCCGAGTAGGTAGCAAATGACCTGTGTAGTGCTAGCTAGTCTGGCCAATTTGCACCCCGATTAGCGCCGCCTGTAAAAGTTGGAAATAACCGGCATTCTACTTGCTGAAGGGGGTGGCGGGTTGGTCGAGGGTGGCCGCCTGGCAACAAAGCCAGGTTTTGCAATTTGAAACGGCCCGCCGCTCCCTTGGCCGGTGCCTGCTCCTTAATCACGGTGGCTTGCCCGCTACGGGACGCCCGCCGTACTTTTGGCTGATATCGTCTTCCTTATGAGAGCTAGCTATTACGTTTTGTCACTAAGCATGTTGGTGCTGGCGAGCTGTGCCGAAGCGCAGGCGCAGGTCCGGCGACCGGTACCCAGCAAGCCCGCGGTCAAGGGCCGGCCCGCCGTGCGAGTGCCTACCCCCCCTGCCACCATCGAACCGGCCAAGCGCGTCGATAGCCCCGCTGATGAAGGTAAGCCGCCCTTGATTATTAATAAGATAAGGATTAAAGACCCGGTACTGGTATTTTACCAGCAAGCAGCCCCTCACAACGCCGTGCAGCAACTCCTGATGGAGGAAAAGAACTTACCGCTACTCGCTACCATGCCCCTCGAAGAATTGGTAGCCCGCCGCGAAGTATTCATTGATGGCTTGGGTAACTACGACCCACCAGGCCAGGCTACCGACGCCGAAAAGTATCGGCTCACCGGCGTGAGCCTACTGGCTAGCAGCGAAAAGCGCCGCCCCGCGCCCGATGGCCGCAGCACGTATGCTCGCCTGCGGGTGCCCAGCCCAGGCGACCTGTTCGTGGTGCGTGAGTCGGCTGAGGAGTACCGGCATTTTGTGAGCGGCCCACAGAAAAAGGGCTCGCGCATTGATTTTAGTATCAATGCGCTGCCAGGAATAGATTCGGTGCGCGCCATCTATACGCTGCGCAAGATTGACGTGTCGGAGCGTGGGGCTGGTAGCGGCGACATCATTAGGTAATGCCATGATGAGCACCGAAGCCATTGCCCAGCACGTGCTGGATGTGCACGAGGGCAACAACTGGACGGAAATGGACCTGGCCCACACGCTGCGCGACATCACGCTACCCGAAGCTACCACCCAAACGGCCGCCTCGCCCAATACCATTGCGGCATTGGTGCGCCACCTGGCATACTGGAACCGCGTGATCGCGCGCCGCGCGCAGGGCCAAGCCACCGAAATAGGCCCAGATAATGGCTTCGACGGCCCAGCTCTGGCTACGGAAGTGGCGTGGCAGGCGCTGTGCGCCGACCTGCTGCACTCGGGCCACGAGCTGGCCGCCGCAGTGCGCAGCTTTCCTGAGGCGCGCCTGGCTGAGCCGATTTTACCTAAATATTCATCGGCTTACAAAAACCTGCAAGGCGCAGTCGAGCATTTGCACTATCACCTGGGGCAAATAGTAGTGCTGAAAAACCTGGTGCGTCGCCAGGCCCTGCCCAATGGGTAAAGGCTGCTTGGCGGGGTGGGGCCTGGGCCTGCTGCTAGTGGCGCGGGCGCCATCTGTGTGGGCCCAAACCACGCTGCGCCTGGCCGCGGTGCCCGCTGCCACGCCGGCCGGCCAACCTATTTATGTGGCTGGCTCCTTCAACGATTGGCAGCCGGCCGCGCCAGGCTACGCCCTAACGCGCCAGCCCGATGGCAGCTACCAGCTCACCCTACCCGCCACCGTGCGCGGGGCGCAGGAGTTCAAATTCACGCGCGGCTCGTGGGCCACTGGTGAGGCCGATGCGCAGTTTCGGCCCGTGGTTAATCGGCGGGCCGAGGTGGGGGTAGGGCCGGCTACGCTCACGCTGGAGGTAGCGGCCTGGCAGGACCAGCGCCCCGGCGGTGCCCCGGCTGGCGCCAAGCCGCACACCCTGGCCGCCAACGCGCGCGTGTTGACCGATTCCTTTCGCCTACCCCAGCTGGGCGGCCGCACGCGGCGGATTTGGCTCTACTTGCCGCCTGGCTACGCCCAAAATAAGGCAAAGCGCTACCCTGTACTGTATTTGCAAGACGGCCAAAACGTGTTTGACGAGGCCACCGCCTTCGCCGGCGAGTGGGGGGTAGACGAAACCCTAAACCAGCTAGCCGCCGCTGGCCAGGACCCGCGCGGCTGCATTGTGGTGGCCGTGGACAATGGCGGCGACCGCCGTCTCGACGAGTACTCGCCCTGGGCCAATGTGGCGTATAAGCACGGCGGCGAGGGCGACCGGTATACCGACTTTCTGGCCCTCACCCTCAAGCCCTACCTCGACGCGCACTACCGTACCCAGCCCGTTGCGGCACACACAGCCATTGCGGGCTCCAGCATGGGTGGGCTCATCGCGCTGTACGCGGGGTTAAAATACCCGCAGGTATTCGGGCGGGTAGGCGTGTTTTCGCCAGCCATTTGGTTTGCTAAAGACTCGTTGCTGCACTACGAGCAGCAGCACCGGCCCGCGCCACTCACCAGCCGCTTCTATTTCGTGGCTGGCCCCGCCGAAAGCGAAACCATGCTACCGCTGATGGTTGCCGCTCGCAATGGCCTGCTAGCCAGAGGCGTGCCGCCTAAGCACTTGCTGCTTAAAGCTCCTGCCGATGGCCAGCACGCCGAGTGGTTTTGGCGCCGCGAGTTTGGGGCTGCCTACCGCTGGCTTTTGGCTGAGTAGGAGGGGGTAGGGCCAGCAATATATTGTTAAGTTAGCGTGAATTTTAAAGAGAAAAATTTGCGCAGGCGAACCCAGCCTGTATATTTGCTGTCGATATGAGCCACCAGTATCTAGTCATTACCGCGATGAATTGCCGCCCCAAACCGGGGTCGGGAATCGCGCGTTTTGGCCAGCTGCCACGGGTACTAAGCAACTAAGAATGCTACCACCCACTAGTTCAGCAAAGCTTTACAGCCCGATTCCAGACCTCTGGAATCGGGCTTTTTTTTGGATTGTACTTTATCATTACTATTATGTCCTTGCACTTGCTTGCCCGTCCGCACCACCCCGCTGCCCCCGCCTCGGGCATGATTTGGAAGATGCTGTTTGACCGCCAGCAGGCGCTGCTGCACCGCTGGGCCGCCCTGGGCTTCGGGCCCGCGCTGGCCGAGCTGGGCTTGCGCCGCGACATGCTGCCCAACCTGAGCCACATCGGCCGGGTGGTGCAGCAGCGTACCGGCTGGACGTTGCTGCTTACTGGCACGCCCGTGAGCGAGGGTACTTACTACGCGGCCCTAGCCCAGCGTGAGCTGCCCGTGGTATCGCGGCTGCGCAGCTTCAGCGAGTTTGACCAACCGCCTGGCGGCGTCGATTTGTTTGCCGACTTGTTTGGGCGCGTGGCGCTGCTGTTGCAGCCCGGCTATGCGCAGGCCCTGCACGAGCTGGGGCAAGCTTGGCTGCTGGCAGCTACTCCGGCGGGGGTAGGGCTGGTGCGCCGCTTTGCCCGCGCCACCTTTGAGCGCGGTTTGCTGGCCGCCGAGGGCCGGCCCCAGTTCTATGGCTCTGCGCTGCTCACCTCGGCCCGCTACCTGCACGCCGCGGCTAGCGCCGATGCTACGGCCTACCAGCCACTGGCCGGCGCTGTGCGCCACCTCAGCCAGCCCGTTGCCGAGGCTAGCCTGATAGCCGTGGGCCCAGAAACCTACTTTGTAGCCGAGAGCTGGGCCGACCTGAGCGCCGCCATCCAGCAGCTCAGCCACGAGCTGGTGAAAACGCAGCGCCAAGCCATTGGCAGCCGGCCGCTACCCTTTGCCAAGGTGCCAGCAGATTACACCAGCCGGCAGCAAGCGTTCGCGGCGCGCACGCCAGGCTTGCGGCAGGCTGACTAAAAATAGGGGGTAGGACCGAGCCCAAATAAAAAAGCGCCCACTTCGGTTGAAGTGGGCGCTTTTTTAGCTATTGATTCGCGTTGCGGAGCTAGGCTTTCAGGCGGGCTTTGAGGTACGTCAGGGCTTTTTGGTGCGCATCGGCGGCCAGCTCTTGGTTGTACTTCGGGTTAGAAGGATTGGCGAAAGCATGGTCGGCGGGGTATTCTTTCACCGTCACCTTCTTGCCGGCGGCGGCCATGTCTTTCTCAAACTGCTTCACCACCTCAGGGTTAATCCACTTGTCTTGCTCGGCAAACAAGCCTAACACGTCCGAATTCAGCCCTTTCAGCCGGGTCACGTCTTTCTCGGGCATGCCGTAATACATTACGCAGCCCACGGTTTGCTTGCCGCCGAGCAGCGCACTTTGCAAGCTCCAGCCGCCGCCAAAGCACCAGCCGATGGATGCAAACTGTGCCTTAGGGCCAGCGTATTGCTCGGCGCCCTTGATGATGGCGGTGGCGCGCTCGGTTTTTACGCCTTGCATCAACTTGCCAGCTTCTTCGGGGGTAGTGGCTACTTGGCCATCGTAGAGGTCTAGGGCCAGGATGTTCACGCCGGGCATTTCGCGGGCGTAGGTGGCGGCTTCTTTCTTGATGTAGTCATTCAGGCCCCACCACTCGTGAATGACGAACAAGTATTTGTTGCTTGGTTTAGTGCTCTTGATTTCGAAGGCGTGGCCGGCCTGGCCATCGGCCGTTTTGAACGTGACCATCTGGCCTTCGCCTTCATATGAGTAGGGTAGGGGCGCGTCGTGGCCGCCCGAAAAGTCCTTGTTGGTGGCCAGCATGGCGAAGACTTCGGTAGCGGGCGCCGTGGCTGGGCGTACGCAGCAGCTCAGCGTAGCTTGGGCCGCCGCCGAGCCAAAAGTGCAAGCCGCGGCTAGCAGTAGGAATAGTTTTTTCATGGGGGTGAAAAGAAAAATGGGCTGATTAGGTGCTACCTAACCAGCCCATTCAGCAGAGGTTTTAAAAACTCCTCGGCTAGGTGTCATACTGTGTGCGCACCACCGCGCCTAGCTCAGTTAGCAAGGAGAAAAGCCCGACGTACGTCCGGTTCAGGTATACAAAGTGGGCCGAGCCGCGGGGCTCGCGTTGCTGGCGCAGGTCTTGGTCCTGCATCAAGTCATCGCCCAAGGCGTAGAGGCTTTTGAGGTAGGCAGGGTCACCAAAATCAAACGTCTCCTGGCGGAAAGGCCTACCCACTAGTTCCAGCGAAGTCGTGAGCGTGCGCAGGTACATCTCGCGCAGGGCGGGCGCATCGGCGGGGCGCAGTACGCCGGCCTCGGTCAGCAGGGTGGCGAGGCGGGCCGGGTCGGCCAGGGTTTCGGGGGCCAGCAGCGCCAGAAACTGCTGCTGCTCCAGCGGCGGTACGTCCTTCACGCAGCCAAAGTCGAGCACACCCACCGTGCCGCCGTTGGTGAGGCTGAACAGGAAGTTGCCAGGGTGCGGGTCGGCGTGCAGCTGGCGCAGCGTGCGCAGCTGGTATTGGTAAAAGTCCCAGAGCGCTTGGCCCAACTGGTTGCGCACGGCCTGGCTGGGGCTGCCGGCCATAAACTCCTTCAGGTGCTGGCCGGGTAGCCAGTCCATGGTCAGGATGCGCGCGGCCGACAGGGCGGGGTAGTACGTCGGAAACTGCAGGTGCGGCAGGTGGCCGCACTTGGCCGCCACGGCTTGGCCACGGCGCAGCTCCAACTTGTAGTCGGTTTCCTCTAGCAAGCGGGCCTCGACCTCGGCAATGTAGGGGCGCAGCACTTCTTCGCGCAGGCCCATCACGCGTAGGGCCACCGGCTTCACCAGTGCGATGTCGGATTGAATGCTGGCCCCTACCCCCGGATACTGCACCTTCACGGCCAACTCTTTGCCCAGCTTGCGGGCAAAGTGCACCTGCCCAATGCTGGCCGCCTGCCGCGCCTGGGGGTCAAACTCATCAAACACCTCGCTCGGCGAATGCCCAAACGCGTCGCGAAATGCCTTCACCACCAGCGGCCCCGACAGCGGCGGCGTCTGGTACTGCGCCTGCCGAAATTGCTCGGCGTAGGCGGGGGGTAGGAGGTTCTTTTCCATCGCCAGCATCTGGGCCACTTTCAGCACCGAGCCCTTCATCTCGCTAAGCGTGCCGTAGAGCTCGGTGGCATTGGCCTGGTGCAGGTCGGCCATCGTAGAGTCGGCGCCCACCGCTTTTTTGGCGTAGTGCTGCACGTAGTTGGCGCCTACTTTAAAGCCGGTTTTGGCAAAGCGGGCAGCGCGGGCCACTTTGGAAGTGGGCAGCGATTCCTGGGGTTGGTCAGACATGAATAGGGGGGTAGGGTAAGCTTTAGCTTGCCTTTTGGTAGAAAAGCGACGGACGGCAAGCTAAAGCTCACCCTACACCTTAGCGCTTGTGCAGCAAAAACCGGCCAAAATCGAGGGCCGAATCGAAGGTATTCCTACCCACCAAATCGAAGCTCAACGTCACGGCTTTCTCCACGGCAGCGTCGGTGCGTTCGAAGTTGGTCGACTCGTCGCGCACGAAATAGAGTAAAATAAACTGCAGCTGGCGCCGGAAAATGCGCCCGTAGCCATCCTGCAAAAACGGCCGGCTGGCCACTTCGCCCGTAGCGCGCCCTTCCTGCAGCAGCTCGCGCACAAAGTCATTAAACTCATCCTCAAAGTGATTCAGCACCTTGGGCACCAGCGCGGGCTGGCGCTTCTGCGAGCGGCCCAGCGTGAGCAGCACGAAGCTGCGGTTATTCTTCAGAATTTCGAGCAGCGTGTAGTAAAACGCCAACAGCTTTTCGCGGGCGCCGTAGCCCTGCCACACGGGTTCTAGGGCGGCCTTGGTGCGGGCCTCGCGGCCAAACTCTACCCACGCCTCGCGGTCGATGCTGGCAAACGAGGCGTAGTGGCGGTAAAACTCGCCCTCCGAAATGCCCTGCGCATCGGCAAAGGCAAACACGGTTTTGGGGGCGTGGCCGTGGCGGCGTAGGTAATCGAGGTAGGCGGCTTTAAGGTCGGCTGTTTCCATGCCAGTATAACCGCTGGCTTGGCCCTGCGGTTCAGGTAGTAGCGCGAACTTTCCAGTTCGCGCACGGGTGTTGCGAGTTGCGGCGTTGGTGGCCATCAAACACTCGCCGCACGCGGGTGCCGACCGGAGACTAGCGTTACTTCCGGCCCTTGCGAATGGCGTCGATGGCGCGCTCGCGGCCAAACTTGTGGTCCACGATGGGGGTAGGGTAGTTGTCGGTGCCAAACTCGGGTACCCACTGCTTCACGTACTTGTACTCCGGGTCGTATTGCTTCTGCTGGCTGTCGGGGCTGTATACCCGAAACCAGGGCGCGGCCACGGCGCCGGTGCCGGCCATCCACTGCCAGTTGCCGATGTTATTGCTCATGTCGTAGTCGATGAGCTTTTCGGAGAAATAATGCTCGCCGAGCGTCCAGTCTATAAACAGCCGCTTCACCAAAAAGCCGGCTGCCGCAATGCGCGCCCGGTTGTGCATGTAGCCCGTCTCGTTGAGCTGGCGCATGCCGGCGTCCACGAGGGGGTAGCCAGTGCGGCCCTCGCACCACGCTTTATATTGCTTGGGGTCGTCGCGATAAGGCAGGTGGCGCATCTTGGGGTCGTAGGCCTCGGTAGCGGTGTTGGGGAAGTGCCAGAGCAGCATCATAAAAAAGTCGCGCCATATCATCTCATTCAAGAGCTTCTCATTCAGCGCCTGCGCCTGCTGCATGAGCTGTCGAATGCTGATGGTGCCAAAACGCAGGTGCACCGACCGGTGCGTGGTACCCCTGTTGTCAGCCGGAAAATCGCGGGTTTTGTCGTAATGCTTCACTACATCGGCATCGGGCAGCCGGGCGGGTGGAGTCAGCTGCTCGTGCCGCTCAAAACCCAGGTCCTTAAGCGTGGGGCGCTTAGCATCGCCAGCTTTGAGGTTCGCTAGGTTTTCTTTTTTAAATAACCGCGCCGATGGGTGCGGCTCAAAGTCTTCGGGCTTCGCCTTGGCCCGCCACGCTTTGGAGTACGCCCCGAATACCTTCGACGGCTTGCCGTTTTTAGTCAGCACCTCATTCTTGGCAAAAATTACCTGGTCCTTGAAGGTCTTGAACTCGACGCCCGCCTTTTCGCAAAGCTTGCCAATCGCCGCATCGCGCTCGGTGGCATAGGGCTCGTAGTCTTCGTTGGTATACACGGCCGCTACATCGTAGTCCTTCAGCAGCTTTTGAAATACCTCGGGCGTCTTGCCGTAGCGAGCCAGCAGGCCGCCGCCGGACTCATGCGCCTCGTGGGCCAGGCGCTCTACCTGGTCAAAAATGAAGGTGAGCCGGGCGTCGTCCTTCACCAGTTTTTCCAGAATAGTCTGGTCGTAAATGAACAGCGGCAGCACCGGGTGGCCACTTTGCAGCGCCGCGGCCAGGCCCGCATTGTCTTGAAAGCGCAAGTCGCGCCGGTGCCAAAAAAGCGTAATTTTCATTCTTTAATTAGTTGAAAGAACGTCATGCTAAGCCCGGCGAAGCATGACGTTCTGCTTTTTTAAGCAGCGGTTTATTTCAATTTGCCCATGCCGCCATCCACGGCCAGCACCTGGCCCGTGATGAAGCTGGCCTGGTCGGAAAGCAGGAAGGCGGCCATGCCAGCTAGGTCCTGCGGGCGACCTACGCGCTGCAGGGGGTGGCGCTTGGCACCGGCTTCGGCCTTCTCGGGCGTATTGAGCAGTGCGGCAGCCAAAGGCGTGTCGGTAAGGCTGGGTGCCAGGCAGTTAACGCGCAAGCCGCTGGCGGCATACTCGGCAGCCAGCGCACGCGTCAAGCCTTCGACCGCGGCTTTGGCAGTGGCGATGCTGGTGTGGAAGCTCATACCCACCGCGGCGGCCACTGTGCTGAATAGCACCACGCTACCCCCACCGTCGGCTTTTTTGAGGCGCTTGGCGGTGGCTTGCAGCGCCTGCACAGCTCCGAGCACATTCAGCTCAAAATCAGCCCGGAAGTCTTCGACCGGCACGCGTTCAAAGGGCCGCAGCTTGATGGAGCCGGGGCAGTACACAAGGCCGTGCAGTACCTCGGGCAGCGCGTCGAAGGCCCCGCCCACGGGCTGGGTGGCGTCGTAGGCAATGTGCGTGGTGCCCAAGGCGCCCAGCTCGGGTGAGAGGTGGCGCGAAGCTGTGAAAAGCGTGGCGCCCTCGGCGGCCAGCAGCTGCGCCGTAGCCAACCCAATGCCCGACGACGCGCCGACAACAAGGATATTTTTACCAGTAAAATTCATAGGTGGCACGGATGCAAGGAAGTAGGCTTTGCAAACGGCCGAACTTGCGCAAGGTTTGCTACCCCTCCAGCGGATTGCAAACGCGCCGGATACTGTCGAGCAGCTGGCCCGCGCCCAAGCCTTGGGAGTAGTACGTTTCGCAGCCACATCAGTGCGCAGTGGCCATGACGAGCGCACCGAGCCACAGCAGGCTTTGTGGCGTTGCGCCAGACGCCGTTTAGTGGGGAATGGCCCGGCGGGCATCTTCAAAATGTAGTGCCTTGCTCTGCGGCTGAAGCACGGCGTCGAGCGTGGCTTTCTCATCCAGAAAAAGTGGTTCGTTCGCCTTGGCCAGGTTCCAGGTTCCTACATAGTGCAGTTGGCCAGCCTCCACCTGAAATACGTAGCGTGTAGCCGCCACCGTGGCGCCAGGCACCGCCAGGCGTCGGGCTAGTCGCTCAGCGGGCTGGTCATACTCATATTCGCTCAGAGCGTAGCGCCCACTGGGTAAGGCGTAGTAAAAAGCGTCTTCGCGCTGCAGGTGGAAGGCGGGCTTGACGGGCAGGCGAAATACTTCGCCCGTGGTGAGGTTGACCACGCGCACATACTGACCACGCCCACCGCTGCCGCCGCTTGGCCGCGGCACGCACGAGCCATAAATAATGCCCTGCTTAGCGGGCACTGGGTGGCGCAGGCTCCACATAGAAACAGGCATTCGCACCCGGTGGAAGCGCGGCAGGTCGAGTGAGTCGGCGCCGGGCCCGCCAGCGCGTGCAGGGCCGCTCTGCACGCTGAACGTAATGGGCACCGTAAACGCAACCTGCACGGGCCGGCCGTTCTGGGTGGCGGGCCGCCACCGGATGCTGTCGAGCCGGTGCGCCACGCGCAGCACCTCAGCATCAACATCTTCGCGCAAGCCTTGCACCAGCTTGATGTGGCTGGCCCTACCCCCCGCATCAACCACAAAAGAGAAGAAAACCTTGCCTTGCACACCATCGCGCAGCGCTTGGAGCGGGAAATGCAGGTCTTTGTTCAGGTAGTGCATCACGCGCTGCATGGGCGTGCGCGCACTATCGGACTGCTCCTGAGCCGGAAAAACCGGCATCGTTTCGGTATAGGTGTAGTGCTTGGGGCGAATAGTATCGGCCGTTGGTGCAGCCTGCCCATAGGCCTGGCCGGCGAGCCTCAGCACTAAAAAAAGGCTGCCCAGCCCAATAAGTCGATAGCTCATACAGCAGCGCGTTGTAGGCGGTGGGCAATAAGTTAGTGCCAAACCAGGGGGTAGGGCCTACTCCTGAGCCAGCGACTCGGCGGGCGCCGGGGCCGGCTTGGCACGGCTGCTCACCAGCCACACGCCCACGAAGATGAGCGCCGCCTGCCAGGCCTTGTCCCAGGTGAGGGCGTCTTTGCCGGTGGCCACGGCGATGAGCACCGCCAGCACCGGCTGCAAGTAGATATACACGCCCAGTAGCGCCGGCGTGGCGTACTTCAACGCCCAGTTATTCAGCAGGTAAGCCAGGATGGTGAGAAAGAAAACCATGTAACCGATTTCGCCCCAGATGTAGAGCGGAAAGCTGCTGTAGTCGGCTGCCAGGGACTGGGGCAAGCCCACCGGAATGGCCACGATGGCGCCCACCACGAAGATGCGCGCCAGTACCGTGAAGGCGTGGTACTTGCGCATGAGCGGCGCCACCAGCACCAGGTACAAGCCAAAAACAGCCGCATTAACCAGCAAAAACACGTTGCCCAGTAAGGCGTCTTTGGCCTCGGTGCCGTTGCTGGGCCGGCTCAGGATGAGGGCCGCTGCGCCGGCCGCGCCCAGCCCCACGCCGATGAGCTTGCGGGGGGTGATTTTGTCCTTGAGCAGCACCGCCGACGCCAGCACCACCACGATGGGCGAAATGGTTTGAAGCAGCGAGGCGTTGATGGGAGTAGTGAGGTTGAGGCCCGCAAAGAAGGAAAGCTGGTTGAAGGCAATGCCCAACAGGCCACAGGCAATGGCGCGCAGGTTGTCGGCCCGGCCCACAATGGTGTCCTGCGGGGCCACAATGCGTTTGACAAGCGTGAAGAACAGCGCCGCCCCGGCAATGCGCAGCGTCACGATGCCCAGCGGCAGCATGTAGCGCGGCATAATATCCTTGGCCAAGCTGTAAGTGCCGGCGTAGATGAGCGAAACCAGAAACAGAGCCGTGTGCAGGCGAATTTTAGCGAACATGAGGGGGGTAGGGGCAGTAGCGCAGCGGTGCGCGGAAGTAGCGCGAACTTTGTAGTTCGCGTCTCGCGCCGGCCAGTCCCGACTCGGAACGCGAACTACAAAGTTCGCGCTACTTCCGCGCTACTTCGGTTATTCTGCCCATGGCCTCCCTTTTCGATACCCCTACCCCCGCCCCGCTGGCCGAACGCCGCCGCCCCCGCCGCCTGGCCGACTACGCCGGCCAAACTCACTTGCTGGGCGAGCAGGGCGTGCTGCGGCGCTACCTGGCCGCCGGGCGCCTACCCTCCCTCATCTTGTGGGGCCCGCCGGGCGTGGGCAAAACCACCCTGGCCCTGCTGCTGGCCGAGGAGCTGAAGCGGCCCTTCGCCATGCTCTCGGCCATCAACGCGGGGGTGAAGGATGTGCGCGAAATCATTGAGCGAGCTAAAAAGCAGCCGGGCACCGTCTTGTTTATTGATGAGATTCACCGTTTTAGCAAGGCGCAGCAAGATGCCCTGCTGGGCGCCGTGGAGAATGGTACCGTCACGCTCATCGGGGCCACTACCGAAAACCCGTCGTTTGAAGTAATTCCGGCGCTACTTTCTCGCTGCCAGGTGTATACGCTGGAAGCGCTAAGCGCCGATACGCTGCGCGAAATCGTGCGCCGCGCCCTAGCCGAGGACGAGCAGCTCAGCCAGATTCCGACCACCGTGGTCGAAGACCACGCCCTGCTGGCTCTCAGCGGCGGCGATGCGCGCAAGCTGCTGGGCCTGCTCGAATTGGTGGTGCAAAGCACCCCACCTGACCCCGCCACCGGCCGCGTGCTACTCACCGATGAGGCCGTGCAGCGCACCGCCCAGCGCCCGCTGGCCCGCTACGACAAGGGAGGCGAAATGCACTACGATGTTATTTCGGCCTTCATCAAGAGCATCCGTGGCTCCGACCCCAACGCCGCGCTCTACTACTTGGCCGTGATGCTCGAAGGCGGCGAAGACGTCAAGTTTATTGCCCGCCGCCTGCTCATTCTGTCGTCTGAAGACATTGGCAATGCCAACCCCAACGCCCTGCTGCTGGCCACCAGCTGCTTCCAGGCCTGCACCGTCATCGGCCTGCCCGAGTCAGACTTAATTCTCTCGCAGACGGTTATTTACCTCGCCACGTCGCCCAAGAGCAACGCCGCCTACACGGCCATCCGGGCGGCGCAGGCGCAGGTGCGGGCGCAGGGCGTGCACCCGGTGCCGGTGCCGCTGCGCAACGCGCCCACCAAGCTGCTCAAGGAACTAGGCTACGGCCAGGCTTACCAATATTCGCACAACGGCGCGGGCAACTTTGCCTACCAGGAATTTATGCCCGACGAACTCAGCGGCACCCGCTACTACGACCCCGGCGACAACCCCGCCGAGGCTAAAATCCGGGAGCGCCTGCGCGGCTGGTGGCAGGAGAAGTACGGCTACTAATAATCGCAGATTCCGGTGGCGCGGCTGGCTATTAGCCTAAACCTCGGCTACTAGAAGGGGGTAGGGACGAGGCAACTTGAGCTGGTAGACGCTTCCTTAGCGCGGTTTCGGAGGCGCAGTACAGTAGCGCGGACTTTCAGTCCGCGAATGGGCACGTGGTACTCGCAGACTAAAAGTCCGAGCTACTTAGCGAGCCATACTCTATTTCCAAAATCGCGCTAAGTAGAAATTGTAATGCGGAAGCTGGGTAGGCGATAACCCTAGTAGGTAATCGGCGGCTGTATCTTGCCACCCGGCCAACGGCTGCGGGGGCTTAGTCGGCCAGCGCGGTGGGCCTATCTGTGTAATCCGTTAAATCCGTTAAATCTGTGGTTCAATTTCTCAAGTTCGTGCTGGCTACTGTGGTGGGCCTGCTGGTGTTTTCGGCGCTGGGCTTCGTACTGCTGGCCGGGCTGGGCGCTGCCCTGAGCAGCAGCGATAGCAAGTCGGTAGCTGCCAACTCCGTACTAGAGCTGAAGCTCGACAAGCCGATTTCAGAGCGCAAGCAGAGCGCCGACCTGCTGGGCAACAACGGCGCGACCATTGGCCTAGTAGGGCTGAAAGACGCCATTCGCCAGGCCAAAACCGACGACGATATCAAGGGCATTTTGCTCAACCTGGAGCTGGTGCAGGGCGGCATGGCTTCCTTGGAAGAAGTGCGCGACGCACTGCTCGACTTCAAGAAATCGGGCAAATTCATTGTGGCTTACCACGAGATTTCGTCCGAGAAAAGCTACTATCTCTCGTCGGTGGCCAACGAAATTTACTTGCACCCGCAGGGCACGCTGGAGTTCAATGGCCTGAGCTCGGAGGTGATGTTTTACAAGCGGCTGTTCGACAAGGCGGGTATTGAGCCCTACATCTTTCGGGTGGGCTCGTTCAAGAGCGCTGTGGAGCCGTTTTTCCGCGAAAACTTCTCCGATTCGGCCCGCTACCAGACCGTTACCTATCTCAACTCGCTCAACGACCACATGCTGAGCCAGGTGGCCGCCAGCCGCCAGATTGCGCTGCCGCGCCTGCACGTCATCTCCGACTCGATGCTGGCGCACAATGCCAGGGACGCGCTGCGGCTGCACCTCGTCACCAAACTCGGCTACTTCGACCAGGTGCAGGACTACCTGCGCGGCAAGCTAGGCGTGAAAGCCGATAAAAAGCCCAGCCTTGTAAGTCTGAGCGATTACCAGGACGCCGATCAGGCCGACGAAAAAGAGGGCAAAACCAGCGGCAACCGCATCGCCGTTATCTATGCCGAGGGCGATATCGTGACGGGTAGGGGCTCAGACGACAACATCGGCAGCGACAAGTTTGCCGAGGCCATTCGCAAGGCGCGGCTCGACGACAAGGTAAAGGCCGTAGTGCTGCGAATCAACTCGCCCGGCGGCTCGTCGCTGGCCTCCGACATCATCTACCGTGAGGTGGTGCTAACCAAGAAAGTGAAGCCGATTATTGCTAGTATGAGCGACGTGGCGGCCTCGGGCGGCTACTACATCGCCATGGCCTGCGATACCATTGTGGCCCACTCCAACAGCATCACGGGCAGCATCGGCGTGTTTGGCGTGCTGCCCAATGTGCAGCCGCTGCTGGCTGATAAGCTGGGCATCACGGTAGACCGCGTGACGACCGGCAAGTTCTCGGACCTGCCTACCATCACCCGCGCGCTCTCGCCCTACGAAAAGCAGCAGATGCAGCTGGAAGTCAACGACATTTACGCCGACTTTACTAGCAAAGCCGCCCAGGGCCGGCACATGGACGTGAGCCGCCTGCGCCGCATCGCCTCGGGCCGCGTGTGGAGTGGCAGCGAAGGCAAGAAAATCGGCCTCGTCGATGTGCTCGGTTCGTATGAAGATGCCTTGAAAATCGCCGCGGGCCGCGCCCACCTCAAAAATGGCGACTACCAGGTGCAGCGCCTACCCCGCCAAAAAACGACAGTCGAGAAATTCTTCAGCCGCTTCGTCGGCGGCGACGACGAGCAAGCCGCTGCCGAAACTCGCCTGCTGCAAGCCAAGCTCGGCCCGCTCTATCCCGCCTTGCGCCAGTACCAGCAGCTGATGCAAATGCGCGGCGTGCAGGCGCGGCTGCCGTATGAGCTGGAGATTAAGTAGTCTTATAAAAAGTTGATTGTCAGTACTAAAAACGGGCGGCTCCTATTGAGAGGAGCCGCCCGTTTTTAGTGTATGTGGGAGGGAGATATGCTGCTTAGGGACGCCGACGGCTCCGGTAGTAATCAGTGCTGTGGGAGTAGTGTGCTAAGTGGGACAAGCGCGTAAGCAGCAGCGAATCGCCAGCGGTGTAGAAATAGGCCATAGCGCCCTCGTATAAATCCGTGTAAAAAGTGATATTGGGGCCAGTAGCTTCCCCTAACGGGTCAGCATAAGGGGTTAGGTGAGAAGCTAAGTAAGTTGCTTTGGTTGTGAAATTGGGAGTAGTAATCAGAAAAGTCGAAGGACTGGTTTGAACTACTGTTATCACTCCTATTCCTTCAAATGTGTACGTGCTGGGGTCAGTGTACGGAGGGTAGGTGGCAGTGTACCGGTAGAGTTTATAGTCGTATGTGCCGACTATTTTGGCTGTCGTATGTTGTAAAATATTATACTCGCTAACCACTACGCTTTGTGTGGTGCTAGCCGAATCTTGCTGCGTACCAAAGGCCCGCAGCGTCACTTGGTAAGTGCCGATTTTGGTGTAGGTGTGCACAGGGTTGGCAGTTTTGGCCGTTATACCGTCCCCAAAATTCCAGACATAGCTGGTAGCATTCTGTGAAGTATTCTGAAACGAGAGTGGCTGCATTGCTTCGGCTGGAGCCGCAGTGGTGAAGCTAGCACTAACCGCCGGCGGGGTAGGGGCATCGCGTGTGCAAGCAGTAGCTAGGGGCAGGCTAGCCAGCCACAGGTAAGAATATCTCATAGCGTGTGCAAAGTTGGGTGGGTGCCCTGCAATATAGGGATACAAAGACTTGAAAAACATGCGAGTTTAGTCCTGCATCACTACTTCTCAACCTGACTCCGTAGCCCCGCAGTTGCAGACGATACTTGGCACCAGTGGCAGGCTAGTAACCATCTTTGCGGATTACAGATGTAGCATATGAAAAGAGTTCTCAAGCCGGCCGCAGTCGGTTTTCTACTAGCCATGCAGAGCTGGCAGTCAACCCACGCCCAAACGCTTTACCAGCCACGCGATATCAAGCGGGCATTTGACAAGGGCACCCGCGCGGCCGACGGCCGGCCCGGCCCCGCCTACTGGCAAAACCGCGCCCGCTACGACATCACGGTGCAGGCCCTACCCCCCGCCCGCGACATAAAGGGCCGCGAAAAAATTACGTACTTCAACAACAGCCCCGATACGCTGAAGTCGCTGGTTTTTCGGCTGATTCAGAACATTCACAAGCCCGGCGCGGCCCGCGATGGCAACGCGGCGGCCGACTACCTGACCACCGGGGTGCAGGTCGATAGCTTCCTGGTGAATGGGCAGGCGCGGCCCTTCGACAGCCAGCAGGCGGGCACCGTGCAGGCCGTGGCCCTGCCGCGCCCGCTGCTGCCCCACGACTCGGTGCGGCTGAACGTGGCCTGGCACTTCCCGATTTCGCTGGAAAGCGGGCGCGAGGGCATGATTGATAAAACGACGTTTTTCCTGGCCTATTTCTACCCGCGCGTGGCCGTGTACGACGACTACAACGGCTGGGACCGGCTGCCCTTCGTGGATAGCAAGGAGTTTTATAACGACTTCAACGACTACACCTTGCGGGTACAGGCGCCGGCCAACTACGTGGTGTGGGCCACCGGTACGTTGCAAAATGCCAAGCAGGTATTGCAGCCCGCCTACGCCAAGCGGCTCGAGAAGTCGCTAACCAGCGAGGCGGTCATGCACATTGCCACGGCCGCCGACCTGGCCAAAAAGAACATCACCGCCCAACGGCCGCTCAACACCTGGGTGTGGACGGCCCGCGATATTTCAGACGTGACCTTTGGCCTGAGCGACCACTACGTCTGGGACGCGGCCAGCGTGGTAGTGGACCCCGCTACCAAGCGCCGGGCCAGCGTGCAGGCCGCTTTCGCCGACGAGACCACCGACTTCCACTCGTCGGTGAAGTTCAGCCAGAACGCGCTGAGCTGGTTTTCGCGCAATTGGCCGGGCGTGCCCTACCCCTTCCCCAAGATGACGGCTTTCCAGGGTTTGCCGATATGGAATACCCAATGATGGTGAACGACAGTCCCGAGAAGGATGTGGATTTTGCGCAATTTGTGCAAGACCACGAGATTGCGCACACCTATTTCCCATTCTACATGGGCATCAACGAGAGCCGCTACGCTTTCATGGACGAGGGCTGGGCTACCACGTTTGAGCTGCTGATTGGGCGAGCCGAGCGCGGCGCGGCGGCCGACGACTTGTACCGCAAGTTTCGGGTAGACCGCTGGATTCACGACCGCAGCACGGCCGAGGACTTACCCATTATCACGCCCAGCAGCGAGCTGCGCTCGGGCTACGGCAACAATGCTTACGTGAAACCTTCGCTCAGCTACTTGGCCCCCAAGGATATGCTGGGCGATGAGCTGTTCAAGAAAAGCCTGCACGCATACATGGACCGCTGGCACGGCAAGCACCCCATTCCGTGGGACTACTTCAACTCGATGAGTAGCGCCTCGGGCCAAGACCTGACGTGGTTTTTCCAGAACTGGTTTTTCACCAACGGCTACATCGACCTGGCCCTCACCAAGGCCGAGAAAACCGCCCAAGGCACGACAGTCACCATCCAGAACGTGGGCGGCTTCGCAGTGCCCGTTGACTTGAAAGTAACCTACGCCGATGGCAGCACCGACACCGTGCACCGCTCGCCCGAGCTGTGGCGCGCCAACCAGCAGCAGGCTACCATCACCCTACCCCCCGCCAAGGCCGTAAAGTCGGTGGCCTTCGACCACGGCCTGTACCTGGACGCCGACCCGCACAACGACCAGCTGGCGGTGCAGTAAGGACTTGAGGAACGCAAAAGGAGCGCCGGGCACATGGCCCGGCGCTCCTTTTTTGTGGAGGTTTGGCGCCTAAAAAGCGTAGCCGATGTTGAGCTGGCCATCGAATACGGAGCCGGGCTGCCCGGCCGCGTACCAGTCGCCTACGTAGCCGCAGTCGCATAGGCCCAAGCTGCGGATGTGGTAAAATTTCAGGCCCAAGCCCGCATTCAGCGCCAGGTGCTGCCCCAGTAGCAGCTGGTAGCCCAGCCCCAGCCCGCCGCCTGCGCCGCCCAGCCGCACGTTGCTGGGTGGAAAGCTCTTGTCGGGATAATAGCCCTGAACCTGGCCATCGTGCTGAAAGACACCGGCCTGCGCCTGCGCATAAAAACCGGTTGGGGCCATCGGCCGAAAGTAGTAGCGCCCTAGCAAGGCCGCTTGGTAGCCAGGATAGTTGCTGCCAAAATAGCGGCTGCCTTGCACGCCGAGCGAAAAATGCGGCGTCAACCGCCGCTCTAGCTGCAGGCCGGCGTTGGGCGCCAGGCCAAATGTGCCGACCGAGATAACAGTAGTGACGGGTGCTTGGCCCCAAGCGCTAGTGACGCTGGCCAGCCCGGCCAGGAGAAAAAGTCGTTTCATGCTAGGGGGGTAAGGAAGGAGGAGGTGCTAAGCAGGCGAGCTAGATAAGCGGCTACCCAGCTTTCTTTGCAGCAATTAGTAGATACTTAAACCACTCCATTCGTTGCAGCAGCTCATCCAGGAAGCCGTCGCCTACATTCAGGCCCACTCCGCTAATTTTCAGCCTACCACGGGCATTATCCTCGGCACGGGCCTGGGCGCGCTGGCCAAGGAAGTGGAGGTGGCGTACGAAATCAACTACGCCGACATTCCCAATTTCCCGGTTTCGACTGTGGAAAGCCACGCCGGCCGCCTGCTGCTGGGCACCCTGAACGGGCAGCAAGTAGCCGTGCTGCAAGGCCGCTTCCACTACTACGAGGGCTACTCGATGCAGCAGGTGGTGCTGCCCGTGCGGGTGTTGAAGCTGCTGGGCATCACACAATTATTTGTGAGCAACGCGGCCGGTGGGCTAAACCCTGAGTTTGCCATCGCCGACTTGATGCTCATCGACGACCACATTAACCTGCTGCCCGGCAACCCGCTTATTGGCCCCAACCTGAACGAGCTGGGCCCACGCTTCCCCGACATGTACGCGCCCTACGACGCCGGCCTGCTGGCCCGCGCCCGCGCGGCGGCCGAGGCGCTGGGCCAGGGCGCTACCACCCAGCGCGGCGTGTACGTAGCCGTGCCCGGCCCCATGCTCGAAACGCCCGCCGAGTACCGCTACCTGCGCACCATCGGGGCCGATGCAGTGGGCATGAGCACAGTGCCCGAGGTAATTGCTGCGCGGCACCTGGGCTTGCCGGTGCTGGCCGTGTCGGTTATCACCGACCTGTGTTACCCCGGCCAGCTCAAGCCGGTTGTTATCAGCGATATCTTGGCCGCCGCCGCTGCTGCCGAGCCCCGCCTCACGGCCCTAATGAAGGCCGTGCTGACCGCTAGATAAGCGCTACTTCAGGTACACCGTGCGCTGGTCGCTCACGAGCACCGTGAAGATGCCCAGGCCGCCCTGCACGTTGCTGCGGATGCCCGCGGGCTGCGCAAACGGGTTGCCGTTGGCGTTACGCGCGTCGCGTACCGATTGCCGAAACGCGTAGTACAGCGAGTCGATGTGGTAGAGCGTGGCCGTGACCGTGTCGCCCGGCACGAAGCGGTAGGTGGTAGCCTGCGCGTAGGGCTGGCCATTAAAAAGCCGGTCGTTGAGTTCGCTGTCGGTTTCCGAGTTGTTGGCCGGCTTACCCTTGTGCAGCATCAGGCGGTAGAAGTCGTTGGTGGCGCCGGGGTCGGTCCATTTCGTGGTGAAGTAAGCCTTTTTGTTGGCCCCAGTCAGTGCATTGTAGCGGTACTGCGCCGAGTCGATGCGGATGCGCGTGGGTACAATGGCAGTGCCCGTGACATGCCGCCCGCGCTTGTCCTGCACATCGAGCCCAAACTGCTGGCCAGCCTGGGCCAGCAGTGGCGTGGCGCCGGTGTGGGTGTAGTACTTGCCGGTGGCCGCGTCGATGCCCGGGCTGAACCGCAGGGGTAGGGGCCGGCCGCCGGGCAGCGTCAGGGTCACGGTTACGTCGGTGGGTAGCTGCACGGTTTGGCCATTCGAGAGGCTCAGCACCTGCGAGCCGGCGGCTATGGCCTGGCCATCGTCTAGGTACGGCACCGACTCGGTGACGGCCAGGCGCGGCACCACGCCGTTTTGCAGGTAGCACTCGGCCACAAGCTGGTTGGGGTAGTAGGGGAGGGGCACGTTCACGTCGTTTTGCAGGCTTTTGCAGCCCGCCAGCAGCCCTACCCCCCCTGTCAGGGTCAAGTTTGCCAGGCGCCTAATAACTCTTGTATGGAACATAACTGCCTAAAGAATAACCTTCCACAAAATCCGACTACTCCGAAAAATCCGGCTGAATCCGTGGGTTAGAATTTAAAATTGTACGTCACCGACGGTATGAACGGGAACAGCGATACCTGCTGCGCGCGGTAGCCGGTCACTTTGTCGGTGACCTTGTCGCGGGTTTGGTCGAAGAAGATGAAGTAGGCATTGCGCCGGTTGTAGGCGTTGTAGATGCTGAACGTCAGGTCGCGGTCGCCGCCGATGCGCGAGGGCCGCAGCTTGTATACCAGGCCCAGGTCGAGGCGGTGGTACGGAATCATGCGGTACGAATTGCGGTCGGGATACACGGGCACGGCCCGAATGCTGCCCTGGTAGATGTCTTGCAGCGCAAAGCGGCCCAGCGGTAGGGTAGTGGGCGCGCCGCTCGTATACACAAAGCTGGCCGTGAGCGAGAGGCGCGTATTGAGCTGGTGCATCACCACGACGTTCAGGTTATGCCGCCGGTCGTAGTTGGGGTAAAAATCCTGGCCGTTGTTAATGCCGGAGGTGCCGAGCTGGGGCGGAAAATTGCGCTTGGTCCAGGCCAGGGTGTAGCCGACCCAGCCGGTGGTTTTGCCGGTTTTCTTTTCCAAGTACAGCTCGTTGCCGTAGGCCCAGCCGCGCCCGAATAGGAACTGCGAGTCCAAATTGTTGTTGGCAAAAATCTGGGCGCCGTCCTTGAAATCAATCTGGTTGCTCGACCATTTGTAGTACGCCTCGTTTGTGAGCAAAAATTTGCCGTCGCCCAGCAAAAAGCTCACGCCCGCACTCGTCTGCTGCGAGCGCTCGGGCTTCACCGACAGGCGCGACGGGTACCAAATGTCGGTGGGCAGCGATGCGCCCGAGTTCGACACCAGGTGCACGTACTGATACATGAGCGCGTAGCTGGCCTTGAGGGCTACCTTATCGGTGAGCGAATAGCGGGCCGACGCACGCGGCTCGACGCCACCAAAGTGGTCGGTGCCGCTCTGAAAACCCGTGAGCCGCAGCCCCAGCTCGGTCTGGAGCTTGTCGCTGACCTTGATATTGTCGCTGGCGTACACGCCGCCCTCCTGGCCCAGGTAGTTGACGTTGGAATCGACGTTCACACTGTTGTCTTGCGAGCTGCGCTGCAAGCGCCCTACCCCAAAATTGTGGGCCGTAACTAAGGCGCCAAACTTGAGCGTGTGGCGGTCGTTGGGCACGTAGTCGAAGTCGGTGCGTGCTGTATAGTCCTGGATGGTCGAGCCTAGGTTGAAGCTAAACTGGTCGATGCTGTTGCCGAGGTTGTACTTATACGACGTCACCGACACCGACGTGTTGGCCGTGAGCCGGGGCGAAAACACGTGCTGCCAGCGCAGCGCGCCCAGCGTGTTGCCCCAGGTAAACTGCGCTTGGAAGCCGTTGGGCGAGGTAAAGCCAAAAATATCGCGCCCCAGGTAGCCCGTAAAATACAGCTGGTCTTTCTCGCCCAGCGTGTAGTTGGCCTTGGCGTTGAAGTCGTAGAAATAGTAATCTGGAATGGGCGTGTAGTCTACCTTGTTGGCATTGGCCCGGTTGAGGGCCCGGGTAAACACGTCGAAATATGTGCGCCGCCCACTCACGATAAACGAGCCTTTTCCCTTGCGAATGGGCCCTTCGAAGCTGAGCCGCGACGAGATAAGGCCGATGCCGCCCGTGGTCACGTATTTCTCGCGGTCGCCCTCGCGCAGCTTCACATCGACCACCGACGAGAGCCTACCCCCAAACTGCGCCGGGAAACCCGACTTATACAAATCGACGCTCTGCACGGCGTCGGAGTTGAACACGGAGAACAACCCGAACAAGTGGTTGGGGTTGTAAACCAAGACATTGTCTACCAGTACCAGGTTCTGGTCGGCCGAGCCGCCGCGCACAAACAAGCCGCTGCTGCCCTCGCCGCCGCTCTGCACGCCGGGCTTGAGTTGCAAGGTTTTGAGGATATCGACCTCGCCGAACAGGGCGGGCAGCAGCTTGGCCTCGCGGATGCTGAGATGCTCGACGCCCATTTGGGTGGTTTGCAGCTTCTCGCGCAGCGTTTGCTGGCCCTGCACCACCACCTCACCCAGCTCACTGGTCGCCGCCACCAGCGTAAAGCTGTGCTGCTGGCTGTGGCGCAAGTTCACGCTCAGCGTTTGGGGCGTGTAGCCCACAAAAGAAACCACCACTTGCTGTGGCCCCTCGGGTAGGCTGAGGCGGTAGTGGCCGTCGGCCTCGGTGGCCGTGCCCAGGCCCAAGGCCGGCAAGGCCACCGAGGCGCCGGGCAGCACATCGCCGTCGCTGCCGCGCACCACGCCGCTCAGCACGTGCTGCACTTGCGCCCAGCCAGGCTGCACAAAAGCCGCTAGTAAAACACTGATTAATATAAAATTGCGTAGGAGCGCGGCTCGAATCATAGCACAAAGTAACGGCGCAGCGGCACGTGTTGCGCCAACGCCGGCCCGGCTACTTTAGTTTGAGCGCCAGGCACATTCGTGCGGGTAGTAGTAGGCGCTGCTAGCTCCGCAAGGCCTATAGGTAGGCGCCTACGGCCTGCGTAAGCTGGGCCGCGGGTACCACGCCCGCCTGCCGCCACACGGGCTGGCCTTTGTGAAAAAGGATGAGGGTAGGGATGCTTTGCACCCGAAACTGCTGCGCTACCGCCTGGTTTTTGTCCACATCTATTTTAATGATACGGAGCTTGCCCTCGTGCTGCGCCGCTATTTGCTGCAAGATGGGCGCCATCGTTTTGCAGGGGCCGCACCAGTCGGCATAAAAATCGACCAGCAGGGGCATACCGGGGCTGTTGATGAGTTCGGAGAAGGACTTGCGGGGCATGGGCGGGGTAGGGTTAAGGGGTGAAAGAAAGGCGTAGCCGGGCCAACACGAGGCCCGGAGCAGGCTGCCACGGTAAGTTTGTGGGCCGAAGCCAGACCTAGGTGCAGTGTAGTACCCCGCGGCGCCGGCTACGGTTTCGTTTTGCCGCTTCCTAATCCTCTTACGCGCCCGCCGGCTTGGCTGCACCCGCTGTTTCCGGGCAGCGAGTGGCAGAGCGCGCCGGTGGGGCCCACGGGCCGGCCGCGCCTCTACCTCACCTTCGACGACGGCCCCATTCCGGAAGAGACACCCTGGGTACTGGCGCAGTTGGCTGCCTACCAGGCGCGGGCCACATTCTTTTGCGTGGGCGACAACCTGGCCCGCCACCCCGACATTGCCCGCGCCGCGCTGGCCGCCGGCCACCGCCTCGGCAACCACACCCAGCACCACCGCAGCGCCTGGAGCACGCCCCGCGCCGACTACCTGGCCGGCGTGGCCGCGTGCGAGGCGTTACTGGCTGCTAGCTATGAGCCGTTAGCTAGTTCTCCGACGGTGAAAAATCTGTCTCTTGAAGAACAGCTACTAGTTCTCAACCACCAGCCACCAGCCAAGTTATTTCGCCCGCCCTACGGCCGCCTCACGTGGCCGGTGCTGCGGGCACTGCGTGGGCAGTACCGCGTTATTATGTGGTCGCTGCTCACCCGCGACTACGATCCCGACCTGCCCCCCGAAACGGCGCTGCGCCTGACGCTGGCTGCCACCCGCCCCGGCGACATTATCGTGCTGCACGACTCGCGCAAGGCCAGCCGCTCGCTGCGCTTTCTGCTGCCCCGGCTGCTGGCGCACTACAGCGCGCTGGGCTATGAGTTTGCGACCTTGTGACTTGATTCGCCCATGGGAAGCCTGCTGTTTTATGTGAGTGCCGTGTACTGCCTGCTGTGGCTGGCCTGGCTGGCCTACGTGCAGTGGCGGCTGGCCACGCGGGCGGGTGCGCCGGCCCCGGTACCGCTGCCCGCGCCGCTGCCGCGCGTGAGCATCCTGCTGGCGGCCCGCAACGAAGCAGCCGCCCTGCCGCGCTGCCTGGCCAGCGTGCGGGCCCTGGCCTACCCCCCCACCTGCTCGAAGTTTGGCTCGGCGACGACGCCAGCACCGACGCCACCCGCGCCGTGGCCGAGGCTGCCATGCAGGGTTTTGGGGGTGATTTCCAGGTGATTACCATTACTCAAAACCTGGGCTTGGCGCGGGGCAAGGCCAATGTGCTGGCCCACCTGGCCCACCGCGCCACTACCGAGTACCTGCTCATTACCGACGCCGATATTGCCCTACCCCCCACCTGGGTGGCTAGTATGCTGGCCCACGCCGCGCCGGGCGTGGGCACCATCACGGGCCTCACGGTGGTGCAGGGGCCGGGCTGGCTGGCGCACTGCCAGGGCCTCGACTGGCTGCTCTCGCTGGCCTCGATACAGGTAGCGACCGACGCGGGCCAGCCCATGACGGCGATGGGCAACAACATGCTCGTGACCCGCACCGCCTACCGCGCCACCGGTGGCTACGAGGCGCTGCCGTTTTCCGTCACCGAAGATTTTGCGCTTTTTGAGGCCGTGAATGCGGCGGGGTTTGGCTTCCGGCAGCTGTTTGAGCCGGCCGTGCGGGCGGCCTCGCTGCCGGCGGCCTCGTGGGGGGCGCTGCTACGGCAGCGCTTGCGCTGGCTGCGGGGTGTGGCGGCGCTGCCCCGTCGGGTGCAGGTGGCCCTGGTGCTATTTAGCGGCTACTGGCTGGCGGTGGTGGGCCTGCTGCTGGCGGGTGGGCCGGCCTGGGCGCTGGGCGCCCTAGCCCTCAAAATAGCCGCGCAAGGCCTGATGGCGCGGGTGGCGGCGCGCCGCGCTGGCCTACCCCCCCCGGCCGTTGCCGTGGTGGTGGGCTATGAATTCTTCTCCCTGGCGCTCCTCACCGACCTCACCCTGCGGCGCTTGTTTGTCCCCAAGCAGGTGGATTGGAAAGGGCGCACTTATCAATGAGCCATGCATAAGGAACTAGTACCAACTACTATTCAGCCCATTGGCGCAGAGCATACCTACGCGCTGCGCCACGCCGTGCTGTGGCCCGACAAGCCGCTGGCCTACGTGCAGCTGCCCGACGACGACGCGGGCCAGCACCTTGGCGCGTTCGTAACCGGCGAGTTGCGAGCGGTAATTTCGCTGTTTGTGCTGCCAGGCGGGGAGGCGCGTTTTCGCAAGTTTGCTACCGAGCCGGCCTGGCAGGGTAGGGGCCTGGGCACGGCGCTGCTGCGCCACACCATGGCCCTAGCGCGGGCTCAGGATGCCCGCACGCTCTGGTGCGATGCGCGCCAGAATACCCTGGCGTTTTACGCGCGCTTTGGCCTGGCGCCCGAGGGCGACGTTTTTTACAAAGGTGACGTGGCCTATCGGCGGCTGCGCTGCTCGCTATTAGATGCTAAGTAATTTGAAATGAAGTTAATAGAAACACACGCTCACCTGTATTCCGAGCAGTTTCGGCCCGACCAGGCCGCGGCACTGCACCGCGCCGTGGCGGCCGGCGTAGGCACCATTTTGCTGCCCAACGTGGACCACTCGACCATCGACGCCATGCTGGAGCTGGAGGCCGCCGCCCCCGAAACCTGCCACGCCATGATGGGCCTGCACCCCTGCTCGGTAGGCCCCACGTTTGAAAAAGACTTGCAGGAAGTAGCCGACTGGCTGGCCCGGCGGCCCTTTGTGGCGGTGGGCGAGTGCGGCATCGACCTGTATTGGGACAAAACCTACCTGCCGCAACAGCAGGTAGCGCTGCGCGAGCAGCTGCGCCTGGCCAAGCAGTACCAGCTGCCCATTGTGCTGCACACACGCAGCGCCTTTGAAGAAGCCTACGAGCTGGTGGCCGAGGCCCAGGACGGCACCCTGCGCGGCGTGTTTCATTGCTTTTCGGATGGCGTGGCCGAGGCCGAGCGTATCATTGCCCTGGGGTTTAAGCTGGGCATTGGGGGGGTAGCGACGTTCAAAAACGGCAGCCTCGATAAGGTGCTGCCGCACGTGGGCCTCGAGCACCTGGTGCTCGAAACCGACTGCCCTTACCTGGCGCCGGTGCCCTACCGCGGCAAGCGCAACGAGCCGGCCTACCTGCCGCTGGTGCTGCACCGCGTGGCGACCTTACTGGCCCTACCCCCCGAAACTGTGGCCGAAACTACCACCCGTACCGCCACCGAGTTATTTCAGCTATGACGCCCCGCGCCCTGCCCCTGCTTGCTCTGCCCACCGCGGCCGATGCTGCCGACGCGGCGGCCCCGCGCCTGCTCATCCTCTACACCGGCGGCACGGTGGGCATGGCCGTGAACCACCGCCAGGAGCTGGTGCCCATGCACTTTAATAAGCTGGATAAGCGGATGCCCGAGCTGCGCCAGCTGCCGTTTCGCATCGAGCTGCTGGCCTGGCCCCAGCCCATCGACAGCAGCAACGTGACGCCCACCGACTGGCTGCAGCTGGCGCAGCTCATTGGCGAGCACTACGCCGATTTTGATGGGTTTGTCATTCTGCACGGCACCGATACCATGGCCTATTCAGCGGCGGCGCTCAGCTTTTTGCTCGAGTACCTGGGCAAGCCCGTCGTCTTTACCGGGGCGCAGGTGCCCGTGGGTCGCACCCGCTCTGACGTCAACCGCAACCTGCTCACGGCCCTAGAGATAGCCGCCGCGCGCCACCCGCGCGCCCACACCGTGCGCCTGCCCGAAGTAGGCTTGTTTTTCAACGACGTGCTCATCCGGGGTACACGCGCCAAGAAGGTGGAAAGCCAGCAGTTTGCCGCCTTCAAAAGCGAAAACTACCCGCCGCTGGTCCGCGCCGGCATCACCCTGGAGTTCAACGACCAAAGCATTCGCCTGCTGCCTGCCGCCCGCCTCAAGGTACACGAGCGGCTCGAAGAAAAAGTAGCCGTGTTGCGGCTGTTTCCGGGCATCACGGAGGGCGTGGTGGAAGCCATTTTGCGCGTGCCCGGCCTGCGCGGCTGCGTGCTCGAAACCTACGGTGCCGGCAATGCGCCTACCGCGGCGTGGTTTCTGGCGTGCCTCGAGCGGGCGCAGCAGCGCAGCGTATTTATCCTCAACGTGAGCCAGTGCGAGGAGGGCCGGGTGGTGCAGGGCCACTACGAAACCAGCGCCCGCCTCACCAGCCTCGGTATTATTGGTGGCGACGACATCACCATCGAGGCGGCCATCACCAAGCTCATGTTTGTGCTGGGCCTGGGCCTGCCCGAGGCCGACACGCGCCGCCTGCTCAGCCAGAATTTGCGCGGCGAAATCACCCACTAAGCTGCTTTAGCTGCCGGCCTTACTCCCCTCAGTCACACTTTTTAGCACCAACTTCATTGCTACGCTCGGTTTGTCCGTATCTTTACAGCCCCATTCAGAGAGGTGTCCGAGTGGTCGAAGGAGCACGCCTGGAAAGTGTGTATAGCCCAAAAGGTTATCGTGGGTTCGAATCCCATCCTCTCTGCTAAAAACCCCGTTTGCAGATTGCAAATGGGGTTTTTGTTTTTCTAGGGGGCGGTTTAGGAGACAATTTCTGAAAACATACTGGCGAATCGGTCAAGTATAGAGCGGAAACTGATGAGCTGTCCTAGATGAGGGCTTTGTAGCCATCTTACCTGGTGAGAAGTACCCTTGCTGGACACTAGTCACCCATAATTTACTAGCCAGGTATTTGGGGAGTGGCTCGCTTGCGGTGGTGCCGGGCTAGGCGTACTCACCGAATTAAAGATAACCCCGGTGGCGCCGGGGTATATCGTGCAAACGATGATGTAAACTGTCCTTTGCTACGGTCAGGTACTTGAAGCGGTGATACCCTTAATCTGCTTTTTGCTTCTGCTGGCCCTTTCGGTGGCTACGCTCAAGTTTATGAGAAGGAGGTGAATCTCCACTGCAATCCCGATGCTAATCAAAAACCTATGGATCAGTAGGTTGAGGGGCGTGTCGTGGCTCTGCCAGGTTGCGATAAGAGATAAAAGAGGGGCTAGTAGTATACTCAAATAGCGCCCTATGAAGCGACCAAATCTTATCTCTACTATCGGCAACTGCGCAACCACTCTTCGGCTTCGGGCAGGGCCTGAAATATTTGTAGTTCGAAGGGCAATGACAAGGGGTAGTGGTCGGTAATCGTGTCGGTATGCCGGTCGGCCTGCACGACGTGGGCCACGTAGCGCAGCCCGAGGCGAGCAGCTTGCAGCACCCACACCTCACTCAGCCAGCCGAGGCTATCGAACCAAGGGCCGCGGAGTTGGGAGTTGTCGTTGAGCAGCAGGGCGCAGGGCTCCTGAGCCGCGTGCTGGAGGTAGTCTTCGGCTCCCTGCCGGGCTTCTAGTGGGTCAACGTAGCCCTGCCAGGTAGCGCGCAGCCATCCTTCGGCTTCGTCATAAAACAGGGCGCAGGTGCTATGGTCGGCGGGGTCGGTATCGAGGTTTAATAGCATGAAAAAGCGGAAGTGCCAGAATTGCTTAAGGGATACTAGGCTAGCGAAAATACATACTACTGGGCAATAGGGCAAAACAAAAAAGCCCCGTGGTGAGCGGGCTTTTTGCTACTGGTAGAGATTGCTGAAAGTGAAGACAGCTACTAACTTTTGGAACCAACCAAGTAACTGAGCGATACCTGGAAGGCGCGGTTATAGTAGGCAGAAGGCTCGTACGTCCCCCCTTGGTACGATTGGTATGGCACCGCAATATTGCGCAGCCCTAAGCTATAGCTGGCTTGCAGTTGAAACCCTTGTAGGCGGTAGCCCACGCCAGCTTGCAAGCCTCCATCGAATCGCTGGGAGTACCGAGTGTTCGCATCGGACGCCACACTAGACGCCTTCACCTTGCCCGTGTATTCGCCGTCGAACATACTCATGCGTTGGGCATATTTGCCCCCTACAAGTAGGCTGGCGTACGGCCCGCCAAAAATCTGGAGGCCCTGCCCATCGCGCCCCAGACTATACACCAAGTTCACAGGTAGCGTCAGGTAGTTGAGGCGAATGTCTTCCTCATAGGGAACGAACATATCGATGAGCAACTGGTAGCCCGAAGTACGGTAGCCCTTCTGAGAATAAAGCAGGCTGGGCTGTACAGCAAGATGACCAAACTGCACGCTGCTTGTTAGACCGGCCTCGAATCCCGAGCGATTGGGTGACGAGGCTCGGTCGATAGTCGGAAAGCGGGCATTGGAGAGGTTGAATCCCACACGGGGGCCAATGCTAAAGGTAGTCTGGGCCTGGGCCGTGCCCGTTAGAAGTAGGCCACCGGCTAAAAGGAGGAAAGTGTGTCTCATGGGCTGAGGGAGAATAATGACGCGTTGATGAGCCGTGCCCAGAGAAATTGGTTGCAGCGTTTATTGACTAAAAATCCCGTGGTGAGAAATCACCTTCCCTGCTAACGGGGCTTTTGATTTTTCAAGAGGGGGTAGGGGCCTGTAGGCGGGCACTTTAGGAAAGCTAGGAGGAGCCGGGAGTACCGGCGCATTAAAATGCATCAGTGGCCCAGGTGCGTGCTTCCTCAATGGTGCTGAAAAATTGGCTCGTGAGCTTAGTATCGGGGATGATGCTGCTTACCAGCGCCGAAATTCCCATGCGGTTCATCGCATCCAGCGACTCGACGGCCGCAAAACGCCGCCCGCCAAGCTTGCTCAGCCCCCCAAATACCAGCTCGCCGCTCCAGTGCAAGTCGGCTTGCCGCAGGGCGCGCAGCAGGCGGTTGTCGGCTATTAGTGCCACGGCGTGGTGCTGGCGCGCCAGGCGCATGAGCTCCTCTATCGAGGCGCGGTAGTCGGCACTGGGCACAAAGTCTAACCACTGTAGCTCAAGCGTTTTGTGGGTAGTGGTGTGTAAAAAAATGTGCAAATACTGCGTGCTAAAAAGTGTTTCCATTATAGGAGGGGGGTAGGCAAATGCGAAATGGGCGGTGGGGGTGAGCGCACTGCAGTACAAGGGCTTGGGACGGCTGGCCGAAGCCGTCCCAACGTCTACCGGGCTTTCAGCTCTTGGTGGGCGCCCGCTTTTGCTTCTTCCATCGAGGTATAATAAGAAACCCCTAATTCCGCAGTTGTAGTCGCCGTTTGTTGTGCGTAGCGCTGCGTGGCAATCTTGCCAAAAATGCCTTCGGCCACCACTACACTCACCACGCGCAGGCCCGCCGCCAGCGCGCGCGGGTTGAAGTCGTCTTGCAGCCAGCGCTGGGCTTCCTCCGGAATGGCGCCCATGTGCCGCACATCGCCTATCCAGCCCCACGGACTGCCGAGCGTAGAGTGCTGCTCATAATAGGCCAGCGCGGCGCCTTGCAGGGCAATAAATTCTGTTTTGTTGGCAAAGCTGCGCCACTGCGTAATAACGCATGGTACCGCGCTGTCGGCTAGCGCCGTACCGTAGGGAGTAGCCAAAATAACCTGTTCACTCATGAGGAGGTAGCTCGTCAGTTTGGCCGCGTATACGCAGGCGTCGTCGTTGCGTTTGGCTGCTTGCGGCTGTCGAAGTGCCCGTCTTTAACTGGTGAGAACCGCCGCTTGGTAAAAAGAAAAACCACTCTATATATTAGAGCATGAAATATTTTCTACCTACGGCCTTGCTGCTGATGGCCTTGGCCAGCTGCCACGACAAAGGTCCCGGCCCCGCACCTCCACAATTGTATGGCAGCACCTGGAACCTGTCGTCGCGGACGGTAACTACCACCAGTGCCACCAGCCCAGCCACAACTGTCACGACGGCCGTAGCGCCGGGGGCGTACAGCATCGTCTTTCCAGGCAATGGTACGTGCACCGTCTTTACTGGGGGCGTTACGCTGGTAGGCGACTGCATCTACAATGGCAGCACGATAACTTACGGGCCGCTCGGCGTTTCAGCCGCGCGCGAAGTAACGGTGCAAGCCTTGACAGCCACCCAATTGGTGACGGTAGAGAAAACCCAGGATGCGACCACTGCTTACACCAGCACCGACACCTTTACGCGGTAAGTTGCCCCCTGCACCGGGTAGGGCCTGGGTGCGCCAGCGCCGGTGTGCGGCCTAATAGTATGTAGCAAAAAGCCTCGTTTCTGCGCAGAAACGAGGCTTTTTGACGGGGTAGGGGCCAAGTGTTGCTTAATTCCAGCCGCCGCCTAGTGCCCGGTACACGTTGACGGTGGCATTGAGCTGCCGCATCTTAGTTTCGGTCAGGTCAAATTTCGCGTTAAGCGCGTCGCGCTGGGTAAAGAGTACCTCCGTGTAGTCGGCCCGCACCGACTTGAAAAGGCTGTTGGAGATGCGAATGGAGAGGCTCAGGGCCTGCACTTCCTTCAACTTAGCCTCGTAGCCCAGCTCTAGGTTGTTGATATTGGCGAGCTGGTTGGCTACCTCGATGTAGGCATTCAGCACTGTGCGCTCATAGTTGTACACGGCTTGCAGCTGCAAGGCATTGGCCGTAGAGTACAGCGCCTTGATGCCGTTGCGGTTGATGAGCGGCGCCGACAAGTCGCCAGCTATCGAGTACAGCAGGGCGCCGGGCGTGGTGAAGAGCAGGCCGGGCTTGAAGGCCCCAAACCCTACCCCCCCCGAAATGCCCAACGATGGGTAGAAATTGGCGCGCGCTATCTGCACGTCGAGCTTAGCGGCCACCAGGTTTTGCTCGGCCTGCCGGATATCGGGCCGGTTGCTGAGCAACTGCGCAGGGACGCCCGCCTGAATGGTCTTAGGCACCAAGCCATTAAACTCGGCATCGTTGCGCACAATGGGCTGCGGAAAGCGGCCTAGTAGGAAGTTGATGCGGTTCTCGGTCTCCGTGATGCGCTGCTTCGTGGCGTATTGCAGGCTCGTCGTGTTCTGAATCTGGGCCTCAAAGCGTTTCACGGCCAGCTCGGTCACGCGGGCGGCTTCCTTTTCCTGGCGCACTACTTTTAGTGCATTGTCTTGAATGTCAATGCTCTGCTGCAAAATAGCCAGCTGGTTGTCTAGCGCCAGGAGCTCGTAGTACGAGTTGGCGATTTCAGCAATCAGGTTGGTCACCATGAAGTTCCGGCCCTCCACCGAAGCCAGGTAGCGCGTGGCGGCCGACTTGCGGGCGTTGCGCAGCTTGCGCCAGATGTCTACTTCCCAGCTCGCATACGCTCCTAGCTGGAAGTTGCCTAGCGGGTCAGGATTGCGCCGTTCGGGCAAGATGTTGAGCTGGTCTTCCGTAGCACCCTGGATGGTGTAGCGGCTTACGCGGTCGAGGGCCGCCTGGCCACCCAGCGTTACCGAGGGCAGGTACTCGCCCTTGCGGGCTTGTATCTCGTTGCGAGCTATTTGCAGCTCCTGTTGCGTGATATTTAGTTCCTGATTGCGTTGCAGAGCGCTGTCAATCAGTGCTTTCAGATTAGGATCGGTGAAGAACTCCTGCCACCGCACCTTGGCAGTGCTGAGGGTATCTTGGGGGCTGCTGGGGTAGGTAGTAGGCACGCTGCGGCGCACATCGCGGCCCACCAGCTGGGGCAGTTTGCAGCCCGCCACGGCTAGCGCCAGGCAGGCCGCGCTCAGGCCCTGATAAATGCGTTGCTTAAGCATAAGGCTCCATTTCTTCTATTTCCACCCGGGGCTCTACGCCTTCACTCATCGGGTACTCGTTTTCGTCCTGAATCAACTTGTGGCCCTCGGCCAGGGTGCCGAAAATGTAGTATAGGCCGGGCACGATAATCACCCCGAACACCGTACCGAACAGCATCCCGCCCAGCGCCGCCGTACCAATAGTGCGGTTGCCGATGGCGCCCGCGCCAGTGGCCAACACTAGTGGCACCAGGCCCGCAATGAAGGCAAAGGAGGTCATCAAAATCGGGCGGAAACGGGCCTTAGCTCCGGCAATGGCCGCCGCGCGCACCGGCATACCATGCTCGTGCTCCTGCACCGCAAACTCGACAATCAGTACCGCGTTCTTACCTAGCAGGCCCACAAGCATTACAAGCCCCACCTGGGCATAAATGTCGTTGGCTAGCCCTAGCACTTTCAGCAGCAAGAAGGAGCCAAAGATGCCCGCCGGCAGCGACAGCACTACCGCAAACGGTAGCAAGAAGCTCTCGTACTGGGCCGCGAGCACAAAGTACACGAAGGCCAGCACCACCAAGAAAATCACGATGGCCTCGTTGCCGCGGCCTACTTCGTCTTTCGACAAGCCACCCCAGTCGATGTCGTAGCCGCGGGGCAGCGTCTTAGCTGCTACTTCCTGCACTGCCTTAATGGCCTCGCCACTGCTAAAGCCCTCGGCTGCCCCGCCCCGGATGGAAGCGGTAGTGTACATGTTGTAGCGGTTAATCTCGTTAGGCCCCTGTGACTTCACAATTTTCATGAACGACGAGAACGGCACCATTTCGCCTTTGTCATTCTTGGCCCACATATTCAGGATGTCCTCCGGCAGGCGGCGGTACTCCGGCGAAGCCTGCACGTACACCTTGAAAAAGCACTGGTATTTGATGAAACCCAACTCGTAGGTCGAGCCCACCATGATGGACAGCGTGTTCATGGCATTGCCGATGGTGATGCCTTTCTGCATCGCCAGGTCATTGTCAATCTTCAGCTCGTACTGAGGGTAGTCGGCCGAGAAGAAGGTGAACAGGCCCGCCAGCTCCTTACGCTTTTTAAGCTCGCCCATGAATTCCTCGTTCACCTTTTCCAGCGCCTTGTAGTCGCCGGTGCCAGTTTTGTCTAGCAATTGCAGCTGGAAGCCGCCCGCCGCGCCATAGCCCGGTACTGCCGGTGGCTCGAAGAATTCGACGGTCGCGCCCGGAATCTGCTTAGCCTTTTTCTCCAGCTCCTCGATGATTTTAGCCACAGGCAGGTTTTTGCGCTCGTCCCAGGGCTTGAGGTCAATCAAGCAAGTACCCGCGTTCGAGCCGCGGCCTTCGGTGAGTACTTCGTAGCCGGCCAGGGTCGAAATGTTCTCGATGCCGGGCACCTCGCGCGCCAGCACCGACAGGTGCTGCGCAATGGCGTTGGTGCGCTCCAGTGTTGAGCCAGGCGGCGTCTGAATGATGGCGTAAATCAAGCCCTGGTCTTCGCTCGGAATGAAGCCCGACGGCAGCTTTTGTGAGATGCCGAAGATGCCCAGCCCGAAGGCCAGCAACATGGCAAACGTTACCAGCCGGCGGTCGATAATGCGCTCGAGAATGTTAGTGTAGCGCCCCGTCAGTTTCTCAAACCCACGGTTGAAAGCGTCGAAAAAGCGCTGCATGGGCGACTGCTTCTTTGGCTGGCCGTGGTGATTTCTCAAATTCATGGCGCAGAGCACTGGCGTGAGCGTAAGCGCCACCAGGCCCGAAATCACGATGGCCGTAGCCATAGTAATAGAGAACTGGCGGTAGAAAATGCCCACCGGACCGCTCATGAAGGCTACCGGCACGAACACTGCCGTCATCAAAATCGTGATGGCGATAATGGCGCCGCTGATTTCGCCCAGCACCTTGCGCACCGCGTTGTAGGGCGAGAGGTGCTCCTCCTCCATCTTGGCATGCACGGCTTCCACCACCACAATGGCGTCATCGACCACGATACCAATAGAGAGTACCAATGCAAAGAGCGTTATCATGTTGATGGTCAATCCAAACGCCTGCATTGCCATGAACGAACCTACCAGCGACACCGGCACGGCCAAGATTGGAATCAGCGTCGAGCGCCAGTCGCCTAGGAAGAGGAATACCACCAGCGCCACCAAGATGAAGGCGTCGCGCAGGGTATCAATCACGTTATCAATCGAGGCGTCGAGGAAGTTCGACACGTCATAGCTGATTTTGTAGTCCATGCCCGGCGGAAAGGACGTTTTCTTCATCTCCTCCAGCTTGGCCTTTACTTCTTTAATTACGTCCTTGGCATTACTACCGTAGGTCTGCTTCAGCACGATAGCCGCCGAGGGGTCGCTGTTCAGGTTAGAGTAGATGTCGTAAAACTCGCTGCCTAGCTCCACGTTGGCCACGTCTTTGAGGCGCAGCATCTCACCGTTGGCGTTGGCCTTGAGAATCACGTTCTTATATTGCTCCACGTCGTTGAAGCGGCCCTGGTACGTAAGCACGTATTCAAGCGCCTCAGCCCGCTGCCCGTCCGAGCGGCCAATACGGCCTGGCGAACCAATTACGCTCTGCTCATCTAGGGACTTCATTACGTCATCCACCGAAATATTGTAGGCCCGCATACGGTCGGGCTTCAGCCAGATGCGCATCGCATACTGCCGGCTACCTAGAATGCTGGCCCGTCCAATACCACCGATGCGCTGCAATTCAGGCAGCAAATTCACGCCGGCAAAGTTGAACAGGTACTTCATGTCCGTATGCTTGTCCTTGCTGTACAAGTTCACGTACATCAGCATATTAGGTACCACGCGGTTCACAATAATGCCCTCGCGCTGCACCAGTACTGGCAGGCGGTTGACTACCTGCGCAATGCGGGTGTTCACGTTTACCACCGCCTGGTCGGGGTCGGTGCCCAGGTTAAACACAATCTGGATGTTGGCCTCGCCGGCGCTCACGGCGTCGGAAGTCATGTACTTCATGCCCGGCACACCGTTCACGGCCTGCTCTAGCGGAATGAGTACCGACTCGGTGAGCACTTTGGCGCTAGCACCGGGGTAGGCGCAACTCACCATCACCATGGGCGGCGATATCTCGGGAAACTGCGAGGTAGGTAAGGTCTTGATAGCCAATATCCCCATAAAGAGGATAACCACCGAAATAACGATGGCAAACACTGGCCGGCGAATGAATTTACTAAACATATTTTAAAATATATTTACTCAGTAATAAACTACTTGAATCCGATGTGTAGCGCAAAGCGAAGCATTTCGCGTGAGGAAATAACCCCATGCGCTAGCCGCGAAACGCGCGCAATGCTGCGCGCTACCCCAGTAGATTCGCCTATTCAGAATACACTTTCAGCCCCGAGAATACTTTCTTAGGCGCTTCATAAGTGAAGCTGATTTTGTCGCCGTCCTTCACCTTACGCAGGCCTTCGAGCAAAATCTTGTCGTTGCTGGTCAAGCCATCTTTGACAACGTACAGGTCCGGCATCTCGGAGGAGATATTGACCTCGCGCTGATGCACTACGTTTTTGTTATCAACTACATACACATAGCGCTTTTCCAGAATCTCAAACGTAGCCTTCTGCGGGAAGAGCAGCGCATGCTTGAGCGGCACGGTCATGAGCACGCTGCCGGTTTCGCCGTTGCGTAGTAGCCCGTCGGGGTTAGGAAAAGTGGCCCGGAAGGCGATGTTGCCGGTTTCGTTGTTGAAGTCGGCTTCGATGGTTTTGACTACGCCGGGGTACTTGAACACCTCATTGTTGGCCATCATGAGCTTCACATTCACTACATTGTCAGCCTTGGCTTGCTCCTTATAGGCCAAGTACTCAGCCTCAGGCACGTTGAAGTAGACCCACATTTTGCTGTTGTCGGAAAGCGTCGTCAGCAAGTCGCCCTCATTCACTACGCTACCTAGCCGGCCCTGGAAGTGGTCCATGATGCCGTTAAACGGCGCCTTAATGGACGTGAATTGCAGGTGGGTTTGGGCCAGTGACACATCGGCCCGGGCCTTATTTAGCTTGGCTTTAGACAGCGCCAACTCGTTCTTGGATACGATGTTGCTATCGGCCAGGCTCTTGGTGTTCTTATACTCGATGTCCACATAGTTGGCTTCGGCCTGCGACTTCTGCAAATCAGCCTGGTATACCAGCGGCGTGATTTGGAACATGGGCTGGCCCTTAGTCACGGTCTGACCTTCGTCGACAAATATTTTCTGCAAATAGCCTTTTTCCAAGGCCCGCAGCTCGATGTGCTGGTAGGCATGAATCTGGGCTACATATTCCTTCGTAATGGTGGTGTCTATGGCCAGCGGGCTGGTAGTCAGCAGCTTGATTTGCTCTTCTTTTTCCTCTTTTTTCTCTGAGCAACTTGCGAAGCAGGTTGCTGCACCCAAACTCATAAACAAAAATATCCTTCTCATAAAAGCAGTAGAAACCATGGTAGGCGAATTGGTAGACCCGAAAAAAGCGGGTTGAAAACGTGTTGAACGCTGATTGCCAGCTACAACTGTATGTTGTAAGCCGGCGTCAATGACCTGGTCCGTTTTAGTAGGTAGGGTTAATTCGTTGCTGAGCTAGCCACAGCTAGCATCAAAATTCAACGTCCATTAACTGGATGTATTTGCCCAAATAGATGTTTTTACATGCTTCGTAATCAGCTTTGTCCTAACAACTAAAGTTGTGAACACCAGCATACTACTGGCTCCAATCAAAATCTGTGAGAGCTAACCCTTGGGAATAGGTTGACGCTGGCATAGCTGACGTCGGCCTGCTGGGTAATACAAAGCAAGCTGCCTTACATTAAAATAGCATGAACTAAAGAAGTTTGCTGGTAATAGCAACGCAGCGAATAGGCTTTTTTTCTGCTTATTTCAGCAGTGCTGTTAAATTAATTAATCAGCTGGTAGGGGGTAGGCGCAGGTACTGCCAAGCCAGGGCTACTAGTAATTTGTAAAGCTAGGAAGGGGGTAGGAAGCCATAGCCCGGCACCGTTTGAGAAGCTAGTTACCTCGCTATAGTTGCAAAAAGGAGCTATTCAGAATGGCTTTGTGAATTGGCGGCGATAATCACCTTATGTCTTGAGCTGTGCGATACGTACACCCTTCGAGTAGACTACTGTAGGAGAAATATGGCAGCTGTGAACAAGGAAAGTGAGAACGCGCGACGGTAGCGCATGGTGGCTATGGCGGTAGCCCTGACGGCCAATACGAAGCTAGCGCCGCAGGGCTACGAACGCCAACTGCTGGACCAGAACGCAGTGAACGAGATGACTGAGCCCGCGCTACAGGCCATGCTGCTGCAAGCGCGGACCTACAATGCGTAGCACCACCTCACGGGTACTCTCTTGTATAGCGATGGTCGGTTTGTGCAGCTGCTGGAAGGCGAAGAGCAAGCTGTGCGCCAGCTGTATGCCAAGATTCAGCGCGACCCACGCCATACTGAAGTCGTGACGGTGAGGTCCTGGCTCTGTTCGGCGCTTTGCCGACTGGAGCATGGGCTTTGGGCGCATCGCGGGCCCTGGGGTAGCCGAAGCACTGGATACAGTGCTGGGCCAAGAACTGATTCCCACTCCTGAAGTAGCCAAGCCCTACCTTCTTGCTCTGCTCCAAGCTTTTGGAATTAAGCTGCAACCCAACCAATTGTAAGAGGCACACGGGTTCCTACCGGTAAAAGTATTTCTGCAATTCGTCGTACCAAGCTGCTTTTAGCTAGCGGTTGATTTATGCAGTAGGCAACGCCCGGCGCGTAGCATCAGCAGGTTATATGCCGCTGCAATTCTTTGTCCGATAGAAGGGGGGTAGGGCCCGCTGCTATGGTTGCTGCAGGCCCCCGAGTAGCACCGTGATAATATTGCTCTCCAGCTCTTCGGCCGACAGGCCTCGGCCCGGCCGATACCACAGCTCTACCCAGCGCACCGCCGACAGCACCGTAAACAGCGCTACCGATACATTGACGGGCCGAAACTCGCCCGCCGCGATTCCAGCTTCAATCAGCGAGGCAAAGCCTTTCTCGTAGGCTTTGCGGGCTTGCTTAAATTCGGTCAGGCGTGGTTCGGGTAGGTATTTCCAGTCGTGGTTGGCCACCGACACGGCCGCGCTGTCTTCCACCATCAGGCGAATATGCAACTGCACGAGCGACTTGATTTTCTCGCCGTATGGAATGGTCTGCTGCTCCGTCTCTTGTAGCTGCGAGATATAAGTGTCCGAAATACGAAAGCAAATAGTGTCCAGCAGCTCATCTTTCGACTTGATGTGGTTGTACATGCTTGCCGCTTCCATGCCCACCTGGCCCGCCAGGTCGCGCATCGAAGTACCACTGTACCCACGGTCTTTGAAGAGCTTGGCCGCTTCGGTTAAAATAAGCTCGCGCTTAACCGATTTCTTTACTTTGAGCATGGCGGGTGGGTAGGAGAGGGTAAGTACAAAGTTACTGCCGCCTACCCCATCCTAACTACCGTTTGTTAATAGTCCTGTGGCGTTTGTTTGGTCACTGTGCCACTCACCATGCGCGATACCAGGCCGGGGTCTTTGGTCATTTCCGACCACACTACCCCCACTATGTGCAGCGCAATATAGCCGATAATCAAGTACATCGTCACATTGTGCGTTTCCTCCGAAAGATGCTTTATGTTGTGCAAAATGGGCACGTCATCCGCAAAAATTAGCACTAGCCCGGTTACCACCATGATGGTGATGAACAAATAAAATGCCGCGTAGGTGAGCTTGGCCAGCAACGCGTGCCGGGCATCGGCGTGCTCGGCGGGGGCCACCAACTGATAGCGCCGCGCCGCTGCCAGCAACCGTGCTCCAAAGCGCCGGCCAGCCGGGTCAAGCGCCTGCATTACCGTCCAAAACAACCAAAAGGCCGCCAGAGCTACCCCAATCCACACGTGCCAAGTCCAGATGCGCTCGCTGATGACGTGCGCCACCGCCCGGCCCTGCTGCTGCGTTAGGCTGCCGCCACTCTGGGTAAGTGCTTCCTGAAACTCTGGCACTGCACTTTTGGCATTAACGATAACTTTCTGAAAAATAATAGTTAGCAGCTGGCCCGATACCAGCGAGGCATTCACCCAGTGCCAGGCACGCATAGCCGCGGAGTAATCGTGCGTAGCCGTGACTGGTGGAGCAGTAGTAGTAGTGGCTTGCATAGAAAGCTGAAGTAGGAAGATGAGCCTATGCAGACGTAATTGTGCAGCTTCCTGTTACTTAAGACTTGCTTAAGAAAGCACGCCTGCCGCCTCGCGCACTACTTCCGCTGCCGGGGACACCGTGCGGCCGGGGTAGGCCAACAAGGCCTGCTCCAAGCAGGTCAGGGCCGCGTCAAGGTCGTTCAGATTCAGGATGTAAGCTAGCCGTACTTGCTGCTGGCCCAGGCCGGGCGTTTGGTAAAAGCCATTGGCTGGCGACAGCATCAGCGTCTCGTTCTGGTAGCTGAAATCGGTGAGCAGCCACTCGCCAAAGCGCTCGGCATCGTCTACCGGCAGCTGCGCCATTACGTAGAACGCGCCGCCGGGCACGGGGCACCGCACGCCGGGCATGGCCTGTAGGCGGCGCACCGTCAGGTCGCGGCGGGCCTGGTATTCGGCCCGGTTCTCATCAAAATAGCTTTCCGGTAGTTCTACAGCGGCCTCGCCCAACAGCATGCCCAAGCCGGGGGGGCTGATGCGCATCTGGGCAAAACGAAACGCAGTCTGAAACACGTCTTGGTTGCGCGTTACTAACGAGCCCACCCGCGCCCCGCAGGCGCTGTAGCGCTTCGAAATCGTGTCCAGCACCACCACGTAGTCTTCGCCGCCAGCCAGGTTGAGCGCGCTGGTAGCGCGTGCACCATCGTAGCAATATTCGCGGTAAGCCTCGTCCGACAGCAAATACAACTGGTGGCGCTGGCAGATGCCCAGCAGGCCTTCCAACTCGGCTCGGCTATACACGTGGCCCGTGGGGTTGCTGGGGTTGCACAGCAAAATGGCCTTGGTGCGTGGCGTAATCACGTTTTCGAAGGCCGACAGGGGGGGTAGGGCAAAGCCGTTGTCGATGGTGGCCGTCACGGGCACAATCGTGACGCCCGCCGCAATGGCAAACGCCGTGTACGTGCCGTAAAACGGCTCCGGCACTACCAGCTCATCGCCGGGGTTCAGGCACGTGAGCAGCGAAAACAAGATGGCCTCGCTACCCGCTGTCGTCACCAGTATCTCTTCCGTATCGACCTCAATGCCCGCGCGGTGGTAGTAAGCGCGTAGCTTTTGGCGGTAGCTGTCGGTGCCCGCCCCGTGGCTGTAAGCTAAGACCCGAATGTCAGCCTGGCGTACGGCTTCAAACAAGCTGGGAGGGGTAGCAATGTCGGGCTGGCCGATGTTGAGGTGGTACACGTGCCGGCCCCGCTGCTTGGCAGCTTCGGCAAAGGGAGCTAGCTTACGGAAGGGGGAGGCGGGCATATCCTGCCCGCGTTGCGATACGGATAACGACATAATTGACAATAATCTGCAAAAATAAAGTAAGTAAAAGTCCCGACCGAAGAATCGGCCGGGACTTTTGCGGAGAGCGAGAAAATTAGCCGTTACGCTTATTTAGCTCGTCTCGAATTTTGGCGGCCTTTTCGTAGTCTTCTTTTTCGAGCGCCTGTGCCAGCATCTTGGTCAGCTCATCGAGCGAAACCTGGCCGCTGGGCTCGGCGGCAGGGCGGGGGGTAGGGCGCGCCGCCTCTTCGGTGTCGTCGTCATCCTCGTCGCGGTCATCCTCATCGTCTTCATCCTCGCTGGCTTCATCGAGGTCCGACAAGATGATGCCTGCCTCGCTCAGCACGCTTTCCACCGTGAAGATGGGCACGCCAAAGCGCAGGCCAATAGCAATGGCATCCGAAGGCCGCGCGTCGATGTCGAACGTGGTGGCCCCGTCGGAACACACAATGCGCGAGTAGAAAACGCCTTCCTTCAGGTCGGAGATAATGACTTCTAAAATAGCCACGTGCACGTGCTCGGCAAACGCCTTGAACAAGTCGTGGGTGAGCGGCCGGTTCGGACTGATTTTCTCAATCTGAATGGCAATGCTTTGAGCTTCAAACATGCCGATAATAATCGGCAGGCGGCGGTTGCCATGC
>Ga0160428_1000342_pt1 | contig 54365 bp, 58 predicted proteins | sample SolpanmetagenomM_FD_108198 | JGI IMG/M metagenome (GOLD analysis project Ga0160428, IMG submission 108198) | Solar panel surface microbial communities from Lawrence Berkeley National Laboratory, California, USA - M | ecosystem: Engineered > Built environment > Solar panel > Unclassified ... | reverse complement strand
TTTCCTGGATCCCTCGCGTAGAGGGTGTTGAGATGCTAGCCGTGAGTAGCGATCGCGCTCTACAGCCGGGAGAGTATTGCAATCGGCCCCCCTGCGAAGATCGCGAGGAGCAAGATCACTCCAACCACATACCTCAACTTGTAGTAGAGTGCGAACATGCCGAGCTGTGAAAACAAGGCAAACGCAATCAGAGCCTTGATTAGCTGCTCTTTGGTGGCAGAGGAGACATCAGGACTGGAGAGCGTCGGCCAGGATGCCACCATGAAGATGATGGTGGCGAGCAGTGCGATAGCCGACAGAATGTCGGACATCTTCCTGCCGCCATGCTTTAAGCCGAACCTCGTCAGTTTCCGTTCGTCCTCCAGCTCGGCTTTGCCCCAGAACAGAAGCTTGCTGAGTTCAATGTCGATCTTGTCGGGAGACATGCGATTACTACTTTCTCTAGAAATAATGCGGGCTAACAACCTACATTATTGTAGGCTCTTAGCCAGCATTAATTCCTAAGCATCTCAATGTACATCGGAGGCAGAATATACCTCAACGAATATATAGATTCTAACATATTATTATAGATTAGTCAATCTATAATAAATGCTATTGAACCCTTAAATTGAAATTACTAATAATTGCTTTATTAGTAATTTCTGGTATAATAAATATCGCTTGATTGACGATCTTGTCTTTCAATAGCACCTTGTCAGTTCTCTGAAAAAAGGCCCTGTCTCGTAATTGCGAAATAGCGATTAGCGTAATTAAGTTTATACAACATGAAGTTGGTTAATAGATCATGCTCGTAGAGAGCGGCTCGCATTGAATCACCACACTCAAGGAGAAGTTATGAACGACCCGGCAACCGGATTCATCGTCATTGCCCTTGTGCATCTTGGGATCGCAACTGCTGTGCTTGTCACGGCAGTCATCAAGAAGCGCAACTGGGCACCGGCCTTCTGGACAGCTCTCGGCGCCGCTGCCGTCTACGAGCTGATCGGCTTCAGCCTCGTGTTCAACACCTGAACACCGGAGAACTGACCCTGGTGGGTAAGATGTATAGTCGAGAGACAACATATCCCAACCACCAGGCAGTTCACAGAGTTCATGAACGCTGTTCGTGAATTGTGAGAACTGAACGTAGTCTTTATGTTTTGATGATTACAGAATCTATTCACCAGGATGACTAACGCCAAAAGAGCTATTTCTATGGCGTGGCTATAGTGAAATCATGTAGTTTGGTGAACTCGAGCAAATGGCTAGGATTATATACTTGTGTCCAGATATTTTCCTCTCTCTCCAAATTTAATAAGGCATGTAGGCTTGTCGTGTAAATGCGAAGATCAATTTCAAAATATTTCTGTAGCCGTGCACGAGAAATGTATTGTAGCTGTCGTTCGCTACGTCCACTACTTGCGACAAGCAGGATGATGGGTTTGGCACTTTTTGTCACTTCCCAACCACCGGATTCAAAGAACTTGCAGTAGGTGCTGAGCTTCACGTCAATAGCTTTTCTCGGCGTGTCGGCTGGTATGATATCAAAAAAATAACGGAGTGGTGTACCTTGCTCTTTTGGAAAAGATAGTACAGCGTCGGGGAGTTGTTTAGGAAAATAATTAAATCTGGCGAGGTCACGTTGGGTGAAGATTTTTAACGTAGGATGGAGCGTACTGAGCAAGTTGGTGTATTTATGAATAGCCATAGTATGGTTAACGAATTTTTGGTCGACGCTTTTATTCCGATACCATCCTTTAATAACTCTGTCCGTGATGTGTTCGTGGTTGGTTGTCGCCTGCAGTGCTTTGAGGCCTTTGGGACTAAGCGAATAAGCATATGGAACTCCGAGTAGCTTTTGGCGCGGTTCGTAGCGTTTAAAAACTAATCCATGCTTAATCAATACTTCAAGTTTCTGGTATAGATTGTTATCACTTCCATTACCTTCACCTAGACTATCTAATAACAACTGACGACTACTAAACCTGTATTTATACAGCAAATTTAATATATCTATTTGAGCTTGTTTTAATGTAATGCGTTTATCTGACATGACACTATACTTTCAATCTTACCTACACACTTACTCTTCTTCATTCTCTTCTATATATTTATATATAGTAAGGAGAGAAAAAGTTCAAGAATAAACAGACATATGTAGAGTGGTAAATACTAAATATCGGGATTTAGGTTTAGTAGTAAATAAATAGCTTTAAAGTCTTGTTTAATACCAATACATGGAGTAGTATATAAATAGGATTATACATACGTAATCGGTGCATTAACAGTTCGGCTGGAAACAATTATGAGAGCATCGTTTAAGCGCCAACTATAGCTGGTTGAGTCATCTTAAGAATTGTTATATAATAACTTCTAATGAAAGAACAAAAACGAGTACGTCTTCAATTAGATATCCCTGCAGATATTAGGAATCGCGTAAAGGCGATTGCGTATGGACGTGGTCAGTCACTAGTTGAGCTCTACCTTGAAGCACTTAAAAGTGTTGACGATAAGGAATTAAATAAACTTATTGATCAAGAACTTAAAGAACGACCAGCTAAAGGTCGTCCTACAATTAAATAATTTCAGTCGAATTGTTACTCCACCTCGAACATGGAGGGTAGAACAATGGCCAGACCAAAAGGATCAAAGAATAAGCCGAAGCAGCCTGCTGTTGGAGAGTTTCTTTTTTCAACAGAACAAAGAATTAAGCTCATAGCAGGTTTGGTCGTTGAGAAGATCCTGGAAGACATACAGTTCAAACGGCAGATTGAAGCCTTATTAGAGAGCCGAGATGTTGCCAAATAACGAACCACGGACTGGATTATTAGCCATACGCGTATCTTCGGATAAGCAAGGGCTTGACGGTGACTCTCCTGAGGCTCAGCGAGAGCAAGGTGAAGCGTATGCGAAGGCTCATGGCATTATTATTATAGATACAATTATATTATTAGAGTCGGCCTCTCACGAATTCCAACCTATGCAAAAAGTTATCGATGCCTGTAAAGATAAAGGCAAAGGTATTCAGGTTGTCCTGATCAAATCAATCGATCGTTTTACGCGTGGCGGTGGTGACTACTACTCACCGCTCAAGAATCAATTAACTGCTATGAGTATCGCCCTTGAAGACATGTACGGCGTTATTGGCAAAAGCCAAGTAAACACTCTTCAGCACGTTGGTTTTAAATATTACTGGAGTGAATTTAACCCCACACAGAAGTCAGAATATCTCGAAGCTGAACGGGCCAAGGACGAAATGCGTGACATCATGAGCCGCATGATCGGTGCAGAGATTCGGTACACCCAACTCGGCTATTGGATGCGACAACCCCATTACGGGTTTCGCAGTAAATCAGTAGATACCCGAAACGGTAAGCGATTGATCTTGAGACCAAAAAAGGATGAAGCCATATTTATTACCAAATTGTTCGAGATGCGTGCATCGCATTTATATACTAATCATCAAATTGCTGATGAACTTAACTCTATGGGCTTTAAAACCAGAGTTACTGTAGTACGAGACAAATATGATCGAACGAAAGTAAAAAGACAACTTGGTGGTAAGAAAATGACCGCCAAGATGGTTGATAGATATGCCAGTAAACTAATTTATTGCGGGATTATTAGAGAGAAATGGACATACGACAAGCCTGTTAAGGCGGCCTTTGAGGGGTTAGTGTCGATAGAAGTTTTCAACGAGGCAAATAGTGGTCGCATTCATGTTGCTATAAGTAGCACCAACGAGATCACTATAAGTACTAAAACCGTGCCAGTACATTTGAAAATCAAAAAGAAGGTTAATCCTGAATATCCGTACAAACAAGTCATTGCATGCCCGACTTGCGGCAAGACACTGTCGGGCAGTGCAACGAAAGGACGTATGGGACAATACTACCCAGCTTATCACTGTGCGAGAAGCGGACATTATTTCCGCGTAGCAAAGCCTGAGTTCGATAAGACAATCGAAGACTTTGTGCGCATTATTACTATCAAACCCGAATATATAGACAATGTTATAGACGCTATTGCTGAGCTTTGGAAAGAACGGATGGCTGATCAATTTGAGGCCCAACAGCGTCGTATAGAACATCGTCAAAGCTTAGAGGGTCAAATACGATCTACAGTAGATCGTATGCGTGTTATATCAAGTGAAACAGCATTAAAATATTTGGAGGAGGATGTCGTGAGTGTAGAAAAAGAACTAGTAGAAGTAGATATAGAAATAGCCAAGCAGCCTAATCTACAGGCCGAATTTGAGGTGGTTTTGAAGTATGCCAAATATATTTTAGAACACCTATCCGAAATGCTTCTTGACCTCAGTGATCCTATTAAAAAAGCTACTTATTTTGGTGCAATATTCAACAAGATGCCAACCTACCCGCAAATAGATTTGAGAACCATAAAAAACAACTCACTACCAGAGGTAAATGAGTTGTTCAAACTTAAAACTGCTTTTCTATCCACTTATGGTGACCTTACCGGGAATCGAACCCGGATTGCCAGGATGAGAACCTGATGTCCTAACCGTTAGACGATAAGGCCAAAATCCTTCCCTACTCTAGCAAAAACAGAGGCGACTGTCTACTTTGTTAGGTAAATAAATGATTGACTATGAAAGCTGATCTAGTATTGCAAGAAGCTTTTTTGGTGTAATTTCGGCTTTGATGAGGTAGGCATCGACATCGTGTTCCATTGCCAAGCGAGATTCGTCATCTTGCTCAAAGTTGGTGAGGACAATGACTTTTGTATTCGGGATCAAATCTTCCCCACCGCCGCGCAGTGCCTGCAATATTTCCGTGCCACGTCGTTCAGGGAGCATAACGTCGAGTAAGATAACGTCGTACTGCTTGTTGCGCGCGGCGACCAGGCCATCGTTGCCGTCGACCATCCAGTCGACATCATAGCCGGCTTTTTTGAGACTTCGCACATACATTTCACCAATGAATCGGTCGTCCTCGATGATCAAAATGGTATGCGCTGACATATTTACAGTATAGCTCATTTTAGCGACGCAGATCGACGAATGTAGTAACTAGCCTCTGATTGAACCGTGGTTTTTTATCCAGCTACCAGAGTTGTGTGCGACGAATTCACGACTATCACCACCTGTCGACTCGATCTTATCTGCGACTGATGAATAGATCGGCAAACTGAAGGTGAACGTCGAGCCTTCGCCTTCAACACTTTGAACGCTCATGGTGCCGCCATTTGACTCGACAATTGCCTTAGAGATATATAGCCCAATCCCCGTCCCAGCTACCGTTTCGCGTGAGCGGTGTGATCGATAAAATTTGTGAAATAGATTCGAGACGACATTTGATGGCATACCTATGCCGTGGTCGCGGACGCTGACTTCAAGATTGCTGCCGTGCTGTTCGGCAGTTACCTCAATGGTGCCACTCTCATTGCTGTACTTGATGGCATTATCGATGAGATTGCCAAGCACTTCGCCAATGCTACTCGGATCAGCGGCAATTGTTGGAAGCCGGTGTGATAAATCTACCCAGAGCAATCGATGCTGCGAAGTAGCGCGTAGTCTCATGTCGTCAGCGATACTATCATATATCGACGCAATCGATGTTTCGACGAGGCGCACACTAAAATGTCGCCGATCGTAGCGTGCTGAGTTGAGGATGTTATTAACATACCCTGAAAGTCGGTTGGCGGAGACAATGAGTCGCTCAAATAACTCCTTTTGCTCAGCGTCGACGACATCTGCTAATTCATCATTGAGCGTATCAAGATAACCACGAATAACAGTAATCGGTCCGCGCAGTTCATGAGCGGCAAATGCGATGAAATTTAGATCACTATCATCTGGACCGTATTCACCAGTTTTTTCAAGCAGCAGTACCGACACGGGATGTGCGCTACCTTTGTTGTAGGTGGCGGTAAGATCATAGACCCGGCGTTTTGGATCACCGACTGGCCGCGTTCCAATGTAAAGCCATGTTTTTTCTGCATTTACGACGTGTTCGTCGCACTCTTTTATCCAGTCACTCAGCGAGGTATCGTTGAGAAAATCGAGATCCAGACGCTTTGTTCCGTCTTCAGTGACAATCAGTGGTGCATGCTCGGTTGCGATCGTGATATTGTAATCTTGATCAAATATTACAAACGAAGACGTACTATGCGTAAAGGCTTCGAGCACGCCATTATCACTTGCCGCGATAGCTTGAGTCGACTGTGAATCCTTTTTTGCATTTGTATCTTCATAAATCCAGCGTAGCAGCGGACGTAAACCGCTCTTTGCATAGCGATCAGCATTTGGATTTGGCGGCGACAACGGGCTACGCTCGCCGGCGATTTTGGCCATTGCAGCGGTTAGTTGTTTTAGCGGTTCGGTGACAATGTAGAGTACAATCCAATTTATCAAAATCGTCGTAAAGAGTACGGCAATCAAGGTGATCCAAAATTCAAGAGAGTCAGCATCGCTTATACCACTTAACAGAAGCGCTACGCCGACAACTAATAACCCAATTATTTGCATAGTTATCACAAGGAAAAGCGTCCGTCGCCAATAGCGTGGCCAGTATTCGTGGATGGTCGGCTCTTGTTCAGGTTGTACTACTGCCATGAAACTCCTCCGGTGCTTTTTGGCACGATTGTAATCCACGTCTGGCCACGGTTCAACGAAATAGGCGTGCCGTCAGTTGCGACGAAGCTATACTGGCCATCACGTGATGGTCGCTGCCACGTGCCTTCGCTCACCATTCCGTTTTGAAAAATTGTCACTGGCCCACTGCCGGCAGTTTGAATGACTTCGCGTGTCGTGTCTTCAAAACGCGTGCTGTAGTCTGCTTTCATAACGATGACTACTTTTGGGCTAATTTGTCCTTGCTCGCGGTCGACGTGCGGCGCTCCACCCTGCGAACGGTTGTATGAATGACTCTTAGTATCGTAAATATATGACGAATCATAGCTGCCGCCAGAGATATGGACGCTGATTGACGACGCAGCAGCTGAGCTAGATGTAGCCTTGTCCGCTCGGCTAAAACCGAGGGGAGCTGACGTACTGAAACCTTTGGCTTGATTTAATGCATCGAGTTTTTCGAAACTCGTATAGACATTGTGCGGTGCTGGTCGATCACTTGCCCGCCAAAAACTACCGGCATTGAAAAACTGGTCTAGGTCGCGGTAATTACCGTTTCTCACTTCGCTCAGCGCAGTTGCACTACCGCCAACATGCGCAATTGACGCATTATACGGGACAACCCAATCAAGATAATACGGCCGTACACTCCGTACTGGTCCAATTAGTTGCGGCTTATGTTGTTGATACACCGCAAGCAGTCGTGTGATACCACCCTCTGCGATGGCTTCGTAAACAACCTCAGCTTGTTTGAGTCCAGATTGTGGCCGGGCATCGAGGCTATTTTCGATCATGATAGCCGTCACCGGCTTGGACAATGCAGCATCACTCCCAGCATCTTCGCCAGTAAGCAGCGAATAGTGTGGTACTTTGGGGGCACGTTTTTTGATTTCTAACAGAGTAGTGTCAAGCCTTGGTACTGGCTGGTGTATCAATGCGTATGCGACGCCGCTACCTATGAGGACAAGAACGAGCCCGCAACTAATGAGTGTGCGCGTTCGATGCATTTTAATCCAAGAAAATATGCGTTTACCTGATGCTTTGAGACGATGCATTACCGCATCATTATAGCATGAGCATGATGGCAACTTTTTGGTTAGGAAAGCGAGTTTGTAAGACGCTGTAAGGTTTTGTCTTTGCCAAGCAACGCAAGTGTATCGTCGAGCTGCGGACTAAAGGCCGTCCACGTTGTCACTATTCTTACCAAACTGAATAGTGTGCCAGGTTTTTGGCCGGTGGTTTCAAGTAGTGCATTGAGATGTGATTGAATAGTTTCCGCATTCCAGTCGCTGATTGATGCAAAATCATCGTGTACTGTCTTGAGGAGTAAAGAAAGTTCTGAATCAGATAGTTTCTTGAGTTGTTTATTCGATGAAATTAGCTCCATATCTGCTTTTGGCTCTTCAAAGAAATAGCTTGTGAGAGCTGGCAAATCTTTGAGGGTCTTGAGGCGGTCTTGAGCTAGCGCGAGCACTTGTTTTTTGAACGTTTCGGGTGCTTTCTTTGCACTTTCTGGCCAAAAGAATTCTATCCTTTTGTATAATGCTTCAACGGGTAGTTCACGAATGAAATGACCGTTCACCCACAGCAGGCGCTTTTCGTCGAAGCGAGCGCCAGATCGCTGCACGCGAGCAAGTGAAAATTTTTCTATCAACTCGTCCATCGTAAATACTTCTTGTTCGGTACCATCATTCCAGCCCATCGTTGCTATGAAACTGTCGAGCGCTTCGGGCAAGTAGCCTTCACGAATATAGTCGAGCACGTCTTTGGCGCCATCACGCTTGCCAAGCTTTTTGTTGCCGGCTTCGTTCATGATGTGCGGCATGTGAGCAAAAATTGGCCGATCGAGACCTAAGGCCTCATAGAGACCGAGGTAGTTTGCCATGCTCGAGATGAATTCTTGTCCACGGATAACATGCGTAATTTGCATCTGTGCATCATCGACAATATGCGCGAAGTTGTAGGTTGGATACCCATCGGATTTCATAAGAATGAAATCATCTACAACTTCCGGGCTGGTGGTGATATCCCCCATCACCTCGTCATGGTACGTGTAACTTTTTGGTTCAGACTTAAAACGGAGCGGCATCGTGCCATCCCAGACAGGGGTTGAAGTCGGTCGATGATCGCGGTAACGAAAGGCACGCTTCTCGGCTTGGGCATGTTCGCGAAAAGCTTGAATTTCCTCTGGAGTGTATGGATCAGCATAGGCTCGTCCCTGCTCAATAAGTTTATTCGCCCATTGGCTATAAATGTCGAGTCGGTCGGATTGTTTATAGGGACCGTAGGCACCACCGATGTCTGGACCTTCATCATATTGAATTCCGAGTGACTTGAGGCTTGCGGTGAGATGCTCGGCACTGCCGGCAACTTCTCGTACTTTGTCGGTATCTTCAAGGCGTAAAACGAATGTGCCGCCGGCTTGTCGCGCAACCAAAAAAGCAAATAAGGCGGTGCGAATACCACCAACATGCAGATAGCCAGTAGGGCTTGGAGCAAAACGAGTACGAATTTGTGTCATAAAAACTAGTATAACAGATACCCCGCTGGCTACTTCTTGTCCCCACGTCATTAGAGCTAATAATGTGCTTAATGGTTGTCGGGGTGGACCACTGTGAGCGCTACATGCTTGTAGCGATGCGAGTCAGCTGGTCGTTGCTGAGTGTTGCAGTGCTGTCGATAGTATGTAGTATGCCGCCATTCACCCATGAGGCATTTGTGCCATAGGTATATAAAGTGATGCCATTTGTGCTGTATGACTGATAATTTTCTCCGGCGACTTTACTGACGAGATTTTGCTGAAGAGACAATGAATCCCAAGAGCTTTTTGACTGTGTCAATGTAAATTTATTTGAGCTAGCATTGGCGGCAAAGTCCATCGTCACTGTTCCGTTGGTGTATGCAACTGGTCCATTCAGATGGTAGCCAGACGGATGGTATGACGGCATTGTCGCATTTATACCGGCTTGGGCTGCGGCGACGCGTACTGAGATGCCAGGAAGATTGAGATACGTGACGTAGCCTGCAAGTAAGACAATAGCAAGCGCTGCTGAGGTGCGGCTGAATACACGAGGATGGAGCTTGATAAATGAGCGCCGCTTGAGTGGTTTTGCTGGGCGAGCTTTTGCAAGTGCTTCTGCAATCGCTTGTTCTTTTATAACTTGAGCTGGTCGCGGCGCGATAGCAATTGATGTTTGGGCGTGCTGGACTTTGTTTTGAATGGGATGTCGAATGACGGCGACGTCAGGCTTGGCTGCTGGCGTTGTCAACTGTTTTTTTTGGCTTGGCGCTGCGATGTCCATCGCAGCAAACTTGCGAATCATTGGACTTTTGTGAATTTGCGAAGAGTGAATGCGTATTGGGGTTTTACGAACAGGCGGAGTGACATGTGAACGTCGTAATGTTAGTGATTTTTGTTGGCGGGCGTGAAGCTGGTGCGAAACTTTTGCAGAAGGTTGTTTGTTGATAGCAACGCTTTCGTTTGGCGCGGTTGAAGCGATGCGCGTACCAGTGTGTGCATCGTATTGGACACCGGCTATTGTCACTGTTTGCTGTTTATTCATTGTGCCCTCTGTTTAACGTTTCTCGTCTTACGCTCTATCATAATCTCTCGCATACCTAAACGCAAGCGGTTTTGATCAGGTGGATGGTATATACTAACTGTATATATGCCAGATCAACGCACCAACCTACAGCTAATGCGCCGAATTATTGTCTACATACTCATGACCGTCTCTGTCATAGGTATTTCAACGGCTTTACTTTTTTTAATGCTCGGGTATCGATTTAATAAAGATAGTGGAAGCTTTGAGCAAGGAGGCCTTGTTCAATTTATATCTCAGCCAACTGGAGCTCACGTAACGGTAGGAAATGCCGAACTCTCAAACCGGACACGGTCAAAGATTACGCTTAACCCAGGTTCATATCCGGTCAAAATGACCCTCGATGGCTACGAGCAATGGCAAAAAAAGGTCACAATAAAGCCGGGTCAGGTGTTATGGCTTAACTCGGTTCACTTTGTACCGAGAGCACCAAAGACTACTGGTGTCGTAACATTGCCCGCACTTGATTCAACCGCTGCGAAAGTAGACAGTAAATATTTTGCTTACATCGGGGACAAGACAAAACCGGTCATTTCGTATATCAATATCAATGACGATGCACCGAAACCAAAAATCATTACGCTCCCTACGTCGTCGTTTACAAACGGTACAAGCCAATCCTTTACGCTCACTGATATGAGCGATGACCAACGGCATGTGCTCGTTCGCCACGATGTTGATGGCAATACTGAGTGGCTGGCGGTAGATCTCGAGGATGAGACAAAGACGCGCCGGATGGGTGGTGATGCGCCGCTTAATATACGTAGTGTCTATTTTAGCCCACGTTCAGACGATGAAGTTTTTCTTCTATATCGAGATGGTGCTGTTCACTCACAGAAGCTCAGTGACGGAACACTTTCCAGTACTTTGCTAACCGGGATCGCGACTGTTTCACTTTCAGAACAAGGCACACTTTTCTATGCTAGCCTACCGGTCGATGGCACGACTAAAACTGGATATCTTAGCTACGATCAATCGACGCCGCGCACGCTTGCTTCTTACAAAACGACTGAGCCAGTACAAGTTTTGAGCAATCATTACTATGATGAATTTTATGTAACTACGTCAATCGGAAATAATGTCACAACCCGTCGGTACGACGCATTTCCTGCAAGCAATGATGACACTGCTCTACGTGCGACTGATGTACGAACGATTACGATGCCAAGCGCTGTTTCATACCTTGATTCATATGCATCAGGAAGATTTGTGGTGATTCAAGATTTGTCTTCACAGACGGTTTACGACCTAGAGCTAAAAGAACAGTCTGACACGCCGATTAAAGGGACTACAAATCTAACACCAAAACTAGCATGGCTTGATGATTATCATTATTGGAGCGATGCAAACGGTTCATTACGACAATACGAATTTGATGGAACTAATCAGACTGATATCGTGAAAGTAGCACCTGGGTTTAGCGCTGTATACAGCAATAATCTCAAGTATTTGTACAGTATCGGTAAAACGTCGACTGGCTATCAGCTTCAGCGTACTTTGATGGTGATTCAGTAGCCTAAGTCTATGGATCAGTGAGCACCGAAGGCACGTTCGAGTAGCGTCGGTGATTTCCCTGCCATTTGCTCAGGATCAGCGCCAGTATCAGTACTGTCGTTTGGTGTAGCAGTCGATGGTGCTGGGCTGATTTGCTTACCAAAAACGAGTAAGCGATTGTTTGCTGTACCGAGCGGTACGCAGGTAATGAGTGTAGCCATTGGGCTGTCGGTGCCAACTTGCAGTGCGCTGACATCGGTAGGTGCTACAATTCTCGTTTCAACAATGGTATACGTATAGCGCGTGCCGTTGTAATTGAGATAAAACGTGTCACCTTTTTCGAGTTGTTCGAGTCGTGCAAAAATGAACTTTGCTTCGCCGCTATCAGTGAAATCATTACTGGAGTGCCCGGCTATCGGCACATTCCCGAGCTGACCTGGCTTTGCGTTTGCCCCAGGAATACCAAAGTATGCCACGCTCGTTTTCATGGCCGCCATCTGCGAATTGTAATCAGGCTGCGCATTGTAGTCGACACTGATATCAACGTTTATCTTCGGAATGATAAGGCGCGGTGCCGGGTCAACTGCAGTCGATACATTAGGATCAACAATAATATTGTCGGGGCTGACGTTGCCCGGACTAACATATGCCTCAGCATACGCTACAATGACAGAATTATATTGAAGAAACACGAATACTAGTAATACTGCAACTGATGACAGTATCGGTACAAAATGTCGGCTGCGACGAACTTTTTTTGCTGAGTCTTCAATACGGCTACGGATTTGTGAACGTAGGTCATCCATCGCATCGTCTTTCGTAATACTGCTGCTAGCTGGCGTTTGCGACGCTTGCGCCTGCAACTGCTCGGCGTGTTGACGCAATTTTGAATGAGCGTCTTTAACCGCTCCCACATAATATTGCTCATAATATTTTTGATAATATGCTTGCCACGACGAATGATACATTTGCCATTGATCTGGGCTGATCTGGTGCTCATTGCTGTGGGTACGATTGTACGTCGATGATGCCTCTTGGTCCGAAGCATTTGCGTGTACTGGATCTGTTGAAGGTTGAGTGGTAACTGGAGAGCTGTGCACAAGTGTTGGCGTAGGCTGGGTACTACGGGCATCAGCTTGCGCTTGCTTGGAATAAATAGCGTCTATCTGATCACGTGTCAGATTGGCAACCGCAGTTTGTGCTGGCTCGTGGCTGCGGGGTGGAGGTGCAACTGAACCACGCCCACCAGTTGGCTGAAGTTGGTTTTTTGAATTAGGCTGCATATCTATAGATTCCCACTTAGGTCTATTGTACAATATGAGAAGTGTTTTTACAGCACATGCGGCGGTGGTGGTCTGCGTTGAACGTACATATTCGTAGACACCGTGTCAGCGAAGTGAGCAGAGTCTAGCTAGGACAAAAAAGTAGCGATTAGTACAATGTGCCGCGGTGGTGGAATTGGTAGACACGCCAGACTCAAAATCTTGTGTCCTTCGGGACGTACCGGTTCAAGTCCGGTCCGCGGTACCACGATCTATATAATAAATTTCGACCTACATTGGTCGTTTTTTATTGGTTACTTAGACATCTGCTATAAAACTATATTATGAAAGTAGCGACGCCATTGTTGCTTCCAGAGGATGGGTTGGGTTCCAAAGCCAATAGCTCGCTGCATTGGTGCCCACCGTCCCACGCCAAATTGCCATCGGATTTTCCCATGCTTGGGTATTAATCGTTCCTCCGCTAGCGACGATCAGCGTATCGGCATGAAGCGTCACGATTGTGACCGGATATGTCAGCGTAAATTTATGTAAAGCCTCGACGAGCTGCAATAGCTGCATGCTGAAAGTCAGCACTTTCGGGTAATAGACATTTTGAAATAATTTTTGCACCTGCGCAAAACTCATGATGAGTAGCGTATCTGGCCGCGTAACGAGTAACTGAGCATCATTTTTGACAAGATCAATTGCATCGCGCGTGACGGTCAACTTGCCAGTATATTCTTTGATGAACTGTTCGTACAGTATTGCCGTTTCGCTGTTTCGTCCAGCATCGCCGATCAGCAGTACTTCGTCTGACCATGCGGCACTTGCTAGCAAATCGCGTTTTGCTTCTTGATTAAGGCCGCCAGAATTATTGCAGGAGGCAAAGACAACATCCTCCAACGTTTTTGGAACACTCGATTTGAGACAATCCGGTAATACTACTTTCACCTGACCTGCACCGGCTGATTTTGCAGTTTGGTAGCTCTCAGCTACGGCTACAAATCCAAGCTTATTGCCACCGACAATTAGCAGGCGGCCAGCTACATCTCGGCGTTCGGGCTTATTCCACTCGATGTTCGGATAGAGTGGTGCAGCAGCGGTCTGTTTTTTCCAATACGTAAGATCCATATACGTTACTTGTTACTTCCACATACCTTTCGCGAGTAATGCGAGCATAGTTAAGGCTTCACTCGGTACGTCTGTGCGTGTCGGCTGAGACAAGACAATATCTATGAAGTTGGCAGCGGTTTCATGGATCGGCATCGTGGAACTATTTTTGAGCCAATAGGTGTTTTTGTCACGAAGTGACCAATTGATGGATAGCGCAGCTTCCTCGAGACGTTTCGAGGCCTCATCGGATTGTTTCGGGTACCGCGACAAAAACCACTGATGCCATTCGCCTGGATCAGCGTATAGAGTGACGGTAGTTGTCGACTCGAACGGTAGTGTTCGTAGCTCGTCCACGACATTCGAGAGTGTATCAAGCATGTTGTAGCGAGAGGTGTAGTCTTGTAGCTGCGTACCATATATCATTCCGGTCGTTGGCGATGTTGCATGCTGCACAACTCGACCATTCGCTATCTCTTCTTGGGCCTCGCTGATGCTCAGATAGCGATACATCCCAGCCTCGTCATTTGAGCGCGGTGGACGGGTCGTAAAAACGCGAACCCGGCCGAAGTCGCTGTTTTGAGCTACCACCTGGTTCATGAGGGTCGATTTGCCTATCGCGCTCGGTCCGACAAGCATAACAAGCGAGGCAGCAGCGATTGAACTACTCATGATTTACTTTCGCTGTCAATTTTGAGAAATCACCGTGCAAAATAATCGGCTCCATTGCTTTTATTTCTTCTTCAAACGGAGATTCCTCGTCAAATGCATTTAACAGATAAATTGGTTTGTGCTGATACCAGGCAAGGCTCATTTCCATCAAGACATTTGGACCAATGTATCCGGCGCGACCATGCTTTTCGTCATTTACAACTAATACTGCGTCACCCGTAGTTATGTTATCGAAATGAGTCCTCACCAGATCAGCTTTGAGTACATAATCATTTGGGTTGGTATACCAAGTTTTGTTGACAGTGTAGTCTCCCGCGTCTTTCATCTTTTGAGCTGATTTTGGAATAATAACTACAAGATTAGCTGCCGTCAGTTTTTGTTGTATCTGCACGACGTGCTCATAAAAATTTGCGCTCGAGCAGATAACCAAAGTGTGCATTATAGATTGATCTCAATGCTCACTGGGCAGTGATCACTGCCCATTTGCTCTGGATGAATCTGTGGATTAGACACTTTATCGGCAATGCATTTGCTTGCCAGCCAATAATCAATCCGCCAGCCAATATTACGTGCTCGTGAATTTGCCCAATGCGTCCACCAACTGTATGCGCCTACTTTGTCAGGATTCGCCGCACGAAACGTATCAACAAAGCCTGCCTTGAGGAAATTATCAAACCCTTCACGTTCTTCATTGGTAAAACCGTGCTTGCCGACATTGTCTTTCGGATTGGCGAGATCAATTTCACTGTGTGCAACATTTAGATCACCACAAAATAGTACTGGCTTTGTCTCCTCGAGCTGACGCACATGGGCTAAAAATGCTTTGTCCCAGCTATCATGTCTGAGACTCAAGCGGCTCAAATCGCCCTTTGCATTCGGCGTGTACACTGTTACCACCCAAAATTTGTCAAATTCAGCTGCTATCACTCTACCTTCATCGTTCGGGTTGCCATATGTGTCGCCATGCACCTTGAACTTTGCGATGATCTCATCTGAGAAGCCATCGATGTACCTGAGTGCTGGAGTTTTTGTAAAAATAGCTGTCCCCGAATAACCCTTTTTTACAGCACTAAAAAAATGCTCTTCGTATTGCCCAAAGTCCATCTCAAATTGATCGCGCTGCGCCTTCGTTTCCTGCAGACACACGATATCGGGTTCATATGTTGCTAGAAACTCTTCAAAAGCACCTTTGTTGAGCACCGCACGGATCCCGTTTACATTCCAAGAGAATAATTTCATACATGTATAATACCAGAAAAAATTTTCATTTTATTTAGAACTATTGACAATCAATGCATAATATTATAAGTTAATAATTACACCGTTACTACCGAAAGGATGGTGTCCGACATGGGTCGGTCGATGGGATCCGTCATCAGTCACGTGAGGAACGTGACAGGCAAGTACTTCAAGCCGTTCTCCGAGCCGTCCTGGCTCAGCCAGACGAAGAAGAACAACTGGTATCAGATCATCGGAAGCCAGATCACTCTGCGGCTCGAGGAGTGGGAGGATTGGACGTCCGTCAAGGTCGTCCAGCTGGGCCAGTCAACACGAACCGACATTACGAAGGGGTCTTCTCGGCTCGCCGTCACTCCGAGGAAGGTGGTGATTCCGGCAGGATCTAAGATCCAGTACTTCGGATCCACGCAGATCACTGCAGTCCACTGCTTCATCGCCGACTGCTGGTTCGAGGACGAGGGTGTACCCTTCCAGCTGACGTTCTACCGGAACGGTAGGGTCGGCAGAAGGAGTTACTCACACTGAGTGGCCCCGATTAGCCCACATCCCGTCCGCCGCGTTCCTCTCACGAGTTGAACGCGGCGGACGGACGAACCAAATATCTACCATCTTGCAGGTGGTTTTTTTATGTTTTCGAAATTAACTACAATTTCATCATTCGTTTTACATCACGGTCTTGATCGCGCTTTTTGATCGTTTGGCGTTTGTCATAATTTTTCTTACCCTTACCAAGTGCGATGACGATTTTGATGTAGCGTCCTTTTATTATCAGTTTTGTTGGCACGATAGACATACCTTGCTTTTTGCTCTCTTTGAGCGAGTCAATTTGCTTGCGTTTTGCAAGAAGCTTGCGCGGTGCGGTATCGACAGTACGCGCATTCACCTTTCCTCGCTCGTTGAGCTTCAAACTAAAACTAGCGTTGTTAAGCCATAATTCATCGTCTCGAATCGTCACAAACGATCCTTTCAGCTGGACGTGACCATCACGTGCTGCTCTGGTTTCGATACCAGTCAGACTGAGTCCGGCAACAATTTCTTCACCCAGCGTGTAATCAAAGCGCGCTCGCCTGTTAACGAGTACAGAGGGAGATGACTTTTTGGGGGACGACTTCTTAGTCATAATTACTCTATTGTAACAGAGATGAAAACTGTGCATTAAGATAACCGCTGGAGCCACTTCTATTATGATCAAAAGATGGCTTACTTTGACACGCCTAAAACAGCGCCTCCTCTTACTTCAAGATAAAAAAAGGATACCGTGTGGTGTATAAAACTATTCATTGGTATAGTTATTTCAATGACTACGCCAACTTTGCCAAAACTTATCACGTTTGATGGCGAAGCCCGCAGCGGTAAAGGCACGATTGTCCAGCGCACAAAGGATTATCTGCGCGATGAATGTGGCTACAAAGTGATGCTGATCGACCGAGGGCAAACATTTCGCGTGCTGGTCGTTGCCGCGACACAGGCAAACGTTGATTTAGATGATACTGAGGCGCTCGATGCGTTTTTGCGAGACGAAGCTAATGCGACAGCATGTCTGCAGCTTGTAAAAACAGTCTATGGTATGACAAAACCGGAACGCGATGCGCTGCTCTATACCAATGAAGTTGGCGCAAAAAGTGCCAAAGTCGGAGCTCGCCCAGCGAGTCAAGATTTCGTAGCTATGCTGACTAAAAAGTGGCTTCGTGACGCGGGAAAAGACGGATTTGAAGTCGTATTAATCGATGGTCGAGCGCTGGAAAACATTGCCATTGAAATGCACGATGAAGGATTATGTGATTACCGTATGGGGCTGTATTTTATCTGCGACGTTATTGTCGGCGCTCGCCGTACCTTAGGATTTGCACAGAAAACATACGAAGAGCTATCAGAAACTGAGAAAGCTGAGGTTGACGTGCTCGTAGCGCAGATAAATGAGCGTAATGAGCGCGATCGTAACCGTACTGTTGAGCGGTTACTTCCTCCATCTACCGCTAAAACGTACGTTTTACCCAATGTACCTACAGGTTTTGACACAGCTACGCGGCCGATGGCAATCTTTGATACCTCTGCTGACCTGACCCCAGAAGCGATGAGCCAGCCAGTGGCTGCAGCCGTTGCGAATGTCATCATCTAATATTGCAAATTTAGCAATAATATGCTACTATAAGCTTAAGTAGCACCGTGCTACAACTGGTTCTTCCAGAGTTCTTACGCATAAGGACGTGATCATCGTGAGCGGAAGCTCATCGTGGGACCCGGACATCACGTTCATCTGCTTGCCGGGCATACTCGCCCGTGGGGAGGAGCAACACGCGCCACTGGGAATAAAAAACCTGGTGACGTTCAACTATAACCCCGCTAACGGTATCGTCCTCCAGCAGGTCATCGACTGGGCGATCGACGCCATCATGACGGCCCACGCCACTGGCAACAAGGTCGTCCTGATCGGTTCATCGCTCGGCGGCGTTCAAGTGCCGTTCGTCCTGCAAGAGTTGCTGAACCAACGCTCATACGACGACTTCAGGTGGCTGAAGGTCATCATGGTGGACCCCCCATGGGGGGTCCAGACGATGATCGGCGCCATGTGCAGCAAGTTCGTCGGGAAGTTCCTGATGTCGCCGTTGGGTGTCCTCGTGATGCCGCTCAGCATGATCAAGGTTCCGCCAAAGGACGAGTTCATCGAGTGTCCATCCGACGATGTCATGTTTGAGCTCGCAGGATTCGACATGGACGAGCCCACCTGGCGTTCACGGGTGAAGCAGCTGGCAATTCGAGGTCTCACCGGCTACTCTGGACAGCTCTGGCTGTCCCAGATCCGGCTCATGATCGAGGTGGAGCAAAACGGCGCGCTGGCGAAAGCCTGCGAGGTGCTCAGGTTCTTCAGCGTGACCCTCGTCCGCTGCGACGGCCCGGGCAACGAAGTTGTCCGCCAGCCACTGGCGGCCGACCTCCACAAGGAGGCGGCGCCCTCGATCGAGATCGTCGGAGTGGCCGGTGTCCACTGCGGCTACCTGCAGCAGCCCGATCTCTTCCGGGGTGTCATCCACTCGGTTCTTGAGAACTTCTGAGGATCGAACCAACGCGCACGGTGCTATCGGCCCGGGGAAATCCCTCGGGCCTTTAGCATGTCTATATATTGACGAAATAATCAAAAAGATGTATAATAGTATCAATGACTGAGCTTCATGATCCAGAGACGCGTAAGAACCATCTCCCGCGCCGCACCGTGCTCAAAGGAGGAATTCTACTTGCTCTAACCGCTGCGGCTGATGAAGCGACGCGACCATTAGCGTCTGATTCACATCCTACCAAAGAGCTTATTCCAGGCTACCGAAGTGATGCACGGGTTTTATCTGTCTTCCATGCCGGTGTCATGGCCGAAAGCGTTCAGGAGCAGACTGCCCCACTCTGGCCAGTAGTCACCCGAGCTCTTGGCGATACGGCGCTATATGGCTACGAGGGGAAACGCTATAATGCGATGCGACTCGCTGATGAAACGGCTACTGATATTGCACAGCGACTGAGGCAAGGCAACTATAGCGACGTGATATTCAACCCTATTTCGATGGGTGGCGTCCCAGCGTATCATGCGCTCCAAATGTTACGAGAGAATCGGACCGACGAAGAATATTCAGCCCGCCTGCATATGACGTCTATTGACGCCATTACCTCACGCCAAGATTTGGTCGGAGTCAGGAAGCAGCTCGGGCTACTTTCTCTTGTCTATACCTTCGGTGAACTGTCGAATTTGCTTCCACTGATTAAAGACGGCACGATTCCATTGACTAGGGCGAGAGATGAAGTTGCTTCGTTTGCGGGTAACGACGTACCGGCAGCGGGTAGCTTGCAGGTTGATTCGCTCGTTGTTTGGCGTTCGATGCTCGATCACGAGCTGGTGGACGGCGACGCTGCGCAGAAGCATTGGACTGATGCAGTGACACCGGCAACTCCACGTCTCCTTTTGCCCGTAGATATACCGCACGCTGCGGTCGCACAAGCGGCAGCGTCACGAGCACTCATAGCTGCCAATGACTGGCACTTATCTCACTAAATCGCGCGCTGCAGATAGTAGTACGTGTGCCGAATGCTGCCATGAAAACTTCTGGATGTGGGCCTGGCCTTTGGCGATCAGTGCTTCACGCACGGCGACATTGTCAAGCGACGTGATTTTTTCAGCAAAATCTTTGGGGCTTCGCGGATCGGCAAATAATGCGCCGTCCCCTGCTACTTCATGATGCACCGGAATATCACTGAACACACAAGGGACACCGAGTTTAAGCGCTTCAGCCAGATTGAGGTTGAAGCCTTCGGATTTAGTTGCGCTGGCCATAATTGCGTTTTTTGAGAGAATTTCAGCATAGATTTCGTCACTGACGCCGTTATGGAACATCACAGTACTACCAGTCGGAAACAGCTTTGATAATTCAGCCTTTCGAGACGGCGTTACTCGACTGAGTATATGAAGAGTGCGACCAGGCAGAAATGTCATAGCTGCGATCAGGGTTTCAACATTTTTGTGGACGAAAAGTGAGCCCATATAGACGATGTTGGCAGGTGGCTGTGTATATTGTTTGACCGGCTCGTTCAAGTAGCTGGAAAGATCACGTGCGGCATTCGGCACAACGATGATCGGTCGCTTCGTCAATTTGGCCGCTTCGATTTCATGCTTGCTTGTCTCTGACACCGTCGCGACACAGTCAGCGGCGTTGAGTGTCCATCTGCCTGGCCAGTAGCTCAGATGATAGAGCCGCCATAGCATTCGCACGACCCAAGACATATTGCTTGGTGGCGTCGGTAGACGATAATACGTCATGTCTTGTTGGTTCAAAATTAATTTGAAGTGACGTCCGAATGACCCCATAGTTTGCAGAGGTGTTGCAACGACGTCGGGTTTATATTTATTAAGAATGAGAGCCGTCATGGGTTCTTTCCACGACGTTACAGCGTGAAACGTGAGGAATGCTGCACCACTTGGCAAAAACTTACGCTGCGCGTCGCTGGAAATGATAAATGTTATCGACGAGTCTAACTCGTACAGTGCATGCGCTAGTTCCGTCGAATACCGCGACACGCCGTCGTGAAAGCCAACTGTACGGATGTAGCGCGCGTCAAAAAAGAATTTCATCGTACTTGCTATAGTACACCGAAAAATTCTGGTGGTATACTAAGTAGAAGATGAAAATTCTCATAGCTGCCGACCTCCATTGGCCGACCATCAATGGCGTGGCAAAATTTAGCAGAAGTCTTGCGAACGGGTTAGCCGATCGCGGCCACGAAGTGCTGGTCATTGCCCCTAGCCAGCGACGATCTGGCCGTAGCGGCGAAGAAGTCGATGGTAATTATTTGATCAAGCGCACGATCTCAATTCCCTTTCCGTTTTACCAAAACTTTCGTATTTCTCTGACACCGCGCCGTGAAGTAAAAAAGATCATTGAAGAATTCGAACCCGATGTTGTGCACATTCAGATGTTGCTTGGCATTGGTGAAGCGGCGATGCGCTACGCAAAGCGCTACAACATTCCGGTCGTTGCAACCAATCATGCGATTCCTGAAAATTTGATGGATAATATTCGTTTGCTGGCACCAGTCTCTAAACCAATCAACTACCTCATCACCGAATATGGTGCACGCTTCCACTCAAAAGCTGACCACATCACGATGCCAACCCAATCAGCTATAGACATGCTTGCTGGCGGACGCTCTGATCTACCCGACATTCCGATAGAAGCTGTCTCAAACGGCATCGATCTGAGCGATTTTAGTCCAACACAAGCACCAGCGGCCATTTACGAGAAGTTTGATATACCAAAAGCTCCCAAAATCATTACGTACGTTGGTCGTTTGGATACCGAAAAACATATTTCGATACTCATTCAAGCATTTAGCGAGCTAAAAAAACGCACTGCTACTCCTGTGCATCTATTGATCGTCGGTTTTGGTACCGATAGCGAACGCCTTGAAAACCACGCTTACCGTCTGAAGCTGCACGACTGCGTGACATTTACTGGCAAAGTTACGGATCAAGAGATTATTGATCTTCAGAAAGTCGGTGACGTGTTTTGTATGCCGAGTCCAGCAGAGTTACAATGTATCGCTGCAATGGAAGCCATGGCATGCGGCAAACCGCTGGTTGCTGTGGCTGCCGGTGCACTTAAAGAGCTCTGTCAAGATCAGCGCAACGGCTTTTTATGTGAAAAAGATGATGTCGAAGAAATTGCCGAATCGCTCAAAGTTCTCGTCGAGGATGATGAACTGCGTGCCCGATTTAGCAAAGAAAGTCTAGCGATCGTTGCCGAGCACGATATCAGCTACACACTTGATCGATTCGAACAGATTTACACAGAGCTTACTGAGCGTGAAACGTCTCGATTGCCGCAGCGACTTCTCTAAGCTAGGTACGTAGAAAGTGCTTTTAGAATTGCTTTGGGTGTTTCATAATGTGCTAAATGTCCTACCCCAGGTACAATCGTTAATTCAGCTGAAAGTTCATGAGCCAGACGCTGAATGTCTTTGAGGGGCGTGACATTATCAGAATCACCAGTAATAATTTTTACGTCATACGACTTGAGCCCTTCACTATAGTCGAGAGCACCGCGGCCAGTGATATTGACATGTAGGTCATGATAATACTTCGCACTAGAAATGTAATCGAGATTTTTAAAATGATGCTGATTGATAGTTTCTCGTAACGCTTTGTCCTTTGTCGTCATAATAATGCTGGTAGCTGCGCGTGACAGTATGCGGCTCCGAAGCACGTGTGGTCCCACGCGCGGAATTTTGTAGCCAACAAAAAACTGCAGTCGTCCTGCGAGGGCGCCAATTTTACGGCTATCGAGCCATTTGATGCGCGACGCAACCGGGCTTAAAAATATCGTTTTCTTTGCAAAAAGTTCTGGATTTTGCGTTAGCATACTTGCTGCGACAAGTCCGCCCATAGAATGCGATAGTACGATTGGTTTTTGCGGTAGCTGTAATTTGCTCACAAATTCATTCGTTTGCTTGGCGATACTATCAATAGTCCACGGTTTTTGGGCATGGTTGCTACTGCCAAATCCAGGTAAGTCTGGAATAACAATATAAAATTTCTTTTCAAGTGTCGGTACGAGATATTGAAATCCTTCGTGGCTTCCAGTAAAACCATGAATTAGTAGAAGAGGCTGTGCATCTTTAACACCGTAAGTCCAGTAGTGTATACCGTCCAGGTCGCGGTGCTGGGAATGAGAAGGAGCAATCATTTCATAAGTATACTACATGGTTGTAAAGTGATTAGTATATGATATAATACTGTGAATGTTTGCCGTAGAACATCTTCAATTAGTCAACTCCCCAGAGCCACAGCGTCCAGAAAGCTTGGCCACGTTAAAGGTAGTACCAACAGAGCTTGGTGACCTCCAAAAAGCTGTCGTCGATCGTGAGGGTGGGAGTGATCATGTACTCTTTGGCTTGCCATGGTCGGAGTTCGTTTCTCGTCCTGACGCGCTTATGCGCTACGCTATCATGGCAGAGGCAATGGATGCAGCGCAATTTACGGCAATCGATACTCCTGGAATTGGGCCTCACGCACGTCCACTTCCTCATGAGACGTCTCGCCTGATACGTGCAGGCGATTTTTCGTTGGTAGCTGAGGCACAGTGGCAGGCGGTTGATCCGAAACAATCTGAATATACAGTGATCGGTTACTCGCAGAGCGTGGCGTTGAGTGCGGCTATGGCTGCAACCGCGCCAGAATCAACCTTCGTAAAAAAGATCGTGTTATGGGAAGGATTAACAAAATCACATTCACCTGTGACGATTATGGCGCGCTTTGCGCTTGAAGCGGCAAAATGGGGAAGTTATTTTGACGAGAATGCGGATTGGATGACACGACCCGGTAGCGGACCAATCCTGCCAAAAGAGAAACTGCTGCATTCATCAGCCTACCTAACCTACCCGATTGGCCTCGCTAAGGCACCCGTGTTTGACGACATGAAAACGGCTCGCGAACGCGAAATAATCAATGAGACTACTGAAGTGTATGTCATAAGTGGCAATCAAAGTCACGTTGCACCAGAAAAAGAAGCGGCTGAATTCGCGATGAGACTATACCGCGAATTAGGCCTATCTGGTGTCAGGCTTGTCTTGCTCAATGAGTCACACGGTCTCATCGATAGTTCAAATAAAGTTGCTCAAATACTCTCTTTACTGCAGCGGCGATAAAAATATTTTGCGGCAATGAAAAAGCCGCCGGACAAGCCGGCGTCGGGCGGTCGAACAATTCGACTGCTCCGGTGGCTTTTCCAGCGGCTGATGCCGCGTTCACGTGCTCTCTCCGTTCTATTTGGAGTTGAACCTCCTGGGGTCGATGTAGCTGTGCAGCATGTCCGACGAGAATGGCCAGCTCTTGGGCGCTGGGTTCTGCATGGTGTACCTCTCGGTCAACCTCAAGAAGTCACTCAGCGACGGTAGCTCGTCCTTGTCCATGTTGTCGATCTGCTCGAGCGACAGCTTCCAGTGGTCGTACGGGTTCGTGGCCTGCGGGCTGATGAGCTCGATCTCGATCCCGACCCGCATGTAGGAGATGACCTCCATCACGCAGCCCGCCTTGCAGACGATGAACTCGACACGAACTGGCACGGTACGAACGATGGCGCGCATTGGGCTATGCTCCCTCTCCCCTGTCGGGGATAGTACGGATGCAGCACGGTTGTGCGAAAGGTATCATTATACAGTATATTATATATTTTGTCAAGTATACAAATTGAACTACCTCTGTTATACTACATAAAATGATTGCTGATATTACTATCACCGAAAAAAGTTTCGGCCCAAAAAGCTTGATGAAAAATATCAAGTTCTCGATCGATGATGCCGAAAAAGTCGGTGTGATTGGCCGTAATGGTGTCGGTAAATCAACCCTTTTTGGGTTGCTGACTGGGGCAGACAAAGACTTTACTGGTGACGTCATATATAAACGCGGAACGACAGTGGTTGCCACCGAGCAGGAGCACCATAATGTCGGCGATATGACTGTATTGCAGTATGTCCTTACTGGTTTGCCTGAATATTCTGGCTTGAGCCACATCATCGAAACGTACCCCGAAACGATGGGTGACGATATGAAGCTTATCAACGAATACACTGAAGCACTGCAACGATTTGATGACAAAGGTTTTTACCAGATCGAAGAGCAGATTGAGCGCGAACTTGATAATTTCCAGCTTGTTGGAATTGCGCACCGTCCATTTTCGACCTTATCTGGTGGTCAAAAACGTCTCGTCGAAGTCGTCAAAGTGATGCACTCAGACGCGCATCTCGCACTTGTTGATGAGCCGACGAACCACATGGATTATATTGCTAAACAACAGTTTATTGACTGGATGAGTAGCGCCCGTGAAGCCATGCTGGTGATCACTCACGACCGTGATGTATTGGCGCAAGTCGATCGGATTATCGAGCTCAAAGATGGTGGTTCGCAGAGTTTCAAAGGAAATTACGACGCGTATCTCAAACAAAATGCACACAGCACGGGCACGGCTATGAATGAGTTTGAGATGATCGAAAAACGTATCGTCAACCTCAAAGCGAAAGTGATCGAATACCAGCGTTTCAAAGAAAAATCTCGTAATCCGCAAACGATACAGAAGTTTAAACGCCTTGAAGAACAATCTCGCCTTGAACTTGCCCAGTTGCAGGCAAAAGAAAAGCCGACCTTTTGGATCGACAAAGAATCCGTCGAAAATTTGAATTATAAAGTTGCTGGTCAATACGATAAGTTTAAGGCCAAAAACATTCGCATGAACCTCAAAAACGATGAGTCACGGTCTAAGCACGTGCTTGTCAAAGTCCGCGATCTGTCACTCGGTTATACGACTCCCCTGTTTGCTGGTATCAATATTGATCTACGTGAAGGCGAAGCATTGGAGCTACGCGGCCGGAACGGCGCCGGTAAATCAACGCTGATCAAAGCACTGCTAGGTACAGGTGCCGATATCACCACGTATGAGGGTGAAATTGAAGTCGATACAAAGGTGCGTATCGGGGTGTACGAACAAGAAGTCACCCACGAGTATTTTGAATTGCCGCTGATCAAAGCGATCGAGCGCGTCTATCTCGACCGCGGTCTATCGATCAGCGATACAAAGATTCGCAATCTCATGAGCGATTACTTATTTAATGAAGGTGATGGTCACGTGCCAGTTTCAAAATTATCTGGTGGTCAAAAAGCTCGTTTGCAAGTGATTCAGATGCTTGCTAATGAACCCCAACTACTTGTGCTCGACGAGCCTACCAATCACCTTGATCTTCCAAGCATCGAAGAGCTCGAAACGGCTCTAAAAAAGTATTCAGGCGCGATATTATACGTAAGCCACGATGGGTATTTCCAGAAAAATATAGGTGGCGATATCTGTAAAGTTGGAGAGTAAAGTTAAAAAACAAAAGTCGCAGAATTTACCGTTGTCGTTGCTGCTGTATCCCACATTCAAGTAGTGAATGCGTTATCGGCGAGAATGTCCCATGTTTTAGAAATATGTCTAATTTAATTCGCATAGCCCACTGAATGATTCCAACTATATCAGCACCTGTCATATGTTCGCTTTGTAGGACGAGTTGGGCTAGATCAATATCTTCAAATACAAATAATTCATCTTGTGGCGGTAAATTTTCGTTGTACAAATTAGTATATAACTTCAGTTGATAAGCCCAGATAAGCGAACGATCTTGTGCGGTAGGAACGCCCACCTCTATTGGTTCTATGCGTCCGGCACGCACTAAAGAAGGTTCCAGATCGTCAATACTCATATTAGTTGCTGCTACAACTATGACGTTAGGATATTTTTTCGATACATCATCTAGAGCAATCCCGAGTTCTTTGCGTACTGATTCACGTTCTGGATTGTTCAGGTTACCTTTTTTTGCAATGACATCAAATTCTTCGAAAAAAATTACTTGCAACGATTCTTTTTCGCATATGTCATCGAAAATTTTTCGTATATTTTGAGCAGAAGCTCCAACCCACTTCTCGACGATGGAGGAAGAATTGATTTCTGTGAGCTCGGCATCTATTTTTGCAGCAAATTTAGCAACAAAACTACTTTTTCCTGTGCCGGGAGGTCCATAAAGCATAAAATGTCGATTCGGTTGTACACCAAATCGCTTGGCTATATCTGGGTTAGTCATGGTCGCAGCAATCCTATTAAGAGTCTGCTTAGTGGCTTCATATCCGCCAACCGAATCAAATTCATCCTCAGGTTGTACTGCGTACTCTACATTAAAGCTTCTTTTTTTATTCGCACCACTGTCGTTATCAAGCTGATCAATCGGACCAATATCGAGGATTTTAGGGTATTGCATATCATAACCAGCGCCGTGCAAGTGTATGATTTCATCAACGGTCAATTGCCATCTCTCTAGAAAACAAGTTAACGTTGCAGATCTGTTGCCAGAGTTTTCTGATTCTATGTCTCTCTTAACAGGTTTGTTTGCAAACATTGCTAGCTCGTGCATTTTTACTAATGTCGCTTCTACGCAGCCATTCGCCATTTCTGACTTAAAATTAATCCTGACGGCATAACTGTCATCCAGCGACACAAAAAAATTGTTTTCGTCATGACCGAGCTGGTAAATTTCATAACCCCTTGCACTCAATACCCTACGAAATGATGCAGACAGCGATTTTTGCCACTCTGTGTCTAGATGAAATCTTCCTATACTAATAGTTGCTTGTAAATCATCGAATCCATCCTCACATATTCCATGAGTAATTTCGATTGAGTCAATTGGTGAACCACTATCGTCAGTATCTGAAAAAAGAACTTTTTTCTTAGAGCTGCTGTTTAAATAAGTATCGAGAGTTTCACTGTTAGGTAGGCGACACTGAATGTATCGAGTAGAGATAGTTTCGCTTGGAGTGGGGCGCTCATACTGAGTCATTATAAAAATATAGCTTTATCGTTGCACTGCTGCAAGCATAATGATTTTGTATTTGAGGCTATATATTAAGCTACTTCATCATATTCATATGGATCATCCATAACGATCGGACCTTCTGTGCGATGAATCAGATAATCCCAATCTATCGAACCTGTAGCTGCGGATAAAAGGCTTGTTCGTAGACGAGCTCGCGTTTCAGGAAGTACATAGGATTCGATGGCTGTGCCTGCTGCGTCTATTCTACGAATAAAGTCATAATTGGCAGACGGCGACAGCAAATTTTCCCAATTTGCATCGTGTAGTGCGGCAGTACGAAGGAGTCCTCCCTCTAGCGAATTAACGGCTATAACGCCTATTCGTTCCTGGATGCTCAATAATTTGCGCGCCCACTCAATAGAAATAATTTCTTCAGGGACTCTGTCTGGATGGGTGATAAACTCATGTATATTGCTGCAAGTTTCGTATACATACCTGGCCGCATCAATCTCCTCACGGGGTATGTCAGTAAATGATTTTGCAAATTCAATGGCTGCGCCTGCAATTCTCTGTTGATGCTCCGCGGCGGTTAGCAATGTACCATCAGCTAAGTAACTTTGCTCCGAATAATCTGTGCTCACATGATAAGTGGTTTCAGGATCTTCAAGGAACAATTTACCAGGAAACCTACCCTTCTCTATCATACGGAGCACCAGTGACGTCATCGCGAACATACGTGCGGTACAGTCTTCGGATGTAGAAAATTCGCCACTACGAATTTCAAGTCTCCCCATTTTCTGTCCTCTAATTCTTTGTGGGATAAATGGGGGTTTCATGCCATCAACTGTGCGCATATGAAAGCTTGAAAACTTAGACTCTTTTTCTGAAATGTATGGCTGAAACAACACTTGTGATTCGCGCTGTGATGTTCTGTAACCAGCCTTTTTCATTACACCGCTACCTGCCCAAATGGATCTGGTTGCTAAATAGCTTAATAAGCACTGAGTATATGTATCGTTGCGTTCGTATTCATATACCTCGGGCAAGTGAGCATAATAATTTTCATGATAGCCGCTTGTCGGACCGACATTTATATTACCGTTCGGGGTTGATCTGCCAGTTCGGGCTGATATAGCAGGAGATTCACCGCGCAGCGCACAATATTCTTGTACCAAAGTGCGTACTGCATACAACCCAAGAGCTTCTTGCAAGGCTACTTCACGAGCATCAATGCACTCAGCTGAAGCTACTTCTAGAAGTCTGTTTTCATCACAATAGAGTCTACCTCCAGTTGGTAGCCATAATCCATTTGTCTTGTTAAATGATGGCCGTGTGAGCAAACTTAATTTACCATCTTTGAATACTTTTGATCCACGAATAAGGTGGTCTTTCCATTCATGCTCTTCTGGCGGTAGTGTTGGAGGGTTACATTCTATTTCAGACCCCATGAGTCTTGGCGGGGCTGCGTCGAGAAAGGCTTCAGCTGGATAGCGCATAAAACATTATTATACACTAAATTGTGCATAATACAATATCTGCATACGCATGTATCTCCAAATACTACTCAGTTGCTGGAACGAGGTTGTTTTTATCAAAAGCCGCTTGCAATTTTGGGCGGTCAAAGCCGAGAATAATGTCTCCAGCCACGTCGGTAACTGGAACACCCTGGAAATTACCGCCTAGCTTTTCGAGCAGCTCTTTTTCGGCATCTTTGTCTTCTTCGATGTTTTTAGAAATGTATTTTACGCCTAGTTTGTCCATCCACTGCTTTTCGGTTGCACAGAAGGCACACCAGCTAGTGCTGTAGATTGTGACGGTTGGTGATGCTGTAGAAGATTCGCTCATTTTATTTGTACCCCTTCGATGTTCTTATTTACTATACATTATATATCAATTAATTTGGCTGGTCAAATGCCACTTGCCACAAATGCCACACGCATAGACGCTTAGTTCAAGGTTCATGTCACTGAGCATACGCCTGTCAGCCTCTCGCAGGGCTATTTTTTCAGTCGCGAATGCACCGGTCTTTGCTCGGCAAATATCTGCTTGACGGAGCGAATAATTTTTAAGTGAGTTATGCTCTTGTTGTCGGTTGCGTCTAGGCAAAATAGTTATCTCCTGATACTATATATAGTGTAACGTATGACTAAATCATTACCAAAAAGTGATGATCAATCACCACCGACTTTGCAGCCGGTAATTTTATTGCTCGGTACTATGGCAGATACCACCTGGAGGATGTTTGTGCCAACAATAGGCGGCCTGCTGCTTGGAGTATGGGGAGATGTTAGCTGGGGTACAAAACCATGGCTTACTGTCCTCGGACTCGTGATTGGTACGGCTCTTGCCGCTTTGTTGGTACGAAAACAGTTACAGAATGTAAAAACGAATGATAAATAACTTTGCTTCCGGTATCGAAATACATCTTGCCTCACAAGAGGTATTTACTCTATTTGGTTTCCCAGTCACTAATGCTATGCTTACCGGACTCGTCGGACTACTTATCCTTATCGGTATCTTTGGCTACACCGTAAAAATGCTCAAAGCAAATCGATACAATCGCTTTGTCGGACTTGTCCAATGGGCGTTTGAAGGGATGCTCTCCCAAATTGAAAGTGTGATCCCTGATAAAAAACTTGCTCGTCAAGTAGCACCCTTAGCACTGACTATATTCTTTTTTACGCTCATATCGTATTGGATGAGTATTTTGCCTGGACTTGATACTATTAAGCTAAATGGTGTCCCGTTGCTTCGATCGATCGCCGCTGACTTGAACTTTACGTTCGCAATGGCACTGATCGTGATGGTAGTGGTGCAAGTATTCGCCTATAAAGTGCACGGTCCGATCGGTAGCGCGAAGCGATATCTTCGTAATCCGCTCAAAGATCCAATCGGTAGCTTCGAAGGGATCCTTGAATTCATTGGTGAAATCTCACGCTATACGGCACTCAGCTTGCGTTTATTTGGTAACTGTTTTGCCGGGGAAATTCTGCTGCTCATTATCACCGTGCTGACTGGCTATGTCGCAATCGCGCTGCTACCTGTCTTCATGGCGTTTGAGCTGTTTATCGGGTTCATTCAGGCGTATGTCTTCTTTATCTTGACCGTTATCTTTACCTCCCTGGCTGTTGAAAGCCATGGCGATTCACACGATCATCCTACTGAGAGCAAAAAAGACACGGGAGACGTAGCAGTGTAGCCGAGCATGAGCACGATACGCGGAGCAATCAACCCCGATCCATCAGAGATGATACAATTTAAGACAACAATTTAAAGGAGAAATAATAACATGGACGCATTAGCATTTGGTCTAACATACGGACTTCCAGCACTAGGAGCTGCAATGGGAATCGGCTTTATCGGCATGGGTGCACTCAACGCATTTGGTCGTAATCCAGAACAACTTGGTAACATTCGTACCCTCATGATCACCGCGATCGTCTTCGCCGACTCACTCGCTATCATCGGTATCGTCGTTGCTATTATCGCGAAGTTTATTTAAGGTAACTGAACTGACGCTACATGATACATTCATTTACCCAATTCGCTGAAACTACGCAGCCTGAGGCTCAATCAGGAAATCTTTTCAGTGCGCTCGGTATTGATTTGCAGCTGCTGATTTTTCAGATTATCGCATTTGTGATATTGGTAGTCGTACTCTCAAAATTTGTTTTCCCTATTTTGTTTAAAGCAGTAGACGACCGCAAAGAAAAGATCGAAGAAAGTACCAAAGCGGCTGTTGCTGCCGAGAAAAAAGCCGAAGCCGCTGAGGCGCGTGTTGAAGATGCCCTCAAAGAAGCACGCAAAGAAGCTTCTGACATCGTTGCGACAGCAAAGGATGAGGCATCGGCTATGGTTGATAAAGCTGAGTTATCTGCAAAGAACAAATCTGAGCGCATCGTTGCCGAAGCACAAGAGCAGATGCAAAAAGAAGTACTGGCTGCTAAACGCTCACTCGAAAAAGATACGCTCCGTCTTGTCAAACAAGCTGCGTCTATCGCTACGGCAGGTGTTGCTGATGCGAAACTTGACGAAGCGCTTATCAAGAAATCAGTCGAAGGGGCTCAAAAGTAACCTATGGCACAAAAAATTTCTCGACGTAAACTCGCCCAGTACACGGCTGACCAAATCCAGGCTAACGTTCCGGCACCGCTTGAACAGCTGGCTGCATACTTAGTAGAGTCTGGACGTACAAATGAAGCAGAGCTCGTCGTGCGCGACATTGAAACGGCACTGCTAAGCCGCGGTATCGCGGTAGTGCGTGTCACTGTAGCGAGGCCGCTGCAATCAGCAGCTACGGCAGAAATTGAAGCTTTTGTAAAAGCCCACTACCCCGGCGTCACCAAAGTGACGATCGAGGAAATACTCGATGAAAGTATTATCGGTGGTATGAAATTGAGTCTGCCAGATGCGCAGCTAGATGCGAGTATCAAGACTAAACTCGAGAAATTGATGGTGTAAGAAAGAGGAATTATGGCTGAATTGAATGTAAAAGAATTATCTGGAGAACTCGAAGCGGCAATCGCCAAGCTCGAGTCAACTGAAGGACTAAAAGACGCAGGTGTTGTCATCCGTGTTGGTGATGGCGTTGCCTGGGTGCATGGTCTTGCAGGCGCTGGCTACAGCGAAGTGTTGTCCATTGATACAAAATCAGGGGTTGTTGAAGCGTTCGCGCTCAACCTCGAAGAAGACCAAATTGGTGCTGTTATCCTCGGTGACGACAGCCAGGTCTCTGCTGGTGACACCGTTCGTCTGAAGGGAGTACTCCTTGAAGTACCCGTCGGTGAAGAACTACTAGGTCGCGTGGTTGATCCACTTGGTCGTCCTCTTGACGGCGGCCCAGCAATCATGACAAAGCAAACTGGTCTTGTTGAACGTGAAGCGATTGGTGTAATCGGTCGAAAACATGTCCACGAACCAATGATGACCGGTATCATGGCGATTGATGCTATGTTCCCTATCGGCCGTGGTCAACGTGAGCTCATCATCGGTGACCGTCAAACTGGTAAAACAGCCATTGCGATCGATACGATGATCAACCAAGCACGGCAAAAGACTGGCGTTGTAAACGTCTACGTGGCGATTGGTCAAAAGCTTTCAAAAGTTGCTCGCCTTGTCGAACGACTCAAATCTGAAGGTGTGATGGATCAAACAATCGTGGTGGCAACTGGCCCAGCTGACTCGGCTTCACTCTTATATCTCGCACCGTACGCCGGAACCGCGATGGGTGAATATTTCCGTGACAAGGGTGAACACGCGCTAATGATTTATGACGACCTGACGAAGCACGCTGTTGCGTATCGTCAAATGTCACTGCTTCTTCGCCGTCCACCCGGACGTGAAGCTTTCCCAGGTGATGTCTTTTATTTGCACTCTCGCCTTCTTGAGCGTTCAGCAAAACTGAGCGACAAGCTTGGTGCTGGATCTCTAACGGCTCTGCCTATCATTGAGACGCAAGCGGGAGATATTTCGGCCTACATTCCAACCAACGTTATTTCGATTACCGATGGTCAGATATTTATGGAAACCGACCTCTTCAACCAAGGTATTCGCCCGGCAATCTCAGCTGGACTTTCCGTCTCTCGTGTCGGTGGTGACGCGCAGACCAAATCGGTCAAAAGTGTCGGTGGCGGCCTCAAGCTTGGACTCAGTCAGTTCCGCGAGCTCGCGAGCTTCGCACAATTTGGCTCAGATCTTGATGAGGCGACCAAAGCCCAAATTGATCGCGGTCAACGACTTACTGAACTGCTCAAGCAGCACCAGTACCAGCCAATGAGTGTCTGGGAGCAAGTTGCATCTATTTACGCTGTATCTAACGGTCATTTTGACGGTGTGGCAGTTGCGAAAATCAAAGATGCACAAGCTGCACTATTGACCAAACTATGGACTGATCACAAAAAAGACATGCAAGAACTCAGTAAGGGTTCTGAAAAAGTCGATAAGGAATCAGCAGTCGCGAAGATCATTGATAAAGTAGCAAAATCAGCTGCAAAAGGCTTTGAGGGCTAGTCGATGGCATCTCAGCAACAGCTGAAAGGTCGTATTCGCTCGGTCAAAAGTACCAAGCAGATTACAAAAGCCATGCAGATGGTTGCAGCCTCAAAGATGCGCCGTGCGCAGGACGCGGCCAAAGAAACCGCAGCCTACACAACAACTGCTCGTGAAATCTTGGCTCACTTATCAAAAGTTGGCGCAACAAAGCAACATCCGCTCTTTCAAACTCGTCCTATCAAAAAACGTTTGTTGATCGTCATCGCCAGCGACCGCGGATTGGCTGGAGCATACAACGCCAATGTCAGTAAGCTTTATATCCGCGAATTAATCGCTGATGACAAAGCTGGTATCAAAACGACGACGATATCTGTTGGCCGTAAAGTATCGCAATTCGTCACACGCCTCAAAGATGCCGAGATTGTTGGAGCATATGAAGACTTACCAGATCATCTCGAGGGAACGGAAATGCGCGGCGCACTCGATACGGCGTACAAGTTATTTTCTGAAGGCGACGTCGATGCTGTCGACATGGTATACACCGAATTTGTCAGTAGCATTTCGCAAGTTGCTAAAACTGAGCGCTTACTGCCAGCCGGTCAAGCTACCGAGGATGCTGCTAGTACAACCGACGAAGTCGAATTTGAACCTGACGCTGAGACTGTGCTTGAAAACGTCGTCTATCGTTTGGTGGGTGCACAACTTTTTCAAGCGCTTCTCGATGCAAAGTCAAGCGAGTGGAGTATGCGTATGCTAGCAATGAAGAACGCGACCGATAACGCGAGTGACCTCGTAGATGATCTCACACTCGAAATGAACAAGGCTCGTCAAGCTGCTATTACGCAGGAACTCGCCGAGATCAGCAGTGGCGCGGAGGCAATGAAATAAGATGAAGGAGACAATGATGAAAACACAGAACGGAAGCATTACCCAAGTGGTCGGTGTGGTCGTTGACGTAGAATTCCCAGCCGGTCAATTACCTGCTATCTACGATGCACTACATATCGAACACAACAAGCGAACTATCACACTCGAGGTCGCACAGCATCTCGATGAACGCACGGTACGCACAATTAGTTTACAAAGTACCGATGGACTCAAGCGCGGTCAAGAAGTTGTCAGCACTGGCGCGCCAATCAGCGTCCCTGTTGGTGAAGAGACACAAGGCCGCATGTTTGACGTCGTCGGTAATCCAATTGATGAAAAACCAGCGCCAAAAGGTCCGCGCGCACCAATTCACCGCCAACCACCAGCTCTTTCTGAGCAAAGTAACACCGCTGAAATTCTCGAAACTGGTATCAAGGTCATCGACCTAATTGCCCCGCTCACCAAAGGTGGAAAGGCTGGTCTATTCGCTGGAGCTGGTGTCGGTAAAACCGTGCTTATCCAAGAACTGATCAACAATATCGCCAAATATCACTCAGGAAACTCTGTGTTTGCTGGTGTTGGTGAACGAACCCGTGAAGGAAAAGATCTTTACGAAGAAATGGAAGAAGCCGGCGTACTCGGTAAAACCTCACTTGTCTTTGGACAGATGAACGAGCCACCTGGAGCTCGTCTCCGTGTCGCGCTCTCAGGTCTTGCAATGGCCGAAGCCTTCCGTGACGAAGGAAAAGACGTCCTACTCTTTGTCGACAACATCTTTCGTTATACGCAAGCTGGTTCTGAAGTATCAGCCCTACTTGGACGGTTGCCGTCAGCTGTTGGATACCAGCCGAACTTGCAACAAGAAATGGGTATGCTCCAAGAGCGTATTACATCGACGAAAAAAGGTTCTATTACATCGGTACAGGCCGTCTATGTACCAGCCGATGACTTGACTGACCCAGCGCCAGCAACCACCTTCGCTCACCTTGATGCAACGATCGTAATGAACCGTGCTTTAACAGAAATTGGTATTTACCCTGCTGTTGACGTACTAGATTCAACCTCCACATCACTTGATCCTGAGATCGTTGGTGAAAAGCATTACGCGGTTGCTCGTGAATCTCAGCGTGTCCTGCAGGAATACAAAGACCTGCAAGATATCATTGCGATTCTCGGTATGGATGAACTTTCAGAAGAGCAAAAGAAAACTGTTAACCGCGCTCGACGATTGCAACGATACTTTGCGCAGCCATTCCATGTCGCCGAGCAATTTACCGGTAACACTGGAGTGTATTGTAAGCTCGAAGATACCATCAAAGATACCGAAGATATTCTCAGTGGCAAATACGACGCGAAGCCAGAGAGCTGGTTCTACATGGCACCTGGCCCACTTTCTGAAAAGAAGGATTAGTTGGCATGAAACTTGAATTAGTAACCTTAACCGGCGCAAAGATCGATCAGGATGTCTATGAAGTCCAGCTGCCGACCGCAGCTGGCCCGATTGGTGTATTTCCTGGACACGAGCCATTAGTGACGATTGCTATACCTGGCGCTATCACTGTACGCTACAACAAGGGCGATGCAGACAGCAAGCTCGAATATTTTGCCGTCTCAGGCGGAGTGATTGATATCGATCAAAAACGCGTTCGCGTGCTCGTCGATGAGGCGGATCATGGTGATGATATTGTCGAAGCTGAAAGCAAAGCCGCACTTGATAAGGCGCTAGCGATGCAAAAAAACGCCACCTCAGCAGTTGAGCTTGAAAAAGCCTCAGCACTCATTGACCGACACCAAGTTCGACTCAATGTCGCTAGTCTTCGTCGACGACATCGACGATAATACCTTTTGCAACAACCTGATGTGCCATTAGAACTATCCTTTTACGTCTGATATCTAACCTATACAATTTTGCACATTCAGTTGTTAGTCTGTGATTTATACCATGAATAGTTCTTTTAGATCGATGAGCAAGATCAACATTTGTAAATTCAATACGATACGGCAGAGCCCCTTGAGGAGTAAGTCCGTACGTAACGGAGCCTACGTTTTGGGATTGCACTACCTCATTGTAGCCATCATGGGGTACTACAAAGTTTGACACGAGTAAACGGGTTACATAATCGACTGGTTCGTCCGGCATACAGTAATCTAAACCATATTCAGCACCTAAGCCTGCTTTACGCATATTAACATATATTTCATATGGCGCTTTATCTTTATTTAAAAACATTACAGTCCCAGTATTTTTCGAGTCTCATCGGTATCTTTACTTCGCATTAAGATATCGCGTAGCTCTGCCGCGCCTTCAAAGTCACGTATATAAATTTTGAAGAATCGTTTTAGAGGATCAAACTTTCGCGGAGTTAGAGGCGTGTCATAGGTATCAAATAGCGCCAGCTGATATTCAAGCAGCGCTAGCAACTCTTCTTTTGTGTGCCCGCGAGGTATATGTTCAAACGCAAATGGATTATGGAATACGCCCCGTCCAATCATGACGCCATCGACACCAGTCTCTCGCACCAAAGCTTCACCGTGTGCGCGGTCTTTGATGTCGCCGTTGATAGTGATTAGTGTTGTTGGTGCAATCTCATCACGTAACTGCTTAATAGCCGGAATTAGTTCGAAGTGAGCTGGCACTTTACTCATTTCTTTTTTGGTACGTAAGTGGATCGTCAGATTGACGATGTCTTGGTTCAGTAGGTGCGTCATCCAGTCGCGCCATTCGTCGACACGCGTATAACCAAGTCTCGTTTTGACGCTGACAGGTAAGCCGGCGGTTTTGGCGGCAGCGATTGATTCGGCGGCCAGCTGTGGATTGCGAATCAGTGCAGAGCCACCGCTTTTAATGGCACTCTTTGCGGGGCAACCCATATTGATATCGATGCCGTCATAACCAAGTTCTCTGCAGTGAGCTGCGAGCTTTGCCATATCACCGGGTTCACCACCCCAGATTTGTGCGATGATCGGATGCTCATCGTCTGTCTTGACGAGCCGCTGGCCAATGGCTTTGTTACCGGCATGCGTCCAGCCGGTGGCATTTGTAAATTCAGTAAAGAATACATCGGGCGCGGCGGCTTGTTTGACGACATGACGAAACACGACGTCAGTGACGGCTTCCATTGGAGCCAAAATAAAAAAAGGCTTCGGGAGTGTGTGCCAAATATTCTGCATTACTAAATAATATTATACCATGATATGTAATACCCGCCTTGTTAAAAGGCGGGTTCTTCGCGTCGTGGAGCAAAAGCTCACATATAGCGGCGTACTAGGAGCAAATGTGCTCAAACTGGTACTTACGAAAGTCTAGGCCGGGCCACCCGCGAACGGGGACGTGGGCGGATGGCCCGGCCGAGGAATGGGACGCTTTGCAACGTCGGATCCCTCCCTCATCGGGCGACGGAGCTTAGTCGGGGGTGACCAAACTCTACGCCACGGTGCGTCGCTGGTTCCACAATCCCTTTCCTGGGGGCAGGTCACCTACGACGCCTCTGAAGAGGCTTGCTCGAGGAGTTTTACTCCTCGATGTGTTGGAACATCAGTGAGGATACGGACACTTGTATTCGTTCTTGTCTCCTCGACGCTTGTAGAACGTGTGTCCCTTCTCACACGTTGCTTCAACGTCAAAGTTCCCGCTGGGTAGTTTCAGCCCTTCGGTCTTGTACATGGCGTACTTTCCTTCTGGTTGAATTCATTCTCTGAGCGGTTGCTAAGAGAGTTCTGACGGAAAAATTGGTTTGTGCCAACCTACTGCCCCAATGTTGTGAAAGGTGCATTCACTTTGCATTGAGTAGCAGATACAAGCGCGCATAAGGTGTACGCTCATATCTACTACTTCAAATGAGTGAAGCAATCTAAGTATATACTTTTGCTGCTATTTAGTCAAGATGCACCGAGCAGATCATTTTCAAATGCAAGTATGCCTTTATACGACTGCTCATAAGAACTTATATCTGGTAGATCAAAGGCAATTATCCGATCGTAAACCACTTGCGCCAGCCGTGAGAATCGTTCGAGTTCTTCGCTATCAAAGTCGATACCAAGTGAAACTATGTCACCAGCATGTGTAGGTTCGACAAATTGCAAGACGGCGGTATCTACGGAGTACTTACTGTAGTCACGTGACTGTTCAACCAGCAATTTATAAAAGAGGAGTTGTTGGCGGTATTTGTGTAGTTTGATTTTTTCAAAATCAGTCGTTCCTTTCCAGCTATGGCTTGGCTTGCCAGTCTTGTAGTCAGTCACCTGCATCGTACGTGTTTTGTCATCAATACATATCAAGTCGAGTGATCCGGTCAAATGAGCGCTGCCGAGCATGCTGTGCTGATTTGCAAAACTCACTTCAGAACGCTGAGCCGTGGTAAAGGAGTCATAATTTACGGCAAAAAAGCGGGCGAGATTGTCGCTGCCGCGTTTGAGGTAAGCATCGAATTCTTTGGTAGTTAGACGCATATCAGCGAGGTTCGTCTCGAAGTCTCGCAGTATATCTTCGATCGGTCGGCTGTGGCCTGTCGCTGCAAAATGCCCATGAGCTTGCTGCAACGTGCGGTGCACTGCCGAGCCGTAAGCTGCGTTTGCACTCATCGCCTGCGGAAAGCGCAGTAAGTTTTGCATCAGAAAGTGTGATGGGCCACCACGGGTCACATCAAGAAATGCGTTGAGATGCGTCGCTGACAATTTGTACCGCTCTAAGATTGGTGCCAGCATATCACGAGCTGATTCATGGTTAATATCAACGAGCGGGCTGTACCAAGCAAGCTCAGCGGCGCGTTGCACTTGCTCGTCTGATGGAGCTGACATTTGCTGCGACGGCTGCCAATTTTCACCACTTAGGAATGAGGCACGTGCAGTCGTCGTATCATTTTCGGCATGCGTACTATATGTTAGTGTCAGCGTCGTACGCGCTCTGGTCATGGCAACGTAGTAGAGTCTGAGTCTTTCATCGAAGGTATCACCTGCTGGTCGAATCGGAAGGTTTTCGGGATAACTGATCAGTCTGGAGCGAGAGCGTACCGTTTCACCCCATGAACTGTCGATCGAACCCAATATATATACATGATCAAATTCCATGCCTTTTGATTTATGAGCGGTCATAAGGTTAATACGATTTTTAGCTGTTGAGCTGCGTCCAACGACATTGACGATGGTATTGCCGAGTGAACGCTGCGTCGCGATATAGTCAATAAAATCAGCTAATTTGAGCACTTCTGTCGATGAATGTTCGCGCAGTTTATCGCGTATTATTTGCAACGCCCCAAGTAACTCGAGGTAGCGTGCTGGCGTCTTTGTAAAACTTTCAGTCGAGAAATTCGTTTCATACAGCGGTGACGTAAAGACCCACTCGTCATCAGTTGGCGTACCAAGTAGCATGTCAATTAATGGCTCGACAGGCATGATTAGTGATCGAGTCGCCATATCAGCAAGCCACGTAAATAGCGGCTGTAAAGCTTCATGCTGCTCCATGTACTGCATCCAGCTGATATGCTTTTGACTGCATTCGAGGCTCATCTGCCAAAGCTGTTTTGGCGCAATACCCCAAGCAGGATCGGCGAGAAGTTCAGGGAGTAACGCCTCGGCTTCATCGTGGTTACCGATGCCAAGATTGACGATGATTTTGGCTAGTAGCTCAAGATGGAGTACGATTGCATTATCAAGCACATTTTCCCGGCGTTCGTAGTTGACGGCAATGCCTTCGTCAGATAGATACGGTAACAGTCCGACGAGTTCGTGGTGACGCCGAGCAATAATGGTAATTTCGTCTGCTTGCAGCCCGGTTTCGATCTTAGCTTTAATATCTTGGGCTATCCACTGCTTCTCGGCGCTTTGATTTGCGAACTCGCGAAGATCAACTGTCGAGGCTATATCAGATCGATGTGCAGTCAGTGACTTATCCAGCTCGGGAATTAATCGCTCGAGCCGTTCGGTGCCAAGTTGTATGACACTGCGTGCTTTGGTGAGCACGATATCTGTTGAACGGTAGTTGTCGGTAAGCGTAATGAATTTTGTTGTTTCGTATAAGCCTCTAAACTGCAAAATATTACTTATCTCAGCACCTTGAAAGCTATATATCGCTTGGTCATCATCACCAACAACCATGATATTTGGAGCGCCTTCTGAAGCTGGATTATTTGTAAGGCTACGTAATAAACGACTTTGTGCCATATTAGTATCCTGAAACTCGTCGACCATGATGTATAGGTATTGCTCCTGCATGTTAAAGCGCAGTTCATCTATAACTTCGAGCGCGTGCACGACTTCGAGCACCATATCATCAAAGTCAAAAAGCTTCTTTTCTTGCATCTTCGATAAGTACTGATGATAAATATAGCCGACTGCGCGCAGCTTCTCGGCGCGTTTGCGGTCTTTAAAAACAAAATTTCCTTGTGGGTCTTTTTCGAGCCATTTATTGCGCCAAGCGGTTATCGGCTTTGTTGAATTTGTGTCCTCGGCTTCATCGACAGCGTGAGAAATACTCAACGCTAGTGTTTCAAAAAGAGGTACGACTGACGGTGGCAGCGGACGCAGCTCAAGCTCAGCAACTTTCAACGCAATAGGTGGAAGCTGATCTTTCGTTGTTTTAGATATGCGACTCATGAAAACTTTGGCTAGTTCACGTTCACAGCTGTCAATCACCCGTTCATTATCATCAATAATTTTCAGAAGCTCATCACTTGTGACGCCGCTACGCTTTAATTCAGAAAGCACCTGAATCGTATCCTGCAGGTAGGTAAATTCTCCGTTCATTAGACTAGCTAACGGACTTTTGTAGCTTAGGCTTTCAAAGATTTCAAATAATATGTCATAGACATTGATATCACTCGCTGGCTGAAAGCGGGCACCGTTATAAAAGTATTCGCCGTGGCGATTGATGAGTTCGCTGCCAAAGCTGTGAAATGTATGGATAGCGACTTTGTAAGCGTCTGGACCGATAATGTCAGACAGGCGCTTGCGCATAGCGCTGGCACCACTTTCGGTGAAGGTTAAGCACAAGATATTTTGCGGCAGTGTATCTGTTTTTTTGAGAATGTTGGCTGCACGCATGCTGAGCAGTTCAGTCTTGCCAGTACCTGGACCTGCGACAACCATAACTGGTCCATCGATTTGATCGACGGCTTCTTTTTGAGCCTGATTGAGCTTCCGGTAGCGTCTGTCAAATTCACCTGGTTTCACTCTATGTATTGTCTCAGGTTTGGGATAAATAAAAAAGACCACCGCTAGAGGTGGTGATCTAAGATTCGTGGTAATGCCTCCGAGAGGCCGATGAGCGCATGCTTGCCATTGCTTCCTTGCGGTGGCTTGCTCATCGACCCCCCGGAGGGGTAGTACAGATCTCACGGTCGCTGGATAGTCTTCCATGAGTTTTGCGTTTTCACGCCAGGACTTTCCTGCACCGCCCTGTTGCAGCTACACGTTGGCTAAGACAGCTAGTCCTTTACCGCGGTGTGGCTACCGGAGCGAGGCTCCCGCCTCTCTCCGCTTATCCCCGCTCTGATCGTGATCGAACGGAAACAAGTTATGGAGGGAGAAAATCTCCCAAATGTTCGTTCCGTGAGGAACAGAGTCCTACGGTCGCCCGCCGCTAGCCGTCATACGGTTACGGCGGCGGGCGACCCTTAGGTGCGCTTTGAGCTCTCATCGCCTGCAAAGGCTTCGCTCAAGTGCGGTTTACATGTGTCACCGTAACATACGCTGACACATTTGCCCCCACCACCCTTGGTTGAATCATCGGTGCTCAACCTTAGGTAATCACATTATACCGCATTCAATAATAATGTCAATACTTTGTAGAAAATGTGCTATGATGGCAGTAGATATGAATAGTGATATTTATGATGATCTAGCTATTGAACAGATCGCAAAATCCAAATTTGGCATGCAGATCGATATAGATACGGTCATTGCTCGTGCCATACCAGTAGGTCGAAGTGCCAAAGCGACTGTTTTCTTGACGACAAAGAAACTCCTGCTTGTATATATAGATGGTCAAATACGGTTAAATCTGGCTGACATCAAAAAAATTATTACTCGGATGGGACTTGTCGCTGAACAGTTCATGCCGCCAAAGGGTCAGCCTACGTATTTTGATGATATCGCCAAGCAAAAATTCAAAGCAGTGTTTCCTAGTCGTCATGCACCGACAAGCCAAGACCTCGTATACTACAGGACGTTAGCGCCCTATCAACCTGCTCTGGTACAGATTCTTGAAGTGAAAGCTGGCGTCATCAATCAATATGACACCGACGCCAAAGACAGCTGGCGCGTTAACGTCAAGTTTGCGTATCGCAGAATCCGTACCAGCTAATACGACGTCTGTTCGAGTTTTGCCGCTGCAACTGAACTTGTGATCGAAAGTCCGACGATGATCAATCCTGCGATACCTGCAACCACTTCTGGTATATCGACAAGTAAACCAAACAACAACACAAATGATAATACAAGAATTGTATAATGAGCTCCGTGTTCAAGATATCGATAGGTACTGAGTGTTTGACGACGTACCATTAGCAGCGTTAGGCTACGCACCCACAATGCTCCAATACCGAGTCCGATCGCGATCAGTACGACATCTTGGGTCACAGCAAAAGCGCCAATTACCCCGTCGAAACTGAAACTTCCATCGAGTACCTGTAAGTACATAAATGATATAAATCCTGTCCATGCAGTTTGCTTTGCGGCAAGTTGCTTGGCTTCAGTACCACTGATGGCATTTGTCAGCGCATGCAGTAAAAGAAAAATTCCAATACCAATGGCTCCGGCAATCAATGTCTCTTGTGGGTGGTGGTTGGCGGGAATAAGTGTGAATACTGCCAGTACAGCGACGCCAATGCCTGTATATACCCACCACTTACCTGATTGCTGCAGCGGTCGCTCAATCACACTAAGCCAAAGTACTTTGCGACCTGGATCAAAAAAGAACGCCATGGCGAGCATCAAAAGGAACATACCCCCAAACGATGCAATGTATGGATGTGCGGTAATGAGTCGCTCGCTGTACAGTGCTGGTTGGTTAAGAGCAAGATCGATAACTTCCCGTGCGCCAAGACTTGCTGTGACCATTACAAGTAAGATTGGAAATACCAAACGCATGCCGAACACGGCGATAACCATGCCGACCGTCATAAACATTTGCTGCCAGAACTTCGTCATCCCAGCTAGAACACGAGCATTGATGATGGCGTTATCAAAACTAAATGTGATCTCGATTAATATCAGTACCAGCGTCAAAAATAATGCACTTGAACCCATGCTTGTCGCAACATACACGAGACTGAGTGCCGTGATGGTTCCAGTAATTAAGAATATTCTAGCTGGATGTTGCGGTGAGAAGAAACGTTTCACTACTACGTAGTATACAGACAAATAGCTAGGTTTTGCTACACTGACTATATGCCAGTAAAAATTAGTTCGACTTCAAAACATCATCCACTTCATGCTCGGAGACGCTCTATTCGTATTCCGCTCGGCGCACAGCGTTTTTTGGCTGCTTTCGAAGGGTTCGAAGGTGGATTTGCTATCGGTGCGAGTATCGTTGTGGCGCTGAGCTTTAGCGGACTGAGCCGGCATGTTCTGTTGGTTACGGCTATCATTACCATTATTGTAAATGGCTTTAACAATGCCAGCGTTAAGTATTCCAGTGAACATTATCTTGATGAGCTTGATGGTAAAGAAAAAAAGAGTGCCTATCGCTATTATTTCGTGCCTGCTTTTCTCGAGTTTGTGTCATATTTTGCCATTAGTTTTATATCAATTATTCCACTGGCACTTGCCATCGATATAAAAGTTGCGATATGGTGCAGCGTTGTCATTACTCTGCTGATTCTTTACGGTGCGGGCTACTGGAGAGCATACATACTGAAGATGCCGCGCTACCGCGACGCAATCGAAACTACGTTGCTCGGCGGCGGCATCATAGTCGTGGGACTTATATCGGGATACATCATCCATGCTCTCACTGTATGAAGCAAAGAACGAGTTACGGCGAGAGCTTATACTACGCCGAGGTAGTTTTGCACATGAAACGTACCAAATGCGCTCAAATCAAATAGTAGAAAACTGTAGGAATATTTTGGACGCAATGCGCGTGCTTCATATTCATAGATTTTTGGCATCGGAGCGTTTGTGCGAACCAGACATTTCGGAGATCGATAGTAAAATACAACAACGAAACAATACTGTAGATATTTGCATTGCATCACAAGCTGCTCGTGCACCCCAACCTACCCGGTTGTTTGATGTCATCCTTGTGCCGATGTTGGGATTTGATTCGTCATGCCAACGAATTGGCCATGGTGGTGGCTGGTATGATCGATTTCTTGCGCAAAACCCTCGTGCTTTAAAAATAGGCGTTTGTTTTGAAGACTTCAAGGTGGCTCAGGTCCCCCGCGAATCTCATGATATAAAACTTGACTACGTCGTAACAGAAGCTCAGGTGTATCAGTCGGCTGCTGCGTAACTAGCCGTAGATCGCGTAGGGGGTACCGGCTTGAACCTGCCCAGTGTATATTCGATCACCTCTGAGCGTTACCCACGTAGACTGACCGCTTACCTCCACGAATGTGTCATCCGCGATCGAGCGCCAAATTGCTCCATCGAAAAGCGCTATGTCAGGAGTACCATTGTATGTCGGCGTATAGACAATCATGTTGTTATTTGCTGGATCAACACTAACACTACCGTATGCGGTTGTAGCACTTATAACACTATTTGTTATTCTAGTGACAGTACCTGTACCAGATAGCTTCGTACCACTAGCACTGATAGTAATATTATTTGCACCGGTTACTTTCCATAGGCCCTTAAGCGCATTTCCCCATGTCACATACAGTATGTTGCGATTTGACGCGTCCTGGTCAACGCGACCACAGAAGTCACTATCTGGCCCGTTAACCGACACTGGGAACATTGAAACGGTCGAAGGACTCGTGATATTTGTAACATCGGGGAAATAAAATAGTCCTGACTCTGGTATAAGTACCCAAAAATCTTTAAATCCATCATTACAAATAATAGAACTTGTGCTGTTGACAGTGCCAAAATTATAAACTTTGGTCCACGTGCTGTTGTTATAGCCAGCATTCCAGGCGCCTGTCCGAACCTTTAAGTGTAGTGAATTTTGACCAGTATCAACGGCAAGTCGATACTGATTACCTGCATACGTAAACTCTGCAACTGCAACTAATATACCGAGAGTTGCAGTAGTAACACTGTCATTTGTAATGGTAGGCAGCACGTTAAGGTCAGTCGTTGTTGCCCAATCCATTGAACAGAGAATAGTATTATTGTCGTTACCGAGTAACCATAATCCAGGATAATCTCCGCCTTGACGAATGTAATTTGAGTGAGCGCGGGTACCATTATAACGTTCTATGCCATGCATTTGTCCCGCTGCTCCATCGATATTAAAATATCCCCCTCGGTCGACATCACTCATAGTCCACTTTTTATTATCAAATGGATGCGTCCATACTGACGTATTGATAACACCACCAGTTTGGTTAGAAAATGGTTGCCACTTGACGCTAGCATTATTGGCAGCCCAAGGATTTTGTGTTATCCACGAGCCTGATTTACCTGCTACAACAACCACGTCGTTAACTGGATCAGCATCCATATCATATGAAACCCATTGCGGACCGCCTAATGCGCATTTGATGCTTGAATCATCGCTCGCTTGAGTAAGCAGCGTCCAGGTCTCATTATTTGAGCCAAACATAGGATTAAAAACACCAGCTGGTGAGATATTAGTATCATTAGTTACTGGAGTCCACGTTGGAGTGTTGGTATGAGCATTAAGTGATCTATAAATTGCTGCTTCATACTTCGTTACAGTACTGGTTCCTGGGATGCTTCCACTCAACTGAGGTGTTGTGCTACCAGTTCCGGACGGTGTATTACCCACCATAATATACGTTGCATTTCCAACTCGTTTGCCAGCTATAGTACGGTATTGATGACCTGCTGCGAGCGTACCATTGTTTAACTTTGTCCACGTTAAAGAGGGACTTGATTGCCAACCTGCAGTTGTTGGATCTCCGTTGATCGTGCATCGCCAGAGACCACCGTTGGTAGCATCGCCTTCTCCTACTACAACGTACAGAGAATCATTACCACCTTCATTGATACACATCATAGTTTTGCAATCACTCAATCCACCGGGATTTCCTGTACCGATCGTATCGAGTTGAACGAACGTTGCATTGCCAGAAGCATTTGAATAAAGTGCAACGCACGGCTTGTTACCAACCGTAGACCCATTTCCTGTTTGATTATCTGCACATGCATAAATTAGGTCTGAGTAGCCCACAGCCGAGCCAATAACTGCTCGATACATTCTACCGATAGTGAAGCCATTCGCTGGTTTAAAGTCTGTAAATGGACCTCCTCCTACACTACGCGCAATTCCACCATTATAATCAAATGCACTACCAGGGTCATTGCTAACGCGTTGACAGCAAACATATACAGCATTAGTTGCAGTGTCATGATAAATTCTTCTATGCCCGACTGGGCGAAGCCCATCGCCAATAGTACCTTCGGGGGTGCCCGTATAATTTTGAGTTATGAGTTGCCATCGATTGCCGGGGCCTTTAATGCGTTTGTGAATTCCACCAATTCCACCATTTCCAGGTAACTTACCACCCGATAGTGACCACGCAACGGAGCCGTTGCTGTTCATGGCAGCAGTTTTAGCTAGAGCGTTACTAAGATTACCACTCGCGTCGACGCCGCGTCCTTGTTGCCATTGCGGCAGTTTGCCGTCCTGCATTGACGTTAATTTAGTTACGCCCGCAATATCTACTCCAGTAAACCAGTCGGTACCATCATAGGCGACATTCATGTTCCCGCCGGTCGAGTCGAGCGCAGACCCAAACCAACGCCATGATGCTGGTGCTATAGATGGTGTGGTGATGCTGGTCCGTACTCGTGTCGCGAATCTACTCATGCTTGTAACAACTATACTATACATTTTGGTCGGAAACTAACGTGAGCCATTAGTAATGTCGAATAAAATAATCCGCCTCGCAATGAGACGGATTATTTATCTGCACAAGTTAGGATGCTATGGACAGCAGTGTCCAGATCCCTCCTCGATTGTCACTCCGCAAGCGAAATTGCTTGCGTCCATCGGTCATAGTGAGAATTCGGCTTAGCCGATCACCGTGACGAATGACGCACGCCAGCCCTTTGTCGACAAAGTCATAGACAGTGCCATCAAATTCGATTTGGCGCGGTACTACAGATAGGTCAGGATTGAAGCCCACTGCAGTAACGGTAACAGTTTTGTTTATATTGATCATATTCACTCCTAATTCCTAGAAACTCTAGGAAGCTACATAATAATAGCGAACGGATTTTGGAGTGAGTGATGCTGAGATAGAGGCAGTGACCGCTCTTGTTGCCGTGCCTTGTTTACTCATATCACGTGCGAATATGTGACGTCGGGAGACGCCGATTGTACGTTAGATGACCTGGTAGTGGAAAGAACACATATACCGCGATCAGTACCACCATAGTCTATATAGTAGTATACGCTTGAATGACGACCAGCGAAATAGGGTTTCTGCTTATGATTCGCTTTCTCTTTTCTGCCTCACATCGTCTTTTTCTAAGAGTGCATGTATGTGACGTCTCGATATAAAAGCGGTTACAATTGCTGCGATGACAGCAAGCACAAGTGCTATCCATGAAAATTGTTTAAACCATCGCTCTGCAACAACGCCGAGAAAATACACTGTCCATACCGCAATGCCTGACCATAGTATTCCTCCCGCCGCATTTGCAACAAAGAATTTGGCATACGGTAGCTTCAAGATACCTGATAAAGGTCCTGCGAATATACGCAGAAGTGCAATAAATCTTCCAAAGAATACGACTTTTACGCCGTGTTTATGAAAAATATGCTCAGCAAATGAAATTGTTCGCGAATTGACGTGATGAGGGAAAAATCGTTCAAGCAGTCGAAGAAGCTTATAGCCAAACTGACGGCCGAGTACGTAGCCGGTTGAATCACCGACGACAGCTCCAGCTGCACCTGCTGCCCATACAAGGCCCGGATTTATAGCTCCATGACTCGCTAATAACCCAGCTCCCATAAGGATTACTTCACCCGGCAGTGGTACGCCAATACTTTCGATCCCCACGACAGCAAGTACAATCAGGTATGATACTTCTGGTGGGAAGTTTGAGAGCCAGTGGATTGCATCAATATGAATCAACATGTGAGTTATATTTTACCGCTAACCACTCTATTCTCCCAACTGATTTGTCGGCTGACTCTGAGCTCTTGAAGTGGTAGGCAATCGTTTTCTTACAATAAATTCAGCAGTAGCCGCTGCTATAAAAGCAATACCTACAGCGGCTATGATGTCTATCCACGAGTGCACCTGCGCAAACACTCTTGCAGCTCCGATTGCTATGGCAATAGGTATCATGATTAGACCTATACGCTTTGAGTATCTATATACAACGAACGAAAGCAATGCACCATACGTTGTATGATCCGATGGGAATCCATTATCATTTGAATGATAAAAGAATGCAGTTACGCCTGGCTTTGTAAATGGCCGGGGGTCGAAGTAGAGGTGTGATGCAAGTTTCGCGAGAAGAAAACTAATGAAAGCTCCGGCAATTAAAGCTATGGTATACCTTCTTCGCACAGATCCCTTAAGCATAAAAAAGCCTACGATTGTCAGCAATGGTAATATAAATACTAAGTATTCGGCAATAAAAGTGATAGTGGTTTTCAAGATTTCCTCTTCTTATTCTTGTAATTGTGGCTTATGAAATAGGTATGATGCATAGTGTTGCCAGGCATTTGTCTTATACATCATGTTGCCTCTCGGCGGCTTCTTGTGCGGTTGACTCTATAAATGATAGCTATACCTAGTAACAGTCCTATAATTATCCAAATGAGCCTGAATGCTCCATATTTTAAGTCTGAACCGGTAAAAACACCATGCAAAAATACGCAGAAAACTACAATGTAACTCACATAATGTGTTCGTCGCCACAGGGTCTTTTTTGTATCAATCCATTTAAGTGATGTCATGAGAAGAATCGCAACGCCATAAGCGGCGAGGATTCCAAGAGTTACTGCTAAACCTGCTGGTGGTAGCCCAAGCAGCGTTGTATTGTTTGAATAGTTAGAAAGTAATGGTACAAAGAGTTGAACAGCCGAAAAATGAACGTAATGGTCATACAGCAAAAAACCTACGTGCACTGTGATAGTCGCAGCAAGTGCTATCGCCATAATCTTGTGAATCAGCCATGCTTTTATTGGTTCAATAAATCGATATGTCAGACCAGTTACTTGTCCAATACCAGATAACATAAGTAATAGTAGCAATCCGGTTGCAGCAAAACCCGCACCGCGAATTATATACCACTGCCACGATGTACTAACACGACCGGATGCCAAGGCAACGCTAGAGTAGGCAAACAAATGTAAGAGATGAGTCATGTCTTGGGCTCCTTTTGGCGTAACTGTATTATCTCTATGCAGGTCTGAATATATATATCATGCAATGTTGGGTGATCATTAACAACTTCTTTCGCAGCGGCGCTTCCCACTATTGTCAGCCATTTTGCATAAATATCAGCTTCTGTTGCAGTCGATGTGGCTACAGTTGTTGTTAGAATATCGGTTTTTGCCGGCAAGCCTGTTCGTGGATCAATGAGATGATGCCACTGTTTATCATTCAACGGTGCACGCCGTTTTGTTGTACCGGACGTGGCGATCGCAACAACCTCACCTGTCTCGTTTGCAATTTGTCCGACAACACTACCGTCCGAATTTGCTGCTGCAACTAGTACTTCCCATGGAGTATCTGCTTCATTTACCCCGCTACAGATTATATCTCCTCCGAGTGACAACCAAAAATTGTCTATATGCTGCGTTCTTAGGTATGCGCCAAGCTTATCGAGAAGATAGCCTTTACCAATGCCCCCAAAATCCAGCGCGGTTGATGCGGGGATCTTCGCACACGTCGGTGTGAGCATAATGTCGAGTGGAGATGGTATAGCTGCAACAACTGGAAACTGCAACCTGCTTTCGTATATTTCTGGATGAGGCCAGGAGCCGCGATAGCCGGCTTCCTGAAGCATCGGTAGAATAAACGGACTGTATATTCCGTTCGTCAAAACTGACATATCTATTGCAGTATGGAGCAACTGATAAAAATCTTCGCTGATAGCGACCGCTGCACCACTTTGTTTGTTGAACGCGGTTAATTCACTCGTCAGCAAAAAACGGCTAAACCGTGCTTCAAATTTATCGATTAGTGACCAAAGTTCAGCAAATATACGCTCATGCTGAATATCTGTGGAGACAATTGTAAGGCATGCTTCCGATCCTAATGCATGGCGCTTCTGCTGTTTGCGGTGCATTATGATACTGACGTCACTGGTTGTTGGTAAGATTGCTGATAGGTACGTGCGGGCTGCTGCTGCAAAGATTCATCATTCGATGCTTGAGAATAATTGTTTGACGGTGCAGGCTGATTGGTATTCGTAAGACTTGTTGGTGCCGCCGCCGCGTTACTTGAGATATACCGACTCAGATCGAGGTATGATACACCGGTTACGGCCAATATAAGAAGCGCACCAGACAGTGCATAGGTTAATTTTTGCAAATTGTACCCTGAACCAATTGTCAATTTGGATGAATGACTAAACGACTCACTTACAATTGAATCGGCACTTATGTTTTCTGCATATAAGGTGTCATAGGACATTGCCATCATAGCGTCGGGTCCACAGAGAAGAAAAGTAGCATCAGCGTTGTGAGCGACGATCTGTTTGATGTGCTGAGCTGAAAGCATGCCTTGTATGATTGATGGATCAGCAGACATCTCTGAACTGTCAGCTACAAAGACAGAAAGATGAAGATTTGGATAGTGCTTAGTTAGTTGCACGAGCTCTTCGTAAAAAGGTGCATCTGCTATGGTTCGACAACCATAAAGCAGTGTTAACTGTATATCGGTATTCATAACTGCCGGTGTGCGCAGTATGCTCATAAATGGGGTAATGCCGATGCCACCTGCAATCATGACGGCGGGTCTATCAATTGAAGGATCAATTACGAAATTACCAAATGGTCCCTGTAAAAATATACCATCGCCAACGTGCAGCTGAGCGAGCCCATGAGTAAAGTCGCCAATTATTCGAATGGCAAACTCAAGAAAAACATTATCGGGGCTTGAGGTGATAGAAAACGTCCGTAAACGAGTCGGTTGGCCATTTGGACGATAGTAACCTAGTGCGGCGTATTGACCAGGCAAAAAATCAATTTTCGCTGAATTAGATCCACGTGCAAGGGTCATATAGATAACGTTATTTCTAACGTCTAATGAGCGAACTGTATAATTGAACATATCGTCAATATAACTCGCACATGCTGAGGAATTGCTTATACGGAGTGTTACGGTTTAAAAACGGTATACTACAAATGTATGGCAATCATTTTACTGCACTCTTCAAAGACAATGCGCTCCCTCAATATTGATACGAAATCACATTCGTATCAATCTCCGTTGTTGCTACAAAGTGCTGCAGAACTTGCTTCATACCTGAAAAAACTCAATTCTGAAGAGATTAAAACGGCGATGCACCTCTCATCGTCGCTCGCTATAGCTACGTATGATTTATTACAAAAATGGACAATGGAGGAACAGTATTCTATCCCTGCGATTGATGCGTTTTTGGGCGATATATACAGTGGGTTACAGGCCAGTAGTTTTACCCAAGATCAACGCACGTATGCAAATGAGCATCTTTACATATTGTCAGGCCTCTATGGTGTCTTGCGTGCATTAGACTCTATTCAACCCTACCGTCTTGAGATGGGGTATAAATTTGAAGCAAAGCCGTATACCAATCTCAATGTCTATTGGGCTGATGCCATACTGCGTTCTCTCCCAACTGATCCTCTCATCATAAATCTCAGCGCCCACGAGTACACGAAAGCGCTCATTCCACACCTGAGTGATCGACAAATTATTGCTCCAAAGTTTATGACTATTGATTCAGCGACAGGAGAACCAAAATTTGTCGTCGTGCATGCAAAAATCGCTCGAGGATCATTTGCACGGTGGATGATCGTCCACAAAATTCAAAAGTCGTCAGAACTACGAGATTTTTCAGAAATGAATTACCGATATGACAGTCAGCGCAGCACGGTAAGTGAACCTGTTTTTATATGCAAAACGTTTGGTGGCCTTGGAAAAAGCGTCAGATTACTGCAGTAGTCCCAGCTATTTTTTAGTCGGTAGACTATACTAGTATCATGTATATACGCAAGCTTCTTTCATCTATTAGTCTAAATGTGTTGGTAACTGGAATTCTTTTTTGGATTCCCGTAGGTATATTTCTCAAAATTGCCGGCGAACTTATTGAAAAAGAGCCTTTCCCGTTCGACGTTCCTATCCTTGAGGCACTTCATTCGATAGCGAATCCTTTTTTTGACGCATTGTTCATCACCATGACAACAGTAGGTGGCGTACTTGGTGTCATTACGATAAGTATCGGAATTGCATACCTGTTTTTTAATCGTCGTCGGTATACTGATTTACTGTTTTATCTTGCCAGTGTCGGTGGGGCGACCATTACCAATGCCATATTAAAAGCCGCCTTTCATCGTGACCGACCTAGCCTATGGAATCAAGTGCTCGTCGAACATAGTTTTTCTTTTCCAAGTGGACACGCTATGGCCAGTGCCGCGATTGCAACCTGTTTTACGCTGATGTACTGGCACACGCCGAAACGGTGGCTAGTTTTGACACTCGGAATTATCGGCGTTGTGCTCATCAGCACATCACGTTTGTATTTTGGCGTCCATTATCCGAGCGATATCATAGCCGGTTGGTCAGTCAGCATAGTGTGGGTACTCGTCGTCTATTATGTGATCACACGGCTACGGAATCGTCATAAGATCGCAATCTCTGCGCAGCCTAGTGTATGAATACGAAAACCCTCACGTATGAAATAACAATCAAAACTGACCCACACAGCTTATTTGCGTATGTATCAGATTGGGAAAGACAGTCTGAATGGATCTTGTTTACAAACGTGAAGATTATATCACTGACGCCGCATCAGGTGGATACAGTACTAGTCGCTTCGACATCACTAGGACCGCTAAGTGTGGTAGACACGATGATCGTCACTGAATGGATACCGTTGAAGCAAATAAGCATTGAACATACCGGCAGGATCATACTTGGTAAAGGAATCTTTTCCATCAAAAGAAATCGATGCAACGCACTGCCGATTTACGTGGCAGGAAATCACGCCAGTTCCTTTCGGGATATTTGGTCAGATCGGCTTTTACCTCACAAAACCATTTCTGAACCTCGTGTTTTCCATATCGCTCCAACGACTCAAGTCTCGTATTGAAGCATCAGTTGCGACTAGCTATAAATCTACTTGACTAAATGAAACACAAGAACTATTTTGATAGCAGTTCTGCTTAAAATGAAGGGAGGTTATGATGCTGAACGACTATTTTAAATTCCCTAACAACGTGTCTCACACAGGAGTATACACATGGTGCTCGAAAACAATGTAACATTTTGGTTATGGCTTGGTTTTGTAGGCATGGGCCTCGGAACAGTCACGCTACTCAGTTTTTGGAACAAACTTAAGGGTGAATATCGCTATCACGTGATGCTCTCTGTCATGGTGACGAGC
>Ga0160428_1000341_pt1 | contig 54453 bp, 51 predicted proteins | sample SolpanmetagenomM_FD_108198 | JGI IMG/M metagenome (GOLD analysis project Ga0160428, IMG submission 108198) | Solar panel surface microbial communities from Lawrence Berkeley National Laboratory, California, USA - M | ecosystem: Engineered > Built environment > Solar panel > Unclassified ... | reverse complement strand
GGCTCATAACCTGAAGGTCACAGGTTCAAATCCTGTCCCCGCAACCAAATTCTTAGAACTCGATACGCCGCCCTCATGGGCGGCGTTGTCGTTTGTGGCAAACGCCATCAAGTCCGATACCTTCGCTGATACCTCCGCCTCCGCGCCACCCGCCTCGTCGGGTTAGATCGTCACGTTCTCGATTAGCGGCGACTGAATCGCGGCCGGTTCCGTGCGCGTCGTGGCATCATCCAGCGAGGTGCGTAGCGTCTCCACTTTATCTACGAAGCGCGCGGCGCAAGTCGGATGCGGCAGGATCGTCGCGCCTGCGTTTGCAGGCGACGTCGACAGGCCGCGTGCCCCCAGCCGGCTTTTCTACGCCTCACGCTTTGCGATGATCGTACGTGGCGCCAAGCTGGCCAAGTTGCCCAGAAGGTCTGGAACAGATTGTCGAGCTTGATGGTGATGTGACGCAGGCGGGTTTGTGCCACCTCGTGCTTAGCGGCTTCGCGATGAGCCACTCGCCGTATCTCCCGCTCGAACTCTCCGACGAACTGATGCGTGCTCATCCGTCAGCAAATGGTGCTGCAGAACGGCGAACGTAGCCTGTTCCAGTAGCTCCCTACGCACTGGCACAGGGTTGCCGCGTGCCACGCTCCTCCCGGCCGGCGCAGCGGGAATAGCCTTTGCCGCTTATCGTGTAATTGACCCAGCAGCTGGATCGAATGAGCCCGGAGAGTTGATCTTTCGCGCGCTTGCTGCCCACCGACAACAAGGCCGTTGCGTGGCGTTTTGCGTCGCACGATTTCACTACGCGCGGCCAGCATCGGCACCGCGATGCTGCGCGCCCGGCATCGCGGTGGGCGATACCTTAGGCGAGGCGGACACCGGAATGCCCCCCGCATCCACATGGGGCGTGTAGAAGAAGCGCGGGAACAACCGGCGACGCCCGGCAGCGAGCATGGCCGCCACCAGCGCGCCGCGGCGACCGCCGGCTGCTGCGTCTTGACCGAGGGCGAGATGACGGGTCATCGTCACCTCAATCGTTCGCTCGTGCCCGCGGCTTGCGGTCGGCGCCCCCGGCCCGCGGTATGTCCGGTCAATAGCGGAAGCGCGCACTTAACTGCACGGTCCGTGGTTGCAGGCGCCCCCCCTGTGGTAGCAGCCGATCGATGCCATAATAGACTTTGTCGTTGTTGCGCAGCAGGTTGGTGCCTTCGAGCGACACGGTCGCGAACTTGACCGGCGTAAAGTTGATGGCCGCGTCCAGCCGCGATGTCGGCTGGGTAAAGCTGGAATATTGCGGCAGGTTGAAATTGACGTCGTTGCGATAGCGCGAGCGGTAATTGTAGCTGATCCGCGTGCTGAACACCGGAGTTTCGTAGAAGAGCGTCGCATTGCCGGTAAATTTCGACAGTCCCAAGACCTGGTCGGCGCCGGGAACGTCGCCCGTGCCGTCGGCATAGGGATAGATCTGGGTCGCGGTCGGGATCCAGGTTCCGTTCAGGCCGAGGCCGAAGTTGCGCAGCGCGCCGGGCAGAAAACGGAAGAAGCTTTGCGCATTCGCCTCGACGCCGACGTTCTTGCCCTTGCCCGCGTTGTAGAGCGACGAGATGAAGCCGTTCTCGTTGATGCCATAGGCCGCGAGATTGGCCGCCCGGGCATAGGAAAAGAGCAGTCCGTCCTGATTGTTGATGAACCCGGCAAGCGAGATGATGCCGTCGGGCAGGTAATATTCCAGACTGGCGTCGTATTTGATCGACGTACTCGGGCGGACCGTCGGGTTGCCGGTATAGACGTAGGTGGGAATGCGGAACTGATCGATGATCGCCGAGGGACGAAGACTGTAGAAATCTGCGCGCTGGATATTGGTGGTGCGCGACAGGCGTAGCTGGAGCTTGTCGGTGAAGTGGATCGCGGCCGTGAAGGTCGGCAGGATGTCGACATAATTGGCACGGCCGGTGCCCGCCGAAATCGTCGGATTGTTCGTATTGGGACCATAAGCGAAGTTGGTGCTGCTGGCGAAGCCGAAGGTATTGATCACGCGCGCGCCGATCTCGCCGTCGATCGGGAAACCGAGTTTGAAGCCATAGTCGAGCAAGCCATAGAAGGCGAAGCTGTTCTCCGTCGCCGTGTACACCTGACCACGATCGCTCGGCGGATCCTGCGTCGAGAAGAGGGCAGCGTCGGCGGGATCGTTGGCCACGATATACTGACGGTTCGTGTCGCGATCGGCGAGCAGCACGCGACCTGGGATATGGATCCAGGACAAGGCCTCGGCGCCCGGCACCAGGGCCGAAACTGGCCCGGCCGCGCTGGCTCCAGGGAATGCCGACAAAGGCGTCCGCACCCGCGTCGACACGCCGTTCACCACCACCGTCTGACGTGGATAGCCGTCGCGATACCCGTAGCTGTTGCCGGGCAGGCGGTTCATGAAGCGCACGCCCGTCTTCAGTCGACGGATCAGGCCAGTGTCGCTGACCGCGAGCTCGATATCGAGCTGCGACGCGAACTCTTTGTTCCGGCTGGCGTAGCGGCGATCCTGATAGCGATCGACGACATAATTGCTGATGGTGTTGAGGTCGACGCCCGGAAACGTGACGAACGGGCCGCCGCCGGCGAACCGGCTTGAATTGAGATCGACGGTAGCAGAGTTGACGCCTTGCAAAATCGGCAGCAACTCGACGTTGAACTGGCTCGTGTTGCTCCAGCTATACTGCGCGGAAGCGTGGACGGTGGCGATGCCACCGCGCCAGGTCGCTTCGAAGTTGGTGGTGTAGAGGTCGGACGTCGAATCGTAGGCCTGCGAGGTGAAGCCCGCGGGTATCCGACCGGTTGCCGACACCGGGCCGACGGTCGCGGACAGAAGCGTCTTGCCGTCTGGCAGCGTCGTTATGTTCGACAGCGCACCCTCGCGAATCGCCAGAAACAGACCATCATATTGATTGTTGTTCTGTGTACTGACGTAACCGCCTTCGAGCACGAACTCGAACTGGTCGTCCGGCTTCCACTGAAGGGACGCATTCAGCGCTTTCTTCTCGGTCCGCCCCTGCTCCAGCCCGTAGTTGACCCGGTAGGGAGAGGCGAGATTCTTGTAGGCGGCGGGCAGGCGACTCCAGGGCGTGTTCGCGACGTTCGTACAACAGAGATTGTCGATCCCCTCCGACGTGACGAACGTCTCGCGGTAATAGTTCTTCTGGTAGGATCCGTTGACCAGGATGCCGATCTCACCGATCCCGGTATCCATCCGCTGCGCCAGCAACAGGCTGGCGAACGGGCTCACCTTCTTGGGATTGTCGCTGTAGACGCCGCGGATGCTGCCAGCGACGGTGGTGCCGCGCTTCAGGTCAAGCGGCCGGCGCAGTTCGATGTTGACGGTGCCGCCGACGCCGCCCTCGACCTGGTCAGGCGAGCGGGTCTTGTAGACGTCGACCGCCTTGATAAGCTCGGCGGGAATATCGGCGAGGTTGACGGATCGCCCTTCACCCTCGTTCGTGTTGTTACCGTTGATCGTCGTCTGCACGTCGGACAAGCCGCGGATGGTCAGGTTGGTGCCCTCGCCGCGGCTGCGGCTGATCTGCACGCCGGTCACGCGGGCCAGCGCCTCGATGACGTTGTTGTCCGGCAATTTGCCCGCATCCTCGGCAACCACCGAATCGACGACCTGCTTTGCCTTGCGTTTGCGATCCACCGCGCGTTTCTGGCTTTCGCGCAGTCCCACGACGACGATGTCGGTACTCGGACGCTCCGCGGCCGCCTTGTCCTGCTCGGCGCCCGTACCTCCATCGGCCGTCTGCGCCTCTGCGGCCGATGCCGACATCATCGATGCCGCTGCAACCGACGTGAGCCATATCGAACGGTAGTTCATGCCCCTGCTCCCGATCTCTTTTTCATCCCACGAAGATGAGTAGTTTGTAAACGTATACGATATCAGATGGATTTGTCTGTCAAGAGCGGCGGTCATTTTTGATGTGCCCGTGTCGCGCGCCAGAACCGATCGTCGTTCAGCATTCCCGAATGAGCTGGCGGCTGATTCACAGGCATCCGTGTGGTCGGGCGGAGCGGATGGTGGTTTCATGCGGTATGTGGGAGTGCGTTTTCGAGACGCTGACGGTTGACCGGGAACCCGTATCTGCTGATCGACAGCACCATCGTTCGCGGCCCCCAACAGGCAGCGACCGGAAAGGGGGGGGCTGGGATCAGGCGCCGGGGCGTTCCCAACGCGGATTGACGACCAAGATCCACGCGCCGCCCGACACGTTCGGGCGGCTCTTGCCGTTCTGCATCATGCCGGGGCAGGCCAACGACATCGGCTCCGCGCCGGGCCTGCTCGATGGCCAGAGCGCCAAGGCTGTCGTCGCCGACAAGGCCCATGACAGCCACGCATTACGGAATCGGATCGTTGGCACGGAACGCCGCAGCCGTGATCCCGCCGAAGCGCAACCGGCAGGTCGCCCTCCCGCACGACGCCAGCATCAACAAGCACCGCAACCCGATCGAGCGATGCCTCGCGCGTCTCAAGTCGTCTCGCCACCCGCCTCGACCGACGCACTGTCCACTTCACCGGCTTCGTCTATCTCGCCGCCGCATGATCTGGCTACGGTGACGGTCGATCCGGCCTAGGACGCGGATGGCGTGGGTTCGTCACGCCGGGCGCGTGTCAGTACACGCTCTATCGTGCCGCCCTGCACTATGACGGAGAACAGCACGACGATGTAGGTGGCGGCCAGCGCGATCGATCGCGCCGGGCCGTCCGGCAGTCCAAGCGCCAGGGCCACCGAAATGCCGCCGCGCAGGCCGCCCCAGATGAGCGTCAGCGGCGCAAGCCGTCCAAGCGACAGGATCGGTCGCAGAACCGCGAGCGGAGCGACCACGGCGATCCCGCGGGCGAGCAGCACCAGCGGCACGGCTGCGAGCCCCAATGCGATCAGTCGCGGGTCCCATGGGATGGTCACGACCTCAAGCCCGATGAGCAGGAACAGGACGGCGTTGAGGATGTCGTCTATCAACGCCCAGAACTTCAACAGATAGTCGCGCGTGAGGTCGCTCATCGCGTCGGCGACGCCCTTGTTGCCGATCAGCAGGCCGGCAACCGCCATTGCCACGGGACCGCTGATATGGAGCTGCGCGGCGAGGGCATAGCCGCCCATGACCACCGCCAGCGAGATCATCACCTCGACATTGTATTCGTCGATCGACCGCATCGCGCGATAGCCGATCCAGCCTGCGGCCAATCCGAGGAGCACGCCCCCGCCGGCTTCCTGAAGGAACAACGCCGCGCCGTGGCCGAGCGACAGCGGTTCGGTGCCAAGCGCGGCTTCGAGCAGGATGGCGAAGACGACGACACCGACACCGTCGTTGAACAGGCTTTCGCCCGCCACCGTCGCCTTCAGCGTCGGCGACACCTCTGCCCGGCCGAGGATGCCCATGACGGCGACGGGGTCGGTCGGGCTGATGAGCGCGCCGAAGACGAGGCACCAGATCAGCGGCACGGCAAGGCCGAGCCAGCCGGCGATCAGGTGGAAACCACCGCCGATGACGAAGGTCGAGAGCAGGACGCCAACGGTGCTGAGCACGACGATCGGCCAGCGCCCGCGGCGCATGTCGTCCCACTTCACGTGCAGCGCGCCTGCGAACAGCAGGAACGACAGCATGCCGTCCATCAGCGTGGTGTGGAAGTCGATGCCGGCGATGAAGCCGACCACCTGCTCGCCGACCTGACTGCCCGGCAGCAACTGATCGATCCCGACCACGAGCAGCGAGGCGACCGCTCCCATGATCGTCAGCCCTATCGAAGAGGGCAGCTTCAGGACGCGATGATTGAAATAGCCGAGCACTGCGGCAAGCACGATGAGGATCGCCGCGGCGTCGAAGGGGGTCAGCACGATCGGTCTTTTCCTTATGGGTCGCTACGCACGATGGTCAGCGCGTCGATGTGGCGCGGCTCGGGAACTTTGTCACCCGCCGGCAGCCTTCGCGCTGACGACGACGATCGCCACTCGACCCTGGGCTATCTCAGTCCCATGGACATCGAGAAGCAGGCTCATCTAGCCTCACTGGGTATCCATGAGACCGGCAACAGCTCAATCGTCACAGACCTGAGACAGAGCTGCCCAGCAGCCGGTAAAATCCTGTCCCCGCAACTGACATCACCACAAAAACCCGCTCTCAGCAGAGACGGAGCTTTCGTACGTCCGGCTGTGCGCAGCATTCGCGCCGCCTTAACCGAGCGCGGGTTTTGCGCGCCCTCAAGCACTTCGTGCCCCGGCGCGCAGCATCACCACAGCCGCGGCGCGAACAATTCCGCCATCACCTACCGCAGCGGCTCCACCGGCCGGGCACTTCGCTGCTTCACGATCGTCCGGTGCATTGGGGCAAGCTTCGCCAACAGTCGGTTCTGCGACGCGAACGGAACGCCCTCCCGGCTCATCGCTTCCTGCAGATTCTCGACCAGCGCCGCCATGTCCGCGCGCTGTATCCCCATGTCCGCATGCGCAGACGCCATCGTCCGGCCGCTGTAGGCGCAGGGGCCGTTGAGAATATAGCAGAATTGCTCTTTCAGGGTGCGGCGCAGGCGCACGACGTCCTGGCCCTTGAAGATGTCGCTGATCCGGGGATCGGCGATGTTGCGATCGACCAGATCGTCGACGATCCGGTCGATCCCTGCGCGGCCGTGGAACGCGCGCAGCATGGCTTCGCCCTCGAACGGACGAGCGCCCGCGTTTGCATTGTCCTGTGCATAGGCGGGAACGGGTTCTTCGACGGGTCCGGGCGCGCCGGCAGTTTGCAGCATCAGTAACAGGAAGAGCATCGGTCGCCTTTCAAAACCCGCCTTGCAGCGACAGGAAGAGCCCGCGCTGCTTCTTGATGGTCGCGATGTCGCCAAGGTCGGCATAAGCCGCGGTCAGCGACAGGTTGCGGTGCATCGCCCAGGCGACGAACAAGTTATAGCTGTCATCCTCCTGCGCGAACGAGAGATTGTCGGGCTTGGTGCGATATTCGGCGCCGACCAGCAGGCGATGGGTGATGAGCTTGCCCGCCGATCCTTCGAACTGCGCGGTTCGCCGCGACCGGGCGTCGCCGCCGAAGCCGAGCAGGCCGAACTGGTTGGCCTTGGTGAAGCGCACCGTGGTGTTCAGCACCAGGCTGTCGGCCAGCAGCACCTTGGTCGCAGCGGCGTAGAGATCCAGTCCCTTCGTCTCACGCCCGCCGATCAGGTGGATGACCGGAGCGCGTTCGGCAGCCTTGTACTGCACGCCGATCGCGATCTGTGGCAGCACGCGATCCTGATCCCAGACCGCATCGCCGACCAGCTTCAGTTTGGCGCCGAGGATGTGTTGGCCGAACGTGAAGCCCCGGCCCAGTCCCAGCGCCGCGCCCGCGCGTTGCGTGTCGAAGCGCTGATAGGCGTAGGACAGTTCGAGACGATCCGACACGCCCAGCGCCGCGCCAGCGGACGTCAGGCTGAAATCCGGCAGTGCGACATAGGTCGCGTGCGCCGTGCCACCGATGCCGTCTTCGGTTTCGCTGCCGGCGATCGTCGCCCAGGACGCGAGGCCGCCACCGGCCGCCCCCTCGGCGCTCGACACGCCGCCGGTCAGCAGGAGTTTGCCGCCGTTGCGCCGTTCGGCGGCCTGCGCGGGGGCGGCGAACAGGAACAGGAGGGACAGGAAGAAGATCGAGCGAAGCATGATTTTGTCTTGCTCCTGCGATGGTTAGCGCCGCGTAAAAGCCACGTTGACGGATTGGCAAGCACGAGCGGCTAGGCCGTTGCCATGCATTGCCGGATCCTGCCTTCACTCGCGGCGCTCTGCTGTCCCGCCGCAGCCTATGCCGCTCCGGTGACGATAGATTTGCGCGGGCCGGACGGCGCGGTGCTCACCGATGCGGTCGTGATGGTGGAGGTGCCGGGCGCCCGTGCCGACGCCCTGCGCGGCCCGTTCGTGATGGAGCAGAAGGCGATCGCCTTTCAGCCGCATGTCCTGGTCGTGCCGGTCGGCGCGTCGGTCTCGTTTCCCAACCGCGATACCGTGCGGCATCACGTCTATTCCTTTTCCAAGGCGAAGAAGTTCGACCTGAAGCTGTATGGCCGCGAAGACCAGCGCAGCATCGTGTTCGGCACCGCCGGCATCGTCATGCTCGGCTGCAACATCCACGACAGCATGAGCGGCGTGATCGTCGTCAGCGCCACCCCCTATGCGGCCAAGGTCAACGGTGCCGGACGCGTCACGTTCGACGTGCCCGCGGGCAGCGCCACGGTACGCGTCTGGTCGCCGTCGATCCGGGCGGCCGGCAACTCGCTGAGCCAGTCGATCACCATCCCCTCGGCCGGGTTCGCCACGACCTACACGATCCGTCGCTGATGGGTTTGCGACGCCTGCGGTTCCGTACGCTCGGGCGCAAGCTGGCGATCCTGTACGCCGGGCTGTTCGCCCTGACGCTCGCATTACTCGGCGTGACCGCGCAGGCGCTGATCCGTTCGCATGCCCGTGCCTCGGTCCAGGCCGAACTGGCGGCGAGCGGCAGCGTCTATGACGGTCTGTGGTCGCTGCGCGCGAAGACGTTGACGGCATCGGCGGACGTGGTGACGCGTGACTTCGGGTTCCGCGCCGCGGTGGCGAGCGGCGACCGGCAGACGATCGCATCCGCACTGGCGACGCTCAGTACCCGCGCGGGGGTCGAACGGGTGATGCTGGTCGAGCCGGACGGTGCGGTGATCGGCGCGACCGACGCGCTCGGCCCGTTGCTCGCCTCTCTGCCGGGAAGGTTGCAGGCGGGGCAACGCGATGCGGTCATCGTGTCGGGTGCCCGCGTCTATCGCGCGATCGTGACGCCCGTGCTGGCGCCGATGGAGATCGGCTGGGTGATGTTCGTCATCCCGCTGGATGCGAAGGAGATGCGCGGACTGGAACGGCTGTCGGCCATCCCGCTCACCGCGACGATGCTGCGGCGCGACGCCGCTGGCCATTGGGTGGCGGCGGACGGCTCGGTGCGGGCGAACGCCGACCTCGACCGGCTCGTCGCGACGTCGCACACGACGCGGGCGCTGGCGATGCTGTCGCTGCCGTCGGGCGCGGCCTATGCGCTGGTCAAGCCGCTGGCCGGGGCGGGAGGAGACGATCGCGCCGCGCTCCTGATCCGCTATCCGCTCAGCGCGGCGCTCGCGCCCTACCTGCCGCTTCAGATCGGCCTGGGGCTGACCGGCCTCGCCGGGATCATCGCGATGATGTTCGCCAGCTTCCGGCTGGCGCGCAGCATCGGCCGCCCGATCGCCGCGCTCGACGCGGCCGCGCGCGCGCTCGAGGAAGGCGCCCGGACCGAGGTCGCCGTCGAGGGCGACGACGAGATCGCGCGCCTCGCCTCCAGCTTCAACCGGATGTCCGCGGGGATCGTCGAACGCGAACATCGCATCACGCATCTCGCCTTCCACGATTCGCTCACCGGATTGCCCAATCGGGTCGCCTTCCGTCAGGCGCTCGACCAGGCGCTCGGCCGCGGGTTGCGCGCGGGCGAGCAGGTGGCGGTGCTGTGCCTCGACCTCGACGGGTTCAAGGGCGTCAACGACACGCTCGGCCATCCGATCGGGGACGCGTTGCTGCGTGACATCGGCGCGATCCTGGCGGGGCTGGTCACCGATGGCCTCGTATCCCGGCTGGGCGGCGACGAATATGCGGTCATCCTGCAAGGCCGCTTCGATCCCGACCGTCCCCGGGTGCTGGCGCAGGCGATCCTCGACCGCATCGGCCAGCCTATGCTCACCGAGGGGCATCAGATCGCGACCGGGTGCAGCATCGGCATCGCCATCGGTCCGGGGGACGGCGCGGATCCCGACGCGCTGCTGAAGAACGCCGACCTCGCGCTCTACGGCGCCAAGCGCGACGGGCGCGGCGTGTTTCGTTTCTTCGAAGCGGCGCTGGACGCCGCGGCGCGCCAACGGCGGCAACTGGAGCTCGACCTTCGCGAGGCGCTGCGCTCGGGCCAGTTCCGGCTCAATTTCCAGCCGATCTTCGACCTCAAGGCGAACCGGATCGGCGGCTTCGAGGCGCTGCTGCGCTGGCAGCACCCGACGCGCGGCGAAGTCGGCCCGACCGAGTTCATCCCGGTCGCCGAGGACACCGGCCTGATCGTGTCGATCGGCGAATGGGTGCTGCACGAGGCATGCCGCCACGCCGCGGCCTGGCCGGATCACGTCCGGGTCGCGGTCAACGTCTCGCCCTTGCAGTTCCGCAGTTCGGGCTTCGAAACGATGATCTTCCAGGCGCTGGCCCGCAGCGGGCTGGCGCCGAACCGGCTCGAGGTGGAGATCACCGAATCGGTATTCCTGGAAGGCGCGGATACCGTGCTCAACCTGCTCCACCGGCTGCGCGCGATGGGCATCCGCATCGCGCTGGACGATTTCGGCACTGGCTATTCGTCGCTCAGCTATCTGCGCAGCTTTCCGTTCGACAAGATCAAGATCGACCGGTCCTTCGTCACCAGCGTCGCCGACGATGCGAGCAGCGCGGCGATCATCCGCGCGATCGTCGATCTGGCGGGCGCATTGCACATGGAAACAACGGCGGAAGGCGTCGAGGACGGCGATCAGCTCGCGCGATTGCGCGGGCAGGGGTGTGGCAGCATCCAGGGCTATTTCTTCAGCCGCCCCGTCGAAAGCGACGCGGTCGGCGGTTTGCTGAAGCAGTCGTTCAGCCAGGCCGCCTGACGAGGGCCGAGGTCGCATGACGCAAGGGCGAGGCGCGGCGGTGCCGCGCCTCGCCGACAGGCTGGATCAGCGGCAGATCCGCACGCGATGATGATGACGCCATTCGGTACGGCAGCGTTCGTGACGATCGCGACCATAATGATGCCCGCGATCGTGGCGGTCGAAGCGGGGACCGCGATCGTCGCGATGCTCGTAGCGTCCGTGATCGCGACCGCGGTCGTGGCGCTGCGCGTCCGCGCTGGCGCTCACGCCGAATGATGCCGCCAGCAGGGCGGCTCCGGCGATAATCCTGGTCAGTTTCATGTCTCACCCTCTCGCGCCCGGTGATCGGGCATTGTGCGTCTCTACGCCCCCTGCCGGGGATGGTTCCTGAACGGCCGCCGGGCCCGCTTATCGGGGGTAAGACCCGTCCCGCGCGTTACTTGGCAGCATATCCCGAACCGGCCTATGATCCTGCACGGTTCCGGGGGCTGGAGCGGGAACGGCCATGAACCGAAGCGACGGAGACGGACGATGAGCACGATCGACACGCGCGAACATCAACGCTTTCCCGTGCTGACCCCGACCCAGATCGACAGCGCACGGCGTTTCGCCAGCGGTCCCGCGGTGCAGTTCGGCGCCGGCGAAATGCTGTACGCCATCGGCCAGCATGGCGCGCCGGCATGGCTGGTGCTCGATGGCACGATCGACGTCATCCGCCGCGACGGGCTGAGCCGCGAGGTGACGTTGACCGTCCACCACGCCGGGCAATTTTCGGGGGAGGTGAACCAGCTCGCCGGACGGCCATCGATCGCTGCCGGGCGGGCCGGCGCGGCGGGCTGCACCGCGCTGCCGTTCGACCCGGCGCACCTGCGCGCGCTGATGGTGGGCTCCGCCGAGGTGGGCGAGATCGTCATGCGCGCGCTGATCCTGCGCCGCGTCAACCTGATCGAGGAAGGGGGCGCGGGCACGATCCTGATCGGTGTACCCGGCAGCGCCGATGTCCTGCGGCTGCAAAGTTTCCTGGATCGCGGCGGGCTGCCCAATCGCGTGCTCGACGTGCGTCAGGACGACGAGGGCCGGGCGCTGGTGGAGCGAATCGGCGTCCTGCCGCACGAGCTGCCGCTGGTGGTCTGCCCCAGTGGTCCCGTGCTGAAGCGGCCGAGCGATGCGGAACTCGCCGCCTGCTTGGGCATCGTGCCCGCGATCGATCCCGAACGGCTGTACGATGTCGCCGTGGTTGGCGCCGGGCCGGCCGGGCTGGCGACCGCCGTCTATGCCGCGTCCGAAGGCCTTTCGGTCGTCGTGCTCGACGGGACGGTAATGGGCGGACAGGCAGGCGCATCGGCGCGGATCGAGAATTACCTCGGCTTTCCCACCGGCATTTCGGGTCAGGCGCTCGCCGGGCGCGCGTTCAACCAGGCGTTGAAGTTTGGCGCGGAGATCGCGATCCCCGTCGCTGTCGAGCATCTCGCCTGCGACGGCACGCGGCGGATGCTGACGTGCACCGGCGAACGGAGCGTGCGCGCGCGGGCGGTGGTGATCGCATCGGGCGCCCGCTATCGCCGGCCGGACGTGCCCGATCTCGCCCGCTTCGAAGGGGCGGGCATATCCTATTGGGTGTCCGCGGTTGAAGCGCGGTTATGCGCGGGCGAGGAGGTGGCGCTGGTCGGCGGGGGCAATTCCGCGGGGCAAGCGGTGGTGTTCCTCGCGCCGCAGGTCGAAACGCTGCACCTGATCGTCCGCCGCGACCTGGCGGACACCATGTCGCGTTACCTGATCGACCGGATCGCCGCCTTACCGAACGTGCGGATCCACGTCGGCAGCGAAGTGGTCGGGCTGGACGGCGACCGTGACGAAGGTCTCGCGGGCGTCACCTTCCGCGACCGTCGCGACGGCACGCTGACGCGCCGCGCCATCCGGCACCTGTTCCTCTTCATCGGCGCCGATCCCAACGCCGCATGGGCACGCGATTGCGTCGCGACCGATGGCAAGGGCTTCGTCGTCACCGGCGCGGGCGATCGATCGCTGGAAACGAGCAGGGCGGGCATCTTCGCGATCGGCGACGTCCGCGCGGGATCGACCAAACGCGTCGCCGCCGCGGTGGGCGAAGGCGCTGCGGTGGTCGCCCAGATCCACGCCATGTTCGCCGACGAGGCGGCGGCCGGCGCGCCCGGCAGCGCCGAACGCGCCTGAGCATCACCCAGGCGAACGGATCACTCGCGCACCACGCCGCGCCCCGCCACCTTTTCATAGGCGGACAGTTCGTCGCCGATCGCGACCTTCTCGGCCAGATCGTCCGCGCGGGCGCGATCCTTGACGCTCTGCTTAGGATTGTCGGAATCGTCGTCCGGGTCGGCGGCGCCGACGTTCGGACTGGCGGGTACGTACAGCACGCGGCTTGCTTCGGTATCGTCGGCCATGCACATTCTCCTGTGCGTGGCACAACGCCGTGGCGGACGCGCGGTGCCGCGACTGGTCGCAACCGCTGCCCCGAACGTCCCCGCGCTGCCGATCGGGACGCCGTCGCCCGCCGGGGGCTTGCTCCCGACGCCCCGAAGCATAAGGCGGGCCGTCGCCATACGAGCAGGAGCCACGCCATGTCCGATCCCCTCCGCCCGCGCCACGCCGATGCGCTCATCGTCGGCGCCGGCCATGGCGGCGCGCAGACCGCGCTCGCGCTGCGGCAGCAGGCCTTTGCCGGGTCGATCCTGATGATCGGCGACGAAGTCGATCCGCCCTACGAACGGCCGCCCCTGTCCAAGGATTATCTGATGGGGGCGCGCAGCATCGATCGGCTGCTGATCCGCCCGCGCGACGTCTGGGCGGCGCGCGAGATCGACCTGATGCTCGGCACGCGGGTGCAGGCCGTGGACGCGGAGGCGAAACAGGTCACGCTCTCCGACGGCGCGAGGATCGGCTATGGCACGTTGATCTGGGCGACCGGCGGCCGCGCACGCCGGCTGACGTGCGAGGGGCATGACCTGGCGGGCGTGCACACCGTCCGTACCCGCGTCGACGTCGATCGGATGATCGCGGAACTGCCGGGCGTGACCCGCGCGGTGGTGATCGGCGGCGGCTATATCGGGCTCGAGGCGGCGGCGGTGCTGCGCAAGCTCGGCAAGCAGGTCGTGCTGCTGGAAGCGTTGGACCGGGTGCTCGCGCGCGTCGCCGGTGAGCCGGTGTCGCGTTTCCTCGAGCACGAACATCGGGCGCAGGGCGTCGATGTCCGCACCGGCGCCCTGGTGACGCTGATCGAGGGAGCGGCCGGCAAGGTCACCGGTGTCGCGCTGGCGTCGGGCGAGGTCGTGCCGGCGGACCTCGTCGTCGTCGGCATCGGCATCGTGCCGGAGGTGGAGGCTCTGGCCGCGGCCGGTGCCGCGTCGGGCAACGGCGTGGCCGTGGATGCGCAATGCCGCACGTCCTTGCCCGACGTGTTCGCGCTGGGCGATTGCGCGCTGCACGCGAACGCCTTCGCCGACGGCACGCAGGTGCGGCTCGAATCGATCCAGAACGCCAACGATCAGGCGAACGTCGTCGCCAGGGCGATCTGCGGGGTTCCGGCGCAATATGATGCGGTGCCGTGGTTCTGGTCCGATCAATATGACCTGAAGCTGCAGACCGTCGGCCTGTCGATCGGCTATGACCACATCGTCCAGCGCGGCGATCCGGCAAGCCGCAGCGTGTCGTGGATCTATTGCAGGCAGGGGCGCGTGATCGCGCTCGATTGCGTCAACGCCGCGCGCGACTACGTGCAGGGCAGGAAGCTGGTCACCGGCCGCGTGTCTGCCGACCCAGCCGCGCTGGCCGATGTCGCCGTGCCGCTGAAGGCGCTGCACTCGGCGGTGTGAACCGTCAGGCGCGCGCGAACACGATGCGGCGCAGATCGCGATCGACCGCGGTCAGGCGCACCGTCACGGCGTCGCCGGGCGCGACGTCGCCGATCGGCATCCGCGCGATCACCGGCAGGTCGACGAGCTGGACGCGCGCGGCATGGCCATCGACGTCCAGAACCACCGCGGCGAACGTCTTGCCGATCGCGTCCGCCAGCATCACCGCCTCGGCGAGGTCGAGCACGGCGCGATCGATCCGGCCTTGCTGGGCGTCGGCCCGCGCCATTACCGCGGGCAGCCGTTCGAACGCCGCTGCGACAAAGTCGGGCACGGCCGCGCCATTGGCGATGGCGAGCGTCGCGAGCACCACGTAGCGGTCGGCCAACCGGCGCAGCGGCGCGGTGGCATGGGCATAGGTCGCCGCCATCGCCGCATGCCACGGTGTCGTGGCGGGATCGTAGGGCGCATAGGTCGCGCCCGACCCGGCGCGCCGGATCGCCAGCATCAGCGACGCATCCGCCGGCGCCGCGGGATCGAGCGATCGTTCGAAATCGCGCAGTGGCAGCCCGGCGGGCCAGGTCCGGCCCAGCGCCACTGCCGCGGTGCGAAGCCGCTCCACCGCCTTCGCATCGGGCTCGGGCATCACCCGGAACAGCCCGGTCCGGTGCGCCAGCATCGCGTCGGCGACCGCCAGGTTGGTGGCGAGCGACAGCGCCGCGTTCCGATCTTCCGAAGCGAGGCGCGGGCGAAAGGTCAAAGCATAGCCGCCGCCGTCGACCGCCTCGACCTGTTGCTCCGGCGGATCGACGCGTGACGCGCCCCGGCGTCGTTCCGCATCGTCGATCCGCCGCGCCAGTTCGGCGAACCCCGCCGGCAGGTCGTCGTCGCGCACGGTGTCATAGGCGAGCTTCGCCCGGCTCTGCACGATCGCCCGCTCCGCGCCGTCGAGCGCGACGCCGCCGTCCGGCCGTACCCGCACGGTGAACACGACCGCCGGGCGCGGCCCGTCGGGCAGCAGGCTGGCGGCATGTTCGCCGATCGCGGGTGGATAAAGCCCTGCCTTGCCGTCGGGCAGGTACAGCGTCTCGCCGCGTCGCCACGCCTCCGCATCCAGCGGATCGCCGGGTGTCACGAACCAGCCGACATCGGCGATCGCGTAGCGCAGGATCAGGTCCGCTCCGCTTGCCTCGATACAGAATGCCTGGTCCAGATCCGTGGAGGTCGCCGGGTCGAGCGTCACGAACGGCAGGTCGCGTCGATCGACGTGCGCGTCCGGCACCTTGCTCGCCGCGACCTCCGCCGCCGCGAGCACCTCGGGCGGAAAGGCTTCCGGCACCCGATATTCGTTGCGGATCTGCGTCAGCCCGGAAGCGAGCGCGTCGTCGGGATCGGTGATCGCCTTCATCCCGCGTGCCTAGCGCACTCCGGGTCGGGACAGAAGCGGCGGCATCGCCGTGGCGGCTGCGCAAAAGGGCTGACATCGCCGCGCGGCGAATCTAGTGTCCGCGCGGGTTTGGGAGTCGGGTATGGCAGAGACGACGGTCCTGGTGGTCGAGGATGATCCGACCGTGATGATGTTTCTGGAGGATGGACTGGAGGATCAGGGCTATGCCGTGGTCAGCGCCCGCAGCAGCGGCGAAGCGCTCAGCATCCTCGGCAGCGGGATCTACGCCATCCACGTGCTGGTCGCCGACATCCGGCTGGGCGACGGCCTGGACGGGTGGGAGATCGCGCGCTGTGCGCGGGATATCACGCCCGGCCTGCCGATCGTCTACATTACCGGTGACAGCTATGGCGAATTCGACGGCGAAGGACTGGCGGCAAGCCTGATCCTGCAAAAGCCCTTCACCCGCATCGAACTGTCCGACGCGATCCGGTCGCTGCTTTAAAGCCGTCAAAATCCGCGCGTTAGCGAAGCCGTAACCGGGCAGGGGCCAATATCGCATCGACTGTCGCCGGTGACTGCGACGCTGCGCTGGAAGACCTATGCACGCGGATCAGGCTGTAAGCGACAGGGCACTCGCATTTCTGCGGGCGCAACGCCTGCCCCCCACGCCGCCCAATTACGTCGTCGCCTTCGCTTATGCCGGCGGTGCGCACGCCGAATTGAGCAAGGCGATCGATTGCGGCATCGACGGCGGCGTCCGCCTGACGCAGGCGGATATGGCCAGCATCCACGAACGCTTCTTCTGGCGTCCGGTGGCGCCGGTCGCGCAGGTGGGGCCGCGTCCCCACGACGCCTTGCGGCACCAGACGCTGGCGCTCGCCGACCTCGCCGCGACCGCATCCGCGACCGCCGGGCGCTTCACCGAGACGTTGGCGCTTCAACTGGCCGACGTCGGCGGCATCGACGAAGCGACGCTTCGCGACGTGCTGATCGAGACGCTGGCCCGATCCTCGGCTGCCGAGCGCGAGCTGTCCGCCACCAACGCCGAGGTCGGCCGGCTGCGCGAAAAGCTGGAGGCGGTGGAGGGAGATTCGCAGCGCGATGCGCTGACCGGCCTCGCCAATCGCCGCGGCTACGAGGCCTATATCGAAACGCTGGCGTTCGATGATCTCTGCATCGCCATCTGCGATATAGACCGGTTCAAAAGCTATAACGATCGCTATGGCCATTCGGTCGGGGACCGCGTGCTGAAAACGGTCGCGCAGAGCCTGCAGGATTCGCTTGCCGGTCATTTCGTTAGCCGCTGGGGCGGCGAGGAATTTCTGGTGATCGCCCGCGGCAGCGTCGATTACGTTGCGGTCCTGCTGGACCAGGCGAGGGACGATCTCGGCAACCGCGATTTCAAGCTACGCGAAAACGATGAACCCCTTGGCAGGATTAGCTTTTCCGCCGGGGTGGCCGCCGCGCCCGATCGCGCGGCGGTCGCCGCCAGCATCGAATGGGCCGACGCCTTGCTCTATCATGCCAAGCGGTCGGGCCGCGACCGCGTCTGCACGGCGATAGACGACACGATCGCCGCCTGACGGTCCGCGGCGGTCAGGTCCGTTCGGTCAGCACGATCTCGCCCTCGACCTCGATGTCCTCGTCGTCGCCGAGCGCATCCGCATCGGGCATCTCGAATTCGGCGCTCCAGTCGTAGATTTTCTCCGACCCGCCACCCTCGATCCAGACCCGCACCGCACCGCTGGTGATCTCGCCGCCCATCGCGCCCACGAAGTCGGTGACGATCGCGTCGGCCGCGTCCTCGTGATTGGTCGCGCCGGGGATGCTCGCGGGCTGCACGTCCTCGTCGAGCTCGATCAATTGTGCCCAGAAACGCTTCGCCATGCCGATCTCCTCGTCCGTGTCCCCGGTGCTATAGAGCGATGCGGCGCTGCTGCGAAGCGCTGCGCAGGCCCGCGTCCAGCACCTCCATCACCAGCAGCGCGTCGTCCGCCGGTACTGGGTTCGGTCCGTTGCCCCGGATCGCCGCTGCCAGCGCCGTCCAGAAGCGCCGATAATCGCCCCGCTCGTTGGGCACCGGCGTCGGCACGCCATCGCCCAGCGTCAGCAGACCGGGCGTGTCGTCCAAGCCCCAATCGCCGTCACCCGGCTCGCGGCCTGCAACCGTCGCCGCCTCCTGCGGATCGATGCCGTGCTTGATCCAACTGCCGAGCCGGCCGTGCACCGCAAAGCGCAGCCGATGGTCGGCGGCGACCTTGTTCGACTGGAGCACGACGCGGCGACCGGGATAATGCAGGGTCGCGTGGAAGTAATCGGGCGCGGGTGCGCCGATCCGCAGCGTCGCGATGTCTGCATCGACCGCGACCGGCCGACCGAACAGCTGCAACGCCTGATCGATCAGGTGCGGGCCCAGGTCCATCCACGATCCGCCCTCGCGCTCCTCCTTCCATGTCGTGGCGGGCTCCGGGCGCCAGCGATCGAAGTGGCTCGCGCAATGGACGATCTCGCCCAGCCGATCCTCGGCGATCAGGCGCCGCAACGTCAGGAAGTCGGCGTCCCAGCGCCGGTTCTGGAACGCGCTCAACACGCGGCCGGGACGGCATGCGCGAACGATCCGGCGCGCGTCGGCCAGGGTGGTGGCGAACGGTTTGTCGATCAGCACGTGCTTGCCCGCGTCCAGCGCTGCGATCGCATGGTCGGCATGCAGCGCATCCGGGCTGGATACGACGACGAGATCGACGTCCCCGGACGCGACCAGCGTCGCGACATCCGGCACCACGCGCACCGCAGGCCGATCGGCATGAACCTTGGCCGGGTCGCGGGAGACGATCGCACGCAGATCCATGTCGGCGGCGGCCGCGACATAGGGGGCATGGAACGCCCGTCCGCCGAGCCCGTAACCGATCACGCCGACGCCGATCTTCGTCATATCGTCTCGTTCCTCCTGCTCCGGCGCCTGCGTTGTTTCAGTCGCCGCGCGATCCCATGCCGCGTTCGCGTCCCCATACCACGGCCCCGCTGCGTCGGTTCACCCCGATCTTCGCATAGAGCCGGGCGACATGGTTGCGCACCGTGTTGCGCGACAGGCCGAGCCGCTCGGCGATATGGGCATCGTCCATGTCGTCGCAGATCAGGTCGAGTATCTCGCGCTCGCGGGGCGACAGATCGGCCGTCGGTGCGCGCGATTGCGGACGGCGCAGCGTCGCGAGCTTGTCGAGGATCGATCGGCTGAGCCAGTTGGCGTCCTTCAGCACTTCGTCGATCGCGCCCGCGAGCTCGGCTTCGCTGCGGCGTCGTTCGGTCACGTCCTGGTACACCCAGAGAACGCAAGGGGCGCCATCCACCGCTACCGCCTCGGCCGACACGATCGTTTCGACCGGCACGCCGGTGCGGGTGAGCAGCCGTGCATCCCGATCGCGCAGGCTCCCGCTCTCGCCTAGGTCGGCCTCGATCGCCTGACGTTCGGCGGTATCCGCCCATAACGCCAGCTCGTCCGCGGTCCGGCCGATCGCCTCGTCTTCATTATAGCCGGTCATCCGCCGGAATGCCGCATTCACGCGGGCGAGCCGATGATCGTCGTCATGGGTCACCGCCATCGCCACGGGTGCCATTTCGAATACTGCCATCAGATGCTTCTCGCTCGCGGCAAGCGCGCGTTCCGCCTGCCGTCGCGGCTCCAGGTCGGCGAACGTCAGCAGCAGCGCATCCTCCTGCGTCACGTCGATCGGCTGGCCGGCGAACACGACGAGGCGGCGGGTGCCATCGGCGACACGCAGCTCGGCTTCCGCCTGCGGCACGACTTCGCCGGCTTCGATCTCACGGCGAACCCGCTGCGGGTCCGGCAGGCTGCCGAGCAGATCGAGGCCGAACAGCGTCTTGCCGACCAGATCGTCGACGGCGAACCCGGTGAGCGCCAGAAAGCCGGGATTGGCCTGGACGATGCGCAGATCGGAAAGCCGGACGACGAGCGCGGGCGCCGGATTGGCATGGAACATCGCCTGGAACCGTGCCTCCGCGTCGAAACGCTCGGACACGTCGCTGATCACCAGCGCCAGATAATCGGGCTCGCCGCCGTCGACATCCATGGTCACGTCACGCACCTGATGCACCCAGCGCGCCTCATCGTCGCCGACGGGTGCGACTGCGACGATCAGGTCCGGAAAGCGGTCGCCGGCGAGCAGGCGGAAAAGCGGATATTCGCGATGCTTCAGCACGCGATGCGCGTCCGACCACAGGCGGAACCGTTCGGCATAACCCTCCGCGGTGCCGCCCAGCGCGGAGAGGTCGTCGATGCCGTGCATGCGCAGCGCGGCGGCATTGGCCGACAGGATGGTGCCGGCGGGATCCATCAGGATCACGCCGTCCAGCAGCTGTGCGGTGAGTTGTTCCAGATGGTGGAGCGTCGGCTGATGGGTCACGGGCATGCCCGGTCAAGCGCACGGCGGCGCCCGACGTTCCGCATGGATTGTACCAAGCGGCTAGTGCGGGAACACCAACAGGACACCGGCCGAACGGGGCTCCGATTTGAACATCCGCGGCCATCCGCCCGTTCGACTTCCGCTACGCATCACTCGAAAGGGAAACGTCATGGGTCTTATCGTGCTTCTAATCGTCGGCGGATTGATCGGCTGGGTCGCCAGCATGATCATGCGTACCGACGGCCAGCAGGGGATCTTCCTCAACATCGTCGTCGGCATCGTCGGGGCGATGCTCGCCGGCTTCCTCATCACGCCGCTCGTCGGCGGTCTGCCGATCACCAGTGGCGTGCTGAGCGTCCAGTCGGTCGTCGTGTCGCTCGTCGGCGCCATCGTCCTGCTCGCGATCGTCAACCTCTTTCGTCGCGGCGCGGTCCGCTGATCCTGTCACTCGAACCGGGAGTGATCATCATGAACGACAATCTGGCTTCGGCCGTATTCGACACGCACGCGGAGGGGGATCGCGCGATTGCGGACCTGCGCAGCGCCGGCGTGGCCGATGCAGCGCTTTCAGTGGTCACCCAGCGCGGCGACGTGACCAGCACCGCCGACGCCGACGGTAGCGTGATCGACGAACATCACGGCAGCGCGCTGCGCGTCGACAGCTACTGATCGGACCATGACCGCCGTGCATCGGGCGTTCCCGATGCGCGGCGGCTTGGCCATGCCTCCCGACCCGCTTCCACATCGCCGATAAGCGGCTTGCTGCCGCTGCATGCGCCGTTTAGCTGCATGGCAAAAGGGTGAGGAGCGACGATGAGCGGGATGACGAAGCGCGGCTTTCTGGGCGTGTTGCTGGCAAGTGTCGCGATGCCGGCGCTGGGGCAGGGGCAGCGACTGTCCGGTACGGCATCCGACGATGCGCGTTTGCTGCGCTTCCTCGATGCGGCCTTCGATGCGCGCGCCGCGCTCAGCCCGGAAACGCTGACAAACCTGGGCTTCAAGACGGACAACGACCGGCTCGACGATTACACGGACGCCGCGGCCAAGCGTCGCCTGGCTTTGGCCGAGACGCAGCTCGCCGCGATGCGCCGCGATTTCGCGCCCGAACGCCTCGGTCCCGGCGCCCGCCTGAGCTACCGCCTGTTTGAGGAACAGGTCGCCACCGATCGGCGGCAATTCGCGTTTCGCGATTACGGCTTCCCCGTATCGACCAACGGCAGCCCGGCCGGGGACATTCCCGTCTTCCTGATCAACGAACATCGCATCGATACCGTCGCCGATGCCCGCGCCTATGTCGCGCGGCTGCGCGACAGCCTGCGCGTGATGCGCGAGATCGCCGCGACGATGCGCGATCAGGCGGCAAAGGGGATCGTGCCACCGAAAATGGTGTTCGCCCCGGCGCGCAGCGACGCCCGCAAGGTGATCACCGGCGCGCCGTTCGGCACGGGACCGGACAGCACCCTGCTCGCCGACTTCAAGGCGAAGGTCGGCAAGCTCGAGGTCGCCGATGCGGTGCGCACGCAGCTGGTGGCCGCTGCCATCGCCGCGCTCACCGGCCCGTTCCGCCAGGGGTTCGACGTGCTGTTCGCCGCGCTCGACGCGATCGAGCCACAGGCCAAGGGCAACGACGGCGCGTGGAGCCTGCCGAACGGCGCGGCTTATTATCAGGCGAGGCTCGCTTATTACACGACGACCGACCTGACCGCGGACCAGATCCATCAGCTCGGCCTCGATCAGGTCGCCGCGATCCATGCCGAGATGGAGGCGGTCAAGACACGGATCGGCTTTGCCGGATCGTTGCAGGACCTGTTCGCCAGCCTGCGCACCGATCGGCGCTTCAAATATCCCGACACCGAAGCCGGCCGCCAGCAGTATCTGACGGATGCGCGCGCCGCGATCGCGCAGACGATGGCGGCGGCGCCGCGCTTTTTCCGTCGCCTGCCCAAGGCTCCGCTCGAGGTGCGTGCGGTCGAGCGCTGGCGTCAGGAGACCGCGTCGGTCGCCTTCTACAACCCGCCCGCGCCGGATGGATCGCGGCCCGGCATCTTCTACGTCAACCTCGCCGACATGAACCAGGTGCAGAAGCCGCAGGTCGAGGGCATCGCGCATCACGAAGGCGCGCCGGGCCATCATTTCCAGATCGCTCGCGCGCAGGAAGCGGTCGGCGTGCCCAAGTTCCGCCGCTACGGCTATTATGGCGCCTACACGGAAGGGTGGGGCCTCTATTCGGAACGGCTCGCCAAGGAAATGGGCGCCTATACCGATCCCTATGCCGAACTCGGCATGCTGTCGTTGCAGGTCTGGCGCGCCTGCCGTCTGGTGCTCGACACGGGCATGCACGCCAAGCGCTGGAGCCGGGACCGCGCCATCGCCTTCTTCACCGAAAATGCGCCCCTCTCGCAGCGCGATGTGGTGAAGGAGGTCGATCGCTACATCAACAATCCGGGTCAGGCGACGAGCTACATGGTCGGCCAGCTGCGCGTAGCGGCGCTGCGTCGCAAGGCGGAAGCCGCGCTCGGGGCAGCCTTCGACCTGCGCGACTTCCACGAAGTCGTGCTGGGATCGGGCGCACTGCCGCTGGGCGTGCTGGAGGAGCAGGTGGATGCCTGGATAGCCACCGCCCGCGCCGGAGCCTGACCGTTCAGCTGCCGGCTAGATCGCGCTGCTAGGACGCCTCGCATGAGGCGCGTTCTGACGACCATCCTTTCGGCGGCGGCGTTGTTCGCCGCGCCGCCGGCGTTCGCGCAGGCGATCGTCGGGGCGCAGGTCCAGTCCGCCGCCGATGCGATCGTGCAGGACGCCGGGGCGGTCGCCGACCGGCTCGGCATCTCGATCGACGCGGCCGCACAGCAATTGCGCCTCCAGGACGCCAGCGTCGCCGCGACGGATGCGATCGCCGACCGTTACGCCGACCGCCTCGCGGGAATCTCGATCGAACACAGCCCCACCTTCGCCGTCCGGGTGCTGTTGACCGGCAATACGCCGGTGCCCGATCGGCTGCTGACGCTCGACGGCATCGCCGTTCCGGTCACCTTCGCCACCGGTGCGCGCGTCAGCCACACGGGGCTGGTGCAGGCGATCGGCGCCTATCAGACGGCCATACGCGACAGCCTGATCAGCCCGCCCGGCATGGGCATCGACCCGCGCACCGGCGAGCTGGTCGTCGTCGTCTCCGGCAAGGATGTCGCGCGCGAGGGCAGCGACCCGCTCCGCGACCGCCTCGCCGCGCTGACCCATGTGCCGGTGCGCCTGCGCGTGGTCGATCAGCCGACGCTCGACATGAGCGGGATCGAAGGCGGCGCGCGGATGATCGGCAGCGTGCCGGGCGACATCCATCACTATCTCTGCACCGCCGGCTTCGTCGTCACCGATGGCGTGCAGACCGGCCTCGCCACGGCCGCGCATTGTCCCGACGCGCTGAGCGTGCGCGACGCGGCGGGGGTCGAAACGGCGCTGCCCTTCGTCGGCCAATGGGGCTGGGGCAATCAGGATGTGCAGGTCAACGCAAGTCCGCAGCCGCTGGCGCCGCTGTTCTTCGTCGACACCGCCAGGACGGTCAGCCGGACGGTGACGGGGGCGCGCGGCCGTTCGGGGATGCGGGCCGGGGATGTCGTCTGTCATCGCGGCGAACGCACCGGCTACAGCTGTTCGGAGGTCGAACTCACCGACTTCGCGCCGGCCGGGGACCTGTGCGGCGGCGCCTGCCTGCCGACCTGGACAACCGTCGCGGGGCCGGTATGCAAAAGCGGCGACAGCGGCAGCCCGGTGTTCCTCGGCACCACCGCCTACGGCATCCTGAAGGGCGGCAGCTACCGTTCGGACGGCAGCTGCGCCTTCTATTTCTTCATGTCGACGGATTATCTGCCCACGGGCTGGCGTCTGCTGACCGCGGCGGATGCAGCGCGTGCGGACGGTCCCGGGGCCTGATCGCGTTCACGATGATGTTGACGACCCGGCGGCTTCCTGCGCGAGCCGCTTCGACAGGGCCCGGTGCGCGTTTTCGGCATAGGTCCGGCACGCTCCCGGCCTGTCGATATACCGCGTCGCTGCGCCGTCCTGGTCGGCATGCGCGGTGATCAGGATGTCGCAGGGCGTCGCCGCCATCACGGCATAGCTGCGCCGGAACGCCGCGCGGATCGGCTGCGCCGTCGGCGCGCTGAAGCGATAGTCGTCCGCCGACACCGGGTTCAGGCTCGATGCGAACACGATGCTGCGGCACCGCACGCCCTCACACGAGCGCCAGCTCCAGCTGGTGCTGCCCATCGTGTGGCCCGGCGTCGCGAGCGCGGTCACGACCGTGTTGCCCAGCCTCAGCGTCTCGCCGCCCCGGATCGTGCGGATGGTCCGTACGGCCTCGATCGCCGGGAACCGGCTGTCGTAGCCGCGCTGGGGATCGTCGGCGGCGAGCCGTCCCGACCGCAAGCCCTGTGCGCCGCGCGGGCTCGCCACCACGATCGCGCCCGTATCGCGGGCGAGCGCGGCAATGCCGCCGGCATGATCGAAGTGCGGTTCGGTGCTGAGGATGTAGCGCACGTCGCGCGGCCGAAAGCCCAGCCGGCGAATGTTGTCCTCGATCGCCGCCGCCGCCTGCGGCAAGGCTCCAACGATCAGGATCAGCCCCGCACCGGTATCGATCAGCGCGACGCTCAATCCCCCGAACCCGACCAGATAGCTGTTGCCGAACACCCTGGCGGGTGCGCGGGGAGCGAGCCAGGCCTGCGCCCGCTTCACGGCGATCGGCCGCGTCAGCGGGTCGTCGGTCGAGGCCATGGCCGCCTGACCGGCCAGCAGCATGGCGAAGGTGGCGGATAGTGGTTGCGGCATGCCGGATGTGTCCTCGTTCGACCCGCGCCAGCCGTGCGGATCGGTCCGTGGTCTTTGCCCGCATGCCGGCCGTTCATGCAACAGGCGTGTCGCAGCGCGGCCATGGCGGACCGTCCGGCGCTGCCCACCCCGATTTGAGTGGACCTTGTCCCTAACTTCTGGAAAGGAATGCCGTCATCTGACAATGCGCAAAGTGGATCGTGCCCGATGAGCCTCATCGTTCGAACATTGTCGGAACGCGTGTTCGAAGTCGTGCGCGAGCGTATCGTGTGCGGCCAGCTCACCATCGATACGCCGGTCCGGCAGGATGCGCTCGCTGCCGAACTGGGCGTGAGCAAGATCCCGCTGCGCGAGGCGCTGGGCCGGCTGGAGCAGGACGGCCTGCTCACCAGCCAGGCGAACCGCGGCTATTTCGTACAACCGATGAGCGCCGCACAGGCCGAGGAAATCTACGCGCTGCGCCTCGCCATCGAACCGGCCGCCGCCGGTCATGCCGCGGAAATGGCGGACGACGCCAGTCGCGATGCGGCCCGCGAAGCGTTCGAACATCTCGATCGTGCCGCCTTTTCGGACCTGCCGCAGGTCGCGGTGCGCAATCGCGAATTCCACATCGCCCTGGTGCGACCGGGTGGACGGATGCTCACGACGCAGATGGTCGAGCGATTGTCGGTGCTGTCCGAACGCTATGCGATCAAGCATCTGGAACCCGCGGGGCGTGAATCGCGTGCCCACCGCGAGCACCAGGCGCTGCTCGACGCGTTTCTGGCCCGCGACCGGCCGCTACTCGAAACGCTGCTCACCGCGCATATCGGCGGGACGCTTGCCGATCTTCGCGAACAATTCGCCATCGTCTGAAACACCGGACCGCCGCGCACGCCGGCAATCTTGATCCAGATAAAAGGCGGCCCGCTTTCAAGGCGTTACACCCACCAACGTGAAGTGGGTGCGAGACTTGGCGATGTCGTTTCCATGGGGCGGCAGGGGGCATTGGCCCTGCGGCCGCATCATGCTCGCGACGCTGCTGCTCACGAGCGGGTGCAGCAAGGAAGCGCGCGATATCGGCCCATCCGTGGCGCAGACGCCGCCGCACGACGCCCGCGACCCACGCATCGGCTATTATCAGGACAATGCCTATCAGGTGGCGCAGGGCGGCCGCTATTTCAGCTGGTATGGCTGCACCGGCTGTCATGCGGACGGTTCGTCCGGATGGCGTAATCTCGCCGACGGCCGCTGGCGGCGCGGCGACGGGTTCGATCGGATCTACGCCGCGATCGCTGACGGCCATGGTGCACGGCATTACGCCGGCCGTATTCCGGCGGAGCAGCTGTGGCAACTGACCGCCTATGTCCGCGACCTGCCGCTGCACACACCCGAAAAGCGCCGGCGGCAGATGGTGGATCAGGTCGGCGAGCCGCAGGGCGACGGCTGGTCGGGGCCGGTGCGTTGAGGCTACGTACACTCGCCGCATGCCTGCCGCTGTCGGGCTGTGCCGGCCTACAGTCGCCGCTCGCGCCGGCTGGCGATCAGGCGGATGCGCTGCTGTCGCTGTTCGGCCTGATGACGATCGTCTGCGGCATCGTCTACGCAATCGTGGTCGCCGGGCTTTGCTGGACGCTCTGGCGCGCATGGCGGCGCGGCAGCCCGGCGACCCAGTCGGTGGGTGACGATCGCGCGCTCGACCGGTCGCTGCCGTTTGCGGCGGGCGCCATCGTCCTCGGCCTGACCGTGCTGATCGTCGGCAGCTTCCTTGCAGACCGGACGATGTTCGCGGCACGCGGCGATCCGGCCTTGATGGTGCGCGTCACGGGTCACCAATGGTGGTGGCGCATCCAGTATCGCGATCCGGCGAGCGGGCACTGGATCGAAACCGCCAACGAACTGCACCTGCCGCGCGGCACGACGACGCGGGTGTCGCTGGGCGCGGCGGATGTCATCCACAGCTTCTGGGTGCCCAATGTCGCGGGCAAGCTCGATATGATCCCCGGGCGCCGCAACGTCATCGACCTGACGCCGCGGCGTGATGGCTGGTTCCGCGGGCAGTGCGCGGAATTCTGCGGCACGCAGCATGCGCACATGGCGTTCGACGTTCGGGTGGAAAGCCCCGCCGCCTTCCGCGCCTGGCTCGCCGCACAGGCGGCGCCAGCGCCGGCTGCAGGAGATGGTGGCGCGGGCGCGCGGGTCTTCGCCGGCCCGTGCGCCACCTGCCACGCGATCCGCGGCACGCCGGCGAACGGTCGCGCCGGTCCCGACCTGACGCATGTCGCGGCGCGGCGTTCGATCGCGGCGGGCACGCTCGCGATGACGCGCGGCAACCTTCAGGGATGGATCGCCCAGCCGCAGGCGATCAAGCCCGGCACGTCGATGCCCACCGTTCCGCTCACCCCCGCCGACGCCGACGCCGTCGTGCGCTATCTGTCAGGCCTGCGATGATCCCGACGACGACCGGCTCGATCGACTGGCGCTGACGTGGCGCGATCCGCGGGGGCTGTGGGGGTTCCTGACCACCGTCGATCACAAGCGCATCGCGGCGCGCTACATCGTCACCGCGCTGCTGCTGCTGTTCCTGGCGGGCATGCTCGGGCTCGACATGCGCTGGCAGCTCTCCACCGCCGAGAACACGCGGATGGGCCCGCAGCTGTTCAACGAAAGCTTCTCGCTGCACGGATCGACGATGCTGTTCCTCGTCTCGGTTCCAGTCATGGAGGCGATGGCGCTGTGGCTCGTGCCGCTGATGCTCGGGCAGCGCAACATGGCCTTCCCCCGGCTGGGAGCGTTCAGCTTCTGGCTGTACCTGGGCGGCGTGCTGACCTTGTGGATCGCGCATGCGCTCGACGTGACGCCCGATCTCGGCTGGTTCGAATATCCGCCGCTGTCCGGCCCCGCCTATTCGCCGGGACACCGCGCCGACATCTGGGCGCAGATGATCACCTTCACCGAAGTCGCGGCGCTCTGTGCGTCGGTCAACGTCGCGGCGACGATCCTCAAGATGCGGCCTCCCGGCATGACGCTGGCGCGGATGCCGGTGTTCCTGTGGGCGATGCTGATCGCATCGATGATGACGATCCTGTCGATGCCGGCGATCATGCTGGTGACCAGCATGCTGATTGCCGACCGGCTCGTCTCCACCCATTTCTTCGCGCCGGATGCGCACGGCGACGTGCTGCTGTTCCAGCATCTGTTCTGGTTCTTCGGTCATCCGGAAGTGTACATCATCTTCATCCCGGCGACCGGTTTCGTCTCGTCGATCATCGAAACCTTCTCGCGCCGCCGCCTGTTCGGTCACGACGTGCTGGTGCTGGCGATCATGGCGATCGGCGCGCTGGCGTTCGGATTATGGGTCCATCACATGTTCGCCGTCGGCCTGCCGCGCCTCGGCAACAACTTCTACACCGCTGCCAGCATGGCGATCGCGCTGCCCGCGGGGTTGCAGATCTTCTGCTGGATCGCGACGATGGCCACGGGCCGGCCGTGGTTCCCGGCACCGATGCTGTGGATATTGGGCTTCGTGTCCACTTTCGTGATCGGCGGTCTGTCGGGCGTCATGACAGCGTCGGCGGCGCTCGACCTGCAACTGACTGACACCTATTTCATCGTCGCGCATTTCCATTACGTGCTGGTCGGGGGCGCGATGTTCCCGCTCTTCGGCGCGTTCGCTTATTGGTATCCCAAGGCGACGGGCCGGATGATGTCGGAACGGCTGGGCCAGCTCGCCTTCGTCATGATCGTCGGCGGGTTCAATCTCGGCTTCTTCCCGATGCACCTGCTCGGCCTGATGGGGATGCCGCGGCGCGTCTATACCTATCCTGCCGGAATGGGATGGGAATGGCTCAACCAGATCGCGACGCTCGGCAGCGTGATCGCGGTGGGTGGCGGGCTGGTGTTCGTCGCAAACGCCTTGTGGAGCTACTGGCGCGGAGCGCCCGCCGGTGCGGATCCCTGGGGCGCATCGACCCTGGAATGGGCGGGGCCCTCGCCATCGCCGTCATGGAATTTCGCCTATAGGCCGGTGATCGACAGCCTGACGCCGCTGTGGCGCGAGGATGGCAGCGAGCTACCGGTGATGGAGGGCATCGCAATCGAACGGCGTGAAGTGCTCGTCACATCGGTCACGGACGCTGCGCCGCTGTATCGCCAGCAAAGCGCGGCGCCCTCGATCTGGCCGCTGATCGCCGCGGTGGCGGTGACGGCGATGTTCCTCGGCAGCATCTTCACCCCCTGGGCGATCGTGGCCGGAGCCTTGCCGATCGGCGCGGCGCTGACCGGATGGTTCTGGCCGCGACGCGAACGTGCGAAGACCGGGCCGCTCCGGGTGCGGACATGACGATCCGCGATCCTCGCGCCGTCCGCATCGTCGGCGACCTGTCCGGCCTGCCCGCCAGCGCGAGCGGACCCCGCCACCTCGTCTGGTGGGGAAACATCGGCTTCATGCTGATCGAGGGCACCGGCTTCGTGCTCGCCGCCGCCGCCTATCTGTACCTGATGACGCAGGCGCCACATTGGCCGCCGCCGGGCACCCGCGCCCCGGACCTGACATGGGCGCTGATCTTCACCTGCGGCCTCGTCATGAGCGAACTTCCGAACCTGTGGGTGCGCCGCTGCGCCGTGGCCAAGGACGTTCGCGGCGTCCGCATCGGCGTTGCCGCGATGACCGTCATCGGTCTGTTGCTGATGATCCCACGCGGGTTCGAATTCGCCCATCTGAACACGCATTGGTACGACGACGCCTATGGATCGGTCGTGTGGATGCTGATGATCCTGCACACCAGTCACATCGTCACCGACTGGGGCGACACGGCGGTGCAGGCGGCATGGCTGTTCACGCACGAGGTCGGCGACGATCAGTTTGCCGATGTTGAGGACAATGCCAATTACTGGACGTTCGTCGTCGTCAGCTGGCTGCCGATCGGCGCGATCGTCTATGGCCTGGCGAGGTGGTCGTGAGCATCCGTGCGCGGGCGTGGACGGCGTTGCTGATGCCGCCGGTCGCCTGGTTCGCCTTCGAACAGGGGCTGTCGCATGTGCTCCACGCCCGGTGCGGGCTGACGTGGGTCGGCCTGATCTGGGGCGCCCTCAGTCTGATCGCCTGCGCCACAGCCGCGCGGCTCGGGCGGTCGCTGGCGCGGCGCGGCAAGGCGCTGGCGGATGTGTGGCTGGCCCGGCTGGCAATGGTGGTGGCGGGCCTCTTCGCACTTGCCATCGCATTCCAGTCGCTGGCGATCGTGATGGTGCCCGCATGCGTGCGTTGAAGCTCGCCGTCCCGATGATCCTGTCGGCAGCGCCGGTGATGGCTCATGGCACCGGCGGCCACGCGCACGCGGACGCGCCGGGCTGGACCTGGGACGGGTGGATAACCCTGCCGTTGATCGTAGCGGCAATGCTGTTCGTCGTCGGCTGGCGGCGCCTCGCGATGCGATCGGGACAGGGGACGGCGGCGCTCCGCGTTCGGGCATGGCGCTATGGCGCGGGGTGGCTGACGCTGGTCGTCGCTCTGGTGTCGCCGTTGCACCAGGCGGGGGAGCGTTCCTTTGCGGCGCACATGTTCGAACACGAATTGTTGATGCTGGTCGCTGCACCGTTGCTCGTCCTCGCCGAGCCGCTGGCGATCCTGCTCTGGGCGTTTCCGTCGGCCGCCCGGCGCGCCATCGGCAGGGTGACCGCTGCGTCGCCGTTGGCCGCAAGCTGGCGGTGGTTGACCGGGGCCGTGGTCGCGACGCTGTTGCAAGCGGCGGCCTTGTGGCTTTGGCACGCGCCCCGGCTGTTCGACCGGGCGCTGGCGAACGAGGGCTGGCATGCGGCGCAACATGTGTCGTTCCTGATCGCGGCGCTGCTGTTCTGGTCGGCGATGCTGCATCGTCGTACGCCGCGCGGGGTCGCGGCCCTGTGCCTCGTCGTGACGTCGATCGTCTCGGGTGCCCTGGGGGCGCTGATGGCCTTCGCCACCAGCCCCTGGTATGTCGGCTACGCCCGGCTGGGGATGGCGCCCTTCGGGCTTGCCCCTGCCGAGGATCAACAGCTTGCCGGCCTCCTGATGTGGGTGCCGGGCGGGCTCGTCCATGCCGGTGCGGCGCTGTTGATCATGCGACGCGTGCTGCGCAGTTCGTCCGTGGAGGTTCGCCATGCCGTCTAGCTTGCGCTGGCTCGCTGCGCTGTTCGCCGCCTGCGTCCTCGGCGCCGTCGTTGCAGGCGGCGCGATGTACGGCGAGTCGCGAAGCCGCACGCGCATCATGGCGGAACAGATCACCGGCGGCAGTGCCGAAGCGGGGCGCGTCGCGATCGGCGCCTATGGCTGCGGCGCCTGCCACAGCATTCCCGGCATCCGGGGCGCCAGTGGCGCCGTCGGGCCTGAACTCGGTGGGATCGCGACCCGCGCCCAGATCGGCGGTCACCTGCCCAACACTCCGGCCGCCATGACGCGCTGGCTCCGCCATCCGCAATCGGTCGCGCCCGGCAACGGCATGCCCGATCAGGGCATCAGCGCCAGCGACGCGCGCGACATCGCGGCTTACCTGTACGAGTTGAAGTAGGTCGGTGGAGTGGTAATGATCCGGCGCGCCCTGCGCATGCCGACATTCCACCGTCCGGCTGGTGACCCCTACGAGAATCGAACTCGTGCTTTCGCCGTGAGAGGGCGACGTCCTAACCGCTAGACGAAGGGGCCATGTGCGGTGGAGGCGGGCGATTACCCGCCGGCCACCACCGCGTCAAGCGTCAGGCCGCAACCTTTTTCCGCTCGGCCATCTCGGCGTTGAGCATCTCGGCCAGCAGGAAGGCGAGTTCCAGGCTCTGTCCGGCGTTGAGGCGCGGGTCGCAATGCGTGTGATAACGGTCGGCGAGGCTCTGTTCGGTGACGTCGATCGCGCCGCCGGTGCATTCGGTGACGTTCTGGCCCGTCATCTCGGCGTGAATGCCGCCGGCGTGGGTGCCCTCTGCGCGATGCACCGCGAAGAAGCCGCGAACCTCGGCAAGGATGCGGTCGAACGGCCGCGTCTTGTAACCCGTCACCGCCTTCACCGTGTTGCCGTGCATCGGGTCGCAACTCCACACGACCGGATGACCCTCGCGCGTCACAGCGCGTACCAGCTTCGGCAATGCCGCCTCGATCTTCTCGAACCCGTAGCGGGTGATCAGCGTCATCCGACCGGGCACACGGCCGGGGTTGAGCGTATCGAGCATCCGAAGCAGGTCGTCGGGCTCCAGGCTGGGGCCGCATTTCACCCCGATCGGGTTACCGATACCGCGCAGGAATTCGACGTGCGCCGACCCCTCGAAACGGGTGCGATCGCCGATCCACAGGAAATGCGCAGATGTGTCGTACCAGTCTCCGGTCAGTGAATCCTGCCGCGTCAACGCCTGCTCGAACGGCAGCAGCAGCGCTTCGTGGCTGGTGTAGAAATGCGTCTGCGCGAGCTGCGGCACCGTTTCGGGATCGATCCCGCAAGCCGCCATGAACTCCAGCGCCTCCCCAATCCGATCTGCCGTTTCCGCATACTTCTTGGACCAGGGGCTGCGACCCATGAAGTCGTGCGTCCAGCGGTGGACCTGATGCAGATTGGCATAGCCGCCTTGCGCGAACGCACGGAGCAAGTTGAGGGTCGCCGCGCTTTGCGAATAGGCGCGGATCATCCGCTGCGGATCGGGGATCCGGCTTTCCGGGGTGAATGCGATGTCGTTGACGTTATCGCCGCGATAGCTGGGCAATTCGACGCCATCGATCGTCTCGTTCGGCGCGGAACGCGGCTTGGCGAACTGGCCCGCCATCCGCCCCAGTTTCACCACCGGCAGCTTGGACGCATAGGTGAGCACGACGGCCATCTGGAGGATCACGCGGAAGGTGTCGCGGATGTTGTTGGCGCTGTGTTCGGCGAACGACTCCGCGCAATCCCCGCCCTGAAGGAGGAAAGCCTTGCCTTCGGCCACCTTTGCCAGTTCCGCGGTCAGGTTGCGCGCCTCGCCCGCGAAGACGAGCGGCGGAAACGTTTCCAGCGTGTCGGTTGCGCGAGTCAGCGCATCGGCGTCCGGATAATCGGGAAGCTGACGGGCCTCGGCCTTGATCCAGCTGTCGGGGGCCCAGTTCGCGGCCATAATCATGTCGTCCTTCGGGGTGGGAACGCCGGGCGACATGCGCCCAAAACGGTCCTTGCGCAATGAAGGAACGCTTTGCCCGACTTCGTCTGATCTTACCGCTGCGCACCCAGGCTGCGCGTCGGCATGTGCAAAGGCTGCGGCGTGAGCGTGTGGGTCAGTGATTGAAGTCGAAGGCTGAGGGGACGAGGGATCGCAGGTCCGTTTGCGTCCCCGACGGGCTTTGCTAGGGGGCGATGATGAAGACACTTTGGCTGCGGCTGGCGGTGCTGTGCTGCCTCTACCCGATGGTGGCGGCTGCTACCGTCGATGATACGGCGGCGACTTTCGACGCGATCCGCGCCGTCGACGGGCGCATGGCGGCGATCGCCTACCGTCTGACGACGGCGAATGCCGCACTGTGCCGAACCTTGGCGCCCACGCCCGGCTGGGCTCTCCACGCGATCGGGCAATATGATCCGGCGACACGCGATCAGGCACGCAGGAGCTTCGGCTTTGAAGCGCCGATCGCCGTGGAGGCAGTCGTGCCGGGATCGCCGGCCGAGCGTGCCGGCATCCAGGCTGGCGATTCGATCGTTCGCATCGATAATATCCCGCTGCCGACCGCCGATGCTCCGCGTGCAGCGTCCAGTGCGGTACGCGACACGACCGTGAACCTGATTGCCGCCCTTCCGACGGAGCGACCGTTGCAGGTGGATCTGCTGCGCGGCGGTCGCAGTCGTTCGGTGAGCATCGCCGCATCGCCGGGATGTCGCAGCGCGTTCGAAGTGTTGTTGGTGCCCGGCATGGCCGCCTCGGCAGACGGCCGCATCGTTCAGATCGGGGTCCGGTTCTTCGAACGCTACACGGACGATGAAGTCGCGGTGGTGATCGGCCACGAGCTGTCGCACAACATCCTGCGGCATGCCGCACGGCTGGAAGCAGCGGGAGTGAAACGCGGCCTGCTGGCCGAAGTCGGGCGCAACGGCCGGCTGTTCCGGACGACGGAGGATCAGGCGGATCTGCTTGGCATGTATCTGCTCCGCAATGCCGGTTACGATCCGCAAATCGCTGTACGATTCTGGCGCGAACACGGTGGCGACGTCGATGGCGGCCTGTTCCGCAGCCGGACGCATCCGTCGTCCGCAGCGCGCGCCAAGGCGTTGGAGGAGGAGATCGCGCGTATCCCGGCGGGAGCAGGCAAGGTCTATGTTCCACCGCTGGCGATGGAGGCCGAGCGGCCGCTGGAGTGACACGGCGCAGGGTTTAGCTAGTCTCCATGGGCCGCAAGGCTGCATCCATTCCGTGACGCCGCTGGCGCCGTCAGCACGACGAACATCCGCCGTCCAACCCGCCTTTTTGCAGGAAAAGGGTCAGCGGCCGGCGCGCGCCCGTCGATGATGCGCGCTCGCGCCGTGCCTCAATAGCCGGCGTCGAGGTCGGCTACGTTCTCCATCGCCTGTCCCGCGACATAAGCCTGTGCATTCTTGAGGAAAAGTGCGGCGCCACGCTGGAACATCCTGGTCTGGCTGCGGCCTGACAGGTGCATGGAGATCATCACATTGGGCGTGGTCCAAAGTGGATTGCCGGGCGGAAGGGGCTCGGGGTCGGTAGGATCGAGGAAAGCGCCCGCGATGTCCCCACCGGCAAGCGCCGCGAGCAGCGCGGCTTCATCGATCATGTCGCCGCGCGCGATGTTGATCAGCCAGGCGCTCCGCCGCATCGCGGCAAGTTCCTGCGCGCCGATCATCGCCTTGGTCGCATCGGTCGATGGCGCGGCGAGCACGACCCAGTCATAGTCGCCGAGTTGCGCCCGCCAGGCATCGGGCGTCAGCGTGCCGTCGCGGCCGGATCGCGTCACCCCCGTGACCGCGACGCCGAACGCGCGGAGCCGGTCGCCGATCATGCGGCCGATGGTGCCGTGCCCGACGATCAGCGCGGTCGTGTCGGCCAATTCGAGCTTGCCGGGCGAATCGGTCAGCCATTCCTGGCGGTCGGCGGCGCGGACCACCTGGTCAAAGCGCTTGGCGGCGGCGAGGATGCCGAGCACCGCATATTCCGCCACCGCGACCGCATTGATCCCGGCGCCGTTCGTCACCGTCACGCCGCGCTCGCGCAGCAGGTCGAGCGGAAAGGCGTCGAGACCCGCATAGATCGTCGACACCCATTTTAGCTTCGGCCCGGACGCCCGGATCGCCTGTTCGACCAGGCGGGTCGGCTGCATGTCGACCCAGGCGATCTCCGCATCGGCGATCATCGCCTCGGCCTCGGCAGGGGAGGTGAACCATGCCGCCTCGATCCCGTCGGGCAATCGTGGTTCGAGCAGCCCGCGCGCGATCCCCGGTAATACCGCCTTCATGCCATCACCCTCCAGTCCCAGCCGAGTGGATCGCCGTCCATCACCTCGACACCCAAATCGACAAGCTCGTCGCGGATCGCGTCGGATCGCGGGAAATCCTTCGCAGCGCGCGCGTCGCGCCGCGCCGCGAGCCGTTCGGCGATCCCGGCTTCGTCGATAGCCGCGCCCGCGGGTCGCACGCGCAGATCCTCGCGCGACAGGGTCAGCAGGTCGAGCCCGAGCACCGCGTCGAAATCGCCCAGTGCCGCGACCCGGTCGGCAGGAGCGATCCGCTTGTCGCCGAGCATTTCGTCGAGCACCGGCAGCGCTTTCGGCGTATTGAGGTCGTCGGCCAAAGCCGCATCGAGCCGCTCCGCATAAGGCGCGGCGGAGCCCGTGCCCCTGGCTTCGCCACGCGCCCGCAAGGCGGCGACCGTCTGCACGAGGCGTTTCAGCCGGGTCTGCGCCGCGGCGAGGTTTTCCCAGGAAAACTCAAGCTCGCTGCGATAATGCGCCTGAAGGCACATCAGCCGATAGCTGAGCGGATGGAATCCGCGTTCGACCAGCGTCGGCAGGATCAGGAATTCGCCCGACGATTTCGACATCTTGCCGGTGCGATCGACCAGGAAATTATTGTGCATCCACAGCGTCGCACCCGTGTCGGACGTACCGCCATAGGCCTGGTTCTGCGCGATTTCGTTCGGATGATGAATCTCGCGGTGATCGATCCCGCCGGTGTGGATATCGAAATGCGGGCCGAGATACCGGCGGCTCATCACCGAACATTCGAGGTGCCAGCCCGGCGCGCCGCGGCCCCATGGGCTGTCCCATTCCATCTGGCGGTTCTCGGACGGGCTGCTGGTGCGCCAGATCGCGAAATCGGCCGGGTTGCGCTTGCCCGCGACCGTATCGATCCGTCCTTCTGCCGGCGCGTCGTCGCGGTGCCCGGCGAGGCGACCGTAATCGGGCACCGTCGCGGTGTCGAAATACAGCCCGTCGGGCAGGCGGTAGCAATGCTTGTCGGCGATCGCCTCACCGAACGCGATCATGCCGGGCACGTGATCGGTGGCGAGCGGGAAACGGGCGGGATCGCGGACGTTGAGGTCCTTGAGGTTCGCCTTGAACGCCCGGGTATAATGGTCCGCGACCGCCCAGATGTCGCGCCCGCTCGCCTTTGCCGCCGCCTCCATCTTGTCGTCGCCCGCGTCGGCATCGCTCGTTAGGTGGCCGACATCGGTGATGTTGATGACGTGGGTCAGGCCATAGCCCTTCCACGTCAGCGTACGGCCGAGCGTGTCGGTGAACAGATAGGCGCGCAGATTGCCGATATGCGCATAGTGATAGACCGTGGGACCGCACGAATAGATGCGGACATCGGCGGGATCGGCGGGCTGGAACAGCTCCGCCGAACGGGTCAGGCTGTTGTAAAGCGTCAGCGGCGTCATTTCGCTGCCTTAGCCCGTGCCGTGCCGTCCCGCCAAGGGCCGCCAGTGTGGCAACCACATCGTCGGGGTTGCGATCCGGCCCGCGTCAGCGCGGCGAGAAGCCGCCGAGGCCGTGCAGATATTGCATACGGACCGGCGTGGCAGTGACGCCGCCGCCCGCCGTGATCAGAGCTTCGGCGAAGGGCGGGCGCGATCGCCCGATCGCATGGTTGCCGGGAAAGCCGATCCCGTCGCTCCACAACGAAAACTTGTCCTTGCCGACGCGATTGTGGCGCACCAGCAGCGCGTAGCGGCCCGCGTGCGGGACACGCACGCAGAGCGAGGTGGCGCCGGCGGCGGCCGGCTTCACGCGGATGCGGCGGAACGTCTTGCCTTCCTTCACCAGATCGGTGTCGTCGCGCAGGAAGTCCGCCTCTTCGCCAGGGTAGAGTTCGAGCCACAATTCACCCGTCGCGTCCTTCAGCCCCGACACATCGACCTGCAATGCCGGGCCGCGCCCCGTCCTGCACAGCGCCGCATCGTCGCCAGGGGTCTGAGCGGCGAGAGGTCCAGCAACCAGTGCAAGCAGAGCGAAGCTCAGGCGGTGGACGTAAACGGCGGTCATGTCCGTTAGACGTCGCCGCGCAGGCCGATCCGCACCGGTCACTGCCGCAACGGAAGGTCCCGGCGAAGGTAGACGAGCAGATGCGCATCTTCGCGTGGGACGGTCAGCACGCGCCTGTATCGCGTCGCCAACGTCGTCTCCATCATCCGTTCGGTGGTCGGGTTCCACGGCGCCATCGGTTCGTCCATCGTCACGATCACCGGCGGGCGATGGGCGAGAACGCGCCGCAGTTCCGCCGGTTCGTCCACCCCCGCCGCACCCTGTTCGGCTTCGTACGCGAGCGTCGAGGGGAAGGCGTAGGCGGTGGGGATGCACGCCTGCGCCAGATGGTAGAGGATCGAATCCCCCGCGAACACATAGGGGCAGCCGCCACGGTCGTTCGCCGCCATCACCTGCGCCACCGCGCGTGCCGAGGCGGCATCGGTGGGCGGCAGCATCACGCGCGCCACGAACAGGATCATGCCATAGGCCAATGTGGCGAATGCGAGCCGGGGATAGCGGCCGAACGCGCGCGCGGCGATCATGGCGAGCGGCACCATCAGCGGCAGCGCGTAATGATCGAAGAAGGCGCCGATCATCGCAAAGGCGATCAGCGCCGCAGCGAGCCAGCCGAAGGCGATCCGCACACCGGCATTCCGCGGCGTCATCCGCCAGCCGATCACGGTGGCGACGATCAACGGCAGCAATTGCGCGCCGGTGCCGGCCAGTCGCGCGGCGATTTTTGCGGCGGGATAGCCCTTGCGCAAGGCCACCGATGCGAAGTTGGAGAACCAGAAGGCCTGAAACACCTGCGGTCCGCGAAACCAGTAATCCGCGACGACCGCCGCGGTCGGCAGGATGCCGAGCAGCGCCCATAGCATCGCCGCGAGCGCGAGCAGCCACCATGTGGCGCCGGCGCGGCGCAGATACCAAAGGTGCGCCAGTCCGAAGAAGGCGCCTTCGACGACCGGCGTATATTTCGTCTGGATCGCGAGCCCGGCGAGCAGGCAGGCGGCGGCGCCGTTGCGGACGATCGCGCCCGTCGCCCTCGCTTCCGCCAGCGCGGGCAGGCGCAGCGTCAGCACCGCCGCACCGGCGACGAACAGGTTGTAGAATACCGGCGACTGCCCGCCGCGCCCGCTGAGCAGCGACAGCCAGAGGATATAGGCGATGCCCGCCAACAGCCCGCCGACCGCGCCGGCACCCAGCCGCATGCCGCCCCGCACGATCAGCCAGGCGGTGGCCGCGGCGAACAGCGTCGCGACGACCTGATAGGCGACGATCCCGTCACCGGGCAGCAGGCGGATCGCCGCGAAGATCAGGAACAGCCCAACGGGCTTGCGATCCCACAGATCGACATAGGGAAGGGCGCCGTGCAGCATCCTATCGCCGACCAGCAGGTAATATTGCTCGTCGACATGGACGATCGGGTTGCCGAAGTCGCGGGCACGGATCGCAAAGGCCCAGGCCAGCAGGATCGCCAACACGATCCACGCAGGCAGCGTGTGGCTGCGCGTTCGCGCTCGCCCGTGCGCCGTCATCGTCGTTCCCCCGATCATGCCGGCTTCATAGGTGCCCGCCGGCACAGCGTCATGCGACAATATTTTTTAACCTTTGCTGCGGGTCTGCCGACCCGGCGTCGTCTTTCCATGGGGCAAGGCGGCGATTTGCGCGCGGCCGATGTGATCGCCGGGGAGGGGGATCGCGTCGGCCCGCCATCGAACCGCGTTGCACCGGTGTTGGCGAGCGGGGGCTTCATGTATCTCATTACCGATCCGGAGCGGATGTCGCGAAGTGCGGCGGGATCATCGATCGCCGCGCGGCGGCTCGATCGACGCCCGACGCCTGCCTGGACGGTCCTGATCCCGTTCTTCAACGAACGCGAATATATCGCCGAAACGATCGCGACGCTCGCCGCGCAGACCGTTCCGCTGATCATGATCCTGGTCGACAACGGCTCGACCGACGGCAGCGCCGATGTCGCGCGCGCCGCGGTGAAGGCGCATGGCATCGACGCACTGGTGATCACCGAGACGACGCCGGGCAAGGTGTCGGCGTTGCGCACCGGCCTCGGCTGGGTGCGGACGCGCTATGTCGCGACCTGCGATGCCGACACGCTCTATCCGCCGCATTACCTGGCCGAGGCCGAGCGTCTGTTGCAGCGCGACGGGTGCGTCGTGGCCGGCGCGTATTTCGTCGATCCAGGCGCGGATCAGGCGGCGCTGGATGCCGAGGCCCGCAAGATCCTGTCGGCCGCGCGTCTGCTGCCGCGGCAGTGCCACGCGGGCGGCGCGGGCCAATGCTTCTCGGTCGAGGCGCTGCGTGCGGTCGGCGGCTTCGACGCCGACATCTGGGGCTTCATCCTGGAGGATCACGAGGTCATCCATCGCACGATGAGCCAGGGCAGCATGCTCTACGCGCAGGATTTCTGGTGCATGCCGTCGCCGCGCGAACGCGATCGTGCGTCGATCCGGTGGACGCTGTTCGAACGGCTGGTCTATTCGGCGGCGGCGCCCTGGGCCGGCAACTGGTTCTTCTATCGTTTCCTCGCCCGTCGCCTGCAGCGCCGCCGCCTGATGAGCGTGCACATGCGCGAGCGCGCCTACCAGACCATCGAAAGGCCGACCTTTGTCTCGTCTCATCCTGTGTGCTGACGATTTCGCCTTCTCGCGCGAGGTCAGCGAAACGATCGCCGACCTTGCCCGCGACGGAAAGCTGAACGCCACCAGCTGCATGACGCTGATGCCGGGGTGGATGGAGGATGCCGCGTTGCTGCGCGATCTGCCGTCGCACGTCGCGATCGGCCTGCACCTGACCTTGACCGGAGAGCGGCCGCTGACGGCGATGCGTCAGCTTGCGCCGGACGGCGTGCTGCCGGACATCGATCCGCTGGCCCGGCTGGCGGCGCGTCGACAATTGCCACTGGATGAGATCGCGGCGGAAGTCGCCGCGCAATTCGATGCCTTTGCCGCCGCGATGGGGCGGGCGCCGGACTTCGTCGACGGGCATCAGCATTCCCATGCGCTGCCGGGTATCCGCGACATCGTCCTGTTCGAAACCGCGCGCCGGGCGCCGGGCGCCTGGGTCAGGGACTGCGTCGACCGCGTCGGTGCGATGCTGTCGCGCCCCTTCGCCGGAAAGGCGATCGGCAGCGCCTATCATTCGCGCGGGCTGCGGCGTGCCGCGGCGCGATATGCGCTCCGCTGCAACGACAGCTTCGCAGGGCATTACGACTTTTCAACGGATTACCGCACGTTGTTCCCCCGGTTTCTGCGCAATGCGGCGGGCATGCATCTGGTGATGTGCCATCCCGGCGCCGGCAAGCGGCCGGGCGATGCCATCGCCGCCGCGCGTCCCCGCGAAGCCGATGCCTTGCGGGCCTGGTCGATTGCGGACATGGCAGCCCGGGAAGGGCTGGCATTTCCGGCCTGAGGCAGGGAGCGCGAGGCTCAGATTGGCTGACGGTGGGCTTCGCGCCATCTTCCTGGAGCAGCGGGCGATGTTGCTTCGCCTGCTCACCGCCCGGCTCGGCAGCCGCGACGATGCGGAAGATGCGCTGCAAGACATGTGGATGCGGCTCGACCAGCTGGCGGATCAACCGATCGCCCAGCCCGCGGCGTTCCTGTACCGCGTCGCCAGCAACATGGCGACCGACCGGCGTATCGCCGGCGCGCGGCGCGGCGCGCGCGACGCGCTCTGGCTCGACCATCAGCCGACGGCCGACGACCTGCCCGATGCCGAGCGGGCGCTGGTCGCGCGGGACGAGCTGCGCCGGATGCAGGCGACGATCGATGCCATGCCCGAACGCATGGCGACCGCGCTGCGCCTGTACCGGATCGAGAACCGGCCACAGCGCGCGATCGCCGAGCAGATCGGCATCAGCGTGAGCGGCGTCGAAAAGCTGCTGCAACGCGCATATCGGATTATTCACGCACACCATGATCCCGATGCTGCGGGTTTGCCGGCGGCGCATCGTCATGATGATGAAAGGGGCAACGACCGGTGAGCAGCGGTACGTCGGACATCATCGATCAAGCCATCGCCTGGCACATGCGCCAGGACGGTATGGACGGCGGCGACTGGGCCGCGTTCGTCGACTGGCTGGAGTCGGACGCCGAGCACGCGCTTGCCTATGATCGCGTGGCGATGCAGGACCGGCTGATCCCCGACGTCGCCTTTCCTCAGCCGCGGGAGGCTGCAAACGACGATCACCCGCGGTCGCCGCGCTGGTGGCATATCGCAGGCGGGACCGCGATCGCCGCAGCGCTGGCGCTCTGGGTCGTGCCGATCGCGACCCATCCGCGCGATGCACGGACGACCATCGCCACGCGCGACGGCGAACGGCGCGCGATCCGCTTCGCCGACGGTACGCAGGTCGCGATGAACGGCGGCACGACGTTGCGCTTCGATCCCGGCGACACCCGCAACGTGACGCTGGATCGCGGCGAAGTCACGCTGCACGTCGTGCACGATTCCGCCAACCCCTTCACCTTGCGCGCCGGCGATCACGTCATCCGCGATCTCGGCACCGTCTTCAACGTCGTCAGCAGTGGCGACGGGCTGTCCGTAGAGGTGGGCGAGGGCGCGGTATCCTTCCAGCCGGGCGCAGAGGATGTGCATCTCGCGGCCGGCGATGCGTTGACCGTCCGGGGCAATGGCAGCGCGGCGACGATCGTGCGGAGCAAGGTCGTCCCGACCGCGGTGGGCGGCTGGCGTAACGACACGCTGAGCTTCGCCGGATCGCCGATCAGCGAGGTCGTCGCCAGCCTCAAGCGCGCGCAGGGCACGGACGTGCGTGTCGCAGGCGCCTTGTCGCAGCGGCCGTTTACCGGCATGATCCACCTGACGGGGACTGCCGATCGCGACGTACCGCATCTGGCCGATCTGATCGGGGCAACGTGGCGGCGTGACGGCAGGACGTGGATTTTGGAAGAACGGTCGCTCACGGCGCGCTAGACGCGCGTCGATCCTCCTCGTCGCCTCGGCCTGCCTGTCGCAGAACGCGCACGCCGATTCGCAAGACGCGCCGTTAATCCTGTCGCTCCCGTCGATGACGCTGGACGCGGCGTTGCTGGCACTGGCGCAGGCGAGCGGTGCCGACATCGTCAGCACCGAACCCGGATTGCGCACCGTCCGCACGCGCGCGGTCAGCGGCCGAATGCCTCTGGCCAGCGCCTTGCGCCGCCTGCTGGACGGTACGCCCTATCACGCAATCCGCACCGGCCGCGGCGGGTTTCGCGTGGTTGCCGCGCCGATGCGCCGCGCTGCTCCCCGCCTGCCGAGCCCACGCCCGCACGTCGCGAACGAACCGGCGGCCGTCGTTCCGGCCGACATCGTCGTTACCGCCAGCAAGCAGCGTGTGCCCTTGCTCCGCTATCCCGGCAGCCTGACGCTGGTCGCGGGACCTGCGACGTTGCCCAACGGCACGACGGCGGACCTGTCCAGCCTGTCGCAAAGCCTGCCCATCCTGCAGAGCACGCAATTGGGACCGGGCCGCAACAAGATCTTCATCCGCGGCATCGCCGACAGCAGTTTCAACGGCACCACCCAGTCGACCGCAAGCGTCTACCTGGACGACGTGCAGCTCAACGCGTCGGGCCCCGACCCCGGCTTGCGGCTGTACGACATGCAGGCGGTCGAGGTGCTGGAAGGGCCACAGGGCACGCTTTACGGAGCCGGCGCGATCGGGGGTGTGCTGCGGCTGACGTCCAACGCGCCCGACCTCACACGGGTGGGCGGGTCGGTGTCGGCGGGCGCGGTCGCGACACAGGGCGGCGCGCCGGGCTATGACGCCGCCGCGATGCTCAACATGCCGTTGATCGCCGGGAAGGTCGCGCTGCGCGGCGTGATCTACAGCGCGCAGGACGGCGGCTATATCGACGACGCGCCACGCCGACGTGCGGACGTCAACCGCACCCGTACGCTCGGCATGCGCCTGGCGCTGCGGGCCGATCCCGGTGACGGCTGGCGGATCGACACGAGCGGCGTGATCCAGCGCATCCGGTCGCGCGACGGGCAGTATGCGCAGGCCGGCAACGGAGCGCTCGTCCGTCCCAGCGCGACGGCGCAACCGTTCGGCGACCGCTTCCTGTTCGGCCGGATCGTCATCGCCAAGGATTGGGACAGCGGCCTGCGGCTGGTGTCGGCGTCCGGTGTCGCGGACTATCGCACCTCCGACGTCTTCGATGCGACCCCGCCGGGGCCCGCGCGGACGCCGACCTATTACACCATCGACAACGACAAGCTGCTGCTGTCGCAGGAGGTGCGCCTGTCGCGCTCGATGGCGGGCGGCAGTTCCTGGCTGGCCGGCGTGACCTTGGTCAGCGACCGGTCGATCCTGTCACGCGCGATCGGCGCGACCGGCAGCGAGATGGATATCGTCGGAGTCAGCAACGTCACCCGCGCCGCCTCGGGCTTCGGCGAGGCGACGATCGCATTGCGCCCCGATCTGTCGGTGACCGTCGGCGGTCGCTACACCAGCGCGCGTGTCGACGGCGAACCGTCGAGCACGCGCCGGCCGGGTGCGTTCATCAAGGGACGGTCGACGCAGCGGTTCGATCCGACGCTGGCGCTATCCTATCGCCTGGCGCCGGAGTTCGCCGCCTTCGCGCGCTATCAGACCGGCTTCCGTACCGGCGGCCTCGCAGTGGCGCAGGGGATCGGCCGGGTCGCCAATTACGACGCGGATTCGATCGCCTTGGGCGAAGTCGGGGTCCGGCGCTTGCGGAGCGGCACCACCGGGCTCGGCCTGTCGGTGAGCGCGACGACGGCCTATTGGAAGGGCATTCAGGCGGATCTGCTCAACCGGCGTGGGGCGCCGTTCACCACCAACCTTGGCAATGCGCGGATCCGGACGATCGAGGCATCGATCGATTGGGTGCCGACCGCGCGACTGACCGTGGATGCATCCGCGCTTTACGCTTATTCCCTGGTCACCGGCCCGATCGCCGATCAATCGCGTGAGGACAACCGGCGATTGCCCGAAACACCGCCTTTCGCCGCACATGTCGCGCTGGGTTATAGCTGGCCGTCAGGACGCGACGTGACCCCCGAATTGAGCGTCGCGGCGGATTATGTCGGACGGTCCGTGCTGGGCACCGGCGATCTGCTGGACGTCAGCCAGGGCGATTATCTGACGGTCGGTGCGTCGGCGGGGCTGCACTGGCGCGGATGGGATGCGACGCTGGGCATCGACAACCTGACGAACGCCACCGCCAACCGTTTCGCGTTCGGCAATCCGTTCGGCCTCGTCACCCGCAATCAGACGACCCCGCTGCGGCCACGTAACGTCCGTCTGGGCGTATCGGTGCACTGGTAGCGGCGACCCAGTAGCGGCGGTGCGGCATGGCGCAGACAGGGCGCAAGCGGGGATGGTGGATGCACCTTCCGCATCCCTCAACCAGTCAGGACTGCGGTTTCTAAACGCCCGCGCCGGTCGTCCGAATGACCGGCGTCATTGCCTGCCTGCCGCCATGCCCACCGCCCCGCCTTAACTGTGAGTGGAGCGCCAGGCTGTCTTTCGGCCGCTCAGGCAGCGTGAAGAGGGGGCGTGGAGGGTGATCCGGAGCGTATTTCGAGCTATCGGGACCGGATGGCATCACATCATCGAGTGCGGGTAACGCAGGCGGCCCGACTGCTGTTCTGGGCTGCACTCGTCTCCGCCGTCGTGATGGCCCTGCTGCCCAAGCCTCCGATGATCGCCGCCAATCTTGGTGACAAGTGCCAGCACATGCTGGCATTCGGCACACTGACCATATTCGCATGCGCGGGTTACCGGCATGCCGACCTCCTGCGGATTGGAGAGCGGTTGAGCTTTCTCGGAGCATTGATCGAGGTCGTGCAGTCCATCCCCGCGCTCCATCGCGACTGCGACATCATGGACTGGCTGGCCGATACGGCGATCATCGTCGGCGTGCTCACGGTGGTCGCACTGGTCCGCAGCCGCTCAGCGGATCGTGGAAGGTGAACCGCACGCGGTTCTTTTCGGGGGATCGAACGCCCTGGGCGCGCTTGTGCGAATCGCCCGGTGGTCGCACCTTGCCGCGCGTAACGGACGATCACCTCCTCACCGTGCAGTTGTGGCGGTGTTTGGCGGAGAAACAGCGATGCTCATGAATTTGGTAATGGCGGCGGCTCTCGTAGCAAGCGCAACGTCGGCGTCGACGGCCGACAAGCCGGCGGCAGCGCAAACGGGAGGCGGGGTAGCGCACGGTAAGCTCTACGCCGCCGCGCTGCTCGTAAGCATCGCGGTATTCGTCGGCGTCACCGCGTCGACGAGTGACAAGGCGGATAGGGACTGACATGACCCAAAGCGAACCGCGGCCTCAGGTGGACGACGTAGCGTACCTGCGCGAGCGGGAGGCCGCCGAGCGTGCGGCCGCAGATGATGCCGCGTGCATGGCTCGCACCGCCCATGAAGATCTGGCCGACGAATATGCCGACCGCGCGGCTGCCGTCGAGCGGGCCGCGAGCGACGCCGGACTGGAGCAGCAGCGCCTCTTGGATCGCATCGACGCCGCCGATCGAGCGTGAGCCGCAGGAACGGCTACGGCTGGCGGTTCGGCAGGGTTTCGGGCGGTGGCGAAGGGTGATCCGCACCGGGATATAGCGCGGGCGCTGCCATCCGGGGTGGCAGGCGCGACCGACTTTTCACGGGGCGTACGTTCTATGCAGTGAGGATGGTGGACGCACTTGGGCTCGAACCAAGGACCCGCTGATTAAGAGTCAGCTGCTCTACCAACTGAGCTATGCGTCCATGACCGGCCTGTCTGGTGGCGCTTTGGAGAGGCGCCGGCCCCGTCGGGAGGCGGCCAATTAGCAGTCGATCGGCGGGATGCAAACCCTTTTTTCGCGGGCCTGCGTTTTTCCCGTCACCAGCGCGCGGTGCGGCGATTTTCGCGGTCGATCGACATCAGAATGCCGAGGCACAGCAGCACCGTCATCTGCGCCGAACTGCCGAAACTGACGAGGGGCAGGGGGATGCCGACCACCGGCGCCAAGCCCATGACCATCGACAGGTTGATCGCGACGTAGAAGAAGATCGTCGTGGCGAGGCCGGCGGCGGTCAGTCGGGCGAAGCGGGTGTTCGCCTGCTGACCGACGTTCACGCCCCAGCGGATCACCAGCAGGAAGGCGAGGACCAGCAGGCATCCCCCGACCAGCCCCCATTCTTCCGCCATGGTCGCAAAGACGAAGTCGGTGTGGCCTTCGGGAAGATAGTCGAGGTGGCTCTGCGTGCCTTGCAGGAAGCCCTTGCCCCAGAAGCCGCCGGAGCCGATCGCGATCTTGGACTGGCTGATGTGATAACCGGTGCCGAGCGGGTCGCTTTCGGGATCGAGGAAGATCATGATGCGGTTGCGCTGGTAATCGTGGAGCACGTAGTTGAACGCGATCGGCCCGGCGATCGCCAGCGCGAGCGCGCCGCCGGCGAACAGGCGGATGGGCACTCCGGCCAGGAACATGACCGCGACGCCGCCTCCGCACACCATCAGCGCGGTGCCGAGATCGGGCTGTTTCATGATCAGCGCGGCCGGAATGCCGATCAGCAGCGCCGCCGGCCAGACGGCGCCGAAGCGCCGCGTCTCGTTGGGCGGCAGCATGTCGTAGAAGCGGGCGCAGGCCAGCACGATCGCCGGCTTCATGAATTCGGAAGGCTGTAGCTTGATGCCGACGTCGAGCCAGCGCTGGCTGCCCCCGCGCACCGCGCCGACCAGCTCGACGAGCACGAGTGCGACGACGATCACGGCATAGGTCGGCAGCGCCGCCGATCGCCAGATCCGTTCCGGCACGTAGGAGAGCGCGATGGCGGCGCCGAGCAGGACGAAGAAGCGGATGCCCTGCGACAGCGCCCATGGCTGGAGCGAGCCGCCGGCGGCAGAATAGAGCACGACCTGGCCGAAGATACCGATCGCCATGATCAGCCCCAGCACGCGCCACGGCAACCGCGCGATCGGATCGGGGACGATGCGGCTGCGGCTCATTGCTCGGTCCGTTCGGTCGAGCCGTCCTCGGCCACCGAATTGCCCAGCGGGCTGTCAGGGGCGAGCGCGGCCTGCGTCTGGTTGGCGAGATCGGTGGCGGCCTCGACCGCGTCGGAGTCGCTTGGCACGGTCGCGTCGGTCTTGGTCGCGTTGGCGGCCGGCGGCGCCGACTGTGCAGCGCGATAGGCATTGGTCTGCGCGGCCATCCGGGTCGCGATGTCGCCGCCCCAGGTCGGCTCGACCTCGGCGAGGGACTTCATCGCGCGGTCGCGATCGAACAGATAGGTCATGATGTCGCGGCCGATCATCGGCGTGTCCAGATTGCGCACGGTATGGCCATTGTGTTCGAGCACCACCGCCGCGGCGTAGCGCGGATTGTCGGCAGGCGCGAAGCAGACGAACAGCGCGTGGTCGCGCAGCTTGAAGGGCAATTGGCCGTTCTTCAGCACGCCCCCGCTGCGTTCGGCCATGGTGATGCGCCGCACCTGCGCCGTGCCGGTCTTGGCGGCGAGGCTGACGCCCGGCACCAACATGCGCGCAGCGCCGCCGGTGCCGCCCTGGTTGACCACGCCGTACATGGCGTCGCGCACGATCGCGAGGTTTTCGGAAGCGACCGGCAGCGCGGGCGCGTCGAGGTGCACGCGGTTGGCCAGCAGGCTCGGCTGTAGCGAGCGACCCGAGGCGATCCGCGCCGCCATCACGGCAAGTTGCAGCGGGTTGGCCAGGACATAACCTTGCCCGATCGATGCGTTCAGGCCGTCGGCAACCGTCCAGTTCGCCTTGTATTTCCTGAGCTTCCAGGCGGGGTCGGGCACCGTGCCGTAACGCTGGGTCGCGAGCGGCAGGTCGAACTTCTGACCGAGTCCGGTCATCCGGGCGATCGGTGCGATCCGGTCATAGCCCATGCGCCGGATCATCTCGTAGAAATAGATGTCGCAACTCTGCTCGATCGCGCCCTTCAGGTCGAGCGCACCATGGCCGCTCTTCTTGTGGCAGTGGAAGATGCCGGTGCCGACCCGCATCGCGCCAGAACATGCGATCCGATCGTGCGGCGAGACACCCGCTTCGAGCAGCGCAAGCCCGTTCATCGGCTTCACCGTCGATCCGGGCGGGTAGAGCCCCTGCGTGACCTTGTTCATCAGCGGCACGTGGTCGTCGTCGGACAGCATCTGCCATTCGAGGTGGCTGATCCCGTCCGAGAAGCTGTTGGGATCGTAGGCGGGCATCGACACCATCGCGAGCATCTCGCCGGTGCGGCAGTCGAGCACCACCGCGGAGCCGGAATTGGTGCCGATGCGCCGGGCGGCATATTCCTGAAGCCCGACGTCTATCGTCAGCCGCTGCGTCCGGCCGGGAATGTCCGCTCGGGTCGGCAGTTCGGCGACGACCTTGCCACGCGCGGTCACCTCGACCCGCTTCGCGCCGGCGACGCCGCGCAGCACCGGCTCCAGCTGCTTTTCCAGCCCGTCCTTGCCCAGCTTGAACCCCGGCGTGACGAGCAGCGGATCGTGCGTCTTCTTGAATTGTTCGGCGTTCGCCGCGCCGACATAGCCGGTGAGGTGCGCCACCGCGGCGCCCGCCGGATAGGCACGGGCAAAGCCGCGCGTCGGCGCCACCCCGGGCAGTTCGGGCTGGCGCAGGCTCACGGCGGCGAAACGATCCCAGCTGATGTTCTCCGCGACCTGCACCGGCTGGAAACCCGCGGCGCTCTTGAGGTCGATGCGGATGCGCTCCACCTCGTCCGGCGGCAGTTCCAGCAGTCGCGCGAGCAGGGCGAGCACGCGATCGGCGTCTTCCAGCCGATCGGGGATGATGTCGACGCGGAAATCGGTGCGGTTGTTGGCGATCGGTACGCCATGACGATCGACGATCCAGCCGCGCCGGGGCGGGATGGTGGTGAGATTGACCCGGTTCTGTTCGGAAAGGAGATTGTACTTTTCGTTCTGCGCGATCGCCAGCCAGCCCATGCGTCCGGCGAGCAGCACGCCGACGCCGGCCTGCGCGGTGCCGAGGAGCCAGGCGCGCCGCGAGAAGCTGTAGGTCTGCATCGCTTCGGTCACGATGCGGGGCGAACGCCGGAGAAACCCGTTCATCGCGCAGGGCCACGTTTGCGGTCGATCCATGCGACCAGACGCGCCGAAAGGGGGAAAAGCATCACCGCAATCACGATCTGGGCTATTAGCATGGTATCGACGTGCGCGCCGAGCGGAAGTGCGATCCAGCGGCCGAGGACGAGACAGAAGGTGACCGCACCGGCCGCGATCAGCCAGTCCTGCCAGAAATCGCGGAACACCAGCCGCTGCTCGATCAGCTCGATCGCGATGAAGCACAGCGACCACAGCAGGACGGCGGAACCCATCGGCTGGCCGCTGACCAGATCGTCGAACAGGCCGAGCGGCGCCGCCGCCCATGGCCGCAGCGCGAAGCGGGCGAGCAGTCGCCACGTCAACAGCATGATGAGGCCGAGCGGCGGCACCAGCGGCAGACTCGCGACGATCGGCAACAGCGCGGTCAGCGCCGATCCGCCGATGACGGTCGTCCACGGCAGCGCACGGGCGCGCCCCGGCCGCAGCGGCGGCTCGAACGGCCGATAGTCGATCGAATTCCGGTTCATCGGCGCACGCTCACCGGCCTGTCGGTCCGTCGCTCACGGGATCGTCGGGCGCGGCACGTGCGGCGGCGGCATCGGCATGAACGGCCGTTCGACAAGCGCGAAATCGAGCGAATCGGGGGCGGCGAACGGCACGGCCAGCACGCTGTCCGAACCGGTGCGCTCCACCTGCGCCACCGGCACGCCCGGCCCGTACAGTCCGCCGGTGCCCGACGTGACGAACATGTCGCCCTGCGCGAAGCGGACGTTGGTGGCGTTGACCGAGCGGATATCGACGCGCCCGTCGCCGCGTCCGGCGGCGATCGCCGGCAGGCCGTCGCGCGTGCGGCGGACGGGCACCAGGCTGTCGGGATCGGTGACGAGCAGCACGCGAGCGGCGATCGGGCCCGATTCGAGCACGCGGCCGACGAGGCCGTTGGGCCCGCGCACCGGCATCCCGGGAACGACGCCCTGGAACCGGCCGGCGTTGAGCAGGGCGAACCGCCGCCCGCTTGATCCGCTTGATGCGACCAGCCGGGCGGTGGCGATCACGTCGGGCGTGCGATCGCGCACCGCAAGCAGCGCCCGCAGCCGACGATTGTCATAGGCGATCACGCGAGCGCGGGTCAGCAGGGCGCGGGTGCGCTGCACCTCGACGCGCAGCGCGGCATTCTCGCCATGCACGTCGATCCAGGTGCCGACCGCGCGCGGCCCGGCCATGATGCCGTCGCCGACCGCCGCCAGACCGGACGATATCGGCGCGAGGATGCTGGCGACGCCCATCCGCAGCGCCGCGAAGGCGGGCGGGTTGAAAGTCGAGACGACGAGCAGGACCGCGCCCACCACCGCGCCCGCGACAGCGAGCACGTAGCCGAGAAACGCCGAATATTGCCGCCGCCGCGAGAAACCCGTGCGACGGTCATGGGCAGGCGCCATGCGCCGATGTCCCCCGTCCGTTGAGATTACGCTCTACCTTCGGCCGAACCCGGCCGAATTCGATGATGATCGCGCCGCGGCGCTTCAGCCCGTCTGGAGCACGCCGCGGAACATGGGATCCTCCAACGCGCGCCCGGTGCCGAGCGCGACGCAGGTGAGCGGGTCTTCCGCGACGGTCACCGGCAGGCCGGTTTCGTCGCGCAGCACCTCGTCCAGCCCTTCGAGCAGCGCGCCGCCGCCGGTCAGGACGATGCCCTGGTCGACGATATCGGCGGCCAGTTCGGGCGCGGTATTCTCCAGCGCGACCCGGACGCCCTCGACGATCGTCGCGACCGGCTCGCTCAGCGCCTCGGCGATCTGGCCCTGGTTGATCTGGATCTCCTTGGGCACGCCGTTGACGAGGTCGCGACCCTTGACGAAGATGATCTTGCCGATGCCGTCCGCCGGCGGGCGGGCGATGCCGACTTCCTGCTTGATCCGTTCGGCGGTGGCTTCGCCGATCAGCAGATTGTGGTTGCGGCGAACGTAGCTGACGATCGCTTCGTCCATCTTGTCGCCGCCGACGCGGACCGAGGTGGTGTAGGCGAGGCCGCGCAGCGAGAGCACCGCGACTTCGGTGGTGCCGCCGCCGATGTCGACCACCATCGAACCGATCGGCTCGGTGACGGGCATGTCGGCGCCGATCGCGGCGGCCATCGGCTCCTCGATCAGATAGACCTGGCTCGCACCGGCGTTCGAGGCGGCGTCACGGATCGCGCGCCGTTCGACCTTGGTCGATCCCGACGGCACGCAGATCACGATCTCGGGCCAGCGCGCGAACTTGCGGGGGCCGTGCACCTTGCGGATGAAGTGCTTGATCATCTCTTCCGCCACGTCGATGTCGGCGATGACGCCGTCGCGCAACGGGCGGATCGCCTCGATCGAGCCGGGCGTCTTGCCCATCATCAGCTTGGCGTCGTCGCCGACCGCCTTGACCCGGCGCACGCCGTTGATCGTCTCGACCGCGACCACGGACGGCTCGTTGAGCACGATGCCGCGCCCGCGGACGTAGACCAGGGTGTTGGCCGTGCCGAGATCGATCGCCATGTCGTGCGACATGAATTTGAAGAAGCGGGGAAATGCCATCGGGCGCTAAATTCCGTGTTCGGGACGCGTGTTCGGGACACAGGGGTTCCACAGGACCCGCCGCACGCCGTGTCGGCCACGATGTTCGTCACGATATGCGGGGGCTCGCGGGATGCGTCCGCTTGGTATAGAGCTTGCGCGGTGTCAATACGCCGTCTTCCCGAACATCTCGTCAACCGTATCGCGGCCGGTGAAGTGGTGGAAAGGCCCGCCAGCGCGTTGAAGGAGCTGGTCGAGAACGCGATCGACGCGGGCGCGAATCGGGTGGCCGTAAGCCTTTCGGAAGGAGGGCTTTCGCGGATCGAGGTGGCCGACGACGGCTGCGGCATGACGCCCGGCGACATGGCGCTCGCGCTGGAGCGCCATGCGACGTCGAAATTGCCTGAAACGCTGATCGGTGACGATGGCGCGATCGACCGCGTCGCGACGCTGGGCTTTCGCGGTGAGGCGCTGCCATCGATCGCCAGCGTCGCCCGGCTCACGATCGAATCCCGGATCGCGGGGGCAGAGGGCTGGGCCCGCGTCGTCGACAATGGCCTGCTGGTGCGCGAGGGTCCCGCAGCCCTGCCGCCCGGCACCCGCGTCATCGTCGAGGATCTGTTCGGACGGGTGCCGGCGCGGCGCAAGTTCCTGCGGTCGGCCCGCGCCGAATATGCTGCGTGCCTGGATGCGGTCCGGCGGCTGGCAATGGCGCGGCCGGATATCGCCTTCACGCTGGAGCATGACGGGCGGCGCGCGCTGGCGGCGACGCTGGCGGAGGATCGCCCGGATCGGGTCGCGGCGCTGACCGACCGCGCACTGGCGGACAATGCGGTGGCGATCGATCTTGAGCGTGACGGCTGCGTGCTGGGCGGCGTGGCGAGCATCCCGACCTACAATCGCGGCGTGGCGGACCATCAATATCTGTTCGTCAACGGCCGCCCGGTGCGCGACCGGCTGCTGATGGGGGCGATCCGCGGCGCCTATGCAGAGATGCTGCCGCGCGATCGTCATGCGGTGGTGGCGCTGTTCCTCGACGTGCCGCCGGATCAGGTTGATGTGAACGTCCACCCCGCCAAGACCGAGGTGCGCTTTCGCGATCCGGCGATGGTGCGCGGGATGATCGTGTCGGGGCTGCGCCGCGCACTCGATGCGGCGGGGCATCGCAGCGTCCAGCGGCCGGCCGCGGACGCGCTGGCGATGTGGCAGAGCGAACCGCGCCCGGCGGGTCCCCCTGACATTGGAGCGGCGGCGTCCCTGGCCGGTTGGCCGGCCGGTCCCGCCCAGCAGACGTTGCTGCACGACCGGCCGGCGGGCTTTGCATCGCGACCGTCCTTCACGACGCCGCCCGCCGCCCGGGCCGAGCCCGCCTGGGCGCCGCCGCCGGAAAACAGCGCGCATCCGCTCGGCGTGGCGCGCGGGCAGGTCGCCAAGACCTATATCGTCGCCGAGGCGGAGGACGGGCTGGTGCTGGTCGACCAGCATGCCGCGCACGAGCGGCTGGTGCTGGAGCGCATGCGCGCGGCGCTTGCCGGCGGCCGCGTCGCGGCGCAGGCGCTGCTGATCCCCGAGGTGGTCGAGCTGGACGAGCCCGCCTGCGATCGGCTGGAGGCGCGCGCGGACGAACTCGGCGAATGGGGACTGGAGTTGGAGCGGTTCGGACCGGCGGCGATGCTGGTCCGCGCCACCCCGGCGCTGCTCGGCCAGGCCGACCCGCGCGGGCTGGTCACCGATCTCGCCGACGAACTCGCCGCATTCGACCAGGCGCTGTCGATTCGCGAGCGGCTGGACGCGGTGGCGGGCACGATGGCGTGCCACGGCTCGGTACGCGCCGGCCGCATCCTCTCGGTCGCAGAGATGAACGCGCTGCTTCGGGAGATGGAGGTGACGCCGCATTCCGGCCAGTGCAACCACGGCCGCCCGACATGGGTGAAGCTGGCACACGGCGATATCGAGAAGCTGTTCGGCCGCAAATGAATGACTTAGCATGCGAAGCACGAGCATCTAGTATGACATCAGAGCCGTAAGTTGCTGTATCGCTCATCCGAAAAGCGGAACGACCGCTAACGCTCACACTCCGAAGTTCAGGATACAGATTCGGGCTTCCGATAACGGCCCTCCGTTAAGCGGGAGGTTTCCCGTTGCTCCGTCTCCGACACGCTATTTCTGGAAAGAACAATCGCGGACGGAATTGGGAAACCAGGCGAATGTCCCACTACAGGTTCTTTTGTGGGAACGGCACCGAGCGTTCGCTCGACACGAACCTGCCTTTATGACCACACGGCCGGCAG
>Ga0160428_1000339_pt1 | contig 54551 bp, 57 predicted proteins | sample SolpanmetagenomM_FD_108198 | JGI IMG/M metagenome (GOLD analysis project Ga0160428, IMG submission 108198) | Solar panel surface microbial communities from Lawrence Berkeley National Laboratory, California, USA - M | ecosystem: Engineered > Built environment > Solar panel > Unclassified ... | reverse complement strand
TTCTCCGTATCGGTGTGATTGTCTGGGCCCTTGCAATCTGGCACAGCTCCTAGCTTGCCTTGGTTGCTGAATATGACGGTCAATCACACGGCGGTCGCTCCTGGAGTTACAGCTACTACTATCACTATAACCGGTGATTCCCAACATGGTGCCACCTACGCTAAGCAGCGTTGTTCATGAAAGCTGCGACCTTGGTGCGCGCATTGGTCATGAATACTAACCAGCAAAATGCCAACGACCTCGACTTGGCCACGTCGATCTTTCGAACAGGGCCCAGCCTAATTGATCTACATCCAAAGACTCGAGTCGACTGACTGACCCTTCTTTCTTGTCGCCGCAACTCTATTGAGATCATCCTTCCAAGCGCCCGGACGCATGGCAAGTAAGAGTCTGCTTCTAAGGGAACCGAAGCGCTATGGTATCAAAAGCATTTTAGCATGAAGACCCGGGTGGATGGAGGTCGCGGTACTGCCAAGATGCTTATCATTAAGCGAGGGCATGATACCATGATACCACGTGTTCGGTCCATCCACGCCAGCTGCCACGTCGTGACCACGAGGAATCTACATGGGCAGTACCGAGTAGTCTTGCATCCATGATCTTACAGCTCCCGCTCATCTAACTCTTGGTTGCAAGTCAAGCAGACAACAAGACCATCTCGTATCCCCCAAAGTGGCGCGGATGAGCGAATTACCCCATCGGCGTCCGGACCACCCTTGTCCCTGCTGTTGTTATGTATTCCATAATTCCGCCGTTAATCAGCCAACAGCCATATTTCACGCTTGAGGCTCGACGGATGCTCACCTGATGACAGGCTACGTCACTACATCTATCATTCGCAAGTATATGCGAGCGACACAGCTAGCTAGCTTGCAGTGCGACCATTCGGCGCCAGCACACTTCGTCATGCGGCACAGCACAGATTGAATATCGTGTAAGCTAGGTGCCACCGGATGCGAGGCCGAAACCACGAGGTGAGTGGACGATCACGGCACTTGTGCAGATTGGGTGTTTTCTACCGAAACGGTGAGGCTCAGGGGTTGCCACGCTGTATATGCCTTCAACCACGGGGAATAGCCTGCTTGGGCCGCTTTCTAACTTCATGGATTATTCTGCACGAGGAGCTAGATGACTAGACTACCTCTACGCAACCTGTAACCACGATTCGAACGACGACGATGCCGCCGCCCATCCTTGATCCTGGACACTCCGTCACAAGGTCACTTCGCTGAAACACTAGTGCACCACTGATTCTCGATGCAGTCCAAATAAGCATAAGCGCAATCATCGGAAGGGCCATGAAGGGAAGGGTCTGAGCACACTTCTTTGCGCGCTTATCGCTTAGATGAACACGACATCGCTCGCTTAGGGCGAGCGATGCTTGCGTGCTTGCAAGATCCGGATGACTATCACACCATTTCGGCAAGTAAAGAATGCCTGAAACGATCTCAAGAAACGATTCGCAAACAGTGTACACAAGCGAGCTGCTACCCCGCAGATCATTGCGAATTAGTCGACGACTATTAAATGCTATATTTTCCAGAGGAACGCCCAAGGTACATATACGCAATCAGTATTCGACTGGTGGCCTGCTTGCCACAAGGTCTGGCGGCCACAGCTTCTGCATATAACCACTTCGAGCAACGACTGGTAAAGCGACTGCCTCGGATATGACCTGGTGCGCTTCCTCTGGACAAGTCAGCTCGTTATTGGACAATTCCTTTTCTTCATTTCCACATTATGGTCATGGCGTCTTGCCGCTTCCACCTTTGTTTCTACCACGACTGAGAGATTTCTCTACACTTATATCGACGCTTTCGAATATTCTTGCTAAACTTATCAGTATATGGCTGAGGATAAGCACTGGGCTTAGTCCGTTGTGTAGAATCGAAGCTTGCGACGTATTGACCACTATGCACAAATGGACTATCGAAGTCGATGTTCCAAGATCTGGTAATTGAGGGTCGATACAGACACGTTCTCGGCTATGGCGCTTCTCGCGTATACTACCCAGATAAATATTTGTGTACTCGTCCACTAGCCTTGGAGTACGCAATAACAGGGGACACTACTCCCTACGCAACGATCTCGGCAATACAATCGCTTAAAGCAGGCTGAGGAGCAGCTCTTCTGTCAATGTAAGTACCTGTACTTGTCGAAAGAGTGCTGAGAAGCGTAGACGACACTTCCTAGTCGAAATGGCATGACAAAAACCTATCATCGACGCGAATTGAGCACACTTGCTGCTTCCTGTCTGTGCTGAAAGAGAATCGATCGATCGTCTAGACGACTTTCGGTTCAAAGAATCTGTCTTGCGCTAATCCGAGCTTGGCGCAATCGACTCCAGAAACCATCCCTGCTTCGCTTACAGACAGAAGCTAGCTTTAGCGACCTTGCTCTGCACGTCGTACGGTGAACCAGGCTTACACTGGATTGCTTGGGCCTGAGATTGCAACTCTCCCTGCCGGACTTCTCAGTAGAAGAATTGATAAGGATCCTAACCACATACCTTCCCCAATATTAATGTGGCGCCGTCCTGAAAGCCGAAAGTGGACAGGACTATAGTTGCCTCCAGGTCGCGATCTGCTTGTTGCGAAATTGCCGAATTAATGAAGCAGATGCCCTCTACCATATTCGCCTACTCTAATTGAATTCACTGGCAAAGTAAGCCGATCGAAGACAGTGTTGAGGATGATGTTACAGTATCTTCGCTCAAGTCATCCAAGAAGAAGAAGCGGTCAAGACGCTTGTGCTCAGTACTCCTTTGGAATCCTGCTACTTTGTTTCTGCTGTCTGTACGTGCACTAAGCCAGTGTCTCTGCAGCAACTGGAGTTCTCTCACTGCCCGCTGATAGACTCGCCTCAAACACATCGCACCATACCGCTACTCTACATGGCCTTCATGTTAGACTACCTCCTTATCTCCGGCACTCGCTTTTGAAGGGACATTTTTCGAGAATAGTCCGTACACTCGCCTAAATACCAAACTCATCCTCCTGACCGTCACCCTTTCGACCCTCATCCTCTTAACCCTAGTCATCTTCGAGCAGACCTCTTCTGTTGGAGACAAGAAACCTGTCTCCCTTTTGCCGTCCACTGATCACAGTCCGAAATCAAAAAGGAATGCACTGGTACACCTCAAACACAGCCATCGAACATGCAAAGAGGTCAAAAGATCAAGCGCAAGGAGTACAAGCCTCCATCGTGTGAGCTTCGTGACGAGAGAGAACAGACGTGGAAAGATGGGTATATGGCCGAGGTGATGCCCTCCACGTCTTCAAGGCTGTCTGCTCTGTCTGTGATGCAACCACCAAGATACGGGGTTGCCTTTTCCTCCTGATGAGCTTGTTGATTGCTTCGCTGCAAGAGCGTACACCCTCGCGCAATTCGAGACTGTACCCACCTCTTTCTGCGGTTTGAAGTAAGATAAAATGTGCGAGCAGCTCTCACGTAACAGGCACAGATCTCATCTATGTAATCAGTCTCGAAGCGTGGTGGCAGTCAGATATATTGAATCTAAGTGTCTGCAGAGTGACTACCGTAATACTTGGCCAATGGGCTCTTGTATCAGTATTTCCTTCGTGATTAGTTTCACGATTCCAGTACAACGTTCTCGATGTAAGTTTCATAGTGACACTTCTACCACTAACAACAAGTGCGATGAATGCTTGATAATAAAGCCATCGAGTCGCCTTGCAAGGACGTCGATGCTCGAGGAATCATCAATTCTCATCTCATTGAATCTGGTGGAGTTCTGGCTTTTTCAGACGCTATAGTCATACTTTCGTAAACCTCGTTAATGCAATATGCACAAGTCTCATATCTAGCTCATTTTCATCCTCTTCTCCCCAGTGTCCTGCACGTTCAGTCCATCTCCTCCACCACCCCGCCAGGCTCACCCATCTCCTCATCATCCGGCATCCTCGCTCTCTCCTCAATATCCTTAATCTTCTGCTTCCCCTCCTCCGTCGTAGCATCAATAACGCCCTCCTCCATACTCAACATGCCACTCCCACCCATCTTCTCAACCACCTCCTCCGCCTCCTCAATCCCCATGCGTCCTAACACCTTATTCACCTCATCCAACTCTCCCGTCTCCAACGCCCGCTGCAGACCAGGTGGAAACGTCTCAAACACCTTCCTCGCATCTGCTTCGTCTGGATTCGACGCATCAGGTATGTTTATCATGATCTTCTGTCCTGGATTCACAGCGTGCAGTTGGATTTGCTCGACGTCCCCTGATTCCGCGCCTTCCTCCGCCTTCTCCCGCTCCATCTCTACGGCGCGGTCGCGCAGACGCGCATACGTGGCGTTAACGTCGTCGTGGAAGACTTTTCGCGCGTTGTGGTCTTTGGTGGTGATGCGTTTAAAGAACAAGGCCACGCCGTCTTGGCCTAGCGCTCGGCAGTATTGGAGAAGAAGGGCTTGGTGGACGCAGTTGCGGGCGACGTCGGGTTTCGAGGTGGTTTGCGCGTCGAAGGCTTGGAGGAGGAGACCGTCTGTTTCGCGTTCGTGGAGGACGGAGGGGTGTTGCGAGATGTATTGTAAGGAGGCACGGTAGTCGGCGGAGGGGATACGGCCGAATGCTGTACCTAGGGGTGTAGCATGGTGGGGATAGTCATCGTTTGCGATGTTGGAAGTAGCTGGAACGGCATCCTCGACGTCAGCTTCGTTGCCAGAGTCGGCTGTGCTCGAGGTGTTCAGTGTAGCTGCCGAGCGTTTTGGTGCGTTGAGCAGTTCGACTTGTGTTGATTGTGATGCGACGGGAGCTAACGAGGCTGCTTTGGAAACATGGGAACGATCGAAGCCAGTGTGTATGCTTTCAGAGGTGATTTTATTCTTCTCGAGCTTTTCGAGTTCAGCGAGTTTGGTGAGGAGTTGTTGCTGGAGATCAAGGACGTGGGTTTTGTGCTCGCCGGCTTCTTTGATGTAGCCTTCCAGACGATTGGCTGGTTTCGTCTCGTCGACCTTCTTTTTGACTTGGTCTACCAACGCAGCCATCATTTTGGAATATGTGGGCTGATCTTGTACGTTAGCATGGACGCCAGCTGGTGCTGGAGGAGGTTGGTCATCTGTGAAATCGCCAGAGGATTCGATGAGTGCTTGAAAGACTACGGCGTCTTCATTTGAATTGCTGGTGGAGTGTGCTTTGAGTGAGTTGACTAGAGCATCGATGCGTGTCAGGAGGCCGTCGTTGATGATGCGTTCGTACTTTAGCGTCTCGATGTGATGCTTGCGCTGAGCTCGTTCTTGGTGAATTTGGGCTTGTTTGGCACGAATGAAGGAGCGTTTGTCTACATTGGGGTGGACTTCGATGTCAGAATCGTCAGATAGCTCGAGGGCATCCCATTTGGAGTAGTCGACGGGCATATTGACAGCGTGACAAGGGAGTATTGTACTGTATAATGTTTGTTTCTGGCCAATCCAAAACGAACTTGAAGCTTTGATGAAACATCAGGTCGAAGCACATGCAATGCAAGCTTCTGGAAAGGGGTCCGGCGGCTCAATGCATGCTCCAGCTCGGTAAACACCGTCATCGACATAAAGTATGTCCGATCTCGTCTCATGTTGCAAACACCTTCGCCAACCACAACCTTGACAGCACCCACCTCAACACCGTCACTGCTCTCTGCCTTGCCTTGCCTTGCCCGTGATCTCTTGCCTTGCGTGATTTCGGGTGCAAGAGGAGACGATGTGCTGACAGCCTCTAGCAATGTCATAGGAACTAGCAAGCTTCAACCACAGACTCAAAAGTCATCTTAGGTTTCTTCGGTTCATTTACTCCAAGAGAAAACGCCATACAACATGTCCACGACAATGCGCGCATCCAGAAGTATCCTCCGCGAGGTCCAATGTTTTCAGCGCGGAAATATTTCATCCACCAAAACTAGCTCTTACTCTCCTTACCCTCGAGCATATTCCACCGCATCACGTACCACGCCTATTACCCCGTTCGCAAGCCTTCAAGCTGCAATCAAGCAGGACTGTCCTTCTTTCAGATCGGCAAGATCGTACCACGTTCCTACCAAATCTCGCATAACGCCACCAATCACAAACAGACGCTTCTCCGTCAAAAGTCAATTAGGACAAACACAGCAGAGTGCTGTGGAGAAAGAGCAGACAGGGAACAGAGCGGCCAAAGAAGAGCACGTCGACGAGCAAGAAAGTGTAGAAGAGTTCACAAGATCAGCTAGAGCCAATGCTGCATCAGAGGTCAACTTGAGCGCGAAGCTCAGTAAGGACGGACAAGGGTCTGGAAAAGCAGGTGGCTTCGGTGAGGTATGGAGATTATTGAAGATTGCCCGGCCGGAGGCGGCGACGCTAGGTATAGCGGTCTTCTTTCTCGTTGTCTCTTCTGGTATCTCAATGTCAGTACCAGCAGCAATTGGCAAGATCCTTGATATGGCGGCTGGCAAGGCTGAGATGCCATTTGGACTCGATCAAACTACGTTCTATCTAGCCCTTGGCGCTTTCTTGACGGTCGGTGCTGCAGCAAACTATGGACGCGTGATTCTGCTTCGCATTGTAGGTGAAAGAATCGTAACAAGATTGAGGTCAACGCTGTTCCGCAACACGTACGTTCAGAACGCCGAGTTCTTCGACGCAAACCGAGTCGGTGATTTGATTTCTCGACTTGGTTCAGATACAATCATTGTCGGCAAGAGTATCACTCAAAATCTGTCTGATGGTCTACGCTCTTTGATCAGTGGTGTTGCCGGTTTCGCACTCATGGGTTATGTGAGCTTGAAGCTTACTGGAGTTCTTGCCGTTGCATTCCCTCCAGTCGCCATCGGTGCTTACTTCTATGGTACTGCAATCCGCAATCTCAGCAGAAAGATTCAACAGAACTTGGGAACTTTGACAAAGATTGCTGAAGAACGCCTGGGCAACGTAAGGACAAGTCAAGCATTTACCGGTGAGATCCAAGAAGTTCATCGATACAATACGCAAGCCCGCAAGATCTTCGAGTTGGGCAAGAAAGAAGCATATATCAGTGCTACATTCTTCAGTACATCCGGCTGGGCTGGAAACATGACTATGATTGCTATTCTCTACATTGGAGGTGGCATGGTCTCATCTGGTGACATTTCTGTTGGAGAACTTTCTTCCTTTCTCATGTACACAGCATATGCTGGTGGATCTCTTTTCGGTCTTTCTGGTTTCTACTCCGAGCTCATGAAAGGTGTCGGTGCTGCAAGTCGTCTGTTCGAACTCCAGGATCGCAAACCCACCATTTCACCCACCAAAGGCACTCCAGTCAAATCGCTTCGTGGCAAGATTCAGTTCAACGACGTCACCTTCAGCTACCCAACTCGTCCAGCTGTAAAGATCTTCAAAAACCTCAACTTCGAGATCGAGCAAGGCACCAACGTTGCTATTGTCGCTCCCAGTGGTGCTGGCAAGTCGACTGTCGCTAGTCTGATAATGCGCTTTTACGTCCCTTCCAGTGGCGCAATCACAATCGCAGGTCAAGATATCACCAAGATGAACGTGAAACAGCTTCGTCGCAAGATTGGATATGTCGGACAAGAGCCCGTACTCTTCTCAGGAACAATCGCTGAAAACATTGCATATGGTAGACCCAACGCTACTCGTGCTCAGATTCTAAATGCTGCGAGACGCGCAAACTGTACTTTCATTGGCGATTTCCCTGATGGCCTGGAGACTCATGCTGGTGCGAGAGGTACACAGTTGTCAGGAGGACAGAAGCAGCGTATCGCAATTGCCCGTGCTCTGCTCAAGGAGCCTGATATTCTGATCCTGGACGAAGCAACTAGTGCACTTGTAAGTCTAGCCTTGCAAACCTTGTTGACATATGCTAACCTTCTCTCCCAGGACGCCGAGTCTGAAACCCTCGTTAACGAAGCCCTCAACACTCTTCTTCGTGGCAACAACACCACAATCTCAATCGCCCATCGTCTCAGCACAATCAAGCGCTCCGACCTCATCATCTGCATTGGTGGCGACGGCCGCGTAGCCGAAGTCGGCAGTTTCAAAGACCTATCTGCAAACCCTGATGGAGCGTTCAACAAGCTTATGGATCGCCAGATGAATGGTGGCGACAGCATTGATGTCACGCCCAACAAGAAGGACAGTGATGGCCAGGATGAAGCGGATCTTGTGGGAGAGCAGGGAGATGCGGAGGGCGAGATGACGGAAATGGAGAGGCCTGTCAAGGAGGCTAGGGCGGAGGAGGTGGTTGAGCAGGTGAAGAGGTAGATTTGAGGTGTGAGTGTGCATTCTAGGCGTTTGGGTACGGCACCCCACGCATGGGTGAATAGTGAATTGCCTGCTGTATAGACAGGCGCAAATCTCAATTTCATAGACTGTGGGATGTGAATAGAGAAAAGTTATGGTATAGGAATGGAAGAGGGTGGACACTCCCCTCAGCATATCATGTCTAAAAAGATGGTTCTATGATTCTGTGAAATCTGTATTCTGTTACTGATATCGCACTCGATGCTTGACCTTTGGAAAACCGTCCTCGTTTCGGATGGTCTAACTCGCGCCGCACGTGTTCTTCACTCATTATTGAATCTCACTTTACCTCCTCTTTCATCTTCTTTCTCTTCCAGGTTGTCACAGAAACAATCATCTTCATTAATTCTATTGTTAGACAATCACCTCCATCAATTCCATTGTCAACAAGAAGACTCTTCCAGGTTTTCACAGAAACAATCATCTTTATTAATTCTCTTGTTAAACAATCATCTCCATCAATTCTATTGTTAACAAGAAGACTCACCCACCTTCTTCATCTAACTGCACCAGTCAATGATCTCGTGCCTCTTGTGATTCGTGCTATTGCAATATCAGCTCTTCTGCATCACTGAAGGCATCCTTCGTCAAAGAGAGCCGCGGAGGTCACGTGGTGCGAGGCGCACCCAGATCGTTACCAACCTTTGCTGGTGAAAGAAAAGGAGCGGGTGCGCTTAGAGGGTAGTGGCATTCCCCTCGACCTATTGGAAAGACCGACTATGGTGCTAGAATCTTGCAATACCCCTTGCTCTTGCCTTGGAGATAGCAGCTGTCCATGGATTAGCTAAGGTAATTGAAACGAGGTTGGCACTCCTCGCCATCGATTGTGCTCTCTGGTTGAGGCATGACCTGAAGCACTGTACCGAGCTCCTATCACGGCGAACGACGATGCATAGATCAACCGAGGAAAAGGGCAAAATGACTATGCAGTGGAAGAAAGATTACCGAACCTACTGCGATACGCTGTACGACCTTGAAGAGACGGCCTGGTGTTACACTTACTTCACTAGCCACGTAAAACAAAGAATCGTTGTAGCACTTCGACATGACTGCTGCACGAACAAGGTCGTTCATGGCAAAGATGTTCCCTACTCTCGAGAGCCACAACAAGGCAGATCTGTATTGTAGGCAGCTTGCCCACGAACCGATCGACGGAATACACTTACTGCTGTCCTCGAACATCCGAAGAATCCTTCCTTCTAAGTACCACCTAGCACTTTACTTAGGCTTGATTGAGCCCCACTACCTTCTGAGACGGGTAGAGTGTAACTGCTATCGTTTTGTCGCCGACCTGTGCGCGACTAGAAGAAGCAAGAGTACGGAGAATGTCTGAGGTCGTCATTGTACACCGCTGTGAGGTCTGCAATGATTCTTGTGACCCATTTTACTTGTGTCCTTGTGATGTTATTGGCACTCTCCTCACGACTAGAAAATGCGCTTCACATGATCTCGCGCCTCTGTTCGAACGTGTCTTTCATATTGGATGGAGGCAGATCAAATCCGATCTTGCCATCAAAAAGACCGCCGCAGAGCTTAAGGCTAGCAAGCAGAAGGCTCGTGCTACCGGCAAGGAGAATGAGGAAAGGAGGATGTTAGAAAAGGGAAGGGAGGCTGGTCAAGGTGGAGAGGAGAATGAACCCCCTGTGGTCGAGACGGACAATGATGCTTCTACTAGCAGGTTGTCAAGGATGCTGAGTAAGGTCGACTTCAGAGATACGTTGCGCATCAAGCAGAACCCTGATGGAAAGGATGTCAAGGCCATAGGTATCAACGATAAGGTTGCAGCAATAGAGCTCCTTGCTCTGCAGTTCACTTCACTGTCGAAGCGAAGCAGGCGAGTAATGTGGCTCGACGACCCAGAGCTGAGGCTCAATGACCATTTATGCCGGTCATGCTTGAAGCACCAGAACGAGGAGGAAGTGAAGAAGAGCACTTTGTTCTCAACTTGTGAGATCCCTGTCATTTTGCGTATCGGAGTCGATTCACTGTGATCTAAAATTTGAGTAAAAATAAAGAGTGGACGCTCCTCCCACCACAGGCAAGTAAACGACGACAACGACGCGCACCACCGTTTCGTTGTCTGTCAAGTCTTCTAGATCATTTCAAGATCTTCGATGTTGTGCTGGTGGTGGTGAGGTGGGAGGCGAGGGGAGGAAAGGGAGTGGCGGAGGTAGGAGGGAGTCTATTGAGCACTGACCTGTGCATCGGAATCATAGATGTCAGAGATGACGGCGGACGGCCGAGAACGATTTGTTCACACAAGGATGTCATTCTGACCTTGAAGTCATAGACCTCATTCTATCCACCCTGCTGCGATAGTTCCGAAGCATAGAGATGGCAGCAGCTCTCGAGGCTTGATGTCTAGGCGCCATCATGCTTACGTCTTTATAGTATCCACCACATTGATATTGCTCCCCAGTGCCTTGATCAAATCGCCTTGCTTGCCATTCGCGACCCACTTCACAGCTCTTGCAAGCTCATCTGATGCAGTGACAGGCACCCAATGTCCAATCTTTCTCCCCTTGTGGCCCTTGAATTTGACAACGATGCTACTTTCGTACATATAGTCTTCGAGCCCATCGACGCAGATATGATAATCTAGCGCCACGTCTTCAAGACACCATAGCATTGTCAGTGGAACGTTCAGGGCGCCTGGAGGTCGACTTGATACCATTGTGCTCGCTCTACCATCTGCCAGTGTTGATGTAGTACTTTTGAGAAGCGTGCGAGCATCCTTGATCTCGCTCGACTGCTCCCATAGTCCAGAGGCTAGGCCTTCGCGATACAGTTTTATACTCTCAAAGAATCTGCCATTTAGGTTTGCGGCCCTGCTTCCAACGCTGTTGTGATAAGAGCCAGAATTAGCAGCACTGGTGTTCGGCCCCAGCATCTCAGCCAGACTTTTGACAACACTCTCGCTCTCGCCATTCTCAACCTGTCCATTCGCTGCTCTGGCAATAAGACGTAAGAACCACATATTTCCGGCGGTGCCTAGCGGTCGTATGAATGGCATGGGCAGGTTGTATGCCCATATATAGCTCGATCTCAAAAACATCTGTATCAAAGACGGACGTGCAGTCTTCCAAGCCTTCGTTAGATTCCAGTCTCGGAGATGCGCGGAAGCGAGATCAAGGTTCTGCTGTGATCTCGAGAGGGCGTGGTTGACGATGGGTCCGTTTGTGAGTATCACCTGATCGACCAGTTCCGGACATTCGGCTGCAATGCGTGCGGAGATGGCAGCACCCCAGTCATGGCCAATAAGAATGAGCTTTGGCTTTGTCGTGCTATCCTTATCGACAGAAGAGAGGTGCCGATGACGCATGCTTAGGATGAAGTTGAAAATGACAGGGAGAACCGAAGATGGACTGTAGTCGCGAAGATTCTGACTACCACCATGTCCAGGAATATCCGATGAGATTAGCGTGAGAGAGTCGTCGTTGAGCTGAGTGAGGACGTTTCGCCAAACCATACAGTCATCAGGCCAACCATGTAGAAGGACTATGAGGTCTTTGGATTGCTCAATGGAGGACTTGGCTGTGGGAGAATTGGTGATGTAGTGCATCCGAACTTCCTTGTTTTCGACTACGACGTCCTCGAAGGCGTGATAGAAGCCATCAATACCTTTCACCTTATTGTCCAGCTTGATGGACCACAGATTGCAGCGTTCTTCTTCGACACTCGCCCAAAAACTTGCTGATGGAGGTTTGTTGTTATAGCTGTCATAAATTGCCCTGGCGTAGAAGAATGATACGGCCTGTATTCCAATAACGTAGGCAAAGCCACGAAGAGCTAGAGAAACCACGAATGTCTTCAACGAATATCGAGATGGATTCTGTGGATGAGAGTATCTAGTGGGTGTCACGGTGCTAATGGCAGGACCAGGAGAGGTTGTCGTCTCCATGATCTATATCGATGGCTTGTGAGTCCTGAGGGCAGGGAAGATGCCAGGGCAATGATGTTGATTGTACAATAATATTTGTGATGTCATGCTAAGCAGGCGGCCGTTCCGTCCGTCGATGTCACGCAGTACGGCGCAGATTTCACAGCCATTCGCGGTCACAGTTGAGCAAGGTTTCCACTGCTGCCATGAGCTGGATATCTACAGCGTCTAGTAGTGCAGGGATGAAAGAAACACGAGTGTCTGTGCTACTGGTGAGGAGTTGTGATTATTAATTCGCATATACGAGTCATGGGTAGGTCCAATGGCATTTTCTGCAAGGGGACCCTGCTGAGAGCAGAGATAAGAGTTGCAATAAATTTTTGTAATAGAAACCGACAACAATACTTGAGGGGTGAACCGTGACTCACAGAACTCACCAATTAATAGCAATCCTCCCGTTTCCTCTTTTCAACTAAACACTTTTCATACCAATCACACTTTCAAGGTTATCATCATGGCAAAAGAGAAGGTGTGTCTCGCATACAGTGGTGGACTCGACACTTCTTGTATTCTCAAATGGCTTCTAGGTGAGTCGTCCGACTTTCGGAGGAAGACCATGTTCTAACGAGTTATGTAGAGAAGGGTTACGAGGTCGTATGCTTTCTCGCAGATGTCGGACAAGAGGAGGACTTCAAGGCTGCTGAGGAGAAGGCCCTCAAGATTGGTGCCAATAAGATGATTGTCACCGACCTGAAGAAGGAGTTTGTTGTATGTTGAAAGACAATCATCTACAAGATCAAAGGCAACTAGCTGACGCAACCTCACTAGGACGAACTCTGCTTCACCGCTATCCAATGCAATGCCATTTTCGAGGGACGTTACCTACTTGGAACCAGCTTGGCTAGACCAGTCATTGCCAGGGCACAAATGCGTGTTGCGCAACAAGAAGGATGTATCGCTGTCAGTCACGGCTGCACAGGCAAGGGAAATGACCAAGTCCGCTTCGAGCTTGCATTCTACACTATTCAGCCCACCATCAAGGTCATCGCACCCTGGAGAGACCCTGAGTTCTTCAAGCGTTTCGCTGGCCGTAACGATCTCCTCGACTATGCTGAGCAAAGCGGTATTCCGGTCACATCTACAAAGGGCAAGCCATGGTCAATGGACGAGAACCTTGCTCACTGCTCATATGAAGCCGGTATTCTCGAGGACCCCGACCACTCTCCTCCAGATGACATGTGGCGCATGACCGACGACCCTCTCAAGGCTCCGAACACACCCGAAGACATCACTCTTGAGTTCGAGAAGGGTCTTCCTGTGGCTCTTACATCTCCTTCCAACGCATTTTCCAAGGTCACTGGCTCCATTGAACTCTTCACCAAGCTTAACGCTCTTGGTAAAGTCCACGGTGTTGGTCGCATCGACATTGTCGAGAACCGCTACATTGGTCTCAAATCTCGTGGCTGCTACGACTCACCCGCTATGACCATCCTTCGCCTTGCACACATGGATCTCGAGGGTCTAGTCATGGACCGCGAAGTCCGCTCTCTTCGTGATCAGTTCGTGACGCACACCTGGTCCAACCTCATCTACGACGGCAAGTACTTCTCGCCCGAGCGTGAGTTCGTCGAGAACGCTCTCGTCTTCAGTCAGCGTAGGGTCAATGGTCAAGTCAGGTTGAGGCTTTACAAGGGCAACACCTATGTCTTGGGCAGGAGCAGTGAGACTGAGAAGTTGTACAGTGCTGAGGAGGCAAGTATGGATACCCTGGAGAACTTCTCTCCCGAGGATACCACTGGCTTCATTGGCATTCAAAGCATCAGACTAAAGAAGTATGGTATTCAGAAGGAAGGAGAGGGTGCCAACTTGAGCAGGGCATGAATGTAGGCTACTCGTGTTGGGTAGTGCACGGGACATCTTGCAGTTGAGGGTCTTTCGACAAGATGTCTGACTGAGTGGATTTGTGATACACCTTCTCGAAAGATCTTACGTAGATATGAAGGCAAAGGATAAAGAATAGAATAGGATACGGTATATCGTCTTTCTGCATGAACAGTAAAATTGTATTAAGAACTCTAGTGATCTCACTGTGCTCGCATGCAACCAGTGCCATGGCCGTCATAAAGCTGATACAGCGAATGTCTGTAGTCTGTATCCCGTCTTCGATTTTTGTTTTGCACTCCACATCTCATTCTGATGATCGATCATCTTCCAGACGATTTCACGCGACTGCTTGCCCGACGTCGACACTAAAAACGACGCTATCGTTATCAACACCATCGTGAAAGACTGGACCTCGGTTTCCGAGCTCAAGCTAATTACACACTACTCTAGATCATCGGTCTCTTGCAGAAGCCATCAAGGTGCCATCACCAAACCTAGCGATTGAAAGCAGGAAGGGGACCTGTAACGCGATAGGACAACCATGGACAGACTGAAACCAATATTACGGCAAGGTGCAGCTACAGCAACAACACCAGTGTCTCACCGCAATATCAAGGCAGAGACCCGTCTTGGCCGCATTCGCTTAGCTAGCTCATCTCTTGCTAGCGCTCCTCAAGCGCAATTCTCAAAGCGGCAGACCACAACACCACGAATTCACCGCCTTTCTCCACGCCATATATTGTCGTTTGTTTCTTGGCATGAAGCCGTTGTCTTCTTTGGTGGCTGAAGTGGGCTGCAGATCTCTGCGTGCGCTTATGCATGTATTTGCTGTAGGTCTTGCGTTTGAAGTTGCACCGCACACAGCCTAGCTCATCTGCATCCAATCGATGATGACGGACACATGGAGCGCGAGATGCTGTAATTGATCAGTATCAATGTCGCAAATGAGATGTTGCCTAGATCTCAGCTCAATTGATAGAATTTTAATTGAGTTTCTTCTGAAACAATTTAGCGTTCTTCTAGCGCTTGCCTTAACCGCGACGTTTCAGGAGAAGATCGATCGCTCGCCACGCGAGACAGGCATCTCTTGTCAACTGTCAATTGTTTTCCAGGGTCTGAAGTTTTTCAGAAATGACGAAACGATGCAAGGGTGTTCAAACGCAACAGCGGCGCTCATCTATCACGTTGTGGCAGTTGTCACGGCTTGGATATATCCTGACTAACTCCCGTTTGTACATATGCATGCAAGGTCTTCGTTTCTTCCGAGGTAAGTGGCTTCGGCCACAGCACAAGCTCAATTCGGCTTTACTGTAGTTCTCGTCCGTTACTGGTACAGGACGCAAGGAATGCAGGTCTGTATCCGTCCAGCCTCAAACTGGGCGTTCCACAATCGAAAGCAGAAACACCACACTACAGCAACCTAAGTCCCGGCCGTTTGATCACCAATCTTGACAACTTCCCCCTGTTTTGTACCTGAGACTAAGGAAAATCGCCATTAGCGTGAAAAACTCCACAACTCCACGTCTTGAGGTATTGGACGCCGAAGAGCGGTCAAGGCATGGTGGTTCGTCTTTTTCGCTCCTTCAAATTCACCGTTTGGGTTTCAGTCCGTGTGACACCTGATGCGATCGCCAATGTTGCCGTCTTCAGGGGGCATGGTTCGGCGGCTTGCCCTGTCCTGGCCTTAGTACATTCCATTGCGCGAATATTGAAAATATATTCTCCTCTGCTCCCCTCTGCTTCCGAAGGCATTCCTCACTCATCGTCTAACAATTTGTTGTTGTGTTGCGACAATATACTGCAGAAAGAAACTTTCGCTACCGGCCATCGTCGTTTCATCAGTGCTTCAGAAATAGCCATTGCTTGACGTCTTACCCTGTCGACCACTTTGAGCTGGGTTAGCACTGTGCCGTCGCGTTCTTGTTTCACACCTTGTTTCACACTCGGTATGTCTATATCTTCCATCTGCGATCCAGCTCCTCTTCTACCATCTTCACAACAACTACAACTTCTACTTTGCTATTACATTGAAGCTATCTCCTAGCTACACCATCTCGCAATCAGCTCCAACAAGGCCATCACTTTGCGCACTACCTCCAACGACTAATACAAACCAACTTCAACAGCTCACTATCGACTACTTCACCAATGGGTCGCAGTGGTTACGACACAACTGGTTTGGGACCTCGTCCTAAGCCCGTCTTTGGCCCTCCTCGTCCTCCTGCAGCACCACCAAAGCCTGTCATGGGTCCTCCCGACAAGCCTTCTGCTCCCAAGAAGCCCAAGAAATGAGCTGTATGAGGTTGACAAAGTGGAAAATCATCGATTGGTAAGTGACTATCGCCAATGCTTCACCCTTGCTTCCACTAACGGTTGGATACAGCTCACCCGCAACACTCCTCCTTTGTTCGGCAACCATCGCAAAGCACCAATCATCACCATGCTTCTTTCACGCTCACGAAGCAAGGCACTTTTTAACGACTTTTTGGATACAACAACTTTTTCTTCTGGATACGACCTTTGCGCCAACCACAACGCGTCGCACTGTCCAACAACGTACAGTTACCTCACACTTGTTTGCACTGGCCTTCTTTCACACTTTCATTCAACAACGATACCCATGGTCTGGAATGCATATTCTGGAGTTGCTCGTACAAAAATTGCATAACGGGACGACCTTCGTAAACCGTCTCATCAGTACTCATCATGCTCCCGACGAACAACACTCACTGGTGCAACAAGCCTGCCGACATATGACTCTGTTTGGTCACTGGTTATGAAGGAAGTCTTCGTGTTTGGGATTGATTTTTGTTTGGGAAAACTTGGGTAATGACAGAAACGCTTCTTTTTGGGATTGTATGCCTTTTTGGAGAGGGCTAATGATGTACTATCAATTCATGTCAAAGCAAGCTGTCACGATTGGGTCATGGCTCGGCTTTTTGTATCACTATTAACACTAAAACACAGAATCAAAAACGAATTATACATATGATCTTCTTGTCTTGTGCATTTTGTGTTTTGTGAACTTGAACTTGGATGATTTTGCCATTGACTTTCGCATCGGCTAGAGTTGCCAGCTTCTTGACCCCGCGTCAGCCATCTTGCGCATTGGATGCCTCATCATCAATCTGACCACGACATCTTCGACTCGACTCTGCACGTACTCCTGTATACTACTCGTCACCACTCCCAACTCTACAACAGGACGAGACTGTATACCGAAAATATATCAGAATCAGAAGCATTCCTCCCGTCACATCAACCCATTCCCTAGCACCCCCAGCATCAATCAACAACAATGACATCCTCAACAGCCGCCTACACTTCCACCAACTTCCGCACAATCAACATCGATGCCCTCGATCCCGAGTCTTCTGCCAACTTCGACCTCACATCCCTTACGCCAGGCGTACAACCTGTGTCCTCTGCTGAGGTGCAGCAGTTGACCGGACAGATACGGCAGTTATTGAGGAGTGGAGATAGTGAGGGTGCGCTAAGAGGTGCACTTGTAGGGGCGCCGTATGGTGCAGATGCGAGGAGTAAGGTGAGTTTGTGATGTGATTCTGTCTGATGATCTAAGAAGGAAGAGGAGGACGGATTGGTGGAAGAAGGCTAGGCTAAGCGCGAGGGCATATGATTTGTGAATTAGGCAGTCGTAGTCAGGCTTCGAAGGCAACATAAAGGATAACAAGGGCGGCAGATGAAAACACGCCAGAGTGCTTATGCGAAGAGACGAAGCAAGGCATAAGACACAAGCAACAAATCGCTAATACTTCTTCACACAGGAACAATACGCCGCAGCTGTAGTCGAAATCCTCCAATCCATACGTCAAGCCGAAATGACACCGTTGCTACAAAGACTCTATGACGCACCAGGAGGTGTAGAACAGCTGGATGTATTGATGAAGTACTTGTGCGTTATACCTCTCTCAAAATAAGACCTGGTGCGCTCTGGCAATGTTTGAGCATGTCGCTAATATGGTGTTGAACATTAGATACAAGGGAATGGGCCAGTCCACCTCCGGCTCCTCAGCAGCATCGAAAAACGTGACACCACAGGCTACCGGTGGGTTCTCACAGATACAAGCGAGAGGTGGTGGTGAGGGTGGTGGTCAGCAGATGAGTGTGTTGTTGAGTTGGCATGAGAAGGTATGTGAAGCATGTTTGAGAGACTATATTTGGGGTTTCAAGGACTAACATGTATTTCCCCAGGTTGTTGAGCTTGCAGGACCAGGCAGTATTGTGCGTGTTATGACAGATCGAAGGACAGTCTAGAAGGAGAGAGTGAACGTGATACAGGTATCGCCTGAAAAGTGCTTAGCATATAGACCATGACTTCAGCTGTTCAGTAACAGCAATCGCTCTGTACGAACAACCGCTTGACTGAAGAGCCATGTTCATGATATTAATGTCTACTCTGGTTCAGAACATCGATCTTGTGCGTTGTAAGCTTTCAGTACTCGATTGCCTCCGCCGCGCAAAGACTGGTCAACTATACTCTGCACCTTTGATACCTCGACAACCATTCGTATCCATAAGGATTCATGCCCATAAGATCACTGTATATCTCCCATCTGAAACAGTCCCAGATCCCAGATCTTGCCCCCACGCCGCCGAGGCACCCCGCATCTTGGCACTTGTGCATACATCATTGACCTCCTGCCGTCCACAAACTCACCAAAGTATAAACAAAGACATCAAACTCACCATCCACCAACCAACCTCAACCTCCCAACCACATCCCCCAAACCAACTCAACTACCCACCACCACACCAAACCACACTCCCTCATCCTACAGCCACAACAATGTCCTCCTCCAAATCCGTCAAAGACTCCTCCTCGGAACCCACCCTCAAAGAGCTCGCGGCCAAACAACTCAACCAATCCGGTGGTGGCCAAATCGGCGACTTAACCAGCGTCAAGAACGATACCGCACAGCCTGGCAAGCCCAGAGATTCGAGTACGAGTGGACCTGAGGTTGGCGGGAGTGAGGAGCAGAAGAGAAAGAGGGAGGAAGCTAAGGAGGAGAGGAAGGAGGCAAGTGGGACGAAGGGAAGTAAATTGTAGGAGGGATAGGATGGATGGGGATGGGACAAGGCCGAGACAGGGAGGGATGGGAGTAATGTCAGGTGTGTGCTGATGCGCTGTATGTTTGGTGGCTGTCGAGACGAGTGTAAGATTGCGTGGGAGATGTAATGATGTGTCACCTAGAGTGATGGTACGAGGAAGATATGATGAGCATTGGAAGTGCACATTAGGAGGAGCGATACGCGCGGGCCTTAGCGTTGTTCTCTAATTTATTGATGCTCTCAATAAGCAGTCCTGTCACTTTCCTGGTCCTTTCCACAGAACTTATTCGCAATTGTCTCATGTGCTGACGTTGATATATTGCGGACTGGTCAAGCACACCTACTTGCATCTTCCCTTTCTAACCACAAGAACCCAGCAAACAAATTTCTACATCTCTCTTGCCTTCTCCTAGCATCAATATGAGTCACAGCAAAATCTCCTCACCCTGATTAAATCTCCAAATCAGTCCTCTCTCCTCTCCCGACCCCGATCTCTCTCCCAGTAGATTTCGAGCCAGCTCAACCTTACCTTGGAAGCTGCTTTGATGTCACAGTCAACACGTCTCTGATTTCTGCCGTTGAGCAAACTAAATTCCACGATTGGCACAGTCAACGATGACTATACCCTACGCCGAATTCCTGCTTCTCTAACCTTCTGGAATGTCTTTTCCAGGAATAAGAGCTATGGGCTGAACGGCAGATGCGGGACTACTGCAAAATAGATACCTCACAATCTATATAATGACTAAGCGATATATGCTCCTTGCTAGGCCTGATTGGGAAGCTCAGAAATCCTCAGCTATATTGCCTCAGCTTACACATTGCCTCAGCTTACACACCTCGTCCTGCCAACGCTCTACCTCTATAGGTAAACGGTGCCTTTCAGGTCGCTTTTGTAAGCCTGCCGTAGCTACCACTTAGGAATAGCGTATAAATATCAGATCTCCCATTTTTGCTCCTCAGCTTCTTGCTCAATATCCTGCAAATGCCATGGCTCCTGACACCGCTTTCCTTACCCCTTCAGAGCTCCACGACGCTGTTAGCACAAACACAGATTCACACTTCAAACCCTTCCGCCTCAAGCTCGCGAATGGAGCAACACTCACCGGCCTCCCTCACGTATCGTCAAGACAAACCTACAACGCCAATCCGAGACCGCTGCTAATTGGCATCCATGGCGCGACCTGCTCAGCCTACACCTACGACCTGTCTCCGCAATACACAGGCTCCACGTATTCCCATATGTTCGGCATCCCCATCATCGCGTTCAATCGTCCGCACTGTCTGGACAGCAGTGGCTGGCTCGTAGACCGATCCAGTCAAGAGCCAAACAAGCCAGCATTCAACGACGAGGGAGGGGCAAGCTACTTCGAGAACGAGGGCCTCTGGATGCATGAGTACATTCTGCCGGCCCTCTGGAACGAATTCGATGAGTCGTCAGGGTGCACCGGTATCGTTACCACATCCCATTTCATGGCCGTACCCATCACGATCGTCGCTGCGGCGGCTTATTGCACGCAGACCGTCAGGGAAAGGCAGTACCCATGGAACGGCATGATCCTCTCCGGCTTCAGTGCGCAGAACACCGTGCACTGCGGCAAGGTCTCCGCAGCTTTGCAAACCGATCCGCACCGTGAGCCACACGAGATGCCACTCGGCCATGACTACAGGATCCACATCCCACCCTTCTGGCCAGCAGACCAGGCGGACTTGATGCTAGGACCCCAAGGCTTAGGCACTGATCCGAACCTACGTACTCTTTTCCAGAAAAGTACCACGCCCTTCTTGACTGGTAAAGTTTCTGATCTGTTCGGCTGGTGGCCACAGAACAGCGCCCAATTTAAGGCGAGCATTACATTGCCAATCTTATACGGTCTTGGAGAGTACGACTGGGTCTGGCAAGGAACGAAACGGAATGTCGAGGCCTTCTGCGCTGGCTTCGTGAATGCTGAGAGGGTTGAGGGAGCGTGCGTGGAGGGTAGTCCACATGCGATTGAGCTTGGGGCGTGCGGAAGAGGATGGTGGATCAGGTGTTGTGGGTGGGCGCTGGAGGTAACGGCTAGTGCGGCTATGAGGGCGATGAGGGATAAGCCAGCCAAGTTTGAGCAGGGTGAAAGGACTATTTGATGCTGATATCAGTGGTGTGACACTAAGGATATGATGTGTGTGCAGAAGGAGGGCAGTATCTGCATGACCTCTCATAAGTGAAGGTGGAGACGTAGTGAGTTGCAAAAGCCTGGTAATCTAACAAATGAAGACTCCAAGCTGTCAATCAGTGGATGTATGCGTATATATAATTCCATTGGAAGGAACAGCATTCTCCTAGCGTACTGACCTACGTTCTGCTTTGTGATGCGTGCTTTGCATGGAGCGGCCATGATGGAGTATCACGAAAACGTGACGAAATTAAGAAAGAAGAGGACAAGCATGTTTTCAACAACATCATGTGGGAAGATAAGGTAAGGCGAAAATGAAAATCGTCAATCATATTATCATCGACCTCAGATGGACAAGACCCAAAGCAAAAAACTACCGCCGCTCAAACCATCCTCTCCCATCCACCACAAATTCCCAGTTTCCTACTCAACAAGTCAGCAAAAAGCTCCCTCATCACATCAACTCCCGTCACAACGCCCTCCAACGACACTCATCGCACAAAACAATTCAGGAAACCAAGTTATAAGCACCGACGAATACATCTGTCACAGCAGAACAGTACTCAACTCCAGCATTTGGCGATGCTTGCATCCAATGTCAATCTGACTCAAAAAAATAAGAAAGAGAAAGGAATCAGAGGAATTTCTGTTCACTGTGAAGCTGGCGATGATTCATGCCTTTTCCGGCTCTTCCTAAAGATGTTTGTAGGTTTTTTTGGATCTCATCATTTTTTTGTTTTCGCTATGCAGGTGTGCATATGAGGGGTGGAGGTGATAAGGAAGGCACTTACGCACTCGGAGGATTTGGTTTCAGATCGTGCTGATGAGTTGCTCATGAATGCTTATGTGCTACATGTTGTAACAGCAATGTTGAGATATCAATGTAGTGATTTTTGGTCGCCGAAGAAATTGTCCTCCCAATGTACCTCGGAGTAGGTTCCATTGCAAAAAGGGGTCTAAATTTTACGCCAAACGAGATATCCATTAACAACATTAGCATAAATACCAGGTAAGAGATAGAGATAGGTGGAAGAAACTGTTGGCAAGGACACTTTTCCTCTGTGTAATCATTATGCTCTCCTTCCGGGCACGCTAATCTTGTAGAGGTATATACCAACTGCGGCAGAGTCTGCTCAAGGGATTATACAAGAAACGGAATGGCCCTGCTCTTTCTGCCACTCTATGCCATTCGATTTCAAGGATGCTTGCCTGCCTCCAATAACGTATACAGATCGTTCCTTCCCTTCCCTTCCATGATATATCAGTAATGTAGTCTATGTCGTGTGTATGCTTGTTTAGTCGTTTCGGTCGTTATATCGGCGTTCTTCGTTATCTCCAACTTGCATATTCCATGCCTTAATCCGATTTCCATGTTCCTGCAAGATATCACTGTTAGTTCTCAAATCATGCTCCATGAAGACATAAATCTGCTCACCCTCAAACTGATGATGTACAAACGCCATTGGATGCTCCGGTTCTTCCGCACCCATCTGTCCTACTCCTGGACTGAAACTCGTTATAGGCAATACAACCACATCTCCCACCTTCTTCGCCGCCGTCATGCCAGTAAAGTGCTCCCACGAGATATTTCCACCGACTTTACTCCTCTCAAGATCAAAGTACTCGTTGTCATTAAAATACCCAAAGATCTTGTCCGTCCAGATACCAGGACCAGTAAGCTCCATCACACCATCATCCGACTTTGTTTTATGACCCAATGTACCAGTCTCTTTCCTATGTAGCACTTCTTCTGTGATGCTGGCGACAATTTCTCGTAGTATAGGGTGACCAGGCTTGGCCTGAATCGTCCATTGGCAGAATTGTATACGACGGGCGTACCAGTCCCTCCAGTCTTCACGATCTGGATCTGCTTCAATGCCGATGATGAGGCCGTATGTCGAGCGGTCTACGCTTTCAGGTACCCATTGGAAAGCGGGCTTTAGCGCTGTGGTGTCAATGTCGCTGTATATTCCACCTCTTGCCAGTAAGATTAGATATCGGAAGAAGTCAGCTTTGAGAACGGGTAAGGGCAGGGTTTCGTACGCGGCGATGACATCGGGAATGCCGCTGTAGAGGTGTCGCAGGATATGTACTGCAGCGTCGTCGGTAATGACTTCGTGGATGAATCCTGGGTGTTCTACTGTCCAGCTTGCTTCAAATTCGCGAAACTCATCGGGAAACTCGCCAGAGGAAGGAGAGACTTTCCATGTTTGCCAGATGTAAGCTGGAAATCTTGATTTGATGTCGTAGGGAAAGCGTAGAGCTAATTGTTCGCGTAGTGGTCTGCCTGTGAGTTCGGACAGAGGTATTTGAGGACGCTGCCGTCGTGGTGAAGGGTCTTTGCTCTGGTAGGATGAGGAGGGAGAGGATGATTGTTTTGCTTCTTCTTCGCCAGGGAGATGTAACGTTGGTCGCGGCATCTGTTCTGCAGATCTGTATTTGACATCGTGTATTGTTGGTTCGTGATGTAGTGAGCGGATGAAGAGGAGGATAGAGAGGACCGCCAGAGCCACGAGGACGGCTCGCCGATATGTCAGCATTGTTGTTGTGTCTGTATAACGACGCTGATAGGGACGGTCAGGTCAGGGAGGTCGTGAGGATGGTGTTGCGATGAATCGTACGAATAAGAAAGGCAGGAACGACCGATGGGGTTCGAGGAATTGTCGAGGCAGGGAAGTGGCTGATGTATCTAGATCTGAAACAAAGGAACCAAACCGGACTTTCTTTTCTCATCAATTGATGAAACCTTGCTCGTGATAGACGGTGGGCCGCGTGTATGACGCCTGCAAAACGACGCAACAAAGACTTTCCAATAATGATGTTTCAAAGATCTTTATTCAAGAATTCAACATGCTTGATCTGTGATATGGACTCTGCGTGCCTGCCTGCCAACTTCGCCTCCTTAACCTTTCGAGCTGACAACCTCTTTAGCGTCAATAAACAGGCGCGTTTGGACACGATAAACTAGGATCGATAGCGCAACTCACAACCTCCTTCAAGCCGTTGGTATCGTGGTATCGGGGTAGATCCTCTCCGACTCGACTAAAGCTTATTTGTGTTGCCTTCGGTCGAGACTTGACAGACTTGACGTGCTCGGCGACTTCGCCTTCAAGCTTCGTGTTCTGAAATGAGTCCTACAGACAACGCGTGCTTCTACTGAAAAGTATACGAACAAAGAAAAGCTTGCGAAATGCTTGTTGACCGAGCTGCCGAACGTGTGCTGTGCCTAGTCCCCAATTCAAAGCAGGTCAACTGGCTTACGCTATTTGTTGAATCTGCATTGTGGTGCATATGCCGTCTAGCAGATCAGGCCACGTAAGACGGCCTGTCTGCATGTCTGAAACAGCCTGCATTAGGGTGTGTGGTCTACCCCACCGAAATGTCCGTTTAGTCGTGCGAAAATGGACTCCAAGCACTCTCCGCTGAACCAGCTTCCAAGCCTCAGTCCCTCCTTAACAATAGGTATACATGTACATGTCAGTGAGGAGTATCATGCAAGCTACCCTAAGGAGATAGTGCAAAAAAAATGCATAAAAGATGCCCAAAAGGGCAAAATTGAGTGCGCTCAAGGGTAGTCGAAACCCTGCCTCTTCCTTGGAAGGGAAGAATCCTACCGCTGGACCATGGGCGCTGATGTGGTGTATAAAATTAGGTTAGATATATAGAATATATCCCTCACAAATTTCTGTTTGTGCGGATACTTTTGCATGTCTCCGAAAACCGCATACAACTCTAACATCACTTTGATACATTGCATCTTATCCATTCAGGCTATGCACAGTCGATATTGGAGATGCTCTGATTGTCCCAACCGTGTAGTCGCGATAAAACATTGCCTGTGCCTTTAGCGCCAGTCTTCTTCTGATGATCATCCCATTGGGGGCTCGGCGTGTATCGGCTGTTTGTCGCTGTGCGGCTGTCATGTCTTTCTCGCGATCGCCTTTTGAGGCTTTGGTGTCCAGACGAGCCATATCAAGGTTGACAGATCTATTTGCTCTTGTTGGTCGTGAGGTCGGCGACGAGATTCCAATGAACGATAACAGCTTGGAGGTCTTGACCAGCTTTGAGATTATGGTGCAGCTTTCCGATATTTTCGAGACTTTGGCTGGTGCGTAGGCTGCTGGACTGAAAACATCAGGTTGATCTTCCATGGCAGTCAAGAATCTCCGAGTGTGGTCGATGAGACGCAGCCAATTGGGCAAGTATTGGTACAGAGAAATAGAGGCGTGAAGAGTGCCAATGAAGCGTGAACCTGGCGTAGTCTGCTGGCAAGGGTGGCTAATTCCAATTGATCAACAACGGAGAACGAAGATCTTCAGAAGCCTTGACAACAAGTACAGGATCAATTCCCTATTATGTATGCAGATCAGTAATGAGCTGATCGTGCAATTGATTCGTTTTGATATCGCCCAGGACGCATGGCCATCACGACTAGTATGGATGTTGGGAGCTGGTCCTAGTTGTGGGATGCTCTGAGCGAACGATTCGATTGTCTCGATGCAGCTATTGGTCAAAGGTGGGTTACGTTGTCGGATCGTCTCGATGTATTGCCGGGTGGTGTCTGTGTGAGTTGGACGCGTTGCAGAATCACGGCTATCGCTGTCGAGAACTTGAAAAGGTTCGATCTCATCAGACCTTTGGGATTGCACGAGGGCGTCGACATGTTCAGGACGGAGATCGAGGTCGTCCATGAATGTCGTTGACGCAGTCTCTTGCAATTGAGGCATACTGTGATGGTGTTAGTCTGGACAATGTCCAACTTACCAACGATATAGATGACGTCTACTGCTCTGATGTGATATGAAGCGCAACGGAGCTTGTGTTGAGCCTGATGGCGGTATTTTCGAAAGTGGATGACCAGCAGTATGGATTTCTGGGGCCAGTAAACTCCATTTATGGGTAAAACCTATTGTGAGGAGGCCTGCAGTACTTTAGTATTAGCTTGACTCCCTCCATCTTGCTGCACTCTCAATAAGCTAGGTTCCTGTAAGGCGAATCCAGCTAAGTCCTAGCTTGTCACCTTGTGAAGACTATGATACTGCCTTAGGAGGTAGTAATGCTCAAGCTTCGTTGCAGCTCCCTTGTTGTAGTCGCACTTTAATCTATCTATCTCAACGCTCTGGGAACTGCTTTGCATTGATTGTGCATTTAGTTGCTGGTAAGAATACTGCTGGGAGAAGTTGACTGGCTCTCCTGAGAGAGTACATGGCTTCGACATGCTCGATCTAGACGATCCAGACAATCAACAGAGCATTCGATGACCGGAAGGTTACAGACAGATAGACGATCTTGAAGTCAATTCGTGAAAAGTACGATATTGTTGGGAATGTGGTTATACATTACTGGGTTGCAAGGAGGACTCAACATGGCATGTAACTTAAGCCACTGCACATCTGTGCTACGGGCTCAATTTTCTCGCTTCAAGAGTGGGCGTTGACGATGGGCGTTGACGAGAAAGGATAAGCAGTATCTTCTACTCTCACGTTGGAATGACAATTCGTCTTCGTATGTCCAGACTTGACCTCTCTCTCAATGTGCCACCTGGTTATGACTCCTCAATTACCACGATAACTTTTGCCACGAGTACCACGAGTACTACCGCGAGGACTAGCCATATCAGCCACATCAGCAGCACCACCACCAGCACCACCACGAGCACCTCTTTTCTCGTCATCATCATCACTGCCATCAATCAACGACGACTCAGAGTCATCATGCGGCATCAGTAGGCTTAGTAATGTTGCAGACGTGCACAAAGAATGCGCCATACTGTTCTTTCTTGAGATCCATGTAAAACTCCACATCCACTGAGAGAGTAAACCTTAATTCATCCGTCACCTCGACTTCAGAATCTGGCATCGAGAGCTTAGCCGTAACATGCTTCACAAATTCTTTTCCTTGTTGCTGCCAGTCATCGGTTCTGGTCTTGAGAATTTTTTCCTCCCACCTTGACAAACTCATCAATATCCGCCTCCAACTTGCGCCGGTTGTTATCGATATACATGATCATGGTCCAGGACAGTTCTTGTATGTAGTGGTTAGTTCACAAACCAAAACATCGAAGAGAATCAGGACAGTCTTTGTGCTTACCAGGACTGCGTGGAGTTCCAGAACGTCCCCCATCTGACGCAAGATCTTGCTCCGCTTCTCGCGTCAGAGCGTCGAATGCTTCATTGCTCATGTTCTAAAGCAATTCTCGTCCAGAAGGGCGGCGAGTCCCATACCAACGTGGCATTTTTAATGTTGTTGAAACAGAAGCATGAAGACGTGTTATTGAGAGTGATGAATAGAACAAAGAAAAGCTGAAGAGAGATGAGCAGAAGAAGAGAGCTGTGAGTGCGTTGGTGACGATTAGTGTAGAGAGCTTGTGACAGAGCGGAATATAACACATTAGTGACAGGATGACGGCAGAGAGTGGAGCGAACAGAAGAGGCTGGGAACAATTTGTGTTTCAGATCTAATGGTATAGAGATCCTGTTTCACGGAAAAGTCACAGTTCTTCTTCCGAGTATCGTGACAACCCGTCTTTCGCCTAAATCTTCTGAATTGTATCACACTTTGCCGTGGCAATTTATGAAAAGCCACTATTTATGTAACACGAAAGTCTTCCACCACGTCCTGAACAGCATCAGATCCTGATTACGGATGAAGATCTGCTAAACCTGCTCCTCGTCTCCATCTCTCCCGTGATCGTGGTCGATACTTCTCTTCGTTTGATCGATAATAATTGACACGTAGGGGGTGCTGGTTGGGGTGTGTAAGCAGAATTCAATCAAAATGCTGTTTGTCGTTCGCGGTCACGTGATTCGATCATAGCAATTCAACTAGTCTCGGAATACCCAGACGCCCTACAAAATGAACGCGAATAGGATGTCTACCAGCCCACTTCTCTTGCGTACAGCATACCAGCTCAGGCGGTTCTAGGAGTGATAATAGGTGCAATATTCTATCACAGACGAGCAAACAGATCAAAACTCGAGACCAGCTTGCGTGATAAGCTTAATTCTACACTTGCTGCTGACGAGATCCAGCGTACATATATTCGCCATGTCAATCGTACCTACAGACAGCATCGACCGTACCCTACTCCCCTCACTCTTCCTCACCAACAGTGTTCCCACCACAGCTCTCCAAGCTGATCCTCGCGTCTCCTATGCTGCATACATCCCCGAGCCCCACTACTATCCAGATACCGATTCACCGTCTAAGCTGCCGCTACTGATCACCATTCACGGTACCCATCGCGATCACCTGCGCTACCTCGACGTATGGAAGCCATTTGCAGAAAGGGAGCGTTGCGCGATATTGGCGCCGCTCTTTCCGGCTATGCTGCAGGGTCCGTTGGACATCATGGGATATCACTACCTCGGGCGCGGCGATGCTGGTGGTGCGAAGGGAAAGTCGTTCAAGGAGAAATTGTTGAGTGGTCAGGTTTCTGTACCCAATGTGAAACAAAGTGCAAAGGATGTTAGACATGACCTGTGTTTGTTGGTGATGCTTGATGAAGTGGCTTTGAGGTGGCCCGGAATCGATACGTCGAAGGTATTCTTGACAGGCTTCAGTGGTGGTGCGCAGTTTGTGCACCGCTTTTTGTTCTTGCACCCTGAGCGGCTTCATGCAGCTGCAGTGGCAGGACTGGGTGAGATGACGACGTTGGATGCTAGCAAGCCTTGGCCGGAAGGTGTTGAAGATGTTGTGGATGTCTTTGGCAAAGCGGTGGACTTTGAGATCCTGCGAAGTGTGCCTGTTCTGGCGGCTGTTGGTGGAGATGATGGCGTGAGTATGGGTACGCAATTGCGGAAGGCTGTTATGGGAAAAGAAGATGGTGGAAAGAAATCTGCTCTGACGAGACTCGAGCAGATGGAGATGTTAGCTAAAGGGTGGAGAGAAGAGGGGATGTTGGTGGAGGAGGTAGTTGTGCCGGGTGTCGCGCATGAAATGGCAAAGGTTCATCCTGCTATCGAAGATTTTATGACGCGAAAGCTACAGCTTTGGTGGGAGGGAAAGAAAAGCTGATTTGCGAATGTGCACCAAGATCTATGTATGCAAAACTATAGTCTGCTTGGCACAACCCTCTCGGTACTTCTAGGAAGAACGAGATGTGTTTAAGCTTGCAGGATGTGGCAGAACGAGATATTGAAGGACTTGGTGGAAAATCTGGGATGAGCGTGAGATGGTCGATGATCATCACGGCGAGGACTCGTTTATCAAGAAGGACTCATTGACCTTTCTAGCAGCACCTCTCCAACACCAAACCAGTTATCCTCTCAAGTACGTGGACGAACAAGTACCACGAGACTCGACAGCCGATCTACTTGATCGCCTTCCTCCCCGAAGCCACAATTCCGATACCCGCCACTCCACCAAGTCTCTTATCCTTCCTCTCCTCGAATAGCTTCGCCAACGTTGCCCGAGCCTGGATTCTCTGCTCCTCCGACAAATCTCTGAGCAAAGCCAACAACGGCGGATTCTTCGACCCAAAGAACCACTCCGCAAGCCTCCCTGCATCTTCGTACTTCAGACACGTCTCCACCTCCTCGACCTTGACATCAACGAACCCAGCATCCTCCAACATCTTCCTCGTACCATCAACATCGTCCCAACGCGCCGGTAGCTTGAAAGAATCACCGTCTTTGCCTGCAGCCTCCATAGCAATGTTCATCCAAGTCGCTTTCTTCCAGCTCGAACAGCTCATCACGCCGCCAGACTCAAGCACACGATGGATTTCCGAAAGAGCCTTTCCAGAATCTGGCACCATGAACAAGACTAGGCTTGCAGTCGCATGACTGATGCTGTTGTCGGAAACAGCAGAAAGATCCTGCGCATCCGTCACTTCCGCTTCGACGCGCTTCCACAATCTCTTCGCGGGACCGTCGTCTAGTCCCGCTATCTGCTTCGCTTTCAGTTGTTTTACTTGCTCAACCATCCCTTCGCTGAAATCGGTCGCAACGATCTTGACATCTGGGGCGATGTCGTTGGCATGATCATTAAGAAGCGTGTATGTGGCTGATCCGGGACCACTGCCAATGTCTAACATTGTTGTGGCGGATGAGAAGAGACGGTATGACTGCATGTGTTTGTACATGACGTGAATGAGGAGAAGCATTGGCCCAGTCAGCATCATGGACGAATACTCGGCGGCTTGGTCGGACCAGGCATCTCCTGTGGAAGTCCTGACGTAGTCGGGTTGGGTGGTTGCGGTCATGATTGTTCTGGCTGTTGTTGGTATTGGTATTTGTACTGCTATAATTCGTGGTGCTAGGACGTGTGGCAGTAGGATAAGCAAGCGAAGGTCCTGGGATGAGGGCATACAACGAGGTGAAGAAAATGAGCAGGAAGTGCTTGACCACTCCATTTATATGAATGCTCGGTGTCGGTGACTATTTACATGGAGACTGAAGGAGAGCTGCCTAATGGAGACATTCTGAAACAATGGTCCGCTCACGTGACTTGTGTTTGGTGTTTCATAATCTGCCTGTCTTAGGTGAATGTCAACTCAACTCAATCGTGAAAATATACACAAATATACATGGATACACAAGTATTTCTCTTTCTGTTTTCCTGTTTGACTTCGAAACACCACTTCCAATGCTTCATCGATCGATGATCTCCCATATTTTGCTCCAGGATATACACAGATACAACAGCTCCTTCCTCCTGCCTGTTCAGGACTATGTTGTGTTTATATGCCTCATACGTTGGCTCTTGCTTATTCTGTTGTGCCTATACGCTGCTGCAAATATCAATATGAATGAACGTCACTGTTCATGCCATTTGGTAACTTATAGAAAGTGTATGTCACTTCTTTCTTGTGCCACTGAGTTTGGGGTTCGGACTCCTCTGTCCCTTGTCCTGTGTTGTGAGATGTGTTTGATTGCAGTTCTGTGTTGAAGAACATTCCAGCGCTCCAGTTGCTACGGCTGTAAGAGACGTATTCCCATGTGACCATGCGCACTTTTGCTTGCTCAGCGAAGCAAGATCGCAGGAAGAGCTTTGGTATAAATGGCGGAATTTGAGATGCCATCCCCAAATTGTGACCGCTCCAGCTGTACTGCGGATATTTCTAGCATCCTACTCAACAGAGGAGCTGGGAGTACAACGTAGATCAGGGTTTCATCAATTCTCTGTTGCTGATAGTTTATTGGTTGATCATTGCTTTCCTCTTTGATGGTACCGTTGTGTTCTGCCTCTCTAGACCTACGCTTCCAATCTTCATGCGTTACCAGCACTGGGGGCGTCTTGCTCCTGTTGAGACTGTATCGCCGTATTGTCAAAGCTCGACAAGGTTGTATGGTCGTGGAGGAAGGTGTGCTACTCCTTCATCACATGCCGGATTGCCGAGCAGTGCTCTTTCGCCTCTTGTCGGCCAGGATGTTTTGATTGCCGATCGGAGCGGCATATCCTGCTAGAACCTGGTGATGCCAGTGCGTGGCCTGAATGGCTGTGGCAGCAGCTAGTGCATCGGCGTTCTGTTCTTGGTCTTCGTCGGTTTATTGGCATGATTACCCGCTGCTCCACCGACCCGTCTTGTCCGTGCCCCCAGCGAGCCTGCTCAATAACAATTGAGTCAGTGAATTGAGAGCAAACTCAAACAGTCGTCCTCTTAAAAGCATTCCTGATACTCGCACTTCGACTCGTCTTTCCCGCCGGCAAGCCAATACTCTTGCCACTTCCCGGGGAACTCGGCGGTCCCATCGGGCTACTCATTCTCGCCGGCAAGATAGTGTCCGAACTGACACTCGGCCGTCCGCTCATCGAGCTCATCCTCCCACTCATCAGACTGACTCTTCCGCTCATCCCACTAATCCCGCTTTCTCTCGGCCCAACAACCCTCACTCCTTCCTTCATCTTCACAACTTCCCATAACCCCTCTAACCCTTCCGCTCCACATCGCGCTCTTAACCCAGCATATCCCTCACGTCCGCCATTATCTCTTCCTTCCAATCCAGCCCAGAAGTCTTCTTCCGAAGAGAAGACAGTACCATTCCACCACTTTTGTCCTCCCAAATCACGCACCACCCGTTCCAGCGCACGATTCGCCTCCACAAACGCCTCACTATACTCGCTGCCAGAATTGTTGTTGATAATGCCCAATCTCGTCTTCGGGCCTGGTAGGCCAAATATTGAGACACTCAGCAACATCTGCTTCGTCTGTAGCGGCCAAGAATTCGTGCGCTGCCATGTATGAAAGGGCGCGTTGGAGTCGTCCCGGGCCGGGCAGAGATAGAGTGGGTAGATGGCGAGGTTTGTGTCAATGTAGTTTAGCAGATTTACTGCTGCGTTGTCGGCGAGAAGTGGCACAGACACTTCTTGAGCAATGATGCGTTGAGCGAGACCGCCTGTTGCAATGATTTCATGGGCGCGACGATATCGTAATGCTGGATCTGCGACTGCGCGCGAAAGGAGAGAGCTGGCGGAAGAGGTTTCCGATGCAAGTTGTGAAAGCCAGAAGACGCTCGGGCTGAAGCGAAAGAGGTAGTCTGCAAGTGGGATTAATTCTGTCATTCCTTCTCGGCTTTTCAGGGCTTTCGAAAGACAGTTTTCAGCGTGTTTGTGGAAAACGGGATCGGAAGGACGTAGCAGTCGGCGGACTGGGTAAACATTGCGATTTATTGTTCGTCGACCTACAATCACTACGCCTCGGATGGGGCTGAAGAGGAGAGCATCGGCGTAGTCGAACGGCTCGTGGACAACAGAGCTTAGCAGTGTCGTTGCTTCTTGAGCGGAAGAGACTGGGAGGTAGGATAGTTCGACGAATGGTGCTGTTGGAATCAGACGTATTTCGAGAAGAGTGAGAGTGCCAAGAGTTGAGCGGGTGTTGATAAAACCATTGAAGAGCTCCGGATTATCGCGAGAAGAGGCACGCTTGACATCGCCGTTCTGAAGGACGACCTCTATAGAGAGAACATTGTGGTGGAATAGACCGGTTTTGAAGCTGGATGACTCGACGGAAGTTGTTGTAAATGCTGTGCCGACTGTGGTGTAAGGAAATCGAGCCACGAAATGAGGTAGTAATTGAAACTTCAGACATGCGTTGATGAGCTCGCCAAAGGAGACATTCGGCTCTACCACTGCTGTTGAGCGATTAGGGTCGATCCTGATAATGTTGCAAAGAGCAGGTGGCTTGTTTGATGAAGTTGATGAAAGGTCGCCGTCTCGGGAGTAGCTTTTCTGCAACGAGCTCGTGCTGGCAGAACTGATGCTGCCCACGCTGCTGAAGGGCACTTGTTGTTCATATCGTGCTCTGAGAGATCGGGAGAAGTGCGAGACCGCTAGCTGATGCCTTTGCTCCATGTTTGTTGGCAGATTACTCGTTGATATCGCCTTTCAGTGGTCCTCGAAAGCCTTCAGGCACAACAGCTGAAATGTATCGTGTCAAGACGAATTGAAGCCACAAGAAAAGGTTGCGATGTGTTTCATTATCTTGACTGCCGTTGTGCCAGCCACGCTCGCAAAGGAAGTTTGATGGATTGCAACCAAACAACAGATCACAAATCACGAGCACAGCATGAACAGCAGCACACTCTCGTCTGATGTCTTGCAGCAACGCTCGTGCGAGGACGAGGATCAAGCACGCACAAACATATACAAACTTCTTCTCTTCGGAAAAAGGAGGGAGAAGACCGCAAGGTTTACGGGGGTATATAGATGGCTTCTCTCTACTTTGGTAGCCAATACATGGCCGTCGTTTTTCCATTGCCTCAACAGGCTAGCCAGTAAAGTTAGTAGAAATCTAGACCGGCTCTTGCTCCGAGGAGCATCGAGGACGTCATGCGTGAAACCATCTCATACTCACTCGATACATATATACGACATCTCTTCAATCAATCAATCACTCCCACTTGATTTTAAATGCTTACCACTCTCCACCCACGCATCCTCACACGCTTCACCACAAAAGCTATCAAGCCATTAACAACTACACTTACCACCAGCCGCAACTTCCACACCACTCCTACCACAGCAGCCATGTCCAACTTCGCCGAAGGTCACAAGGACCAATCCAAGCCCGTTCCTCACCAGCTTGTACATTTTCCCGGCTTGACCAAGGAAGTCCGTGAATTCGGTGTCTTCCGCAAAGTCCTACACACTGGGATGTACTCTCAGCTCGTGGCTATGGAGATTCCTGTAGGAGGTGACATCGGAGATGAAGTGCATACTGTGGACCAGATTCTTATCTTCACTGCGGTATTATCATCCCTGTCTATTGTCCAAGCTCACAGACTAACGGATTAGGGCGAGGGAGAGGCTGATGTTGCAGGGAGGAAGCAGAAGGTTAAAGCACATGATGTGGTTGTGGTGCCAGCTGGAACACAACATCAGTTCTACAACACAGGAAAGGTATGTTTTAGTGGTCACCTCAGTCCTACTTTTCGGGATAGTATCTGATCGTGGTTTGGCACCTTGCACGGAATGGAGCTAATAGTATTCCTTTAGACACCCTTGGAGCTAGTCACAGTCTACTCGCCAGCGGAGCACAAAGCAGATACTGTCCACCAGACCAAAGACGAGGGTGAGGAGTTGGAAGATGCTGGAAAGGATGAGGCACCAGAGTGGTCACAACAGAGCAAGAGCTACAATGAAGAGAAGGGACTGGTTAAGGAGAGCGGCAAGTACGACTAGAGCGAGATGCTGCGGGAGAATATGAGTAATAGCAATGCTAATATTTATTTGATCACCCTTTGAATCGTGCCCAGCTCTACTGACTTTCTGTCAGAGCTCAATACTACTCTCTATATGTTTTGCGATACATCGGCTTCGTGTCTACAAGATTCAACTTATGGGCCTTTTTCGACCTCTTCAATTTGTACACCTGATATTTGCATACGAAGACCCTGTCAATCTTCCAGTGGTTACATCTAACCCTTTCTCGCACCCTTCATCTGACTCTTCCTAAACTCCTTCGCCCTCTCCTTCTCCAAGAACTTCTTCTGTTGCTCACTGGTCAATCCTTTCAACTTCGCGTCTCTTTCTTGCTTCTTCGATTTCTCAGCCTGTGTCCTCCTCTCCTCTGCCTTCTCATCAGTGTCGAGTTTCTTGATCTTCTTAACCTCTTCCTCTCTTGTAGCGCGAACTCGCTTTAGGACTTCCGGTCTGAAATGCGCAACGTTAGCAAGGGCATCAGGAAGGCGAAGGTAGGCCTTGAAGAGAGGAAGTGTCGATGACCAAGCGCCTGAAGAAGGAAGGCGAAGAAAGAGTGTTATCCTCTTCTTAGAGGTGAAGTCGTCGAGGCTAATTTAAGTCATTAGTTTACAGAATTATGTGTAGTAATGTGGTTTCATCTTACGTGACTGGCTTGTCAAGAGGCTGGTCTGTGATTATTAGACACTCGAGATTGTCACCAGCCTGCTTGACAGCTTCTACAAGCTCCGGGGTCAAAAGCGCATCGGTGATTTCAGCGCTTTCACTCATCACAGTCGCCCAGTTGGGCAATTTCGGGCTGTCCTTGGTATATGTCAACGACAGATCGTAGCGGCGGGTCCTCATAACATTCATGACATCCTTGTGCACGATAGCCCATACGAAGCCGTCGTATGAAGACTTCGTGCCTTTAGCAGCTTCAGCCCCAACAAGGCTGGTCTCATTGCCATCGAATGTGAATGTGGTCGCCTCCATGCGCTCTTTTGGCGCAGGCATGCTCTCGAAGAATAGACCGAGCATTTCCTCTGCGAAAATGGCCATTGGGTTGTAACGCTTCTTGAGTGCAAGTCTAATATCCAAGAAGGCCACGTTTTGACGCCCTGTCGCATAAGTGATGTATTCATTGGAAGCTCTCTCCCTAAGCGCGTCTTCCCTGACCTCAAGAGTGCTGGGACTATCGAGATTGTTCTCATCGATCGTTGAACGATTGCTGAACCCCACGCTCGCATACTCTTGTTGTATAACAGGGATGTGGGCAGCTCCCCAGGATTTTGCCTTCCTTTTGTTTGTGGTTGTACCCCAGAAATGTACAATAATGACAATGATGAGGAAAGGCAAGATGAATAGCTCCGTGTAGAAGTCGGCAAGACTTGCTCGCTCCCATACTCGATACCATTTTGTGTATGGTCTTGGTGAGAGTGGTTCTGGACGGCCGAAGAAACCTCCTCCTCCTGTAGCGGTGGCAGTCGCGGCGGAGGACAGTGCTTGTGTGGCAGCAAGGGAAGCTACAGAGACGGGTGATGGATCAGGCGCTCCTGCAAAGTCGGCAAAGTCTAGTCAAAGCGATGTCGTGTTAGTTCTCAGGTGCAATACGGCCATCCATGCGCTTCACGTACCTGCATCACCGACAGCGACATGAGATGCGCTGGGTACGGCTTGCTGGCCACCAAACAAGCCCTTCAGTAGATTGGCCATGACTTGCAATATGTTATGTTGTCAACTGCTCGATCTATGCATGCAAGGAGATGCTCCAAATGTGTGGAGATGGAGTGCCAAGGCGGCAGCTGGCCCGAGCTTGAAGCCATTGGGTTTTACGGACTTGAAACATGCAGCAAGTGATAGAGCAGAGGAATCGTCTTTTGTGAAAGCTGCATGTCAGGGATGGGCGGACATAGTTCTGTATCAAGCGGTAGCTGTGGAAACATCGGTTGTCTGCATCAGACTGGATTTGGTTCAGCATTTGGAGCTATACTACATCTATACAGAGCCATGTCGGCCAGCTCTCCTTCTGGCATCCTCTCTTGTGCTCCAATTAGCCTCGAGTACGCTATATCTGTCTTGGCCTCATCGAACTCCACGACCACGCTTCGTCCTATATCCTCTACCACCAAGTCTTCTTGCCCTGCGAAGTGTGTAAGAATGAGTTTCCAAAGACCTGTGCCATGTGCCTTACCAAGACCATGCGAACCATCATGTACATAGTACCTGTTCCCATGTGTTAGCTTCCATCTACATCCATCTTGACTTTCCGCCCTCAGACATACCAGCGAACGATGTCCACATCAAAGTTGTGTACATGGGCATGATAATGTTCCTGCTACGAGCAGTCTACAAGCTGTCAGTCATCTTCGTTCGCCAGACATACCACTACATAGCCGTAGTCTCTGCTGGGGCTCTTGCGTTCTTTCTGACCTTTTCCCATTGTCTGTATGAGTCGTGATTCTGGAAGAGTCGTTGATAATAAGGAACGCGGTTGGTACGGTGTGTCCATCTAATGAATCGTGCTTTAGCTATTGTGACCATGTGCCTGAATGTTGCGCAGTATATTGGGTTGAACGATCCGGCCGCTAAACTGGTTGACACAGAACATACCCCCAGGTAGATCCCTTTTGGGCGGTTGAGGCAGCGTTGGAGGCGGTTTGCGCTGCTCTTGCGATTGTAGCCCTCATGGTTGCGGTGAGATGTTGGAGAAATGATCTTGGGTTCACGCAACAGGATCAAGTCAATGGCTGTCGTCTTCAATCTGACGGGAGGATCCGAAAAGTGGGGCCTAGCACAGAAGTACCCTGCTGACTAACGCCAAAATCTGAAACACTTTGCTGTTTCATGTCCGACGCCCACCACTTTCGACTTTTTTACAATGATCTTGAGCAGCCGATGGCCTTGAACCAGTCAAGGATTGACAAGGTTGATGCACCAGCTGCACGTATTGCTAGGACGTTCATGTATCTCTAGCAGCACCAGATACGGCCACCTTTGTCGCATACACTGTCTATATTTACCACAACTGTCACGAACGAGATATCCACTATCGAGCAGGTCCTCGACACTGCATCGACAGTATGCGTCGGTCACAGCGCCAGCTCCTTTCGAGACATTACAAGATGCGCAAGAGTTGAAAGAGGACGACGAAACGAAACGATGGAGAATCGTGCACGCAAAGCATCACGAAAAGGTGGATGAGGTATCCACGCTGACCTCGGGTTGGAGCTTTGAAGATTTCGAAAGAGAATCAGACATCTACAACCAAGACTTGAAAGTAATGCGGCTTGTCGACCAAATACGATACCGCAACAACATGGAATTATGGCTAGTCCTGCTGCGACACAAACAGAGGATCCAAGGCGACAAGGGTATACTGGATATTTGGTGTGGGATGCGTGAAAGGCAGGTCCGGATACCTTTGGAGGGACCTGAAGCGGTAGAGCTTTGGGACACTGTGGTCAGAGCTGCCTGGCGCGAACGAAATCTCGACTTGGTTATAGGGTATGCACAGGATGTGTATAACAACTCAGGCATGGTGTATTCACGTTTGTATGATTTGATTGTTGGCCACATACTTGCCACAGCGAAAAACAAGAAGATTGTGTGGCACTGGCATACCGAGCTAAAAAGAATGGGGTTGCCGCTCGAGGGTACTTTTGCCCGAATTGTAGAACAAGGCCCAGCCTCAATCGTGGCTCTTGAGTGGTTTGAAAGATTATACCTCGATTCCAAAGACAACAAGCTTTACGACTCGATAATCACAAGGTTGTGCGATCAAGGCAGATTTCGAGAAGCGAGTCACTGGCACGATATCATGATTCCCAGATCCGATTGTCCTTCAGATGCAGCGGTCACCGGACTCTTGATGCGAAATCTGAAGGAAGCTGCTACACCCAGGACTGGTCCGGACACGTTTCGAACGTCAGAAAGCGGACGAACAGGGTCTGTCTATGGTCAACAGCAGACACAAAACAACATGACCCTGTCACGTCCTTTCATGAATAAAATTCTTGGTGAAAAGCACGGCATCAAGGCGAAATTCATCAGTGACCAGACTTGCGCTAAGGCTTTTGCAACAAGTGCGTTCTCTGTTGATTTTGTGATGAGAAGCCTGTCAGCATTCGGTGTGGGTTCACTGGGACCACTAGCTGTTCGCCAGATCGCACTTCGCTCATGTGATACTAGAGACTTCATGAAGCATGTCAAAGCAGTTCATGGTTTAAATATCAAGGTTGACAACTGCATCTACAGTCAGCTCTTATTAAAGCTTGCTGCTAACGAGACCGAGCCGCTCTTCAGTGCTCTTTTAGCTACCGATCAGCATCCGGAAGTATTCGAGGACAAAACGTTACAGCTCAAATTACTCAAACAACATATTCTCAGACAAGACTGGACTCAGCTTCACGTGGCGATAATCACCCTCATACACGGTCACAAGGAGGCCGTCAGTGAAGCTTACAATGTGCTGCTACGTGCCAGAATTGAGACTGGAGATGTCGGTCTTGTTCATGCATTGATCGATGAAATGATGGACACTGGTATTGGTGTGCGCACAGCAAGTATAAGGCATGCTTTCTTCCAATGGGTGACTACACGAAGACCTGGTCAACGTGCAGCCACGCAAGGCAATAATATAGAAGGCCTGAACAGTCTTATCATCATGGTACTCTACATTATGCGGCGAAATGGATCAGACGTTAGTCCTTCCATATGGCGGCAACCTCTGATCTATCTTGGTATGGAAGGAAGATTGGAGGACTTGGAAGCGCTAACCATTTGGCTGAGTCAATACTACTGCCGAGACATGGCAATCGGCAAGTCCTTTGAGAAATCGCGCTTGTACGAGGAGCTCTTTCCTACTCTTCTACAAAAAGCCTTCATTTCCTGGGGCTTTGTGGCGTCTGTGAGGGGCACATCAAAAGCGCAATTGGTCCAATACCTCCATCCTCTTCGATCAGCGTCACTTCTTCCCAAGAATGGAATCGTGCAACGAGTTGGCCAAAACACAAACAAGCTGTTGGGAGAGGTGGTGCTTGGAAAGTTCTATCGTCCAGATGCTCCATGGAGTCGTGGTATTGCACTTTTGAGAGTGCTCAAGCAATGTGGTGTCAAAGTTGATATCCATGCCGTACGCTCTGCCTGTAGGCATTTGCTGCGACAGCTATACGGTAATCAGACATCCCGACGTCGAATCAATCGTGTTGTGAAACAGAAGAACAAGCAGACATTTCTGCAGACTCTTCGACATGCGAACCTCGCCTGGACTGCAGCGGAGCCACTATTCCCTCAAGTCTGGAGACTGAAGAATTTGACAGTATCCCAGCAGAAGCTATACCTCGAGCAGCTCCGGAGAGCGTTGACAAAGCCAAAGCAAGAGACCAAGACTACGACGCATGTACGACGGTAGTACGGTACGTATTCGTTTACAGTTAACTAGAGACAATTTCGAGACAAGCGCGAAGAGAAACACGAGTGACATATCGTGGGGATAGCGAGCGTTGCTAATGTCGGTCCTGCTACTGTCATAACATATTCATAATAGACGCAACAAGATAGAAAGAAGAATAATTGACAATTAAAAAGACACAGGACCATGCCCAAAACTATGCATCGCCAATGGTGTCCCGTGCCTCTGAGCCAATCCGAGAATGAGCATGACCATGAGCATGACCATGACCTCTGTGTATAAAACAATGTTGTCGTACAAATTCAATGCAGACAATGCTTAATAAATGCCAAGGCCGAAAGTACAGAAAGCTTGGCACCAGGCGGTATCGGCTCCGCGATTAATCTCCAAGATCTTATAAGATATGCTAACGACATGTCATCATTCAACAACTATCCTCACCTTCAGCGACGTCTTCTTCCTCTTTGTTTTGCTCCTAGTCCTTGTATTGCCTGCTCAGGAACTGTCTTCTCTTACAGTCCTCTACCTCGTCCTTCTGGCAACGTGTTGTCTTCACTTCTACGCGACATTGCCTCCAAGCGGGCCGGCCTTACCACATTACATCACCTGGATCAGATAAACCCTCCGCCACTTTTGCGTCGTACAACCTTCAGTATGTTCAATGCCGCACACGAAGTTTATGTGTGTGTGTAGCTAGACCAGTCCAAGTGACTGACAACAACAACAGCAATGTCACTCCCTCGACCTCCCTTCCACTCCTACGCCACTACATCGCAAACACCATCCCAGTCAGCCCAATCCACTCAACTCTCACACATTCATCCTGACCGACGACAAATGTTACACCGACTATCGTCTTCGAACTCGAGTCCAAACCTGGCTGCCTCGGACAAGTCTTCCTCTAGAGACTCAGTCTTTGGATCGGAGGAATCTAGCGATAACGATGAAGTATTTACACCAACTACAGACCAAGGCGACGATTTTCCAGCCGAGGAGCATGTGGCAGAAGTCAATGTAACGAAAGGAGACGATCAAAAGCATGCTTCGACAAAGCTACTCACACAAGACCCTGACCTGCTGAAAGACAACGTAAAAGACGGTGAGAGTGGTACACAACTCATTCAGAAATACTGCTGCGGTGGTGGATGCTGTTTTCTCAATACACCCAAGAAAGAATTACCTGCAGATTTCAAGCCATTTGATTTGCCAGATAACGATGCATACAGGAGTCTGGGCTTGAAGATGAGCACTGCACATAGAGACACTGAACTCTCTAATATTGCAGAACTACCTCGTACTAACATTACATTCGAATCAGTCCCTGTAGCAGAGCGAAAACCTCGACCAAACGCCCAGAGACACCCTCCAGAATATGTAAAGCCACACCCTCCATACGACGTCTTCTCTGCGCCGCTACATCATGCGAGAGAGCTCACAAAGCCTGGTGCCGAGAAAGCTACTTTCCACTTCGACATTGACGTAACAGATTATCCAGAGGAAGGTGGTGACGTCGATTTCAAGACTGGCGGTGCAGTTGGTGTATGCCCTGCTAATCGTCCAGAGATTGTCGACGAGCTGTTCGACGCTTTAGGTGTACCACGGTTTCTCCGTGACCAGCCAGTAACAATGCACACAACAGGAGGACGGTGGCCAACGATATGGGGAGACGACAAACCGCGTACATTAACAGCAACTCGCCGGGAACTCCTAACATGGTGCTCTGACATCCAGTCATATCCCCCTACGAAATCTTTCCTGCGTCTCCTCGCCGAACATGCTAGCTCTGAATCCGAGAAATCCGTCCTTCTCTTCCTCGCCTCCGCGCAAGGTCAGCCTATCTTCTGCGACCTGCGTACTGGTCCTCACATCACTATACTACAATTACTCCACGCCTTTCCCAGCGCAAAACCGCCACTACCCGCCCTCCTATCCGTACTCAACCAACTAATGCCACGCTTCTACTCCCTCAGCAACGACCCGCACGTCTCCTCTGACCGCGAAGGTCTTGCTGGAAGAAAACTTATCGAAATCGCTGTCACAGTCCATCGCACCTCAGACTACCGCGAAGGCACGCGTACAGGCACTGGCTCCGGCTTCCTGGAACGCATCGCGCGCACATTCATGGAAGCGGAAGAAACGCATGGTCTAGCATATGCTCAATCACTCGACCTGCGCGTTCCGATGTTCAGAGGTCTCATGGCGAATCCACTCAGCACAGAGTTTGCGGGCAGTGATGGACCCATGATGCTTATTGGTGCTGGAGTTGGCATGGCTCCGTTCCGAGGCTTCATTCTGAACCGACTGAGGAACGCGAACTGTGCGAGTAAGATTTGGTTGGTGCAGGGCGTTCGGGATAGTAGTTTGGATGAATTGTATAGTGGTGAGTTGGGCAAGTATGAGAGTCAGATTAAAAAGGTCGTGCAGAGTAGAAAGACGAAACCGAAACCGAAAGGTGTTGCTCAGCTGAAGAAACCGGGCATTGATCGATGCGCGTCGGAATCGGCATTGCCTAGTATCAAATCGCAGTGGAAAGAGCCTGAATCAGCAAAAACACTAGATCCAGCGAACGCCTCACTCGACGCAAAACTCACCGGCGAACATCACGAATCACGATACGTCCAGGACGAAGTCAAAGCGCAAGGTGATATCGTATGGGATGTTATCAACAGCGTCAATGGTAGGATTTTCGTCTGCGGTAGTTCAAAGGGCATGGGCGAGGGTGTTGAGTTGGCGCTCAAGGAGGTTATTATTGGCAAGAAAAAGGAGATTGAGGGCACCGAGTGGGGAATGGAGGAGGCGGGGAGGTATTGGAGGGAGATGAAGGCGGCGGGCAAGTACGTTGCCGAGACGTGGTGATTGTTGACGCTGGAGAGTGAAGAGTGAAGGATGGGAAGTGCTTGTAATGGTATAGAAAGTCATTGTAATTGAAAAGGAGTGTAAATGCAGTGAGGTTGTAGGATTATGAGAGCAAAGATGAACTTTTTGAATATACCTTAGCCTATGGAATGGAATGATGAAACAAACCTATGAGAAACTTATTGCCCTTCCTTACTTCCACTTGTACTATGTATTGTTAGTCTGCAAATTAATTGTTAACTGTGCAGACACGAAGTACACTGCTAATCATGCTTATGATGAACCTGTACTTTGATCTTCCACATTTAGCCAGAGCACGAACATCGAGGTAGTGATTAGGGAGAAGTTCAAAGGTAAATTCCACCTGCTCATGGCTAGGAACGATCAGGCTGAATAGATATGGAAACTATAGTGTTTCAGGTACGTTTCATCACTTCCATTACCAAAAACAATCACTCTCAACATTTCCCAAGCATAAACCACATCGATACCAAGCATCCATGCATCCATGCAAAAACAACTCAAAAAAAGCCAAAAAGTAAGGTTGCGAAGCTGGGAAGTATTTGCAATTGAATGCAAGCATGTTCAGATATCCCATGAAAAGGATGAATGAAGCCCAATGCGGGGGTCGAACCCGCAACCTTGAGATGTGCTTAACCCTAGCCAATCACAATGTAAACACAATCGTTACATTGTGCTAAACTTTAAAGTCTAAGAGTCTCACGCTCTACCGATTGAGCTAACCGGGCAGGTTACTGGATATAAATTAATTTACAAGGTGGGTATATAGAATTTGTTCGGAGTTCACTCCAGAAGCACAAAAAATTAGTATAAACTAGTAAAGAGTTCCTCCTCTTCCAGAGCATCTAAGCTTTAAGCTTTAGGAGAGTTCACTTGGTCGGTTGTACACCAGTCTCTAAGGTTTCATTCTCGTGTTCGATTCTCCCCTCCCTACACAGCTTGCATCTACCTCGAGTCTCCTACTTCGAGTGTCCCTTTACTGTGGGGTTTCTATAGTGAGCGTCGTTACACTTAAACTTCTACTTATATCGAGTCGTCCTTCTCTCTTTTCCGACGAGGTTTCTCCTTAAGTAGATTCTGTCTTGCGCGTCTGTAGCATCGAATGTCCCTGGAATTCGCTTCACTTTGATAAAGATTCTCTTTTTGCGTCGAGTGTTATTTTACCTTAGGTCTTTAATCACCTTGTCATGCTATTATCACTTTGTTCCTTCTTTCAAATCCAGTTCTCTTACACAGATCGAGTCTTCTTCCATCTACTTTCGCAAGAATTGTATCCCAACTAACGAGTCTCCCTCCAAATCGAATCGTCCTTTATGTCGAATCGTCCTTACGTCGAATCGTCCTTTACCTCAGCCTCACTTCGTATCGAATATCCTTCCACACCATACCGCAAGTCGACTATGATGGGGTGAATACATGTGGCTCTCAGGTTGCTGTATGTTCTGCTTTTATTTTGCTCGGTTTTCGGTGGTGGGACAGGAGTTTTGCTTCTTTTGGAGATGATGTGATGTGGTGTGGGAGGCCAGGAGGAGCCGTGTGAAAGATTCGCAGGGTTAGGTGATCTGAAATTGAAAGCTTCGAAGCCAACACCGAATCATCTGGTAACCAAAGATGAGAGTAGTACACAGAGATCCATCACGGATGCCGCAGACGAGGAGGAACTTTCGAGTGACCAGACTGCACGAGACTCGTCAGTCATCAACGAAATAACATCAAAATCATCTCCAGCAGATTTGTCAAAACAGTCCTCATACACCAGAAGCTGTACCGATACTACCACGCCGCAACGACTCTCATCTACACTGCAATCATACTAGTATCATCGACGAGCCCGACGAAAGAGTCTCGAGCAAGACCCACTGCCGTTAAAGCACCACAACGATGTCGTGCAGAAGCGGTCTCGTCTGGAAAGGCGAGCGAGGTTAAAGGCGACGACTAAGTCCAGGAAGTGCTGATCTTAGCGAACAATGGACGTGGTACTAAGGTGAGGAAGGTAGGCGATGCTGAGAAAGTCGAGATGCTAGATATTCGCTGAAGCTCGAACTGAAGCTGCATAATTGTCAAGCGTAGTAGGGAGAGGGAGTTGGGGAGGACTACTTTATCTGCTCCTTTTCTGTGGTACGCGACCGCGATATAGTCCTCAGGTGGTATGTAGTGGCTGCTACCCAATACTGCTGTCCAAGGAGTATGAGAATTTGGGGCAAGTCTCAAGTGTTAGGTTAGGACCATCATTGTGCCTCACCATGCATAGATTGTAGTCTCACATCTCTTGCTCATACCTTGACTTCCACCTCTTCCTTTTTCTCCTCGACTTTGTTGTTCCCGTCCACGACATCATCCTCCTCCTCCTGCTTCTTCTTCTCTCCCTTGACACTCTTCCACTCAAACCCTAAACTCGCCAACAAAGCCAACCCAGCCATACCCACCCCAACATACCAAATACTCTTCATCGCATCATTATACACCTCCAGCACCAACGGCAAAAACTCCGGCGCTACCAACGTCCGAATCGACGTCGCGCCTTGTTGTGTAAGAGTGGCCGCATTGAAATCCGGTATCCTGCCATCTAAGCCGCTGATGAGTTTGTTCTGCAACAAGCTCTGGCAGATCGTAACGGAGATTGTGCTGCCGAAGAATTGGATGAAGCCTAGGAGAGAGATTCCGATGGGAACTTTGTGTTTGGGAAGGACTGTTTGAATGGCTATGTTTGGCGCTTGAAGAGTGAGGCCAAGCCCGGCACCGAGGATGACCTAGAATGAACGTCAGTGTTGCAAGGGGAAGGAGGAGAACGTATTTCAGGTACCTGATATCCAATCCATTGTCCACGACTTGCGTCTACTGTCCAGGTAGAGATCAATGCTGCACCTACGATTGCTACAGCAGAGCCAATGATCAGAATTGGCGTGTAGTAACCAATTCTACTCGTGATGATGCCTCCAGTTATGACGAAGAGAACATTGCTGAGAAGCAGCGCTATCAGGGACAGCCCAGAACTTTGCGGTGATTTGCCTAATAGTTCAGACATCAGCCTCAAAGTATCTGTGTAAACACACTCAGCTGATCATATCATACCTTGGATAGCCTGGAACCAGAGAGGAAGATAGTACGCGAACACGACCAGCAATGATCCTATGCCAATGTATGCTACACAACCAGCAAACACAGTACGCTGAAGGAAGATGCTTGGCGGAACCGTGGCCTCTTCCTTCCGCCAGGCTTGAACGCCGATGAATCCGAGTATGAATACGCCGAACAAAACGAATAGAGTGATGATACGCCAGTTGCTCCAAGGATAACGTACGCCACCCCACTGTAAGGCGAACAAGACGCACACTGTTGACGTAGAAACCAAGACGAACCCGACAGGATCGAGCTGATTGAGCTTGCCTAGAAGAGTATCTGCGGGCTTGGATGGAGGTGGAGGCTTGGGGAGGAGAAAAGTAAGCACGACAAGAGATATTCCGCCAATCGGTACTGGGAAACGTCAGACGATAGATCAATCAAGCACGAAAAGATGTACTACCATTGATCCAGAAGCACCAACGCCACGAAACAGCCGTTAGATAACCACCAAGTAAAGGCCCAACGATACTTGCAATACCAAAGATGGCTCCGAAACTCCCTGCAGCATAAATTAGTGCAAAACAATTAGTGAGGCATTTCACAACCCACCAAGATATTTCGGCCTAGATTTCAGTGGAATCATTGTGTTGACGATGATAATTGCACCCGAAGACAGGCCAGCCGCACCAATGCCAGTGATGGCGCGACCAATGATGAGAGCATGCGAGTTTGGTGCTGTAGCTGATACGATAGAGCCAATCTCGAATATCGTCACGAGTATAAGTAGGACTAGATCATGAATTTTGTCAGTCGCTGAGGCCGGGATGCGCAGTGATAGGTGGCTACTGACTCAATTTGCCAGAGTAGTACGTCTGATATAGAAATTAGTTGTGTTACAGCAGCAGGAGCAGACAACATAGCTTACGTAGATCTTCCCAAACGACTCCAGACACAATCAGTATAGCTCCAGTCAGACTTGAGTAGTATTGCTCACCAATTGAAGAGCACATAGCGGCAGCAGAAACGCAGCCTCATACCAAGCCACATCGCCGAAACTATTGAAGTCGTTGGTGATGGCAGGTATAGCCGTGCCCAAAATTGTTCGGTCCTGGCATATGTGTGTCAGCCATGTTGGATGTTTTGGAGTGAAAGGAAGGCCCACCAAAGCAACCACAAAGAACGACAGAGCGAGCGCGAGAAAGGCAGGAATCACGACCTTTTTTGGGGGATACACATCTTCATCTGATTCAACAGGTGTCTCACTCATTTCCTCGCTTTTTCTGCTATTGAGCTCTTCTCTAGTCTGCTTTGTCTTATCGTCAAACATCATGATGGACAAGTACTGTAGTCCTCTGTTCAGCGGCAGTAATCACAAGGTGTGTGTGCAGATCGGGAGGCGATATACAAGGTCGGACAGATGATTCCAGCAACAGGCGAATGTGGTGATAAAGGACTTCTTAGCATTGTTGCATTTGGAGAGGACATGATGCACGCTTTTTAGCACAATGCTGTTCAAGAGTGATGACCAGTTTCTGTCACGTCGTGGTTTCCCCGAGCCCCGCCTCGGCATCTCGCCCGAGAGCTCGGTGTCGCCCCCGAGACCTGCTTCTCGCATCAAACATAGCTTCCACCAAGGCTTTATCCTTCTCAACTAAAATGTGAGAAACTGAAGAAGAAGCTCCCGAACTGCTCGGACTCTCATGTGGAGTGGATGCGACCCATAAGCTATTACCATGAAATCTCATGCCTGTGAACCATGCGCTCGACGAAAAGTAAAGTGCAACCGTGAAGAACCATGCTCAAACTGCAATCGAAGAAAGCAAGATCAATGTGTCTATGTGGAATTATCTGCTACAGATCGCATTAAAGAGCTTGAAGCTTTGGTGCGCAAACTTCAGTCACAAAACACTGCTCCTGGTTCGCCTAACCATGGCGGACCTCGAGATGCACAAGCCAAAGGCAACACAGCTCGGATTGGTTCGCTTCCAGATGGATCGATCTCGCAGAATGGTACGGATTCCATGATGTTGAAGGAGGATGGTCAAGGCGAAGCTGTCTACGTCGAGTCGTGCGTTACTTTCTTTCCTAATGACACAATTACTACGTTGACGAATAAGTCAGTAGGTTTTCATGGCATAACTGGAATGGCTCAGCTCTACAAGAAGGCGAGGGCCAAGTCACAACTGTACTTACATCGCGTATGGGATCCAGCGCACTCCAGAGCATCATCTGTCGCAATGAGAGCATCGATCTTTCCAAAAGCCATCCACTTTTCGAGATAGCTACACTACTGTGGAAGACATTCGTTCAACGCGTTCATCCAGTGTGGATGGTCAGCTTCAAGCAAGAGCTGAACCTCCTTCGCGATAAAGCCTTGGGTGCTAATGGTTATGCAAAGCTGACATTCGCAGAGCATGCGTTTATTTTCGCCTTGTATATCATAACTGTTACCAGTCTTGCTGATGATGAATGTCTGGATCTGTTGTACCATCCCAAAGATGTTCTGCTCAAGAAGTATCAGGCTCTTTGCGAGCAAGCATTAGCTGGCAGTGATGTACTTGGATCCTCCGATGTATTAGTCATAGAAGCCGCAATAATGTATATTGTGAGTTGCATCATCCCATGATATCCTGAATCCTATCTCATAAACTATAGTGGGCTGGACTTTTAGAGCAGATGAACGCAAGATCTTTGTGGTCATTCATGGGCGCCATCATGCGCAATGCCGAAAGACTTGGACTTCATCGTGATGGTACTGTATTCCAACTTTCACCATACGAAACTGAGAAGCGGCGACGACTATGGTGGCAACTTCAGCATCTAGACATTGCTCTAGCCGTAAGGGCAGGATCGATATCTCTCACACTAAGTGCTAGATGGGATACCAAGCTACCTCTGAACATTGAGGACGGAGACATCAATCCAGAGATGACCACACCTCCAGAGGAACGTCCAGGACTTACCAGCATCTCATATTGTTTGTGGACCTTTTGGGTCTTGCAAGAACAGCGTGCATTTCGACATCCTGATGGTAGGTACCTAGGCTTTGGATGGATTGCAGAGCGATCTCTTTCACGAGACGCGAAAAATGGTTATATTGATCGACTTGAAGCTGGTCTGAATAAGCAGTATGTGCAGTACTGTGATCCGATCAAGCCTCTGGATGTGCTTATTCAAATCACTGCGAGAGCGTTCGTATGTGGCATGCGCAGAGTGAGTATGTATGGCGATCTGTCTCAAATGAGTGAACAAGCCCGGAGACAGCTGCTTGATGTCTGTATGCAGGGCGTAGAGTATGACATCGCCTTGCACGCAACACCTGCTATCAAGCAATTCAGGCCACTCTTCAGGGGTTACTTTCAGTGGAACGCACTCGCCTATGTGCTGCTCGAAGCGAGGAGATTGCCATATGACCCCATCACAGCAAAGATCTGGGAGCTTCTGGCAGATCTCTATACCTCCAATCCAGGATTGTCCCAGAATCTGGTTGATCGCCGCAAGTCGTATGCAATAGAGTTGACATCCGCAGCGTGGAAGGCAAGAGCAGGCTTCCTCCATCAACAACAGCTGGAACGAGGTACGACACGCTCTATCAGGAAACCCGCCTTTCTGGTCGGCCTCGAGAAGACGCTCGACGAGTTCAACGAGACGACAAAGGATGGATCGTCGAGCAAGCGAAAGCTCGAGGAACTAGGAGAGGTTTATGTCTCCACCACAAAGAAGCATGTTGCCATGCCTGACGACGGTCTGCCATCAGAAGGCATAGATTTCAATCAGCTCGATCCTGACCTAGTGAACGATTTCAATTTCGATGCGATAGACTGGTCCTTCTGGGAGATGGCCCAATAGAAATCTCTCCAGCATGTTGCCGTGTAGTCATGTCTGTAACAACAAAGAGGGATGTAAACAGTTGTGAGCCCTAGCGTTTCTTCCTTATCCTGGAATCCTTTCTCGATCGGTTCCAGAGACCAAGCGTAATCCACAAGGGTAGAAGACCATATACGTATAGATCAGCTCAAAAAGGATAAAGGGTATCAATAAAAAGTCCTACAGCAAAGAATACACATCAGAATAGAAACATATTTACACCTCACATCAAGACGAACTCATTAACCAACATCTTTGTCTTCCAGCTTCTACCTCCTACTACGATCCCAAACCCTTCCCTCCACCCTCCTCCCTATTAACACCCAATGCCTTCCCCAACTTCTCCAACTCCTCCCTACGCATCGCCATTCTCTTCCTCCTCAAACAAGCAATCAACACCGCCTCCTCCTGCGTCAAATCCATGCCCACAGTCTTCCCATCCTTGTCCTTAACCAGTAAGTCCGGATACAAGCTCGGGTGCGCCGAGCTCGTTTGTGGGAGGCGGAAATACGTTGCACCCGTCGGCGAGGTAGGAGATGCCGGTGAGGTGGATGGCGAAGGGAATGGCGCGGTAGGTGTGGTGGTGTATGGGTTTTGAGAACGGACCGTTGGCTGGCGCGCGATTGTGGTGGTGCGATTGTGTGCGGCTGCTTTGAGCATTGTGGTTGTAAAGGGAGAAAGGGAGGACTGGCGGGGCGGGAGGGCTGGCATCGTGGGCGACGAGGAGGACGATCTTGACGAAGTTGTGGACTTGGTTGATGATGACTCGTCGCCGAGATAGGGATAATCGGGAGATCGCTGCTTGAAGTAGGTGGTTTCTGAACCGAAGGCCATGCTTGGTGATCCTGGAGTCGATGGTGGTGATGTTGACAGTGGTGTGTATGAAGAGCTAAGAGAAGGTACTGATGAGCTTGCGCTGGATGGAGATGTCTCTACTTGCGTTGCTTTGCTTGCGAGTTGTAATACGTGCGGGCGTGGTCGTTGTGCGTTGATGAATTTGATGGACTTCTGCCTCGTTGTTGTATATGCATTACTCGATGCAACAGGTTCCTGCGACACACGGTAGTCATATATGCTTTTTGGTCGTCCAGCCGAGAAGAAGCTTGTCGCTGCTGCGTCGCAGATTACTACGTCATCTTGGATACTGACATCTGATGGTCCTCGAGTATGCCTTGATGGCGATGGACCCGACGCACGCTCGTCGTGGATTAGAGGTGCCTTGATGGGGTTTGCCAACTCGGCTTCGTGGCTTTCGTCAATAGTCTGAGTTTCTGGAGATGGTGTTCGAACATTGGCTCGCTGGGGTCCATTAATTCTGGAGGACACTCTGGTGTAGCTGGAAGAACGACTGCTTGTACTAAGACGGTCACCAGATACTACAGAGTTTGTAGTTCGTCGAGCATCAGGTATTTTCAGTACGGATGAGCTTGATCTGCTTCCACTACCTATCGAGGATGATGATGCTCGGATAAGCTCGTTATTCTGTATAGCCATCCATTCATTGACTGCTCTGGATGGAGATAGTGCTTGGGATGATTGTTCGTCTGATTGTGTGGTGTCCACTGAAGCTCGACTGGAATGCTTCGAGAACGACGCGAATGAGAACATGCTTTTTATACCAGATCTTTTCTTAGGCTTCTGCACTTCTTGCTTGGGAGCTTTTTCGGGGACGCTGGAGGGCCTCTCCACCCGGAGTTCTGCTATCTGGTGTCGTTGGTGTTGTGATTGTGAGTGAGTATCAGATACGATGCTGGGTGATGTGGTCTCGGTTGTTAGATGTACCGCAGATGTAGTCATACTTTGTTTGTTGGGCCTCGTCGCAGATCTCACTGATCGTAGCGACGATCGTGCTCGCAAAGGCATAAGCATCCGTCTTCGATCATTCTCTGAAGCAGCCGACATTGTAGCCAAGCGTGGTGCTGTCTCGCGAAGTGCTGAAAGGGTGTCCTCATGCTCCTTCATCCTTGACGACTGTCCAGGAAGCTCCAAGAAAGTCCCTCGTCCACTGAAACCCGACATCCGTGCGATTTCCTCCAAAGAAGCGTTTGAGTGATAGTTCCAGGAAGACGACAAGGTACCTGTAGTAGTAGATCCACCTCCGTAACAGCTCATACTTGAAGACTGCATGATCAAGTAAGTCGCTCAGCAGCAACAGCACGAATGGGAGAGTGTACAATTCACAGAAGCAGGCAAGCAGCAGCGAAAACACTGGCAAAATCATATTGACGGGGCAGCGGCAACATAAAAGTAAAGAGGTAAACACGTTTCCCGCACATCCCCCTCTTTGTTCTCCACATTGGCGCAAACCATGTCGGTAGTGCAGATGCGCTTCCCGACTGCTCAAGGACGTGTTGTTCTCGTCTGGGCCAGATCAGATCGTACCTACACACATGATTGGCCTGTTTGAAAGCGTGCAGAAAGAAGCTTCGCCTGCAGGCAGGTACCGATGATGCAGCGGGGTGCCATGGGTGTATCAAAGCAGGATGTTCCGATCGTGGATCCGTCGCGCATGACCCGTTGGTGGCTTGCCGATGTCCATACACATGGCTTGACTTGGCGAGGCGAATCCTAACTCTTCAAGTAATTCACAGCAGAAAGTGGAAAGAAGAAGTCTTGGCGAATACTCGAAACAAGTCCGTACAAGTCTTTCCGGCGAGAGTTTTGGGCTAAGCCTCTTACAGGAGTTACAACCGGCATGCGGACCCGGATTTATGGGGCCGTGATGAAACGGGTTTTTGTGTTTCTGTAGCGATCGTCTGAGCGGCTTGAAGCTTATTTCGACGTGCTTCGCCAGCAGCCTGTTGATACTGCACACGACAACAAGAGGAGTACACCTTTGATGTTCCTCATGCAAGTCCATAGCAGGAGTAATGAAAAACCAAGACGTTCAGGTCTTTGTTGATGCCACTTCGGAAAAGTCAAGCTCCCCTTACCGCTACCAAAGCAGTTTGCCTCCATGATGACTTTGGCGCGCTAGGTCGTTGTCCCGAAAGACGTTCCTAACTTCCACTCCCACACTTGAAGAGGTGTGCCTGAGATGCTCACTTGACTTTCGCACTTTTACGCACAATCGGAATCGTCGTGTTTTTGACGCGGTTGTGCTCGTGCTTGTGCCCATGCTCGAAATCTGGAGGTGCTCGTGCTTGCCGATATGCTGCTTGTGCTCATGCTTACCTGGTAGTGGTACACGGGTTGTGTGTATTAGCGACTTCACTACCGCCAATCACCAGCAAGTGTCCCCTAAATCGTGCAAAAATCGACGCGGCCGATACAATTCGGCTATGGTACCGGTATGTTGTGAGCTAGTATTGCGTTAATCAGCACAAGAAGTTTAAGTAGTACATGAATGTCAAGCCAAGGTAGCCAGGAGCAAAACCCAAAACTAGCATGCAGATTCCGATCGCTCCCTGTGTTTTTGAGCCTCCTCTTGTTTAGCAAGGGGACCTCGGTCACAGCAACACCATACGTGTACATCTCACGCTTTGACCTCAACTGAAACCACCAGCAACGCCAATGTAGTCCTTCTCCTTACTGGTTCGCCTTCCTTTCCTGGCAGGACGTCCTGTAGCAGCACGATCACCCTCAGTATCGTCGTCTGAACTCCGTCTCCGCTTGTTGGTAGGTGTCCTCGGCACTTCGATGTCGTCTTGATCCTCCATAGCTGCATCTCGGACGTTGCTGCTGTTATTGATCCGAACAGGGCTTTGCCCAAGTCTTTCTCTGGCTGTATTATTCGACGAAACTCTGGTCAGTGGATCTGTAGTATTCCCAAGATAGTTAGAGATCACCGGCTCAGGAGAAGTAAGGCTCTGCTGGTCAAACTAAACGGTATGTGAGTGTAATATCAAACTTTGGTCTCACACAACATACCAAGTGAATAATCTTTCTTGTCGGGTCGAACAACTCCTCTTTCAGACTCTCGCATCTTGGCCCTCCACTTACAATGCTCCAAACCTTCTTCTTGTGACTGCTCGCAGGTGTTGGAGTAATAAGGAACTGTTTCTCCTTGAGCTTTTTAGTAATGTGCTTCACCGTGGAGAGGTTATGCAAGTCTAGTCATGTAAGTCAAGAACGACAATCGATAGATAGGGCCGTACCCAGTGCCTTGTCCAGTGCTCCGTCTGTGCTGTATCCATGCAACTCGATGATGTGCACGACACGTCGCTCCAGAGCAAGAGTGCGAAGCTCGTTGAGGAGAGTCTTGTCTTTTTCGCCAGGCAAAAGACAGCTATAACAAGCATGGACTTCAGGAATCCTTCGGTCATCCTTGCCTGCGTAGCCATAACATCGAAAGTGTTGGCTACTTCCACAAAAGTGACATTGTAACTAGCCCAATTAGCACAGTCAGTGTTCGGCCGAGTCAAGAACATACCATGTCAGGCTCCTCCAGCGAAGTACTACAGTCACAGTTAATAACAGCAGTATCACTGTTGATGGTCTGTGAAGCTCGAGTTCTTGTCTT